>RCMY010000134.1_pt1 | contig 68605 bp, 36 predicted proteins | sample 2041341 | NCBI WGS metagenome assembly RCMY01 (sample SAMN09708234, study PRJNA481090) | Marine sediment metagenome, whole genome shotgun sequencing project. | reverse complement strand
AACCACAACCTGTTATTTGATCTGCGTATATTGATTCAAACGGTCGAAGTGGTGTTGCTAGGAAAGGGTGTTAGATGAGTATAGACTCGTTGACAAATACAACGATTTAACAATTTCTTAGAGTATAAGGCTTAGGGTCATGCGTAATTTTTTGGTTATCATATTTGCGGTTGTCGTACAGGCCTGTGCGACGCCTGATAAATCGGCAATGCCGGCAGAAGGCGAAGCCTATAGTGCAGAAGTGTACCGCATTGGCGTCGGCGATCAGGTACAGGTTAGTGTGTGGCGTAATCCTGAGCTGTCGGTAGAGGTGCCGGTCAGGCCCGATGGTAAAATCTCTGCGCCCTTGGTGGGCGATGTGCTGGCAGCAGGTATTGCGCCGGAGGACCTGGCACAAACGCTCACTGAAAAGCTGCAAACGTTTATCCGCAGTCCAAAAGTCACGGTGGTTGTGGTAGATCCCGCCAGTGCCGACTTTCAGCAACGGGTGCGCGTCACCGGTGCAATAGAAACCCCTACCTCAGTGCCTTACCGCAAAGGTATGACCGTGTTGGACCTAATACTAGTCGGCGGTGGTGCCAATGAGTTCGCACTATTGAACAAGGCAAAATTGTATCGGGTGACTGTGGAAGGCACCAAAGTGTATCCAGTGCGACTCAAAGATATACTGGAGAAAGGCAAACTGGACACCAATTATAATTTGCTGCCGTCAGATATTGTTACCGTACCGGAAAGAAGTTTTTAAACAAAGGATTGAATTGCTATGTTACCAGCACCCCTACTGCAACTGTTAAAAGCATGCCTGCGTGAACTGCAGCTGCATAAAGTCAGCGTTGTGCTATGTTTCGCCACTGTCAGTTTAGCGGTGTTGTTTATTGGCTTGAATTTACCAAAAACCTATACCTCAAGCGCCTTGTTGTACGCCAATCAGGACAACATTATCGAGCCGCTGCTCAAGGATAAAGCCGCTATTACGCAAGTCGACCATGCCAAGGACGCCAAGGATCAAATTCACTCGCGCCGCATATTGGAGCCGGTAGCGCGTAAAACCGGCATGATAGATGAGAACACCTCGCCCAAAAATGTTGCTAGCGTAATCGGCGAACTTTCTGCCGCCATCGAACTGGAAAACAGCAGCGATAATTACATAAGCTTATCCTATTCTAGCCCAAGCCCGGACAAAAGCTTCAATGTGGCCAGCGCGCTGGTCGAGCGGTTTATTTCTTACAGCGCGGAAAGCCAGCGTCAGGAAAGCAAAGATGCTTTTTTGTTTATTGATAGCCAGGTTAAGAGCTATAAGACTCAGCTGCTCAACGCCGAAAAAAACCTGAAGCTGTTTCGTGCCAGTAACCGTGACGGCACGCAGCAGTCTGTGGATGCCGAAATTGACAAGCTGCGCGACAAAATCCAGCAAATGAAGCTTGACCTCGATGAGTTGAAAACCCGTAAGGAATTTCTGGCTGCTCAGGTGCATGACGAAGGCCAATACGTCGCCCAGCGTTATAATAATGACGAGAATCGGGAACGATTGTCAAAGGCGCGCTCCAAGCTTGATGGCTTGTTGCTGTCCTATACCGAAACGCATCCGGATGTTGTGCATTTGCGTGAGCAAATAGAGGACCTTAAGACGACAATTTCTACTAGCAAGGTGAAAAGTATATCGTCGTTGGGACGAAATTCCGAAGGTCAAAAAGCAGCAGATCCGTTGTACGATCAACTGCGAGGCAAGCTGGCGGATGCCAAGGTGGAGATAAGAACATTGGAAAAACGCCTGGCGGCTTACGAACGGCTGCTTGGCGAGCAATATGAACGCGCAAAGCGGGTGGCTGAACGCCAGGCAGAACGTTCCGAGCTGTCGCGCGATTACAGCGTTACCAAAAATATTTATGAGGATATGCTGGAACGCAAGGAAAAAGCACGCCTGTCCATGACGCTCGATCTTGAAGGCCGTGGCGTATCCTACAAGGTACAAGAGCCTCCCATTTATCCAACGCTTCCCAAAGGCCTGCGCTTTTCGCACTTCGCAATGGCAGGACCGTTGTTGGGTATTGCTATACCCCTCGGACTCATATTTTTGTTTATCCAGCTGGACCCGCGCATCAGAATGTCGCACATGCTTGAGGAAAGCTTGCCAGTGCCGTTGGTCGGTGTTGTGCCGCACCTGATTCCCCCTATGCGCAAACGGCTATTTTCAAAAGATATTATCATGCTGAGCTTGGTTGTTTTTGCAGTTATTGGCATCTACGCCGCGATTGCCTGGTCGAAAATGAATGGAGTTCAATAATGCCGCAGAGTAACGACAGCGCAGGGAATATTTTCGAGCTCGACGCAACGGAGACCAAAAAAGGCCGTCAACAGATTCGCAGGATGGCGGAAGTGAATCTGCTGGACAACGACGAGCTGAGTGCGCGTAATATTATCTATCCCGGCATGTCGAATCGCGCAGTGTTAAATACCTTTCGTGATTTGCGCACCAAGCTAGTGAAACGAACGCCAAAACAAAACTTTGTTTTGATGGTGACTTCGGTTGCCGAACAGGGCGGTGCAAGTTTTACGGCACTGAATATGGCGGCCGCGTTTTCTTTAGACCCGGCCAAGACTTCGGTGTTGATCGATTGTAATTTGTATGATCCGGCGGTCGAGTCGCTGCTGACGATAGCGCCCGATTACGGTTTAACCGATTATCTTGAAGATCCGGCGTTGGATATTGACGATATAATTTATTCGTCGGGCATTCCGCGGCTAAGAATTGTACCCATTGGCAGTCGTGTCGAGGCCGGCTCTGAGTTATTCTCCTCCGCGCGAATGGAGGAAATGATTGAATCGATGAAAAGCCGCTATCACGATCGCTATATCGTCCTTGATGTGCCGTCGCTGAGTACTTCTTCGGATGCGCGTATTCTTACCGATGTATGCGACGTTGCTCTATTGGTGGTTCCCTACGGCAAAGTCACGGAGGACCAAGTGATGGCAGGCATTGAAGCAATTGGTGAAGAGAAGTTGGCGGGAGTGGTTTTTAATAACTAACCTTCGAATCTGCTGGTCACAACAAGACAATGATTAAAGATTTTTCTAATCGCTATTGTTTGGTCTGTTCGCAGGCGGTGACAGTGCTGGCGTTGTTAAGCACTTTCGGAGCGGCAGCGGCCATCGACACGACTGTGGGTATTGGCGTTGGCATCACGCACAGCGATAACGTGACTCGCAGCGATGATAACCCTCAATCTGACGTTGAGAGGGAGTTACGCCTTGATCTCGGTGTCACAGGCAATACTGCGCAGTTTGACACAGAGCTTGCGTATGCCCTGAGCGCCAGAGATTTTAAGAATAACTTACAGGCGGATGACGAAGTTGTTGATGGCAATGCCCGCATACTGTGGACTCCGCTGGCGAACCGCTTCTCCTGGGAGCTTACCAACAATGTCTCCGATAGCGTCAGCAACACTCGCCTCGCCGACACACCTGACAATCGCCAGCAACGCAACATTATTGCCACTGGCCCCAATTTTATTTTTGCACTTTCTCCGGTAGATAGGTTTAACGCCGAGTTACGCTATGTTGATGTTAAGGTTGAGCAGGTAGGCAATGATGCTGCTGCGGGCCAAACTCAGCCGGGTAGCGATAGCGAACGTAAGGTCGGCCGGCTGCGCTGGACCCATAGGCTGTCCGCCGTTAGCGACTTAATGGTGAGTACCGAGTATGAAGCCGTCGCTGCCGCTACGGATGTTGTCTACAAGCGCTTGCTGGTTGGCTACGGTGCCCGCCTGCGCAATGGCAGCTACGAAATATTCGTAGGCGCTAATCGGGTGAAGCCGGATTTTCGCGAAGAGTTCGATGCCAGCACTGTGCAAGCGGCAGTCACCTATGATTTTGGTGGCCATGGGTTTAGTATTACCCTGGTTAAAGAGCTTACCGACACCTCGGTTGGTTTGGGGACAAACAGTCTGCGTGACGAGTCTTTCAATCCGAGCGATTCCAATTTCGGTGAATTCGATATTGTGGAGCGACAACGCGCCGATATTACTTATCAAAACACGCTAATCTGTGGTGGATGCAGCCTGCGTATGAGTGCTTTTATTGACGAGCAGGAATACCAGGACCGCCCACAAGATCGAAACCCTCTAGCCCAGCCTGGAGACCAAAAACTCTACGGATTCACGCTTGGTTTGGTATACGCGTTAACTGCCAATATCGACTTGCTGGCCAATACTCGCTTTGAAGTCAGCGATTTTGTCGATGATCCCAATGGGTTGGAATACGAAACGTCAGAACGTGTGCTGGGCGTTGAATATAATGTCGTTAGAAACTTGTTTATCGGTTTGCATGTTACTCAAACGACACGCGATGCCACCGCCGTTAGTCAGACAACAAGCGACGTTACCTCCGATTATGACGAGCTGCGTGGCGGCTTAGACCTCAGATATATTTTTTAAAGAATAATAATACGTAGCTATACTGAAAGAGTGATTCTGCCGCCACGGTGTTTCATATTCGGCCGGCAGGTTCGTTGACGTTCGCGTCACAGCGATTTTGAGGCGGCTAATTCTATTTCAGGATCAACTACGAAAACGACGGTGCGCTAGCGCCAATCGGATGCTAATAAAATGGACAACGAAAACAAACAGGTGAAAGCAGGTAGCGGCTGTGTAGTTTTGGGCGAGCAGTCGCTGGTGGTACAGTGCTGTGAAATGCTGCTGGAGCAGGAGTACCAGATCGAAACGGTGGTCACGAAAAACCGCGCAGTCGTTGATTGGTGCGCCGGGCATTCCATAAAGCATACCTCCAGCTTCGACCAGTTGGCCACCAGTGTCGCAAACACTCCGATCGACTATCTGTTCAGTATTACAAATTTAAAAATGTTACCAGCAGAGCTATTGGCGTTGCCATCACGCCTGGCCATTAATTTTCACGACGGACCGCTGCCAGCCTATGCCGGGCTGAATGCGCCGGTGTGGGCCTTGCTGAACGGTGAGTTACAGCATGGCGTCAGCTGGCATGTGATGACCAGTAAAGTAGACCAGGGCGATGTACTAGCGCAAAAGCTGTTTCCGGTTGTGCCCGGCGAAACCGTATTTACCCTGAATGCGAAGTGTTACCAGGCGGCCATAGAGTCTTTCACGGAGTTGCTGGACAAACTTGCCAGTGACGATCTGCAGCCGCGAGCGCAAGACCAATCGCTGCACTCCTATTTCGGTTTGACCGACAGACCTGCCGCCGCAGCCACCATAGACTGGACTTGCACCTATCAGGAAATTGACCGAATGGTGCGAGCGCTTGATTTTGGCCCATACCCCAATGCGGTGATTTTACCGCGTGTAAACCTTGGCCAACTGCAATTACTGGCGCGCCAGTCTGAGTACGCTGAAGTAGCCGCCGATTTGCCGGCCGGTACGATCGCAGTCTGCTCCGGCAGCGACATGACAGTGGCAACCGGCGAGGGAGGTATTAGGCTAAGCCGGGTAACCGACCTGCGTGGGGCCGATGTTGATGTGGCTGGCATACTTGCTCAATGTGATCTGGCTGTCGGCGATTGTCTGCCTGCGCTTGATGACGAACTTAAAACTCTGCTCACCGCAACTGTTCAGTCTATTTGTTGCTACGAGTCATTTTGGGAGAAACGGCTGTTACAGGCTGAGCCACTGGCAGCGCCTTACGCCCAGCAGCAAACCCATCAGGCCAGCGACTGGCGTCAGATCGAAATTACGTTGCCGGCGATAGCAGCCGGCGCTGACTGTACTACAGCGGCGTTGGCATTATTTTTAGGTCGGCTAGGATGTACAAGCGATTATACGTTGGCGTATCGGCCCTTAAGCTTGCAGCAAACAGACACGCGCGTACAAAATTATCTGGCAGCCGTTGTGCCGCTGCCAGTACAGTTTGATGGTCAGATAGATTTCACCACATGGCAGCAGCAATTTGCCACGCAAGTGCAGCTCACCGAGAAGCGCATTAGTTATTTGTCCGATTTTTGGGCTAGAGAGCCCGGCCTGGCGTCCGTCATGGACTGTGCTGCCTATCCAATCCGTTTAGAGCGCGTCGCCAGCCTCACTGACCATCAATTGCTGGCGCCGGACGAGCAGAACAGCCTCATTGCAGTGATACCTGACGACGACGCAGAGATGCGTTTGCACTATGATGCGCAAAAAATCAGCGAAGCTTCCGTCCAGCGGTTAATCGAACAGTTTGCCGGCTTGCTGCAAGAAGTCGTCGCCGAACCCGGTCGCTCGCTGCACCAATACTCGGTGGTGCCGGCCGCAGAATTACAGCAATTGCAGGCGTGGAATGATACCGCAGCAAACGTCGATCAAGATGCCTGCGTACACCAGCTGTTCGAGCGTCAGGCCGCTGAACAAAGCGAAACTGTGGCATTCATCTTTGAAGGTGAGCAGCTAACTTATCAGCAGCTGAACAGCCGCGCCAATCAGCTTGCCCGTTACCTACTAGAAAATGGCGCTAATCACGGAGATTTAATAGGCATTTTGCTGGAGCGCTCTCTGGATATGGTTGTGTCGCTGCTGGCGACACTGAAAGCGGGTTGCGCCTACGTACCGCTGGACCCGGTGTATCCCAAGGATAGGCTCGCCTATATGGTTGCCGATTCGTCCCTGCAATTACTCATCACCCATCGCAACTTTGCCACCATGTTAGGCGGAGACGGCGTCAAACGCATTATGCCGGATGAGCTGCACGGCGAGCTGATTTCCTATGACGATAGCGACCTGGGTTTGAGCACTGCCCCAACAGCGCTCGCCTATATGATTTATACCTCCGGCTCCACCGGCAAACCCAAGGGGGTTATGGTGGAGCACCGCAACGTGGTCAACTTTTTTGCCGGTATGGACCAGCGACTTGAGGCCGGTCCCGGTACCTGGCTGGCGGTGACCAGTATTTCTTTCGACATCTCCGTGCTCGAAATTTTCTGGACGCTGTCTCGTGGTTTAACAGTCGTGCTCTACGCCGACTCGATTCGACAACAAGCTGCGGCGGCGCCGGTCAGTGCTTATCCCGAAAAATCGGTGGAGTTTGGCTTGTTTTACTGGAACGTCGCCACCGACGAAAGCCAGTACGACCAGAACAAATACAAGCTGCTATTAGAGGGCGCCAAATTCGGCGATGCCAATGGCTTTAATTCTATCTGGACACCGGAACGCCACTTCGCGGCCTTCGGCGGTTTGTTTCCCAACCCCGCAGTAACCAGTGCCGCGCTGGCGACTATTACCGAAAACCTCTCCATCCGCGCCGGCAGCTGTGTCGTACCTTTACACAGCCCGATCAGAATCGCCGAAGAGTGGGCGGTAGTAGACAACCTGTCCAATGGTCGCGTGGCGCTGTCGATTGCCGCCGGCTGGGCGCCACCGGACTTTGCGATCATGCCGGAAAATTTTGCAGACGCGAAAAACATCATGTTTGAGTCGGCCGAAACAGTGCGCAAACTATGGCGCGGCGACACCATTGATTTCCCCGGTCCAGACGGTAAGGTCGTTGCAGTAAGAACCCTGCCGCGCCCGCTTCAGGCCGAGTTGCCGCTTTGGGTCACCACTGCCGGCAATATTGATAGTTACACCCGTGCGGGAGAGCTTGGCATGAATGTGCTGACTCATTTGCTGGGCCAGACCATCGAAGAAGTAGCTGAAAAGATCAAAGCCTATCGCGCCGCCTGGCAGTCAGCCGGGCATGCCGGCAACGGCACGGTAACGGTGATGCTGCATACCCTTGTTGGACCCGATGCCAACATGGTGGAGCAGCATGTACGCCAGCCGTTGAAAGACTACTTGAAAAGCGCCATGTTTTTGGTCAAGTCAGCGGCCTGGCAATTCCCAACCTTTAAGAAGATGTCGGAAGATCAGGGCAAAACGTTGGATGAGTTTTTCGAAACTATCTCCGACGAGGACATGGATGGACTGTTGGAATTTGCATTCCAGCGTTACTTTCACACTAGCGGCCTGTTTGGTACCCCGGAAAGCTGCCTGCAAATGGCCGACAAGGTCAAAGCTGCCGATGTAGACGAAATCGCCTGTCTTATCGACTTCGGCATTGATACCGACCTGGTGCTGGAGCACCTTCCTTATCTTAACCAACTGCGCAAATATAGTCAGCAACCAGCGGCACCTGCAGCTACGGACGGCGAAGATTACAGCCTACCGGCACTATTACAGCGGCATAAGGTTACGCATTTTCAGTGTACGCCCTCAATGGCAACCATGCTGGCGGCCGATACCGAGGCGCGCGCCGGTCTGGCGGCGCTAAAACAAATGATGGTCGGCGGCGAAGCCTTTCCACCAGAGCTGGCGACAGAACTGAAATCACTGGTGGGTGGCCGGGTCACCAATATGTATGGACCAACCGAAACCACCATCTGGTCAAGCTGCGGAGATGTGGAGGGCGAGGGCGTGCAGTCGGTTGCCATTGGCCAGGCGCTGCTGAACCAACAATTGCATATCCTCGATGAAAACCAGCAACGCCTGCCGATAGGTGTCGCTGGCGAGTTAGTCATCGGCGGTGGTGGCGTTGTGCGTGGTTACCATAACCGCGCCGAGCTGAATGCGCAGGTATTTTTACCGGACCCCTACGCTGATGCAGTCTCTGATCTTAAGTCAGCCAGTGCCAGAATGTACCGCACCGGCGATCTGGCGCGCTATCTGCCCGACGGCCGTCTAGAATGCCTGGGAAGGGTGGACCATCAGGTTAAGATTCGCGGCTATCGAGTTGAATTGGGAGAGATAGAAGCGCTATTGCGGCAGCATCAAACTGTAATGGAGGCCGCCGTTATACTGCGCGAAGACACGCCCGGCGACAAGCGTTTGGTAGCCTATGTGCGCTGCCACAGCGTGGCAGAACTGGATGCCGCGACTCTGAAGGCATTCCTCAAAGAGCAGCTTCCCGATTTTATGGTGCCATCGATTTTTGTCGCCTTGCACGAATTGCCGCTCACCCCCAACGGCAAAATCGATCGCAAGCAGCTGCCCAAGCCGCAGACCGTGGCCGCAGCAAGCGAACATGCCAAGGCGCCGGAAAACGACATCGAAATTATGCTGGCGGACATTTGGAAGCGAGCGCTGGATGTACCCAGTGTAGGCGTACGCGATAATTTCTTCGATATCGGCGGCCACTCTCTGTTGATTATTCAGGTGTTGAAAGAGCTGCGCGACAATATTGCCAAGCCGATACAGATGACGGACTTATTCAAACACACAACAATTGAAGCGCTGGCAGGTTTTATCGGCAGCGACAGCGACAGTGATGGAAGGCAAAGCCTGGACCAAAGTCAGGCCCGCGCGGCGGCCAGAAAAGCGTCGGTCGGACGCCGGCGGCGTCGGCAGCGATAATTTAATAAGCTTTGAATTGATGACTAAAATACGGATTGAAAGCAGCCATGGTTGACGATCACAACAGCGAAGAGCGTCTTGAAAACGACAGCGGAAACGAAAATGACAGCACTGATATTGCCATAGTTGGAATGGCCTGCCGTTTTCCAGGCGCCGATAACCCGGCACAGTATTGGGATAATCTGCAGCGCGGTTACGAGTCTATCACCGAGTTAAGCGACGAAGAGCTAACGGCTGCCGGTGTTTCCAAAGAGCATCTGAAAGATCCGAACTACGTCAAGACCGGCATGTTTCTGCAACATATGGAATTGTTCGACGCCGGCTTTTTTGGCTTCAGCCCCATGGACGCCAAACTGATGGACCCACAGCACCGTCATTTTCTCGAGTGTAGCTGGGAGGCGTTCGAAGACGCGGGCTATGACCCCGCGTCGGTTGACGGCTCGGTAGGGGTGTTCGGTGGGTCCGGCCACAACGCCTATATGCCGTATAACTTGCTGACCAATCCCGACCTGGTCGACGACGTCGGCTTTTTCCTGGTGCGTCATACCGGCAACGACAAAGACTTTCTTACCACCCGTGTATCGTACTGCTTCGACCTGAAAGGTCCGAGTATCAATGTGCAAACCGCCTGTTCCACCTCACTGGTGGCATTACACAGCGCGGCGCAAAGCTTGCTTAATGGCGAATGCGATATGGCGTTGGCCGGCGGCGTAACCATTGATCTGCCGCATCGGCGCGGCTATTTATTCAAAGACAGCGAGATACTCTCTCCCGACGGGCATTGCCGGCCGTTCGATGCCGGATCCAAAGGTACTGTATTTGGCAGCGGGGTAGGTGTAGTCGTGTTACGCCGTTTGGATGACGCGCTTGCGGCCGGCGACAATATTCACGCCGTACTCAAAGCATCGGCGGTGAATAACGATGGCGCCGGCAAAGTCAGCTATCTTGCGCCCAGCGTTGATGGTCAGGCAGCTGCCATTCACGAAGCGCTGGAGATAGGCGATATCGACCCGCGCAGTGTGGAGTATATTGAATGCCACGGCACCGGCACTCAGCTTGGTGATCCCATCGAAGTCGCCGCGCTGTCACAGGCCTATGGCGCCGGGCATGAGGGTAAACAGTATTGCGCCATCGGCTCGGTGAAATCCAATATTGGTCATCTCGACACGGCTGCCGGAGTCGCCAGCCTTATAAAAGTGGTGCAGGCGCTTAAGCACCGTAAAATGCCGCCCACCTTGCACTACCGTGCGCCCAACCCGTCCATTGATTTCAACAGCAGTCCGTTCTTCGTTAATGCAGATTTACGTGACTGGCACACAACCGGCCCACGCCGCGCCGGCATAAGCTCACTCGGCGTTGGTGGTACCAATGCACATATCATCGTCGAAGAAGCACCCGCGTCGGCACAAGAGCAGAGTAGTCGCGACTGGCAGCTGCTGCTGCTGTCGGCCCGTAGCGATCAGGCGCTGCAAAAAGGTACCGATAGATTAGCGGAATTTCTTGACGGCAATGATCAGGCGCAACTGGCCGACGTCGCTTACACTCTGGCAGTTGGCCGCCGCGCTTTCAACAAACGTCGTTTTGCAGTGGTGCAATCGCGTGCCGACGCCGTCGTCGTGCTTGATGGCAGCGAGAAAGAGCGAATCGAATCAGCGACAGCACCGGAAAAGCCGCGCGGCCTGGTCTTTATGTTTGCCGGTGGCGGCACGCAGTATGCCGGTATGGGAGCGGGTCTGTACGCCAATGAGTCGGTATTTAAAACGGTGGTAGATGAGTGTCTGCAATTACTGCGGGCATTTATCGACTACGATTTGAAAGCGTTGCTTTACCCTGCGGCTGATGCCGCTGAGGCTGCCGGACTGGAGTTACAGCGCCCCAGCCGATCGCTACCGGCACTATTTGTGACGCAGTACGCTCAGGCGCGCCTGTGGATATCCATGGGCGTGCGGCCCGAGGCGTTGATCGGTCACAGCATGGGTGAGAACACCGCCGCCTGTTTGGCGGGAGTATTGTCATTGAAAGATGCCCTCGGCCTGGTGGCGCTGCGGGGTCAGCTATTCGAAACAGTCCCTGAGGGTGGCATGCTTAGCGTGCAGCTCGAGGAGGACGAGCTACAGTCGCTGTTGGCGCCCGGCTTGTCCATTGCCGCCCAGAATGCGCCGGGTTTATCCGTAGTTTCTGGTCCCAAGCAGGCGCTGGGAGAACTTGAAAATACCCTCGCCGCTAAAGAAATCTCCTGTCAAAAGGTGCATATTGATATCGCCGCGCACTCCAGCATGCTGGAGCCTATTCTGCAGGCGTTTGGCGATTACCTGCGGTCTGTAAAGCTAAGCGCACCCTCTATTCCGTTCGTGTCCAATTTAACCGGCAACTGGATCAAAGATAGCGAAGCAAACGATCCGGACTATTGGGTGCAGCACCTGCGCCAAACCGTGCGTTTCAGCGATGGCGCGGGCCGTTTGCTGGAAGGGGATAAGTACAGTCTGCTCGAGGTTGGGCCCGGACGCACCCTCAGTAGCCTGACGGCTATGCATCCTAACAAGAACGCACAGCACACGATTCAGTCTTCTTTGCGCCACCCGGACGAAGACATAGCTGACCTGCCGTTTATGCTCGCGGCATTGGGCCGCCTGTGGCAGGGCAATACCCGCGTCGATCACCGTGGCTTGTATAGCGATCAGGGACGGAGAAGAGTGTCGTTGCCAACCTATGCATTCGATCATGCCCGTCACTGGGTCGAGCCGGGCCAGTCGCTGGCGGCCGCTGGACTGACCCGCCGCGAGCAGCCTGAACAATGGCTGTATCAACCAACATGGCAGCGCTTGCCGCAACTTTCGCCAGCGCCGCGCATGGGAGAGAAAAAAGTACTGCTACTGGCCGGCCAGCACACGCTGAATCAGCTGCTGATAGATACGCTGCAAAGCAACGGCGCGAAAGTCGTCGAAGTGCGCAGCGGCGACCGGCTGCAACTTGGCAGCACGCCAATGACAGTGCGCGCTAATAACAGCGATGATTTTCTGCACCTGATAGATAAATTGCAGCAGGAGGAAGTCAATATCAGCTATGTGGTTCATAGCCTGGCGCTGGATCTCGATGGCCACTGTTCGTTAAGCGAGCTGGAGAAGCAACGGCCACTGGTATTCGATAGCCTGTTCCAGCTAGCACAGGCGGTGGGCAACGAGGGCTGGGAGCATAAGCAAAAGTGGTTAGTTCTGACCGCTGGCGGCCAGCAAGTCGCGGGCGAGCCGATGGGATCGCCGCTGCAAGCACTGTTGGCTGGGCCGGCTCGGGTGATACCTCATGAATTGACGAATATCGATTGTATTACGGTGGATCTCGCGCTGGAGCAGGCCCTCAAACCGGACGTAAACCTGGCACAGCGCCTTTATGCCGAGCTGGTGACTGCCAGTGACACAATCATCGCGTTACGAGGGGCGGCCCGTTTCACCCGGTCGTATCAGTCGATGGCCTTAAACAGCACAACTGATGCGCCACTCGCTCAAGCTGGCGATGCTGCGGCCAACGACGATGCAATTTCCGCAGTGTCAATCCGTGACCAGGGAGTTTACCTGATCACTGGCGGTACCGGCGGACTCGGTTTGGTTGCCGCCGAGACATTGGCGCAACAGGCTGCGGTCAAGCTTGCATTGGTAGCGCGCCGGCGCTTGCCCGAGCGCCAATACTGGCAGGCTCTAATCGATCAGCAAGCCGTGGAAGCGCCAACCTTGAGCAGAATACTGGCACTGGAAAACAGCGGTGCGCAGGTGCAGGTGTTGCAAGGCGATGTTACCGATCTGGAAAGCATGCGCGCGGTTATGGCGCAGGTCGAACAACGATGGAGCGCCGTCAACGGTGTTATCCATACTGCCGGTATCATCGACGACGAACTAATCCAACTGAAGGAGATAGCTCAAGCCAAACTGGTGTTAGCCCCGAAGGTCGAGGGTACGCTGGTATTGCAGGAGTTGTTCGATATCGCGACGCTGGATTTTTTAGTGCTTTATTCTTCCAGCAGTGCCTTCTCCGGCTTGCCGGGTCAAGTGGACTACGCTGCTGCCAACGCCTTCCTCGACAGTTTCGCGCACGCTTCACAAGACGGCAATGTCGTCTCCATCAACTGGCCCGCCTGGAAAGATGTCGGCATGGCCGCCTCAATTGCCGATGGCAGCCGCCAGCGCTACCAGCCCGCAGGCCGACCGGTAGATCATCCTCTGCTCGACCGCTGCATTCAGGAGGATGAGCAGCAATCGGTCTACTCCACTCTGTTCGACGTAAGCAGCTATTGGCTGTTGAATGAGCACCGTATCAAAGAGGGAAGGGCATTGATTCCCGGCTCCGGTTTTGTGGAACTGGCGCGCGCCGCTTTTGCTGAAGCGCGGGGAGCCGATGCGGTAGAGCTGCGTGATCTGGCGTTTGAGCTGCCATTCTTTGTCGCTGATCATGAATTCAAGGCTCTGCGCGTCAGCCTGTTTTACCGCAACGCGCAGAGCGCTGACTTTACCATTACCAGCGACAGTGACGGCGAATGGGTCGAGCATGTACGCGGTGTAATTAGCCCCGCTGCAGCTCCTTCGGAGAAGCTGGACCGGCTGTCTATCGTTGCCAGGTGCAAGGCAGGCGAGCAAACTTTCCAGGACGCAGACCATCACCCCTACCTGGACTTCGGTCACCGCTGGGAGGTGTTGAAAAAAGTCAGCTACGGCCGTCACGAAGCCTGCGTTGATTTGCAGGTGGACGATACTTATCGTGAAGAGCTGCACACCTTGCCGTTGCACCCCGCCGTGCTGGACATGGCAACCGCAGGTGCCCAAATTATCATTCCCGACTACAACGCACAGGATGAACTGTACGTGCCGGTGGGCTATGGCAGTCTGCGATTTGGCGGGCAATTCTCTCAACAGATGTTCAGTCATGTAGTTTATAAACCCACAGCAGACAGCAGCGAACACAGCCACGACATCGCCAGGTTCGACATTCGCGTATGCGATGTCGACGGCGCCGTGCTGTTAGAGGTGGAAGATTTCACCATGCAACGCATTGCCGATGTGGCAGCACTCAAACGAGCGGTCAACAATGCTGCCGCCGAGGTCAACCCGGCTTTACAGCGCACGCTGGAACTTGGGATAGAAGCGGATGAAGGCAAAGCTGCCTTGCTAACTATTTTACGCCAGCGCCTTATGCCGCAAGCGGCAGTTAGTGTTTACGATCTTGCGCTGCTGCAGCAGGAGTTACTGGCGCCGTTTGCCGAGCCCGAAGCCGAGCCGGAAGCGGTGCTGCATGATGCAGACAGTGATGCGGAAATTGCTGACATCGAACAGGCGCTAATGAACAACGAAGCGCTGGAGTCGGTGGTGGTGCGCTCGCATCTGGATGAAGCGGGAGAGCGGCGTCTGATCGCCCACTTCGTACCCGATTACGATCATCATATTACTGTCAGTGAGTTACGTCGTTATGCCAAACAGGCTTTGAGCCAGACCAGCGTGCCACAGCAATTTATCGAGCTGGACGAATTGCCGCTTGATGAGCAGGGTGTGATTGATCGGCTACAATTAAAAGATCCGTTCGCACCGGAGGATACTTATATTGCGCCGCGCACCTCTACCGAAAGAGCGCTGGCCAAAATCTGGCAGGACACGCTCGGTATAGACAGAGTAGGGCTGAACGAAAACTTTTTCGATATCGGCGGTCATTCACTGTTGTCTATTCGCATAATCGTCCGTGTCGACAAGAAGTTTGGCGTACGTTTGGACCAGGCGACGATGGTGCTACATACGCTGGAACAGATCGCCAGCGAAATCGATGAACAGCGCGGCGCTGTTGAAGAGCCGGAAGCAGCAAAGACGCAGCAACCGGTAGCTGCAACAAGCGACGCAAGCAAAGAATCAAAAGGCTTGATGAACAAACTGTTTGGCAGAAAATAATATGAACCCATTTTTCTTCGGCGACTCCAGTCAACCACTGTACGGTGTGCACCATCCTGCCGCCGGTGCTGCGCGCGATGAGGGCGTGGTACTGTGCCAGGCTTTTGGTCAGGAGTGCATGCGTGCGCATCGGGCGATGCGGCAGTTAGCGTTGTTGCTAACGAAAAAAGGCTATCACGTGTTGCGCTTCGACTACCGTGGCACCGGCGATTCGGCGCTGGACATGCAGGATGTCGATGCGCAATTCTGGCTGGCGGACCTCGATGCCGCCGTCGAAGAGTTGCGAGAAATGTCCGGCGTTAGCAAAATATCCGTCGTTGGTCTGCGCCTGGGTGCGCTTGTTGCCGGCGTGGGTTGCGCCAGGCGTGACGACATTAATCGTTTGATTGTTTGGGATCCGATTTTATCCGGCGCCGACTATTTGCGCGAACTAAAAGCAGAAATTTCGGCGGTGGACGAGAGTTCGGGCAATTTCGAAGATAAGGACGGCTGTGTGCATTTTAACGGCTTCGCCTTGCCAGCGAAATTTCAGGCAGGACTGGAAAAATTTAATCTGCCTGCGACTCATCCCGAGTCGGTGGCAGAGATTTATCAGGCAGTATCGCATGACAATCCCTCCTTCAGAGAGCTTAAGCAAGCATGGGAAAAACACCCTGGGTTTCACTATCGAATGACCCCTGCGCCGCATGACTGGAATTTTGTCGATGTTTTTGGTGGCATTTTGTTGCCGCAACCTATTATTCAGGCCATCGTTAACTGGATGGAATAGGTGCAACGTTTTAATCCGGCATCAGTTCGCCAGGAGGAATGATAATTACTAACTTATCGCAAGCAAATCACGTCAAGGAGCGCGCCGTACGTATCGGCAAACCGATTCCTCTGGTGGGAATTATTTCCGAGCCCTCTGAGTTTGATCCTGAACGGCCGGCCGTGCTGCTGTTCAACTCCGGCGTTATGCATCATATCGGCAGCTGTCGTCTATCGGTCAAACTCGCCAGGGCGTTTGCGTCAGTTGGCAATTTGGCTATCCGCTTTGATTTTTCAGGCATCGGTGACAGCGAGCCGCGCCGCGGCACCCTGTCGTTTGAGGAGTCGGCGCCCAAAGAGGCGGCCGAGGTCATGGACTATCTGCAGCGCAAACGTGGTATTAAAAAATTTGTTCTATATGGTTTGTGCTCCGGCGCAGATGCCGCTTTTGAAACGGCATTGGCGGACGAGCGGGTAATAGGTTTCGCGCAGATCGATCCGTACTGCTACCGTACCCCCAGGTATCACTTTAATTATTATGCGTCGCGATTTTTCGTGCTTGAACACTGGATTAGTAGCGCCAAACGTATTTCCCGCAAAATAAACGGTGCTGGCGACAGCAAAAGCCCTGCGGAAGTCGCTGGTATCGATGAGGCTTACTTTGAAGTACCAACGTATGTACGCGTGTTTCCGCCGCGCGAGCAGGTAGCGAATGGTTTGAGAAAGCTGGTTGATCGCCGCGTCACCAACTGCGTGTTCGTTACCGGCAGCGAGCCTGACTACAATTATGAAGCGCAATACGTTGACAGTTTTAAAGAAATTTCCTTTGGTGGCTTGTTAGAGTGCACATATCTGGTCGAGTCCAATCATATCGTGACCGACCCGCGTCACCAAAGCCTGGTGGTTGATAGTATGTCGAAGTGGCTGAAAGGTTTGAGCGATACCGTTATTGGCGCCGAGAGCGCCGCTGAAAAAGCGGCTTAGCCGGCAATATCCACGTTTAGCTTCAGCCAATCCTATCGCGATTAACAACGCTTCAGGCCAGGACTGTCTGCGTGAGCAAGCAAGAACCTTGCGTACAAACACCGCCGCCTGTCATGGGCACGCATTCGGTAAGTCGAGGCTCGACCAATGTTCTGGACTACTATAAACACGGTTGGTGGCTTTGACCGTTTTGGTGCCAGTATGTGGATTTTCTCCGGTATTTAAATTGCGGACCAGGCGCGGAAAGTTGCTGCTCGATACCAGCAGCGCTATTTTATGCCCCTTCCTGAATGTATACGCTGACGATCGTAGGGTGACATCAATGTGATAAATCTTACCCGGTTGCGCCGGTTTGGAGCGCGTCAAGCCCTCGCGCAGTGACAGTCTGGCCACACCGTCCTGTATGTTGAACATACGCCCATCGGGGTAGACATCGACTAACTTCGCAGTGAAATCCGTATCCACCGCGTCGGTGGATACGGCCAAATTCACCTTTGGAGCACCGGCCAAACAAAAAGGCCGCTGCAAAAGCTTCGAGGTATAACTGAGTACATCGTCGCGCTCAATAAGCGAGATTTGGTCCACTGGCCCCTGTATGTCTGCAGGATTTCCGGTGCAACAGATGCTACCGCCGCGAGTGGGAACGGGGTTTAAGGGGTCGTAAACAAATTCTCGAAAATTTTCAGCAGCGGAAGTTTGCACTACCTGCTCTTGTTCGTCAGGTCTGGAAATTAGATTGGCGTCGCTCAAGAAGAACCGTTCAGGCTGGACATTGTGCGGTGGCCACTGCTCTGCTTTAACCCAACCTTTACCATGAATATCGTAGTATCTTACTTTTGGCGGTAGCTTAACGTCTGCGTCTTTTAACCAATAATTGAACCAGTCCAGATAGATCTTGTGGTAATCGAGAAATTCAAAATCAATCGGCATTTCACCAATGACCCTGGGTCCAGCCGCGTGCTTTGCGGCGGAACAATGCACCCCTGGCGCGATTAACAGGTATTGGTGTTTGGCGCGCTCGTTATTCGCCGCCTTGCGCATGTATTTGGCCAGGGCAAGTGAACCATCAATCGTCTGGTCATACCAGCTATTGACATGCAGCGCTGCCGTACTGAAGCGGTCGTCTTTATTGATGTAACCCTGTTGGTCCCACCAACTGTCGGCCAGATCATGGCTGACATAATCTTCGTACAACGTGTCGCGCCTGGTTAGGTGTTTAACCAAATCCACGACTGGCAAGGTCGCCATCGTCCGTTGCAATAACGCTGGTTCGATGCTGGTATCGGCCGTAACATCTCCGCTGTTGGCCTTATGACCGTGTTCGCTAAACCAACCTGCGGTGGACGCCAGATTCAACACACCGTGTTCGTACACGCCGAAATAACCATATTGATCGTCAACCTTGCCAATAGCGCCGCCACCACCGTCGAGAATCATCGCAACATGGTTCGGATGGTTCGCCGCAGCAAGCACCGTTTGCGCCTCTGCCTGGTAGGAGCAGCCAAAGCTGCCGACTTTATCATTCGACCAGGGTTGCGCAATAATCCAGTCGATGGTGTCAAAGCCATCGCGGCCGATGCTTTCATACAAACTGTATTGTCCTTCCGATCCGAAGCGTCCCCGCACCTGCTGTTCGACGACGGCATAGCCGTGCGAGACGAAAAATTTGGCCCACGAAAAATCGAAACCTTGATAAGTATTTTGAATAAATACGGTGGGCAGAGGACCACTTGCATCGACGGGTAGCAGAACATTGGTATTAAGTCTCACACCGTCGCGCATCGCAACCATAATACCGCGTTCGCGCCTTACCCCCTCGCGCAATGGCAGGGTCAAATCCGCGATCTGAATCTGCAATTGCTCTCGATACTGGTAGGCGCCAATTCCAATCAACAGCACCACGACCACAAAAAATAGCAACAGCTTTGGCAGCATCGATGACATTTTTAACCCCCTGGCTTAGAGCCACTTGGACGACTAACGTTAATGTTAAACACGGGCTACAAAGCGACACTTTGACCGGTTGTTTTGCAGCCAATGCGAACGGCATGGTTTTATCATCATACGGCTCTTTAGTAAGCGTTGCGCCGGAGAAAAAGAAATTCGATTGGTCCTCTCAACAACACTTCGCAATGCCAGCCGTAACGGGCTAACGCATCGTCTTGTAGGAATGGAACAACTGTATTATTGTTAGCCGGCTATGGTACCGAGTTCCACTAGACTAGGGAACAATCGTTACCGATGACGTTTTAAGTTGCATATTTATTAGCCGTAGCTGGCTCATTGGCAACACACTAACTATATTTATAGTGACCGCTGAAGATGTTTTACCGGGCCCGGGATTGTTTGCTTACCAGATGTTGTTGGACCCCAGTCAACCATCTGTTTTTCAGACGATCGCGTTTTCCATTGGCGACAGATAGATAACTGGCTTCTGACTGCATGCAGTGCATCGATCAAGAAGCTCGGAACAGGAGTTCAAGTTGCGTGAGACCATAATAAGTGCTTTTGTAAAAAAAGCAGAACAATACCCCGAGCGCATCGCTGTCAGGTATTGGCATGACAGCCAATGGTGCGACACAAGTTATGCCGACTTGCTGCAGCAGGCACAAGCGACGGCTAACTGGTTGCAGGCGCTTGGAGTTTCCGCAGGCGACGCCGTTGTGTTGCCTTCCAGCCGCTCATCGGGACTGTGTAGCCAACTACTGGGAATTCTTTGGGCGGGCGCGCATTACGTCTTTCTGGATATGCAATATCCGTTACAGCGGCAGCGGTTTATTTGCTCGGAAGTAGGGGCCAAAATCGGTATCTATGAGGGCGAATGGCAATTGCCGCGTGACTTGCCTGTTGAGTGGCACGGCGTCCCGCAACTGTCCTCCTCGCCCGCGGCGCTGGCTATTCCCGAGAATGCGGAATCAGCCGCGTACATTACGTTTACCTCTGGCTCTACCGGTACGCCCAAAGGAGTGGTTATTCCAAACCGGGCGGTTAACAGGTTGGTGCTTAATGCCGATTTTATTTCGTTTACCAATGAGCAGAAATTTCTACAGCTTTCCGCACTGAGCTTTGATGCATCCACACTCGAGCTGTGGGGCCCATTACTCAACGGCGGAACCTGCGTGCTCTATCCACAAGACGCGACGCTAACTCCTGCAGGAATTCGCGATGCGATTGAGTCTAATGCTGTTACTACGCTGTGGCTAACCTCTTCTTTATATAACAGCATTATCTCCGAGCACGCCGGCTGCTTGCTAAAGATCAAGCAGCTATTGATTGGCGGTGAGGCGCTGTCGATCGAGCACGTGCGCAAGGGGCTTGCGTCTCTGCCCGATACGCAGATCTACAACGGCTATGGACCTACTGAAAACACCACGTTTACAACGGTATACCCTATTGCGCGAACGTTACCCAGCGACGAGAGTCGCGTACCCATTGGTTTTCCTGTCAATGGTACAGTTTGTGAAGTGTTCGACAGCGAGCTAAAAACCGTAGCGGATGGGGAGCCCGGCGAACTGATTGCCTTCGGCGATGGCCTGGCAATTGAATACCTCAACCGACCTGATTTAACGGCCGAGCGCTTTGTTGAAGTCGAGTGCAGCGATGGCGTTACGCGTCGCGGTTATCGAACCGGCGACATTGTCGTTAAGTTGCAAAACGGCAGCTACGACTATTTGCGGCGCAATGACAAACAGGTAAAAATCGACGGCCACAGAATTGAACCGGGAGAAGTCGAGCGGTTTATCAACGCACTTGATACGGTCAGTGAAGCTCGAGTAGTAGTCAAAACGGGGCCGCAGGGTCAGCTGCGTCTGGCAGCATATATCGTTGCGGCAGACGAGATAGATACCAAAATCGTCAGGTCCAGTATCGCCGCAGCATTTCCGGCTTTTATGGTGCCGCATTTTATTATCACGGTAGCCGAGTTGCCCAAAAATCAAAACGGCAAGCTAGACGAAGCACGCCTCCCCGACCCTTTCCAAACCCACAAGCACGCAGCAACGGCGAATCCTGTGGTGACGAGTTGTTGGTTGGAAATTTTAGGCAGAGGCAGCGCTGATGATGAGAGTTTTTTCGACGCCGGAGGAACATCGCTGGAAGCGCTGCAGCTGTCGGAGCTACTGGAGAAGCGCTTTGAACAAGACCTGGGTGCAACATTCGTATTTGAATACCCGACAATTGTCGCTCAGGCAAAATTCTTTGACCGCAATCAAACAGCGAATTTGCACACTAACCCCGTTGCTGCAAACTTAGCAGCACAGCAGGAGATAGCGGTTGTCGGCATCGCCTGTCGCTTTCCTGGTGCCAACAATCTCGATGAGTATTGGGATAATCTCGTCAATGGTAGAGAGTCCATCAGTTTCTTTAGCGACGCTGAGCTCAGCGCCGAGGTGAGCGCGGCCGAACGCGACCATCCTAACTACGTGAAGGCTAAGGGAGTTGTACAAGGCTGTGAGCAATTCGACGCTGCCTTCTTCGGCGTGTCGCCAGTCGAGGCTGCAGTCATGGACCCGCAGCAGCGCATTATGTTGCAGCTTGCATGGCACGCCATGGAGGATGCGGGTTATCCGCCGGGAGACAATGAGTTACGCACTGGCGTGTTCGTCGGCACCAATTGGAGTCGTTATTTTCAGCAATACGTACTCAACAACGAAGATATAAAACGTAAATTCGGGCTGTTCAATGCCTCGCTGGCAAATGAATCGGATTTCCTAAGCACTAGAATCTCCTACAAGCTGGATCTCACTGGCCCGAGTATTAATGTGTTTACCGCCTGCTCGACCGGGTTGGTGGCAATTTCCCAGGCGTGTTCGAGCATACAAAGTGGCGATTGCGAAATGGCGCTGGCTGGCGGCGTATCGATATCCACACCACTCAACAGCGGATATGTATATCAGGAAGGCAGTATGCTGGCGCGCGACGGCCACTGCCGTCCGTTCGACGCTGAAGCGACGGGTACAACATTCAACGACGGTGCAGGCCTTGTAGTGCTAAAACGGCTGGATTTGGCGCGCCGCGACGGCGATCATATCTATGCAGTGGTCAAAGGCTGTGCCGTGAATAACGACGGTGCCAACAAGGCCAGCTTTACTGCGCCCAGCGTGACCGGTCAGGTGGCCATCTATAATGCGGCGCTCGCAAAAGCTGGCGTGGCCGCAGACTCAATTGGCTATATTGAAACCCACGGCACGGCGACCCCTCTCGGTGACCCGATTGAGGTGAAAGCTCTCGCACAGAGCTACGCCTCCACCGGCGCCGCGCGTCCGTCAAGCTGCGCTATCGGCTCGGTGAAGTCGAATATAGGACACACCATTCACGCGGCCGGCGTGGCCAGCTTTATTAAAACGGTGATGGCGGTTAAAACAGGTCTGATTCCACCAACGCTGCATTTTAACAAGCCGAACCCTAAACTAGAGCTGGAGAAAACCCCGTTCTACGTGAACAACTCCGCAGTGGAGTGGAGCGATGCAGCGCCCCGACGCGCCGCCGTAAGCGCGCTTGGCGTGGGCGGAACTAACGCGCATATTATCGTCGAGCAATACCGGCAGCCCGAGATAGAGGCAAGCGCTGATAGTCAGTTTATCGATCCGCATCCGGCAGCTTCGATTTTAATCTCGGCAAAAGACAAACAGTCTCTTGAGTTGCAAATATACCGATACCAACAGTATTTTGCAGCACAGCCTGACTCTGCCAGCGTTATCGACGCGGCCTATACTTCTGTTGTTGGTCGTCGTCACTTTCAGCACAGGGCCGCCGTCAGTGGCGCCACGGCCGCGCAAATCGCTAGCCGCCTGGCGCAAAAGAAAAGCTATAGCAGCGGGCAAGCAACCGCCGCTAGTGGTTCGAAGCTAGGTTTTTTGTTTTCCGGTCAAGGCTCGCAGCGGCAGCAAATGGGCTTTTGGCTGTACCATCACAACGCCAATTTTCGTGAGCTTATTGATCGTGGCAGTGAGCTAGTGATTACGCAGCAGGGGTTCGACCCGCGCCTGTTCATGGTGAATGACGATAAACAGCAGGATATTGGGCTCGACGTTAACCAAACCAAGGTGGCGCAGCCGCTACTGTTTTTATTCGAATACGGGCTGGCTCGCTATCTACAATCCTGCGGCTGCCAGCCGGACTTTTTGGTAGGGCACAGTATTGGCGAATTTGCCGCTGCTACTGTGGCGGGCATTTTTAGTTTTGAAGACGCCGTGCGACTGGTTGCCGCTCGCGGCGCGCTAATGCAATCCATGCCCGCGGGCAAGATGCTGGCTGTTAACGCAACAGCAGACGCTGTACAGGATATGCTGCAGGCCGATCTCTGTCTGGCGGCAGTCAACGCGCCAGATCGCATCGTATTGTCAGGGCCTGAAGAGGTAGTACAGTCAGCTAAATCGCGGCTCGCAGAGCGGAAGATTGATAGCTCCATCCTCTATACAAGCCACGCGTTCCACTCGCAGATGATGCAGCCCATAGTCGCCGAGTTTGAGGCACTGCTGGCGTCGATATCACTCAAGCCGCCCGAACTACCTATTTTTTCAACGGCGACTGGTAAACAGTTAACCATTGAGCAAGCCATGGACCCTTGCTACTGGTCTATGCAGTTGCGTCGGCCGGTGTTATTTGCCGACGCTATCGCAGCGGTGGGAGAGTGTTACGTCGAGCAAAGTATAGCGTTTGTTGAAGTTGGCCCGGGCCTGGCGTTGACTTCTCTCACGGCATGTCAGAACGCTATGGAGAACAACACTGTGCTCGCAGCGGCGCCGGGTAGCGCGGTAGACGATGCCTTTGTTAGCGAGCTCGGCCAGTGCCTGAACGGTCTTTGGGTACGCGGTTACCGGCTCGACTGGCGGGCACATTTTAGCTCTACGCAGGTTAGCAAAACCCGGCTGCCAGGCTACGCATTCTTACCCGCTGTGCATTGGCTGGCGCCGCCTACCGCAGCACCAGCGGCAATGTCGACAATTGCAGCATCAACTATTGCGGCAAATGCCGAGCCCGCACAACAGGAAATAAAGGAGATCACCATGAGTGCAGACGAGCACCGCCAGGGTATAGAGAAGAAATTGAGAAGTTTGCTGGAGGATGTAACCGGGTTCGATCTCGAAGACGTAACAGCAGATACGCATTTCAGTGAAGCCGGTCTTGACTCGCTATTATTAACCCAGGCGGCGATGTCTATCGAGCGCGAGTTTGCGGTCGGCTTAACCTTCAGGCACCTGGTCGATGAGTACACGTCAATCGGTGAACTGAGTGATTTCGTCGCCGCCAAAGTCCCACCGGAGGTCAGCCAGGTAGCGGTAGCAGCCGCCGCACCGGCGACTAACGCCGAGGCCGCACAAGTCTTGGTTGCCATGTCGCCAATGGTCGCCACCGGGCAGACCGGCGATGCGGTGCAGCAATTAATTCAACAGCAGCTACAAATTATGCAGCTGCAATTGCAGACTTTAGGTGGCGGCGTAATGGCGACGCCAGCGGTCGCCGCTCAAGCTTCTGCACCCGCAATCAGCGCACCGGCAGCCACAGAAGCCGCAGCACCAACCAGCAAAGAAAAACCCGCCGCAGGACATACGCCCGGCACGCGCATCACCCGGGAAATCGTCGGCGTGAAGTTAACCAAAGCTCAACAGCAGTGGCTTAACGAGGTAATGGTCGACTATCAAACGAAATACGCTAAGTCAAAGCAGTACACCCAGCAGCACCGCAAGTACTTCGCCGACCCGCGCACCGTGTCGGGTTTCAATCCCGAGTGGAAGGAGATTATCTTCCCAATTGTGACTAATAAATCAAAAGGCTCCCGGCTGTGGGATATCGACGGCAACGAATTAATCGATACATCCAATGGCTTTGGCCCCATCTTCTTTGGTCACTCGCCAGACTTTGTTAACGAAGCAATCAAGCAGCAGATAGACCTCGGTGTTGAGACCGGTCCACAATCGCCGCTGGCCGGCGAAGTAGCGCAGTTGTTCTGCGAGCTAACCGGCAACGATCGCTGCACTTTTGCGAGTTCCGGCTCGGAGGCAGTGATGGGCGCGATACGCCTTGCCCGCACGGTGACCGGGCGCGATAAAGTTGTGATGTTTGAAGGCAGTTACCACGGCATTTCCGACGAGGTGCTGAGTCGCCCGGGTAAGAATTATCAGGCCTTGCCCGCCGCGCCAGGCATACCTCGGGAAACGACGAGTAATATGCTGGTATTGCCATGGGGCGCTGCAGAAAGTTTGGAGACAATAAAGTCTCTCGGTGCCGAGCTTGCCGCCGTACTGGTGGAGCCGGTGCAAAGCCGTAAGCCCCAATTTCACGATAAAGAGTATCTGCAAGCGATTCGAACGTTAACAACTGAGAGCGGCAGCGCGATGATTCTCGATGAGGTGGTTACCGGTTTCCGTGTGCATCCGGGTGGCATTCGCAAGCTGTTTGATATTGACGCTGACCTGGGGACTTATGGCAAGGTGGTAGGCGGCGGCTATCCCATTGGAATTATCGGCGGCAAGTCGCGCTTTATGGACGCGCTGGATGGAGGCTACTGGGAATTCGGCGATGATTCTATCCCCGAGTGTGGGGTAACGTTTTTTGCCGGCACCTTTGTTCGCCACCCGCTGGCGCTGGCAGCCGCAAAAGCGATCATGGAGCGTATCAAAAGCGAAGGTGTCGACCTGTATGAACGGCTGGAGAAAACGACCTCCGCCATGGCGGCAGACGCCAGGTCTTTTATTGACGAAATGCAGTGTGCGGTGACGTTCGAAAGTTTCGCGTCTTTCTATTACGTTGCGGTTCCGAGCAATGCTCACTGGGGCCATATGCTGTTCGTATTAATGACCTACGAAGGCATTAACATGCAGCAGTTTCGTCCTAACTTCGTCACAACTGAACACAGCGCCGAGGACATAGCAAAAATACTGAACGCTTTCAAAAAATCACTGGCGCAGCTAATTTGCCATGCATTGATTGAAGGTAACATGGTGGCGGCTAAACGTTATTTGAATGAGAAACCTGCCGTACCGGAGGGTGCACGACTTGGCAAGAACGCACGCGGTGAACCCGCTTATTTCATCGAAGACCCCGATAATAAAGGCAATTATATAGAAGTGGGCAAGCCATGAACGAGCAGCAATTTAACCCGTTTGCAGGCGGCGAAATTTCGCGTCTGTGCCCCACTACGGCACCGCAGCAGGAGATAATCACCTCGTCAAAAATGAGCGACGAGGCCAATACGGCTTTTAATGAGGCGGTCGCGCTGCGAGTCAGCGGGACGCTGGATATTACCCTGCTGGAATCCTGCTTCAATGCGTTACTCGAGCGTCACGATATTCTCAATGCGACGTTTTCCTCGCTGGGCGATGAGATTTGTTTGCAGCCATCGCGCCGTTTGGTGCTCGACTATGAAGACCTGCGCGACTGCGATGCAGCTGTCAGCAAGCAAACCATAGCTGCGTTGTTTAAAAATATCGCTATTTCGCCGATGAATCTCGAAGAGGGGCCACTTTTTTTTGCCTGGGTCAAACAGCTTGAAGACCAAAGCTTCGAGCTTATCCTGGCGGCCCATCATGTAATCTGCGACGGCTGGTCGATAGGTTTACTGCTAACCGAACTTGCTGCCATATACAAAAACGGGGGGGATGTTAGCGCGCTGCCGGCGGCTCCTTCGTTCTTTGACTTTGCCGAACAGCAGGCGGCGGCGCAGGTTTCGAACGTCGATGTTGACTACTGGCTGGAACGCTTCGCAAGTCTGCCGCCAACGTTAGATCTGCCACTGGACCGTCCGCGACCGTCAACCCGTAGTTTTCGCGCCGCACGATACGACTACCATCTTGATCAGGCATTGGTTCAGGCGCTGCCGAAAGCGGCATCCGCATTAAAATCCAGTCTGGTAAATTATGTGCTGGCGGGCTATTTCGCGCTACTGCATCGCCTGACGGGAACCGAAGATATTGTAGTAGGCCTGCCGGTTGCGGGCCAGGCTGCTCTTAATCAGCTCAGTCTGGCCGGTCACATGGTGCAGCTGCTGCCGATTAGGATCTGTCTGCATGGCAATACGCCTTTCAGCGAACTGGTAGCCTTGGTAAAAGAGCAGGTGCTCAACGCCAGCGAACACCCAAACTTTACCTTTGGCAAGCTGCTTGAGAACATTCGCGTTGACCGGTCGCGGGTGCCACTGGTCAGTAGCATATTCAATATCGATCAGCCAATGCCGGAAATGGACTTTGGCACAGCTAAAGCGACGCTGCGATCGGTGCCACGTGCTGCTGAAAATTTTGAGATGTTTCTGAATGTCATGCCGTCCAGTAATGACCTGGTCATTGAGGCAACGTATTCTTCGCTACTGTTCAGCGAGGAGACTATGCATGCATGGCTGCAGTCGCTGGAGGCAATACTACAAGCCGCGTTGAAAGATCACGACGTACTACTCGATAATCTATGTCTCAGCAGCGAATTGCCCCCGGTCGTTGCCACCAGCAATGAGACGGCCCGGCCCGTTCAGTTCACGGATTTAGTTTCTGCTTTTAGCGATCGGCGACAACAAAATCCCGACTCGGTCGCCGTGATCTGCGGCGACCAGATCCTTACTTATAGTCAGCTCGATGCATCCTCGTCAACACTGGCAGCTTTACTGTGTAAGGCGGGCGTGCAACAGGGCGCGGTAATCGGCATATGCTGTGAGCGCTCGGAGTTTTTGCTGGTAAGCACGCTGGCTGTACTTAAAATTGGTGCCGCGTATTTGCCGCTTGACCCCGACTTTCCACAAGAGCGACTGGTCTATATGCTTGAGGACAGCCAGGCCGTAGCCGTTATTGAGGATGCCAGTGCTCCGCAAGGAGTTCGCGACGCTGCATTGATTCATTTATCGAAGGAAGAGCTAGGCAAAAGCAGCGCTGATCAGTCTGATTTCAAGGCTGTAACTTTGGCCGCTGAACAATTGGCTTATACCATTTATACATCGGGCTCTACCGGCAAGCCGAAGGGTGTCAGGGTGCAGCACAGCGCCATGATTAATTTTCTGGAAAGCATGGCTGTTGAACCAGGCTTAAGCGCGCAGGATCGCTTACTAGCCGTTACCACATTGTCTTTTGATATCTCCGTGCTTGAGCTATTTTTGCCGTTGATTTGCGGCGCCGCAACGGTTGTTGCGACACGCGATGACGTTAAGGATGGCGAACAACTTGCGGCCCTTATCGAGCAGCACGGCGTTACCGTGGTGCAGGCTACTCCAAGCACCTGGAGGATGTTGTTACTCAGCCCATGGTCTGAAGGCGTGAAATCGGGCCAACCGAGCATCAAAGCCTTATGCGGCGGTGAGCCGTTGCCGCCGGATCTGGCCAAACAGTTGTTGCCGCAGGTAGCCGAGTTGTGGAACATGTTCGGTCCTACGGAAACAACGGTGTGGTCTACCTGCAAGCGTATTCACTACGCTGATAGTGTAATCACTGTTGGCACGCCCATCGCTAACACCCAAACCTATGTTCTGGATAGCAGGTTAAACCCGCTACCCGTTTCCGCACCGGGAGAACTGTGCATCGGTGGTGCCGGGGTTACGTTGGGATACCACAATCGACCGGAGCTGAACGCCGATCGGTTTATTGAGCATCCTGAATATGGGCGACTCTACCGCACCGGCGATTTGGCCAAGGTATTACCGAACGGCGAAATCCAGCATCTGGGGCGGCTCGATGATCAGGTCAAGCTGCGTGGCTATCGCATCGAGCTCGGCGACATCGAGGCGGCGCTGCAGAATTGTGCCGAGGTGGAACAGGCGGCAGTTTACCTGTGGGAGATAAACGAACAGGACGTGCGTATTGTTGCCTGCTGTGTCCCTCCTGCCGGGAAAGCGCTGGAGACGATTGCGGTGCGCAAGCAATTGCGCAACGTGTTGCCGAATTACATGGTGCCACAATACTTTCTCAGTATTGACGCGGTGCCACTAACACCAAATGGCAAAATTGACCGCCGCTCCCTGCCGCGCCCGGAGGTGGCAGAGTCTTCCATTCTGGGAGAAAAAGTACTGCACACCGAAACCGAAAAGCAGATTGCGCAGGTGTGGATCGATTTGCTGAAACCAACAAGCGCGATTGGTAGGGAAGACAACTTTTTTGAAATCGGTGGCCATTCGCTACTGGCCCTCGAAGCCATACGACGAATCGAAACAGTCACCGGCGCGCGCCTGACGCCGACGCAGTTGGTAGCAGAACGTCTTGCCACTTTGGCAGCGAAGGCAGAAGCAGCCGGTGGAGAGCAACAGCAAGCTGGAACCATGCCGGTGGCTCTGCCTCAGTCAGCGCCGCGACGGCTCAGCCTGGAACAGTCGCGACTGTTACAACGTCAAATCAAGGTCGCCAGTAGCACCTGTAATAACCTCCCCGCAGCCTGGCTGCTGGAAGGTGAAGTTGATCTTGAGGCAATTCGTAAAAGTCTGCAGCGAGTATTCGAACGGCAAACAGCGCTGCGTACCCGGATTGTTAGTGACGAGCAGGATTACCAGCTGATATTGCGGCATATGAGCGAGGTGGAGATTCCCGAATACATCGATCTGTCCACTGCCGCGCAGCCGCTGGATGCCGCCCTTGCCGAGGCTGCGCAAACTGCGTTGCAGCCGTTCGATGTGGTTGATCAACCTCTGTGTCGCGTAATACTATACAAAGTAGGCGCGACTACGCATTTACTGGCATTTACCCCGCATCAGCTCGTTTTTGACGGCTGGTCGTTCGATATATTTCTACGCGAGCTGGAGTCATTTTACCAGGCGGCGCTGGAACATCGGGCCGCGACGCTGGAACCCCTGCCGTTTCAATTCAGGGACTACACCGAGTGGTCTGCTGAGCAGGTAATTGATAAGGCGACCCTGACATTCCACCAGCGACTCCTCGACAGCAACCCATCTCGAGCCAGCTTCGTCGACAGTAAAGCCGATAAGAGCGATTGCCAGCGTCGTGAATTACATTTTGGGCGCGACACATTGCTAAGCGTGGAAAAATTCTGTGCGCAGCACAACGTGCGTTTACACGAATTACTACTGGCGGTGTTTGCCAAAGCTTGCTGCGATCATGACCAGCGCAGCGAACTATTGATTGGGCTACCAGTAACCGGCCGCTATATACCAGAAGTGATCGGTCTGATCGGCAGCTTCGTGTCCATGCTGCCTCTGCAGTTACAGCTGCGGGTCGGCAATTTCGCCAGCACGGTGCAGGATGTTGCCGAGCAATTACGCGTGTTTCATGACCATCAGGAGTTGAGCTTTGCTGAATACGTTGTCGACACCGCGCTCGACAAGCAGCCGTTTCCTGACTTGCTGGAAATGAGCTTCGCGTTTCAGGATATTCGTAATCGCCCGCAAAGTTTGGCCGATCTGAAACTCTCGCAAATAGACATGGGCCGACTGCAAACCGAGGTGCCACTGGAACTGTGGACCCGAGTCCAGCCGGATGGACTGCTGGTTGTGTTCGACTTCGACAGCGGCCAGGTGGCTGAGTCAGCGATAGAGACTCTGGCTAACGCTGTTACGGAGATAATGACTTCGCTGGATGCACTGGCAGCACAAACACCGCCTGCAGATGCGGTCGAATTGCCTGCAGAAAACGCGGCAAAACCCTTTTGGAAACGCCTGTTTCAATGACAACAATAGCAGTCACAGCTAATGATTGAACCGTTCTTCTTTGACCCAAGAAATGCCTTCGCAAGCTACCAGCCGGCGAGCGAGCTTACATCAAGCCGGCTGCTGGTCATTTGCCCGCCGCTGTTCGATGAGTATCGCCGCTGCTATCGGGCGCTGTATGATCTTGCCAATGCCTGCGCGTCGCAAGGTATGCATGTTATTCGACTTGACTATAGCGGCACCGGCGAAGCGCAGGGTAATCCTGTAGATTTCACCGTCAATGACTGGATAGACGATATCCATTGCGTTATCGAGGAGGGAATAGCCCTGACCGGAGCGCAGTCAGTGGTGCTCGCAGGTGTGCGCTTCGGTGCGACGCTTGCGTCGCAATGCCGACATCCAGTTATACAGCGACTCGTGTTTTGGGACCCAGTCGTAAGCGGTGAGGGTTATGCGGCGTGGCTGGCAAATATTGACAGCGAGATGAACAGCATGCATCGATCAGTCGCAAAAATGGCCAACCTAAAGTTCGAGCCGATAAATTACCAACCCTTCGAACTTGGCGGCTTGCTTGAGCAGGGTATCCGAGAGCTAGCGCTGAGTCATACAAGCGCTGACAAAGAACGCCCAATCAACGTAGTAACAACAGATGAAAACGTGCTTGCGACCAGTGACTATGCACGTTGCGAATTTACCGGTTTCGAATATGACTGGCCACATTTTCATGAAGGCAACCTGCATCCCAAACCTGTACTGGAGCGCATCGCGCTAATGGTGTTGCAGCAATGAAGGAGGAGGCTTTCCGCTTCGGTGCCGGCAATCTTGGGCTTGGCATGGTAACTCTGCCGGCAGACATTAGCACAGCGCCGGTTGTGGTTGCGCTAAATGCCGGTTTGACTGCCCGCGAGGGGCCGCACCGGTTAAATACTTTGGCGTGCCGCGGTCTGGCACAAGCCGGCTATATTGCGATTCGCCTGGACCTGGCTGGTAAAGGCGATACGCCGGCGCGCGAAGGGCTAAGTAACCGCGAGTCTGTTGCACTCGATTGGCAATATATCAAGCAATCTATTGTGCAGCGCTACGGTGAGCGCAAGCTGGTGTTGATGGGTTTATGCTCCGGTGCCGACAATGCTATTAAAATCGCAGCTAACGACGCGGACGTTCACGGTCTTATTCTGTTCGATCCAATATCCCCCAAAGACGCAGATTTCGCTAAACGCGAAGTAATCAGCAAGCTGACTAACGTCCATAAATGGATAAATTTGCCGGGCACGTTAGTGCATCGAATTCGTCGCCGATTTGCCATAGAACACGATCCTTATGCGGTGATGGCAAGTCTGCGCGACGAACCGACAGTAGAAGATATGGATGCCTGCTTTCGCCATATTGCCGCTTGTCAGGGTAAGGTTCTCGCCGTTTTTACCAGCCAAGCGGTGCCGCACTACAATGAGCAAGGACAATTCGTCAGGGCAATCGATATTCCTGGACTGGCACCATGCTGTGAAGAAGTTTACTGGCCATTGGTATTGCATATTTACCCGGTGCAAATACACCGAGACCGACTTTTGGAAAAAGTCGTCAATTGGGGTAAAGCCAATCTAGCCCGCCTGCAGCGCGCTGAGACGCTATGATGACAATGCAAGTCCCTCGGTTGTGTCGCTCTGCTGCAGCCAGACATCGGAACAAATTTAAACGAGGGCCGGGTTGATGATAAAAACTAGCAAGCCAGCAGCGCGCAAAAGCAGCGCCGACGCTGATCAGTCTTTTGCTGTAAAGCCGCTGGCAGAACAGCAATTTAGCGCCGAACGAATCTCGCCGATCACGCACAATTTTCATCTGCATCCATTGATGCAGCTGGACAAATTACAACAATTAGCTAATTTTCTGATGGAGCGCAATCAGTGCCGCTTTGTTGCGCCCGACATTCAGCAAAACTCGGCGTTTACCCATCATGCCGCAGCACCAGATGGCAGCAGTCTGGCCGAGGTATTTGAGCGTATTCATGAACCACGTTCGTGGGTGGCCTTGTATAACGTGGAAGCCAAACCTGAATACCAGGCTTTTCTCGATCAGGTGGTAGATTCTATCAGGCCGCTGATCGAATCTACGCAGCAGAGCATTTTCAATATTGGGGGTTTCATCTTTATTTCCGCGCCACCTTCGGTAACACCGTTTCATATTGATAGAGAAAACAATTGCTGGCTGCAAATCAGAGGGCAGAAGCGCATCACGGTTTTCGATCACAGCGACGAGCACGTGCTGCCGTGTCAGTCAGCTGAAGAATTTATCGTGAATCGTAACCTCAACAACGTGCGCTTAACAGACGCTATTGCTGAACGCGGGCAGGAGTTTAACGTGGGTCCGGGGGAGGGGGTGTATTTTCCGGCGACAACTCCTCATATGACGCAAACCACCGACGAGTGGGTGCAAGCGGCAGACGGGATTTCTATCTCCATCGGAGTGGTGTTTTATTCTGCACACACGCGCCGTCAGGCACAAATTCACCAGTGTAATGCAGTGCTGCGGCGACTCGGTCTTGATCCATCACCGCCTGGGAGTGCTGGTTTTGTTAACACGACAAAACGCCATCTGGGCCACTCATTGGCGGTGGTGAAAAAACGCTTCAGGGGTTACAACCCGCCGCCTGGATCATACTAACTGTTACCAACAGGCGGCGTCTATATGCTGAAATTTATAAAACGAAGAATAATGACTCTGCTTGAGTTGTTGCCAATGGGCAGAGATATCTATCTTCATCTCGCGCGCGAACGGCTTGGCATCAGTTACCGCGGTGTGTATGCAAGCAGGGAAGAAGCGCTTGCCGCGGCAAACGAAAAAAACAGCGAGTACGACGTGATCAATCGCAACAAAGCCGGCAATCAGGCTGAGGAAGAAGACGGCCTGGAAAAGTTACTCCGGCATTACGACTACCCGCTATTGTTTTGGTTAAGCCAATTGCTGCCGAAAAATCCACAGCTTTTGGAATTGGGTGGCAGCACTGGTCACCTTTACTTTACCTCAAAGAAATACATTCAACATCCCGATGCGCTAAGTTGGACCATTGCCGAACTGCCGGAAGCCGTCAATCTCGGCAACAAGATCGTTCAGGAACGCGGTGAAACCCGATTGCGCTTTATTGACAGTAGCCTGCTGGAGCAGGCCGAGGCAGCCGATCTGTTCGTCACAGCAGGCACGCTGCAGTACATGGAACAGGATTTGAAAAAGTTACTCGAAGGATTAACGAGTCTGCCAAAGCACGTAGTGATTAATTACACGCCCATCCATGCCAACAAAACTGGCTGGACGCTACAAAACCTGGGAGTGTGCGAGGTTCCCTATCGAATTTTTTCCAGGCAGGCGTTGTACGCCGATATGGAAGCGCTTGGCTACAAGCTGGTGACAGACTGGGAGAGTTCCAGGGATCTTGAAATACCGTTTCACAACGAGCTGAACTTGCAGGGCTACTCCGGTTGTTTATTTAGTCAACCTTGCGCCGATAATTGCTAGCCTGTTTCCCAAAAAAATTCATTCACGCTTAGCCTAAACACTGAATCCCTCTTGCGAAATTGGCATTGTGCGGCAGCGATATCCCGTGGCCGAAAAGATGGCATTACACACCGCCGGCGCTAATGGAGGCAACGGCGGTTCACCCAACCCGGTAGGCGGGTAATCGCTATCAATAAAATGCACGGCTACCTCCGGGGAGTGCGCTATGCGTAGCAGGGGGTACTGGTCGAAATTGGTTTCCTGCACTCTGCCATTTTTGTGATTGACCTGCTGGCCAAGCAGAGCACTTAATCCATCCATAACGGCTCCCTGCACCTGGTGCTCGGCGCCGCTCAAATTAATGATTGGACCTACGTCAGCTGCCACGGTGACGGAATGCACGGTTACTCGTTTGTCGTCGCTGACGCTAACGTCGGCTACTTCGGCGATATGGCCGGCATAGCTGAAATAGAACGCCAGTCCCAACCCACGCCCCTTGGGCATCGGCGAGCCCCAGCCGGCTTTGTCAGCCGCTAGCTGGATTACCGCGCGCGCTCGATCGCGATTCAGCACGGAATCGTCTGGCCGTATTTTTCGTTTGGCGGCTTCTATGAACGAGGTCTCACCCACCAGTTCAAGCAGCACTGCCAAATGATCGCGACCTGCCGCTGCGGCAAGTTCGTGAATAAACGACTGTAGCGGGAAGGCGAGCACGTTGGCATTGGGCGCGCGCCAGGCGCCACAAGGTGTCTGCCACGGCAGCATGGTTTGCGTCAGTCGGTAATTGTCGATGTGCTTACCTGGAAACACGTCAGCATCCAGACTGCCACCGCCAACCGGATTTTCGCCGTCGTGCGAGAAAGTAATGAAGTGGTTTTGCCAGGCGCTTAACTTGCCCTTTGCTGATAAGGCACCAGTAAGCGAATGAAAGCCGCCTGGCCGATAGAAGTCATGCTGCATGTCGTCTTCGCGGGTCCATTGCAGCTTGACCGGTTTGCCAACGCGCCTGGCGATGGCTGCGGCTTCGCACATATAATCGTTGATCAGGCGGCGGCCAAAACCGCCACCGACGCGGGTTTGGTGTACGGTGATCTGGCTTACATCCACGCCCAACACATTGGCCACATTGCGTAAGCCGCGCTGCGGCATTTGCGTTGGTGCCCAAAGTTCAATACTGCCGTCTTCATTTATTCTCGCCGTACAGTTTTGCGGCTCCAGCTGCGCATGGGCTACAAAGCCGTAGTGATAAAATGCCTGCAGCTTCTTATCGGCGGTTTCGAATTCGACGTCGACGTTGCCGCTGTCTACAACGGTTTGCTTGCCGGGCTCTTCAGCTATGCTTCGTGCTTGCGCCAACGCCGCCTGCCAGCTATCGCTGGCCGCATCGGTTTCGTACCACTCAACTTTTAAACGACGTTTGGCCTCGAATGCGGCCCAGGTGTTTTCCGCAACAATGGCAACACCCGGCATAAGCTCCTGCGCTATGCCGTTACCTTCCAAAACGAAGACGGTGAGTACGCCATTCAGTTCAGTTATTTCGGAGATATTTGAACTTGCCACTTTGCCGCCCGATGCCGGCGCCTTCTGATACACCGCGTAAACCATGCCCGGCAGTTTTTGATCGATGCCAAATAAAGGTTCGCCTCGCACCAGCGCCGCGTTGTCGACACCCGTTACGCGCGTGCCAAGCAATGTGTAATCGGCTTTTTTCTTGAGCTTAAGTTTGGTCGGCATAGGCTGCTGTGCGGCTGCCTGCGCCAGTTCGGTGTAGTGCAGTGACTGGTCGCCAAAGTATACGCGGCTCTGCCTGGTGCTCAATTCTGAAGCTGCGACCTGCCAGTGCTCGGCTGCGGCAGCAAGCAACATGCTACGCGCAGCGGCGCCTGCTTCGCGCAGCGCATTCCAGTTAGAGCGAATGGATTGCGATGCTACCGCGTACTGGGGACCAAAGCGTGCCTCATCGATAGCTGACTGCACTACCTCAACCTCTTTCCAGTTAGCGTCCAGCTCTTCGGCAATAATCATAGGCAGAGAGGTTTTCACTCCCTGGCCAAGTTCCGGGTTCTTGGCGAATAACCTGATGCCGTCCGCTGTAATTTGCAGAAAAGAATTCGGTGCGAAGGTTTGCGTACTTTTCAACCCTTGAGTGACGCCAGCCACTGGCGCCTCGTCGTCGCAGCCGGTGGTCAGGCCCAGCATCAGACCACCGCCGGCAACGCCGGTGAGCTTAAGAAAACTGCGACGATCGAGCTGTTGAATTCGCAAGCGCTTGTTGGCGCGCATAATCATGACTGCCCCCTCAGTTTGGCAGCCGCCTGATGTATGCCTTTACGAATGCGCAGATAGGCGCCACAGCGGCAGATATTGCCGGCCAATGCGCGATCAATATCGACGTCGGTAGGTTGCGAGTTGCTGGCCAGCAATGCTGCGGCGCTCATTAACTGTCCGGCCTGGCAGTAGCCGCACTGGGGCACGTCAAGATCTATCCAGACCTGCTGCAACACATGCAGTGTGCCGTCAGCGCCGGCAAGCCCTTCTATCGTAGTGATGGTTTTGTCAGCAACGGCGCTTGCCTGAGTCATGCATGACCGCACCGGTTTGCCATCAACGTGTACAGTGCAGGCGCCGCATTGTGCTATGCCGCAGCCAAACTTGGTGCCGACCAAATCAAGCTTGTCGCGCAACACCCACAGCAGCGGCATTGCCGCATCGATATCTCCAGCATCCAGCTGCTGGCCGTTTACCCTAAGTTTCACGACGAACTCCACCTAAATAAATAAGACACACCTTATTATAAGCAACTAGGGGAGAACACACCTTAATACGGAAGCAACATGTCGCGTTTAAGCATACGTGTATGTACTAATTGACAAGTCTTCCACAGACAACTCAAATGGTTAGATGACCATAATGCTGCAATCGGTTTCTTCCCACCTTGTACAATTGTTGCGCGATGGTTGGCGATTGACCAATACGCCGCCAGGAGCCTGCAGCCATCCAGATGTGCTTGCTATAGATGGCGTCGATTGGCGCGCCGCAGTCGTACCTGGCACGGTTGCGATGGCTGTATCGGAGAACACCCCTGACCGCTGGCGACCGCCGTTCGACTATGACAGCGTGGACTGGTGGTATCAAAACCAGTTTTCAGCGGCCAGCAAAGCCGCCGATGAGCGCGTTTATCTGCATTTCGCCGGTTTGGCCACGCTTGCCGAAGTATGGCTGAACGGCGAGTGCGTGCTCATATCTGACAACATGTTTCGTGGCTACGCGATTGATATTACCAACAGTCTGCGCGAGCATAACGACCTCGCAATTGTTTTTCGTTCGGTTGCACAAGAACTGTCCATAAAAAGGCCACGTCCACGCTGGAAAACCCGGTTAGTTGAACATCAACAACTGCGCTGGATACGCACGACATTACTGGGGCGTATACCCGCATGGACTCCTCCGCTAAAACCGGTGGGACCATGGCGTGAGATTTGCCTGCGACGAGCGACTGTCGTTGATGTGTCCCGTGTCGAATTGCGCCCGGTTCTGATCGGCAGCGACGGCCACCTGGACCTGCTTTGCGAATTAACTGTGCTTGACACGGGAGTGAGGGTCAGGCGCGCCAGCATGCATATTGTCGGTCAATCTTATCCGTTAATCGTCGAGCAGCAAGCACAAAAGGTGAGTCTAAAAGCCGATTTTTGCATTGAAAACGTGCCAGTCTGGTGGCCACACACGCACGGCGACCCACGCTTACTTGACTGCACGCTCGAAATCGACATCGACTCCTCCAGTATCACTATCGACTGTGGAAAAATCGGCTTCAAGTCAATTGAACTCAACCGCGACAACGACCGGGTCCAGTTTGTAATTAACGGCGAACCGATTTTTTGCCGTGGCGCCTGCTGGACCGTGAATGATTTTGCATCGCTCAGCGGCAGTGATGAGCAGTTACGTCAAGCGCTGACGTTAGCACGCGACGCCGGCGTTAATATGCTGCGCATAGGCGGCACGATGGTCTATGAGAGTGATCGCTTTTACCAATTGTGCGACGAATTCGGCATTCTGGTATGGCAGGATTTTATGTTCGCCAATATGGACTACCCGGTCGACGATACGGCATTTATGCAAAACGTTAACGCGGAGTTGGAATATCAGCTGCAGCGTTTACAGCCGCATGTGTGTATCGCTGCGTACTGCGGCAACAGTGAGGTAGAGCAACAGGCAGCGATGTTTGGCGCAGCGTGTGAGATCTGGTCGAACGATTTGTTTACAAATCGGCTGCCTGCCCTGTGTGCAAAGTACGCCAGCGCCACGCCGTACTTTCCATCGACGCCGTGCGAAGGGGCATTGCCGTTTCACGTCAGCAAGGGTCTGGCTCACTATTTTGGCGTAGGCGCCTACCAGCGACCAATGCATGACGCATTAACCTCGCGAGTGAAGTTCACTCCCGAATGCCTAGCGTTTTCCAACGTGCCGGATGCACTTACAATCAGCGAACTGACCGGTATGGTGACACCACCGCCACACCAGCCCTTATGGAAGAGCCGCGTGCCGCGCGATGGCGGAGCGGGGTGGGACTTCGAAGATATACGCGACCACTATCTAAAGGAACTGTTTGCCGAGGATCCGGTCAAGCTACGTTACTCCGATTTGGAAAGATATTTCTACCTGTCCAAAGTCGTTAGCGGCGAAGTCATGGCAACAGTATTCGCCCATTGGCGCGTTGCCGCCAGCGACTGCGCCGGTGGCCTGGTGTGGTTTTACAAAGATCTGTGGCCGGGCGCGGGTTGGGGCATTATCGATAGTAACAATCGGCCGAAGCCGGTGTACTACTATTTGCGTCGCGCCTGGGCGGTCAGAACCATACTCGTCAATGACAAGGGGCTGGACGGTCTGGAGATCTCTGTTGTCAACGACTGCGATCAACCGCTGTCTGCTTATGTTGAGCTGACGCTATTGCACAACGGCACAACGTCGATAGCGACCGCAGACAAGAGAGTCGAACTAGCCGCGCGCAGTGAGCAGACGTTGTCGGCAGACGCAATGTTCGGCCACTTTCTGGATGTCACCTACGCCTATAAATTTGGCCCGGCAAAACATGATGTGGTCGCGTGCCTGCTAATGGATGACGATAAAAACGTTGTCGCTGATACTTACTATTTTCCGAATGGTTTGAACCTGCCCGTGCAACGGCATGCACACGTTGATGCGCAAATCGTAGTTGGGTGCGCCGATGAGCTGCTTATGACGTTAAGCACTGATTGCTTCCTGCAATCGGTTAATATCAGCGTGCGGGATTATCTGCCCGAAGACAATTATTTTCACCTCACTCCCGATCACGCCAAGACAATTACACTGCGCAAGATCAACGACTCCGGCAAGTCGTTCAGAGGGCGTATAAAAGCGCTCAACCTGCGCGAGAGCATCGTACTGAAATTATGAAAAGAGAGAAGCGGATCGTAGCAATGCCGGTCAGCGAAGAGCCACTGGCACTTGGTTGTGCGCAGTCGGGCTATCAACGCTTGCCGTTCTGGTTGCAGACGACAGCGGGGAATAATTTTGCCTGGCTGCACTTACCTCACGCCGGCGCTGTAAACTCAACGGGACTGATTATTTGCAATCCGCTGGGTTACGAGTATACCCACGCCCACCGTTCGATAAGGCATCTCGCTGACCAGCTGGCGATTCATCGTTATCCAACCCTGCGCTTCGACCTGCACGGCATGGGAGACTCTCCGGGCGATCTGTTTGCCGAAAATTTGCTCAACCGCTGGATTGCAGACATTAATGCAGCAATTGATACATTAAAATCGCACGCCGGGGTACGCTCGATCTGCCTACTTGGCATTCGTATGGGCGCTACTCTGGCCGCTAAAGTGGCAGAGCATACGGAGATAGAGCAGCTGGTACTGTGGAGCCCGATTGCGAACGGCAGGCGTTATGTGCGCGAAATGCAGGCGCTGGCCTGGATGGCTGAGCGCGATAGACAAGACGGCGATGACTATATGGAAAGTGCCGGTTTTATAATGACGCTCCCGATGGCCACAGAAATAAAAAAAATAAATCTCGGCAATCAAGTTTATAAAATCAATGGCAAAATTTTAATCGTACACCGTGATGATCTGACCGCAGAAACTGGTCTGGCGGCTGATCTCAGACAGAATGGCTTACTTGTTGATGAGATAATCGCGCCGGGTTTCGCCGCCATGATGGCGGAACCACAGCAAACCGAGGTGCCGGTCGCAGCAATCGGCGCCATTGTAGAATGGCTAAGCAAAAATAAGCAGCCTGGGTCGATGAACTGCAGTGACGTTTTTTTCCCCGTCGGTAATTATGAAATAGCACTGCGGCCGCAAAACAACAGCAGACTCACAGAGAAAATCTGCTTGCTCGGCCGCGACAAAAATATCTTTGGCATTCTCACTCAGCCTCGCCACGTAATAACGCCGCAGCTTCCGTTTATCGTGTTGCTCAATTCAGGCTCGGTACACCATGTTGGTCCGAATAGACTGTATGTGGAACTGTGTAGAGCTTTGGCCGCCGCAGGTTTCCCGTGCCTGCGCATTGACCTGGCCAATCTGGGCGACAGCGTTGTGGGGCGTCCTGCTAATGAAAACTTCTGCTATCCCGATCACGCAAATGCCGATGTGCAAGCAGTGCTCGAGAGTATGAGCACTGACCTGGGTGTGCGTCGGTTTGTATTAGTAGGACTCTGCTCCGGCGCCCACACGGCATTTCATGCCGGTCTGAACAATGCATCGGTATGCGAATCAATAATCATCAATCCGCTGACGTTTTATTGGGAAGAAGGCATGTCGCTGGAGATTCCGCGCGCTCATGCGACCATTAAAGACGCGAAATACTACGAAGGGGCGATGAGAGACAAGCGCAAGTGGCTTAAACTGCTGAAGGGCCAAGTCGAGTTTGGCTACATTATGCATTTTGTAGCGAAGCGCGTGAAAGAGCAAACGGTTAATAAGATGCGTCAGTTGCGGGCAATGGCGGGTTTTGAGAAGCGAGCAAGGTTGTGTCTTGATCTGGTCAAATACAAAGAGGCGCGCCGTCATCTCAGTTTTTTCTTCGCCACCAGTGATCCCGGCTACGACATACTGATGTCAGAGTCACCGCAGACAGCAAAGCAACACATCAAGCGCGGCGATATTGATTTGTGTTTTATTGAGGATGCAGACCATACGTTCTCGGCAAAGCGGAAGCGCGATGAGCTGGCAGCACTGTTAATCGGGCATTTGGAGTCGCGCTACAGATAGCGCTTAGCTGGTGATCGTGCCGCTCACATGGGTAGCGCAGTGGCCGCACCGTCGTCGCCATATCTTATCAGCGCGCTTTGTTTGCGGCGCCACACGTCACTTAATAACGCGCCCGCTGCTGGCGTGCATCATCACTGTCTTTATCTGCATCGACGTTCGCTACTTTGCGCTCCGCAACGTACATCAAGCAGGGGCTGGCGCAGGCCGGATCATCTTCGGCGACGCTACAACCGAGATGGTCAATGACCTCAAGAGTACGGAAACCGTGTGCCTCCAGGCGCTGGCGCTGAACAGTCTGGTCAATATAGTAATGCAAGCATGCGTAGTCGTGGCCCAGGTCACTGAGCAAGGCGTAGTCGGCCTCGAATCTGTGAGAGTGGCGATTGCGCCAATTATTATTGACGCGACGAACCCAGGAGATGAACAGCATCGCCTGGTTAACGGGATTCCTTGACCAATCGAGTCTTGGTCCGCGTTGAGCATAGCGATACAAACGGTTGTGCGAACTGAACATCAGCAGCCCACCGCCTCGCAAGACGCGATGAGCTTCGGTCAGTGAGCGTGCACGATCTTCGTGCGAAACTGCATCCACGACGTTGTTCAACGCGAAGACCATGTTAAAGCTTGCATCGTCAAATGCAGACAAGTCACGAAGGTCGCCCAGCCGTACCGAGACTTCGGGCAGGTTCGCCCTGGTGCGTTGCACCATTACTGGCGAATAGTCGATCGCCTCATACCGATTCGCCAATGGCGCCAAATAGATCGCAGTACGTCCGGTTCCGACGCCCAGGTCGAGCACGTCTCGCCCGGCGAATGCGGGTTGGTACTTAAGCAAGGTCAGAGCCTCGCAACGCGTCAGATTCCAGGAATGGTATTCGCGTTCGACTCTGGGGGAATGATAAACACGTCGATTAGCCTCGTCCTGCTGGTCTGCTTGTATGACCATTGAAACTGTCTCATCAAACATAAATTTTGTGCTGCCTCCAATGTACTCAATTCCAGCTGTTTGCTGCAAAGCAGCGGCACCGATTGTTTGCGCTGAAGACTACTTAAATGGATGGGGGAGTAACGTACAAATACACTACGAAAGTATAGATTCTTCGTCGCTAAACGCCGCTAGTTTTCTACATTATATTGGTTATAGGGTTGTCGCTGTGTATAACTTTGACATGGTTTGCTCATGCAAGCTGTGAACACGCCTTCTCGGAGTTAGCAATATCCGTCACTTTCGTTTTTAGCTGCTAACACCATGCTATTCGCATTGCGCTAAGTTACACAGCTAGTGGGTTTATCTGAGTCTTTCGGGATAAATAAACCGCCCAAACCGGTCTGGTACACAACGTATTGTTGTTTTTACACCGGGTTCGGGTAACCGGTTCAGCGTCAGATCATTAAGTTCGTGTGTGTCATTTTTCTTACAAAGAGCGCCAGTTACAGGTATTTATTGACCAGAAGTTGCGTGCCGTTATGCCAATATGTCGCCATGTCGTCAATCGTCGTCAGTTCCAACGGTTTTTTTCGTGCCACTGCACGCGCCAACTGAAACTGCAGCACCTTGGCTGTGCTGGAGATTTTGGAAAACGCCTGTTCACTTTCGCTTAAGCCGGTTTCGCCGCGCTGTTGCAACCACTGTATGTATGTCTCCGCTAATTCAAAACAGGCGCCGTATTGGCGTAACGTGGCGAAGGAGTAGGCGTGGAAGGTTTCAATTGGCTCCTGCATTAACCATTCAAGATCGGTCATAAAGCGCTGCTTGAATATAGTGAAGGGGTTTACCTTTGGAATGAGGGCCAAATGGTATTTCAATATTTCAAGCGACGCTGCCGTAAGCTCCTCGGCGCCAACCGCTCGACCGTTTTGCTGCAGCTTCACATACTCGATATAGGGCGGCAGTATACGTTCGTGAGCGAGGCCTTCGAGCTGAAATATATCGACGAAGTCCTGTCCCTCAAGGTGATAATAGCTTTGTCCGTGAAAATAGCCCAGCCGTCGGTTTTTAATATCGATGGCATTCACTGCCACGGTGGTTTTTTCGTGTGTCTGCCGGTAGGCAGTGCCTCGTGTGTCGGGTAGATAGTAGGAATCAAGTTCGATCAATACCGGCCGACCCTGAATAACCTGCTGTTCAACATGCTGCGCGAGTGAGCGCCAGGGATTGAGCTCCTGAATATCCAGGCCGTAAAGCGTTTGCAGATCGGCGTGGGGAAATTTGAAGAAGGTCCATTGATCACCTTCAAAGTCGATCCGCAGCGTAAACGGCAAGGCCGCAATCGGTTCAAAGCCCAGGCCGTGCAGCAACTCCACCAGCACGTCGACATAACAGTTGGTTTCGGCCCAGCACCTGCCCGCCTGATGGATAAGGTGAGGTTGATAAGTGGCGGGATCCAGCGAACTGACTTGTTTCATAAGTTCCTTTTATGCCAACGCCAAAATGTGTTGTACCGGCGCGGGCCAGGAGGAGGGGACCAGCCCGTGTTTCTTCAGCAGCGCCAATGCAATACGTTCCAGTCCGAAGCCGATACAGGCCGAGTGCGCTGGTTCGCCATTTGCTGTTTTAATGTCGAAATTTAGCCCGAAGTGATCCAGATGGTAATTACAAGAGGTGACTGCGGTAGGCTTTTCGGTTGAACAAATAGGCACTACCAGTTCGTATTTTAGATCCTGCTCGCGTTGGGTTGCTTTCATCACCCGACCGCCGCGGCCGAAGAAGGGATCGTTAGCCAGTACCGGTTCAACATCCAGCCCCAGTGCCTCCAACATTTCACGGCCGCGCTGCAGCCAATAGTTGCGGTGCTCATACGCCTGGTCAGGCGTGCCCAGCCGCACGTATTCGCGCTGTCGGAAAATTTGCATGCGCGCCGGGTCGTCCGACGGTTCATGGCGAAACACGAAGGCACGCAAATCGACGGTACGGCCCTCTGCCGGTAACGTGCCAGTGGCGGTTGGGTAGAGGGGGTAGCAGGCCGCCGGCAGCATCATCACCTCGGTGGGCGACAGATCGCGACTCCAGTCACTGTTTTTGTCATGGACTTTTCCCACTAAGTCGCGGTGTTGGCTTTCATCACCCGTAAAACTGTGCACCGAACCCATCAAGTCCGGCATGGTTTCAACATGGTCGGTACGCTCGTAATGCGCTCTATTTAAAATGGGAGGGAAGCGCATCACCTCAGGGTTCAGATGCGCACCCATACGCGTTACGTAAGCTTCGAATTGTTCGATAATGTTTTCGAATACGCCGCTTCTACCGTACAGGCCACGCACGCCTGAAGGAATAAGCAAGCCTGCTTGTATCAACTCGTCGCGAAAAGTGGCGTACGCGTCATCCTGGGCCATCTGGGTTAAACACATCGCTAAACTTCCTGATAAACCATTTGCATAGTCGAGTTATGGCCACGAATACGATCATTGTTAACCATCAGCGCGGCTCCGTAGGCATCACGAACGTGACGGCACAGGCTGTTGCTGGAATTGTTTTTGTAACCCGAGATGCCGATGATAACCAACGCCTTGCCGACGATTTCCACTACTAAATCCGAACAGCGCAATTTAACGTTGTTGATTCGGGTGACAAAGCCGAAGTTGGTAAACGCCTGCGTGTCGCCTGCGGCCAGTAATTGCTCATACTCATCCAGCGCGAAATAGAGGCCGCTGCGCATGCTGAACAGCGTTTCCTCGACTTCGGTCAGACGTATGGCCGACAGCGGCGGGTGGTCAGGACTCTTCCTGGCGGCAGCGCGCACCGTAGCGCGGGCTTTATTAACCGCGTCGGTGGCAATGCCGAACCACAGCGAGCCCCACACGAGGTGTGAAACAGGATGCATGGTTCGGCTAAGTATCTGCGCGTACGGCTGCGGCAATATTTGTTCTGCAGTACCGTGCGAGCTCAATTTGAAACCCAGACTGCAGGTGCCGCGAAAGCCCAGCGTATCCCAGTCGGCTATTTGCTCAAGCTCGAAATCGTTTTTGTGTACCAGCACCAGTACCTGATCGCTGGCGGCCGCGTCGTCGGCTTTGCGGCAGGTGACAAGCATAGCGTCCGCATGCTGCCCGTAAGAGATAACCGGCGCCTGTTTCTCCAGAGTAAACGAATCGCCTTGTACCTGCACGGCGCAAATACTGGAGCGCACATCACCGCCTACGCCTAATTCGGTAGTGGCTGAGGCCAGTAGATACTGGTGTTGCACAAGCTCCGCAAGATAGCGTTTGAAATACCGCGAACTTTGACCATGCTGCACAATGCTGGCAATTTGAATTTGGTGCATGGCGTAAATCATTGCAGTCGATGCGCAGTACGTACCTAGTCTCTCGCAAATTTTGCACAACTGGCGGATGCTCAGCCCCATGCCGCCGTACTCGGCTGGAATGTAGGCGCTCAACAAGCGTTCGGTTTTAAGCGCGGCAATCGCTTCAAAGGGGAAGCGAGCCTCACTGTCAACGTCATCGGCATGGGGTGTGATCACCTCCGTGCCTATACGCTGCACAACTTGTACAATCTCCTCAAACGAAGGGGGTGCTTTGATTGTCACTGTTTGTGCTGTCATACGTTGCTCCGCGGAGTGGGGGGTTGAGTGGCGTACTCATTCGACCAAGACCGCCATCAGATCTTCGACAGCACCTGCCAGCGAATCAATACTTTGGAAGGTTTGCCGGCTCAGCATATGGTCGGGAAACTCAATATCGAAGCCGTCTTCAATAGCCAGCATCAGGTTTACCGTTGTCAGCGAGGTTAAACCGACACTGTATAGGTCGCAGCCGCGCTCTAGCTTTGTGATGTCGGCGGTTAATTTGGCGTGATTGGCGAGAATTTGTCTAATTTGTTGCTCGTACATCGTTACAGTCATCCACAGTAAAAGAGCGCGGCGGCAGGCCGCTTGCGTTACGAGTTAGAAAGTTTAATTATTGTATTAGCAGGAACGGCTTCAGCGTGTTTAGCCGCAGGTAGATTGTCGGTCAGAAATAGCAGGCAAGTCTATTGAATCGTTGTAAAATTATGTAGTGAAAGATTGTACAGCTCTAATTCACGAGTGAGTTTAATATATTCCTAGCCTCGACAGCTGCAGATTTCGTTATCTCGTCGAGTGATTTTTGTGCTTTATGGCAATTCGGCTCAGCACATGCCGTATTGATGGCAATGAGTGACGCATCCGTCCTGTTGCGTAGGAACCCCTTTAGTTGCAAAAGTTTGGCGATTGTGGGAGTTGTCGTGTTGCTGCCGGCGATGGAATACCAGTAGCGCACCAGTAGCGTACGCCGAGTATTTGAGCCGTGGCTTTCGACGATGACATCTTGCCACCAATGATTTTCTGAATTCGAATCCTGATTTAATAACTGTACAACATGCCAATTCTTGTCGTCGGCGATCGTGTTGTCGAAATGTATCAGTTCAGTCTCTTGCCGTTGCGTGGCATAAAAGTACAGGTGAAAATAAAGTGGGGCGGAGTTCGTTGCCAAGCGTACATGCAGTTCGCTGGTGGCAGCATGGAAATTTGGTTGCCAGCTTGTGGGGTCATTGATAGCCGTCGCTGGGTAATCAAGTAATTTCGCTGGTGCCAGGATAGGTGTGCTGTTGGCGCTATTTTTTTGTAGCAGATATGTGCTTAATAACGGCGCACTATAAATCCCAAGCATACAAGCTACAAGTGCTGCGATCGACATCCGTCGCGGTGTTTTTTGTTGAGCGTGCCCTTGCGCAGTTTTCGTGTCTAGGTCACTGTGATTGGCGGCGAACGGCAACCGATTGACAACAAAAATATAGACCGCAAACAACACCGCAAACCAGGCCCAACCCAGCCAGGAATGGTCTTGCACAATTGGGTGCTGAATATCATTGCTTAACTGGGCGATAAAGATAATGGAGGCAATGCGCACCCAGTTGCAGATGATTCCGACCAGCAAAGCGAGCAGCACTACGATGATCTGATCACGACGTCTGGTAAAGTTCAGATGTGCGAATAGTATGCCCAGCACGCTTGCGGCCAGAAATAGATTTAACCCGCTGCAACCTGCGGCGACTTGAAACGTGCCGGTTGTCACTGAGATAGAATTGCCGCTGATATGCACGGGCATGCTTAATATAGAAAAGATGAACGCGCATGCCGTCACCGCAAGATACTGCAATGCAGGCTGCAGTACATTCCAGACTGGCAGGGCAAACACAATAAGAGATAGTGGAAACCAGACGATGCGTGCTATCGGAATGCCCATTAGCGCGGTCACGCTAAAAAAAATCACGCCCGGCAATGCAAATTGCTGCACCAGATTAACTTGCGTGATGTAACCGGCGGACCACAGAAAGCTACATAATATGGCCGGCAACAGCGTCCAGTAGCATGGTGCTATTTCTGCCTGCTGTAATGGCTGCCGTTGACGAAATATGAGCCAGACAATAACGCCGACTAATAGCAGGCCGTGTCCGTATTCCGAGCCAGTCTGATTCCAGCGCTCCAACAGTGATTGTACGGTTGTAAGATAAACGGCCAGCACGCCACCTAGCAAAAAAGCCAGCCCCAGTATTCTCGGCAAAAAGTTTGGTTTGAACGTCTGATTCATAGCTACGGGTTGGTTTCGTCAATATGACTGCGCGGCGTCAGTTACTTCCCTTGTGTGAATGCAACAATCCAAAGTCGTTGCTGCTACTATAAACTATAGTATAGAAATCAAATTTACCTGTTTGCAGACAATCGAATGAAGAATGCAATTACTGTCGACGTGGAAGACTATTTTCACGTCGCTGCGCTAGCCGAAGTGATTAAGCCCGAAGACTGGCCAAATCATGACCTTCGCGTCGAGCAGAATACACACAAAATTCTGGACCTATTCGACCTGTATGACGTGCAGGCAACTTTTTTTGTGCTCGGCTGGGTCGCTGAGCGTTGCCCCGACCTGGTCAAGGAAATCTCGCGGCGCGGTCATGAAGTCGCCAGCCATGGCTACAGCCATCAGCTGGTTTACAATCAAACGCCCGACGTCTTTCGTGAGGAAACCAGCCGCTCAAAAGTGCTGCTTGAAGATATTGTACAAAAGCCTATCCGCGGATACCGCGCCGCAAGCTATTCGATTACCAACGAGTCGAAATGGGCGCTGGACACGCTGATAGAACTCGGCTTTGAATACGACTCCAGTATTTTCCCGATCAGGCACGACCGTTACGGTATTCCTGATGCGCCCGACTATCCGCATTTATTAACCCGAGACAGCGGCTCAATCATTGAATTCCCGCTGTCTGCGCTCAACGTGTTTGGTTATCGTTTACCGGTGGCTGGTGGCGGCTACTTTAGATTGTATCCTTACTGGTTAACGCGCATGTTGTTGAATCAGCTGGCCCGACAAACCCAACGACCGTTTATATTCTATCTGCACCCTTGGGAAATCGACCCGGACCAACCGCGCGTAAACGCCAGCCGCCTATCTCGATTTCGGCACTACAACAATCTTGACGTGTGCGAACAAAGGCTTGAGCAGCTGCTTAAGGATTTCGAGTTCACCTCGGTAGCCGATGTGTTGAACACAATGGGTTTCGGTACCACCGAAGGCGTGCCGGCGGCATCTTACTGATGCAAAGCCAGGAAATTTTAAACGATCCAATGGCGGCGGCTGGCAAACTAGGGCTGAATTTTTCAGAGTGGCAAACACAGGTGCTCAGCCAGCTGCAGGCGAGCCGGTTGCAATGCAAAGATCAACTCGCACAATCGCAACAGCAGCAAGGTATTCAGTCTCGCCTGGTGGGCGAGGCCAAAAAGCAAGGTGATGATGCCACCGATCTGATTGGCGAAATGCGCAAAATAAGCGCTGCAGTAAAAGCCTCTAAAGCCGAACTAAAAAAACTGGAAAAGGAAATACAGGGTTATTTTTTGTCGGAGGATGAGGCAAACGATAATGCTGAAGAGGCGTTAGACGTTGGCAGTTCGCCGGATGATCGCTATCACAGCAATGCCTCACATCCAGCTTCTGACTATTCAATACGCGAGCTAGGCGAAGACAGCGCCAATTGGGATGCGTTCGTGCAGGCCAACGCGGCCGCGTCAATTTACCATTTGGCCCGTTGGCGCGAGCTGATCCACGACTGCTTCGGCCATGAGACAGTTTATCTACAGGCATTGGACGCTAACGATACCGTTGTAGGTGTATTGCCGCTGGTGCGGTTGAAAAGCCGCCTGTTTGGCGACTATCTGATCTCTGTACCGTTTTTCAACTATGGCGGCGCGCTGGCGGTTACCGCGAAAATAGAAATCGCGTTAATGCAAAGAGCAGAGCAGCTAGCTCAACAATTTGGTGTCTCGCATATAGAATTCCGCGACACCGTAGAGCGCGAACCGTGGCCAAAACGCACTGACAAAGTAGCGATGTTATTGCGCTTGCCGCGCTCCGTCGAACAGTTAGACAAGCAAATTGGCAGTAAACTGCGTGCCCAGATAAAAAGGGCGCAGCGCGAACAGCCAGAGATTTTACAGGGTGGTGCTGAGTTGCTCGACGACTTCTATACGGTATTCGCACGCAACATGCGTGACCTGGGTACGCCCGTGTACAGCAAGCAATTCTTTCAGAAGATACTACAAACATTCCCTGATGAGAGTCGTTTGATTGTTCTGCGCCACAACGGCAAGCCCGTCTCCACCGCATTTCTGCTGGGATTTAAGCAAACTGTGGAAATCCCCTGGGCGTCGACACTACGTGAGGTTAACCAGTTCAGCATGAACATGTTGCTCTATTGGGAAGTGCTGCTATACGCAATAGCGTGCAAGGCAGACACCTTCGACTTCGGTCGCTCCAGCCGCGATGCCGGCACTCATAAATTCAAGAAGCAGTGGGGTGCGGAAGAAGTACCGCTGTATTGGCATTACTGGCTGAAGGACGGGGGTGAGCTGCCGCGCTTAAATCCGGATAATCCGAAATATCGACTGGCAATTAATGTGTGGCGTCGGCTCCCAGTGGTGTTGACTAAGTTGATTGGTCCATCGCTTGTCAAAAATTTGCCTTAGGAGCCCTTTCGCACTTAGGGGATCGTAGCGAGCATGGTGGGTGAACGAGCACTGAATTTCACGATTTTGAGGCGCAGCATGGGCTTACGCAACGAAAAATCGTGGCAATATAGGCTGCTTTCCCGCCGCCGCAGTAGATTCACCGAAGTCCGACAGATTCCCAGCGCCACTAAAATTAGTTCACAGATCTGGTTGTTTAGTCAGCCCTAACGAAGCACGCGTTAGTTCATCTTCTGCATGCGGTGGAGCGCGGTATGGGTTCGGTATACGGTAGGTTAAAGTTTTCAGGTATTTTCACGCAAACGCCGCAATAAGCCACGGCAGCCGTCTATGACTTTTAATCTCGCGGTCGGATCTGTCAAAATATGATTGGTATCGGGCATATAGCGCAAATCAATAGATTTGCCAAAATCAACTTTCGAGTACATATCAAAAAACTGGTTGTAGTAGTTGTATGTAAAGCTCCATGAGCCGGTAAACACGACATAAAACTTTACGCCTCGGGCAACTAACGTACGATAGCCTTCTTCAATTTGCTTTCTTGGAGGAAGGTCGGGAAATATATCGAGCACCAGATTTTCATCGTTAACGTTTTGTTGAGCCTCGGTCGAACTCTTGTGCAGCCTCAATAAATGTTTTTTGATATACCCATTCCATATAGACACGTCAAAAATACGCGGGCGGTAGTACGTCATATACCAGCGCAGGTTATTGTACGCGTGGCTGTCAACCTGGCTGATGCCGATAATACGGTCATCACGCAAAGAGGCTTCGAACGCATCACGAGCACCCGAGCATAAGCCATGCAACACAAAGTGCTTACATTTAAGTTCTTCGGTGAGAAAATTCATCGCTTCTGCTACTTCAACGACGCTGCGCTCATCCACATCAATATTGTCACGCCGGCCAGTGCTGTCGCCGATCCCGGAAAAATCAAACCGAAGCACCGGGTGCCCGTCGGTGGCTAGAGCTCTCGCTAGCATGACCGATACACGGCAGGCACCTACTCTGTGCATGGTGCCTGAGTTGAGAATGATGATAGCTGTTGTTTGCCTCGTACCATTGTCTGGTGTTGTCACAATACCTACCAGACTGTTTTGTGGTCCGAATCTTACGACACGTTCTTGCAAAAGTTCGCCTCCATTATTTGACCAGCCATTCCTTGATAGCTCTTACAAGTAAATGCGGGAGCAAAATGCTACCCAGATTATCCGAATAATTCCAATCACTGGGAGATGGCAACAACTGCTGCTCCGCGCGATCGCCGAGAACGGTTGTTAAAGAGTTGAAAGCATCATTCTCGTGAGAAATGACTTGTAAAATACGTGTATGATCCTTGAACGATAGATCTCGAATGTCTGCAGCACGGATGCTGTTGCGAAATGCCTCAGACATTGGATAGCCGTTGATCCACCAGGTTCCATTTTGTGCGTCGCGGTTCGCATTCTGGCTCGCTTCAGTCAGATATTCGTCGCCACTGACGCAAGGATCCCACAGCACAAGTTTTTTCACTTCCTTGCGTTGTGCTGCAATTTGAGCTGCGATTAACGCGCCCAATCGCAAACCTACCAGGTAAATTTGAGATGCGCCTGACATGGCCATCAACTCTTCCACCGCCGCGTTGGTATTTTCTAACCAGGTGGAAAGCAGCGCACTATGACCCTCTCCAAACGAATCCCCGGTAGCATAGTAATCGAAGCGCATAACAGGCAGGCCGGCGCGGCTGAGCAATGTAGCAAGCTGACGATACGCCATATGCGCGCGCATGTATTCTTGGCCAAACGGGTAACACAATAAAACAGCCGCATCACGCGCCGCTGGACCGGAACGCGGCGTATAGATGCCAAACAGTTTTTTATCGCTGGAACCAAAGTGAAACGTTTCCATATTTTCTGTGCCCTTCCATAACCTGGATTGCAGTGTTGGATCCCGGCATAGTTCACCGATATGGTTTGTCCACTATTGCGTAACTTTTTCTTACTGTTCGCTATTAACGTTGAAGTGCGATAACCCTAAATTCAGTTTGTTCTCTTTCAAATTCCGGAAAAAAGCTAAATAAACGTTTTTTTCCGGTTGTTCAATCCCACCCTTCATGAAAATACTGTCCTGCTAGCGAACTCAATGAGCTTTATACCACCGCGTGTAGTGAAGTATCACAACTTATTTCTCTTAACCCAAGTAACCGTTTTGGCCGCCAACAGCGAATGTCTTTTCGCTACCTGGAACTAAAAAGTGTAGATCTTATCTTTTTCCTGAATCTTCCGGCGAGTGATTCTGTTCTCCTTGGAGGCTGTAATTCACTGTCATTGGCAGCGTCGGGCGCGGGCTGCAGGCATCGTGCGGCGATTTGCCCCAATGTGGCCATAAGCAGTGGCCTAAATTCAATCGTTACTCCTGTCTGTTCTTTTAGGCGCGCAATGACCTGTATGGACAACAGAGAATGCCCGCCCAATTCAAAGAAGTTATCATTTATACTTATGTTGTCTAAATCCAGAATATCCTTCCAGATTTCCGCCAGCATTTTTTCATTTTCTGTCGCAGGCTCTACGTGTCCACCATCAATCATGCCGGAATGAAATGGTGCAGGTAACGCGAGTCGGTCTATTTTACCGTTGGGTGTGACTGGCATCGATTCCAGTTCAACAAAATGTTGAGGAATCATATAGTTGGGCAGCCGTTCTCGTAAATGCTTGCGCAATGAGGTGACAGAAATTTCTTCCCTCTGATGACTCACATAATAGGCTACCAAACGAGTGTCACCTGGACTATCCTCGCGGGTAATCACCACCGCCTGATGTAATTCTAGATGATCTGTGAGTATGCTCTCGATCTCTCCCAGTTCAATGCGAAAACCGCGAACTTTAACCTGATTATCAAGGCGATTAATATATTCTATATTGCCATCCGGTTTATAGCGAACAAGGTCACCTGTTCGGTAAAGTTTTTCTGAATCCTCTGCGTTCGTTCCTACTTTAACAAATCGCTCCTCTGTGAGTTCGTCGCGACGCAGATAACCAAGCGCTACGCCTTCTCCGCCAATATACATTTCCCCGGCTACACCTATAGGAAGATGCTGCATATTTTCGTCGAGAATATGAATTTTTGTATTGCTAATCGGCTTGCCAATTAATACAGGTTGTTGTGGATCCTGAATTTGATAAACAGTAGACCAAACCGTGGTTTCAGTAGGGCCATACATATTCCAAACGCTGTTTGAATGTGCCGCTAGCTCTTTTGCCAAATCCGCGGGCATCGCCTCGCCACCACACAGCACTTTAAAGCGATCTGCTTTTTCCCAACCTGCGGCTAACATTAATCGCCATGTAGCGGGGGTAGCCTGCATTACAGTGACCCCGGTCGACTTTATCCGCTCCAGCAGCGCGACGCCGTCAGCCGCTGTAAAACGATCAGCTAGTTCAATTCGCGCTCCACTTGTTAGAGGCAAGAACAACTCCAACACGGCAATATCAAATGACAATGTAGTTACGGCGAGCAAAACGTCATCTTCGCTGATTCCAGGTTGTCGGGCCATGCTACTCAGAAAATTTGCAACCGCGCGATGCGGAACCTGTACACCCTTGGGTTTGCCTGTAGATCCGGAGGTATAGATAACGTAAGCAATGCTGTCGGGCGTTACGGATGAATCAGGGGGATTATCCGGGAATGATTCTATATCTGCCCATTGTTGATCAAGCAATACGAGTTTACTGTTGCTGCCTGCTAACTGCTCCTCTAGTGCGGAATCTGTAAGCAGTAAAGGTACATTAGCATCCGCCAAAATGAATTCAATGCGTTGCTCTGGATAATCCGGGTCCAGGGGTAAATAGCTTGCACCGGCTTTATGAATGCCCAACATTGCTACAATCATAGCAATTGAGCGTTCCATGCATATTCCGATCAGATCTCCTGTTTGCACTCCCTGCTGTTGAAGAAAATGCGCCAATTTATTCGCTTGCTGGTCAAGTTTGGCGAAAGTTATATTTTCCTCGTTAAACGAAACCGCCACTTTGTCGGGTATGCGCTCTGATTGGAGAGCCGTTAACTGATGAACGCAGAGAATGGGATATTCCTGCTCCGTTTTGTTCCATTCAGCTATTTGTTGCTTTTCTGCATCAGATAGTAGCGATATTGCTTCGACTTTTTGTTCTGGTTCACTCGCGATATTTTCCAAAATGTTTTGTAAATGCGTCAACATTCTTCCAACTGCGTCGGCATCATAACGAGATAGATCAAGTATACAATTGAGCAGAATTTGTCCGGTAGTTTCCACGCCTATTGTCAAGGGGTAACCTGTTTGCTCTCTGGTAGATTCGTTTTCGATAGTAAAGGCGGGCTTGTTTCCCTCATCATCCACTGACGGATAGTTTTCAAACACAACGATACTTTCGAATAGCGGCAGTCCCCGTGGAACTTCGCTCCATTTCTGTACATCTACAAGCGGACTGTACTCAAGTTCTCGGGATTCGATTTGTTGCAATTGTATTTGTTTCAACCAGTCAAAAACCTTTGACTCATAACTCATTCTTACCCGAACAGGTAAAGTATTAATAAAGAGACCGACCATTTCTTCGACGCCGGGCATTTCTGCGGGCCGCCCAGATACTATACTTCCAAACACCACGTCATCTTCACCGCTGTATTTGCTGAGCAGAAATGACCAAGCGCCCTGAGTGATTGTATTTAGTGTTATTTGATGCTGGCGAGCCAACGACTTTAGAGTCGCTGTTACATTTTCTGACATCCTTACAGACAACTTTTTATAAGATGATTCTTTGTTAGTTACAGCCGTCGCGCCATTAATATTAATGGGAGTAGGTGCGGTAAACCCTTCTAAAGCTTGCTCCCAGTATCGCTGGGCCCTGTCCATATCCTGAGTTTGTAGCCAAGCGATATAATTACGATAAGGCGGCGTATGTTTTAGTTCGATATCGCTATCTCGGGAAAAAGCGTTATAGAGTGCAAATACTTGCTGGAATAATAATGGACTGGACCAGCCATCTAATATCAAGTGATGGAAATTCCAGACATAAAAATATTCATCGTCAGCAACACGAATTAGTGCCATATTCATCAACGGCGCTTTTTTGAGATTAAAACCGCGTTGCAGACAGTCAAGTAAAAACGCATCGAATTTTGATGAATGTTGATCTTTAGGTATTTCTCGCCAATCCTCCTCTTGCCATTCTAGCTCAACTTTTTTTCGTACCACCTGTAACGGTTTGCCCTTGCGCTCCCAAACCACCAAAGTCCTCAAAACTGGATGATGGTCAACCACACGCTGCCAGGCACGCTTATAACTTTCAACGCTCAATTTACCTTTATAAATACAGGTATACTGTTCAAAATAGGGAGCTGAATCAGAATCCGATAGCGAATGAAACAACATACCTTCTTGCATGGGCGACAATGGGTATATTGCTTCGACGTTTTCCCTATCAATTTTACTCAAAACCTGGGCCTGCCTAAATTGTTAGTCATCTAGCATATCCAATAAGTCGTCAAGATCATCTTGAGCCAAATTTGCTTCCGGAAAATCAGATGCGGAGAACCCACCTGCTTCCGGCGCTTGGCAATGCTGAATTAAGTGACGCAGTGCCGCTATAAAATCATCTGCCAGTTTTTGGATAGTTTGTGCGTGGTGAATATTCTCGCTATAGACCCAATCCAGCTTCAACTGATGATCAACAATCATGGAATCAATTTCGATTAAATGACTTCTCGGGCCTGCCAAGTCATGATGGCGGCTATTGTCTTCCTCAATCACGTTAAAGATCGCGTCGGATTGCTCCTGACGATTAAATTGACCTAGATAATTGTAAAGAATATTTGTCTGGTCAATCGTGGCTAGCTTTTTAGCCGAGGTTTGATCATTGCGAGTGTAACGCAGAACACCATAGCTAATACCTTTATTAGGAATGGCCCTTAATTGTTCTTTAATAGATTTAATGTTTTCACCATGACTTTTATTTCCATAGTGCAAGGCGACAGGAAAATATGAGGTAAACCAGCCAACAGATCGAGACAAGTCAATATCATCATTAATTTGTTCGCGACCATGCCCTTCCATACCCAGTGATAGCGTTGGACCGCCTGTCCAGGCAGTAATAACTTGCGCCAGCGCGGTGAGCAGTATGTCATCGATTTTTGTGTTATAAACCGGCGGCACGACCCTTAACAATTGCTCAGTTTCATCTTCTGTTAATAAAACCGTGAGTTTTCGCTCAGATGCTTCGTTGTTGTCACCACATTGAATATCCACGGGTATATCAAAAACGTCTTTATCAGGCATTGACGACCAATAGTCGATATCTTTTGCAAGCGCATCTGAGTGAGCATATTCTGTGAGGGCGTTAGACCATTCTTTAGAGGATGTTGTCTTAGCAGGTAATTCAACTTTTTTGGCCGATTGCAATTGCGAATAAGCTGTTTCCAGGTCTTCAACAATAGTAGCCCACGACACGGTATCAATAACCAAATGATGCGCCGCAATAAATAAACGGTCGTGCGTCGTATCTTTTGGCATTTTGAAACGTACAGCCGCCAGTAGTTTACTTCTGTCCAATTTCAGACTGGCCTGTATGTCATTAGTTTTAGCCGTTAATAACCCGGCGCTGTCAGACAAGGTAGCGGAAGATAAATCCGCAAGTATAACCTTCGTAGGCTCTATTCGATCGACTATAGACTGGCTCCACCCATCACCTTGTTTTATAAAACATGAGCGCAGTGCATCATGGTGAATGATAATGTGATCTATCGACTGTTCGAGCAGGGCGGTATTTAAATCTTTGGGCACCTCAAGCATAGCTGCCTGGTTCCAATAGTCAGGATTAGGCAATGCTCGTTCCAATAACCAGCGCTGGATCGGTGTTAAAGGCATATCGCCGGTCACCAGGCCCTGCTCGGCTTTTGTGGCGTGTTCAGTTTTGGCAACTTTGGCTAATCCAGCGATGGTCGAATTTTCAAAAATTTGTTTAGGTGATATATGCACGCCCCTATTTTTGGCACGCGCTATGATTTGAATGCTAAGAATCGAATCACCTCCGATTTCGAAAAAGTTATCGTGAATTCCAACTTGGTCCATCCCTAGCACAGAAGACCATATCTCGGTCAATATTTCCTCGATGGGGTTCTCTGCTCGCGCGAATTCTACCGATGAACGAGTTCTGTCTTGGTCCTGATCGGGCAATGCTTTTATATCTACCTTGCCATTAGCTGATAATGGAATTTTGTCGATAAACACAAAGGAATGCGGGACCATATAGTCAGGTAAGGAACGTTTTAACAGGGCTTGCAGTTCCTCTCCTTTTGGCGGCAACAAATTATTCGCTACAACGTACGCCACGAGTCTTTGCGTCTTGACGAGATCGACATCCGCTGTTCCATCTTGTGCCTGGGTAGCACCTGCGTTGATTATTCTTTGTTTAGCAATAACCACAACGTCTTTGATGCATTCGTGCGCGCACAATGCGGATTCAATTTCACCCAGCTCGATACGGTAACCTCGAATCTTCACCTGATGATCCGTGCGGCCGCAGAACAGAATATTTCCATCGGGCATGTATTTAGCCAGATCCCCAGACCTATACAGTTGTTCTTCCGAAGCCCCGAATGGGCTTTTGATAAATTTTTCAGCCGTCATTTCTTCGCGATTCAGATAGCCGCGCGTAATACCGGCACCAGCAATGTATATCTCGCCGACGACACCAACTGGAACAGGCTGCAAGTTTTCATCAAGGATATAAACTTTAACATTGGGTATAGGCCTGCCAATCGGTATGGATTGATGTTTGTCATTTTCTTCAAGCCTATAGACTGTACTCCATACCGTTGCTTCGGTTGGGCCATATTCGTTAAATAGACCGGCTTGCGGAAGGACTGTTGAATGCTGCATTGAGAGTTCAGGCGGACAAGCTTCACCTGCAACTATAATTGTGTTGAGAGAATCGAGCTGCCTGTCTTCTGCAATACCGAGTAATAGTCCGTATATCGATGGCAAGCTTAGCATGTGCGTGGCTTGAACTTTTTGCAATAGTGCGGCCACTTGTTGTATATCTTGCTCAACGCCTTGTTTCGGTAAATGCAGTTCTCCTCCTTCACATAAGGTCCAGAATATACCAGCTACTGAGCTATCAAACGCAAAGGAAGAGAGCAATAAAAAGCGCTGCATTTTTTCTTGATAATATGCGATACGTGCAGCTGTTGAATGGATAAGATTACGGTGGGTAACCATTACTCCTTTTGGTTTACCCGTCGAACCAGAGGTGTATATAATATAAACAAGGTCATCCGGCGATACGGGTGCGTTGAGGTTGCTTTTCTCCTGTTGAGCTATTTCATTCCAATCAGAATCCAGACACACAAGTGTTGCACTATGCTTCGGCAATTCATCAACAAGAGATTGTTTGGTGACTAATATATCCGCTGCCGTGTCTTCCAGCATGAAACTCAGTCGATCCCCTGGATAACTTGGGTCCAGCGGCAAGTATGCGCCACCCGCCTTCAGGATTGCCAATATGCCTACAAACATTTCGATAGAGCGCTCCATGCATATTCCAACGATCTGGTCGGCGTCAACACCTAGTGTTCGTAGATATCGGGCCAGCTGATTAGCCTGCTCGTTAAGTTCTGCGTATGTAAGCTGTTTATCTTCGTGACAAACTGCCTTGGCATCCGGGATTAAACTAGCTTGTTCCTCAATAAGCTGATGAATATAGTGAACTGGTGGAGAGTTAACATGGGTATCGTTCCACGTATTGAGAATTTGATGTCTCTCTCCTTGGGTCATCAATTGCAGTTCGCTGACCCGGCTTCCAGGGTTGCGGATAATGGATTGCAATAAAATCTGATAGTGCTCAGCCATCCGTTCAATCGTTTGGGCTTCAAACAAGTCGGTACAATATTCGATATACCCGTATATTCCCTCCGCTGAGTCATGTAGATTTAAGGTGATATCAAATACACTGGTGCCGTTGTCCAGAATTTCCAGTTCGAGGTTTGCTGCGCCTATTTTATTGGGTAAATCCGGTGTATTCTGAAACGCAAACATCACCTGGAAGATCGGATTATGACTAATATCCCTCTCTATATTTAACTCATCAACAACTTTATCGAAGGGAGCTTCCTGATTGCTAAAAGCCTTTGATGCTGTTTCACGAACTCGCGATAGCAATTCGATAACGTGCGGATCGTCCTGCAGCGAAGTGCGTAATACCAGACTGTTGACGAAGAACCCGATCAGTTTTTCAATTTGATGATAGTTTCGATTCGCAACGGGCGTTCCGACAATAATGTCTATTTCACCCGTATATCGGTGCAATAAAACTTTGAACGTGGCCAGCAATACCATGTATACAGTGCATTCATTTTTCGCAGCAAATGTTTTCAGCGAGCTTGTTATGCCTGTAGAGAGATTTATCCTGTGCAATGCCCCATTGTAGCTTTGACTAGCTGGCCTGGGCTTATCAGCAGGTAGGTCGAGTTTTGGCAAGTCGCCCGCTAAAGTTTGCTTCCAGAATGCAAGTTTTTCCTGCGTCTCTGCCGTCTCAAGCTTAGCCCGTAGCCACGATGCATAGTCAGCGTATTGAATGTCAAGGTCTGCTAACGGGTTCTCTCTGCCTTCGAGATAGGCTTCATATAAAGACTTTAATTCGTTATACATAACAGCCAACGACCAGCCGTCATAAACAATATGGTGTATTGTTTGTAGCACTACATGATGTTGACCGGACATCTTCACAACACACATACGCATTAGTGGAGCTACAGTCATATCAAATGGTTTTTTCGATTCCCTATCTACAACGTCCTGTAGCTTTATTTTTTTCTCGTTTTCGGGCAGGTCATGCAAATCGATCAACGGAATATCAATAGCGATATTTCGATGTATTAATTGACTTGGCACCCCATCTTGCTGCTGATAACTGGTTCTAAATATCTCATGGCGATCGACTATCGTCTGATAGGCATTGCGCAACGCGGAAAGGTTGATTTCGCCTTTAAGATCAACCCGATTACAAAACACATACGCAACGGTATCAACGGTAAACTCTTCCAGAAACCATAGACGTTGTTGCGCATTGGATAACGCCAGGTCACTGGCCTCACTTCGGCGAGGGATCAACGCTGACCGGCTTTCACCACCCGATGCCAGGCCTTTTTTCTTAAGCATTAGCTCAAGAATACGCTTTCTATCCTGCTTAGCTTTGGTGGATTTTTCTGTCCTATTATTCGACATTGTCAAATCGCAAAACTTCCTTTGTTGTTTAGTTATTCGGAACTATAGCCTGGCAGTGGGTATTGACGACAGAGTTCTTTAACACCCTGAGTCACCATACCCTGCACATCAGCATTGAGGCTATATTCTCTATCGCTTTTTACTTCAATGGAAGTCAATACCCGGTCCATAAATTCTGCGCACGCCGGCATTTGCTCCGGCCCCATACCTCGCAATGCCAAACTGTTACTGCCCAATCGGATACCGCTGGTCACCATAGCCGATTTCTGATCGCCAAAAATACGGTTCTTATTAACAATAATGTTGCAAGACTCGAGAGCCTTCTCTGCAACAATACCTGTCATCTTTTTTGATGTCAGGATATTCATCAATACCATGTGATTGTCTGTGCCGCCGGTTAATACCTGGTAACCGTTATCGCAAAAATACTGTGCCAGGGCCTTGGCATCAGCAACAATGCGGTGTCCCAATATTTTGAATTCCTGTCGACAGGCTTGATCAAGTGCACGCGCCTTAGCCGTGATACTGGCCAGATTGGGTGTGCCCTGAAAGTATGGGAACACGCCACGCTGGACCAAGGTAGATAATGTTGTCTTGCCATCCTCTGCCAGCACATCGTGATCGCGCCCCATTAATATCATGCCACCACGCGGCCCATACAACTGTTTATAAGTACTGGTTGTTGTGAAGTGAGCATGATCTACCGAGCTAGGATGCGCTCCAGCGACAATTAGACCCGCAATATGTGATACATCCGCTATTAAATAGGCTCCGGCTTCATCGGCGATTTCCCGGAAAAGTTTAAAGTCTATGATTCTCGGATACGCACTGGCACCTGAAATAATAACTTTTGGTTTGTGTTTTAATGCCAGGTTTCTAACTTGGTCATAATCGATTAGTCCTTCATCAGTTAATCCATAAGATACGGGATTAAAATAACGTCCCGTTACAGACGCTTTTGAACCATGCGTTAAGTGGCCACCGCAATCCAGATCGAGTCCTAGCAAGGTATCGCCGGGATTCATCAACGAAAAAAGCAAAACACCGTTGGCGGATGAACCTGAATGGGGTTGTACATTGGCATATTGTGCGTTGAACGCTTTCTTGGCGCGCTCAATTGTCAAATTTTCGATTTCATCGACAATATTGCATCCCGCATGGAATCGTGCGCCAGGGTAACCCTCCGTTGTGACGTTAACGGTCGCGGTACCTTCGCATACCAGAACAGATGGATCGGCAACGCTGGATGCAGCTACCATTGCCAAAATTTCGTTTTGCCGATTATTCTCAGACTCCAATAGGTCAAACAGCGTTGGATCTTCTTTCTCCAGGCGCTCAAAGCCATATTGGGCAAGCCGTGCCATTGACTTATTTACTGAATTCGTCTTCATAAATTTTCAACTCGCCAATACGAAAGATAGCTTTCCGTCCTAAATCCACAGCTGATACATATGTACGATCTATCCCATACAATATGATGCATCCTTGGGTACTATATTTTCAGACGATGAAAGCTTGTAACTCTTCTCCACTCAACTTACTCATTTCTACTATTGTTTCGGCAATAGTATGGATATCAACACCTTCGCTTACTGCCTGGGCCGAAATCTTATTCGCTAAATTTTCAATTGTTTTTACTTCAAAAATATCGTTTAAAGCAATACGCAACTCAAACATTTCCTGAATTCGCGTTACGATTTGAGTTGCTTTCAGTGAATGCCCGCCTATAGCAAAAAAGCTATCGCGAATGCCAATTTTATCCATATCCAGTATTTCGGACCAGATAATAGTCAATGCTTCCTGCATAGCATTCATCGGTGCAACATAGTTCTCTTCCAGATCGGGACGAGCCTGATCGGGTATGGGTAATGCGCGTCTATCAACTTTACCATTTGGCGTGAGAGGCAATTGGCCCAATAACATAAAGTCCTGGGGCATCATATGTTCTGGCAAACTAGCGGCTAATAACTTGCGTAACGCGGGCACTAAACCTGCGCTGGACCTTTCCTGATAAGGTTGATTCGCATAAAAATACTCGGCCTTACGTTCCAATTTCCGATTATTCGATTCAGATAGCAGCTCAATCATGGATATTGTATCCACGTAGTCTTGATGCAGGAACACTGCATCATAGCTGCCTTCCTCATCTGACTCGGCTATGCAGATATCCACCACATACGAAGTTTCCTCGGCCAGCTTCCAGACATCTTCCGGGTCTATCGCATCTGATTTTGTGCGGGTTGCATTCAGTTTTAGTAATTCACCAACAGTTTCAAGACCTTTGTTCTCTTCCAATGTGCGCCGCAACTTCATATCATCCGCAAGTCGTGCATTGGCGATACGCTGAATACGAACAACAGGTGTTTTGGCTTTCGTCAGCTTCCGTTTTATATCTTCAATATTGTTGACATCACGTTTCCAGGCGTAATAGCCGACCTCCACATTTTGTTTTTTTACCGCGCCTATACGAATATACACATCATAATGATATTTATTAAATTCGTTATGATGGCGCCCATGTTTCAACACAACAGCCACATTGCTGATGCGAGGATTGTGCTCTGCAAGCGTCAAAAAATATTCCGGGTCCACCACCAGCTCTTTTTCATTTCGCATGCGACGCTGAATTTTCTGCTTTAACTTGCTTATGGGCAGTTCGTCATCTGCCATAAAGCATTCAATCGATGCGTGAAAAGTTTCCAGCAGGGGACGGCTGCGTACATCGCCAATAAAAAAAGTGCCACTATCTTCTACGGCATCAATAGATGCATCAATCACCTGCGTCAAATACTCTACCCGAGGAAAATGTTGCAACACGGAATTGAGTATCATGGTGTCATAATATTGATGCTCAGCCGTTGAAAAATCATCCGCACTTGCTTGCTTCAGATTGACTTGTGCATAGCGTTCTTTATTTAATTCCACCTTTTGCTGCAGGTCCTTGATCGCAACATTGGATAAATCGGCGGCATGATATTCCTTGCAATGGGGCGCAACGCTTAAAAGTATTAATCCTGTGCCACAACCAATTTCCATAGCGCGTTGCGGCTCCACCGCCAGTATGCGATCAACAGAATGCCCCAACATTTCTGTCAACTCTTCATCCGCAAACGGCTTGCCGGTATAGCTACTGTTCCAGCCGATAAAGTTCAATTCATGGCCAGCATGTGACTCACCGGTATAAGTCTGGTTGTACACCTCTGCCCATTGGCTCACCTGTTCGCTGCCGCTCTCCTTGTCGCCATCGCTTGTCGCGTCAGCTTCGGGAATGATGTAAGCGGCCAGGCATTTCTCTCCCGGCTCATCTTCACGCAGGATAACGATGGCTTGCTGCACGTCTTGATGTTCCTGCAACTTTGACGTAATTTCACCTAGTTCTATGCGGTGACCACGAATCTTGACCTGGAAATCAATACGACCCACCAGTTCAATATTGCCATCCGGCATCCAGCGCGCCAGATCGCCGGTACGGTACAAATGCTCGCCAGCAATAAAAGGATGCAGTATAAATTTTTCCGCCGTCAATTCAGGGCGCTCAAAGTAACCGCGCGCCAACCCTATACCGCCGAGGTGCAATTCACCAGGTTCACCGACAGGCACGGGATTCAGTTCTTCATCAAGAATGTAAGCCGTCTGGTTTCGCATTGGCTTGCCATAGGGAATGCTTTTCCATCCGGGATCTACTTCGCCCACTGGATAGACAATAGAATGTATGGAGGCTTCAGTTGCGCCCCCGAGCACAACTACTTGTGCTCCGGGGGCTATAGCGCGTAGCCGATCGGGCAAGGTAACGGGTTCCCAGTCCCCCCCCTGAATCACAACCCGAATAGGTGCCGGCTGTAGGTCGGAATGTCGCTCGATATAGTCCACTAGCATTTCCAGCAATGCCGGCGCTGAATTCCAGACAGTGACGTCATGTTTGCTTATAAGATCAGACCAATGTGATGGATCTTTTAAACCCCATTGCTCGGGCATCACAATGGCACCACCGGCAGCTAGCGTGCCCAGCACTTCATACACACACATATCGAAACCAAGCGCAGAAATGGCGATGGTGCGGCAATCATTCTTGATATCAAAACTGGTGTTCAGGTCATAAATATTGTTGACCACGCCCCTGTGGCGCAGTTCTATGCCCTTGGGCAAACCGGTTGAACCCGATGTGTAAATGACATAACAGAGGTTTTCCGGAGTCACCCCGGAATCGGGCTGATTGGCCGGAAATTTGGCAATCTCATCCCAGTCTTTGTCCAGACAGATAATGCTGGCATCCAACTTAGGCAAATCGTCTACCAGACTAGCTTGGGTCACCAGCGTTGATACATGAGTGTCGGTGAGCATAAAACGAATGCGTTCTTTTGGGTAAGCTGGATCGACCGGAACATATGCGGCGCCGGCCTTAAGAATACCCAGAATTCCAACTACCATCTCGATCGACCGCTCGGTGCAAATACCAACCAGAGATTCAGGCCCAATGCCACGCGTAATGAGCAAGTTGGCTAATTTATTAGCCTTGTCATTCAGTTGTGCGTAGCTAAGGGTAGTGTCTTTGTAAAGAAGTGCCGCCGTATGGGGTGTGCTGGCCACATGATCTTCAAACAAGTTGTGCAGACAATGATCGACCGGAAAGTCTGCCTGCGTATTGTTCCAATCAACAAGAATCTGCTGACGTTCCTGTTCGCTTATTCCTACTTGAACCATGGTGGCCTTCATCCTCTTTATTAAACCTATGATCAAGGACCCGAATTCATAGTGACCGGCTTATAACGCCATTTGCACGTATCGGCAACCTGGGCTAGATAATCACTGTGGGAGTTCAGATTAAAATTAACTAATCACTCGACGAACTCTTTGATTGTAGATGCACTGCAAATGGCGTCAACTGCCTTTCAGTTGGCGCTAACCCGGCGTATCGGTCGGAATGAAATAACGTACATTTGGCAGACGCTTGACAAAGCTCAATTCAGTTTTTCATGCAGGTGATCGGCTACACGTAACGCCTGCGCCATTACCGTCAACGATGTATTTGTGGCTCCAGCGGTAGGAATAAAGCAACTGTCTACAACGTATAGATTGTCTACATCATGGGCTTTGCAAAACGTGTCGAGTACCGACATTTTTGGGTCATGACCAAATCGTACAACGCCCACCGGGTGCCAGGGAGTACCAGCACACGGGTGTCTTGAACACATGGCTGCCAAATAGCCAGCTTTTCTAAAATATTTTAAGAAACGGGACCGCAGCGTGCGAAACCCTTTCTTATTGTTGAATTCATATTCTACTTTAATTTTATCGTTTGCATCGATGATGACGCGGTTATTGGGGTCCGGCCAAACTTCAGACATGATAAAACACGTGATGCTTCTTTCAGTCACGAACTTGGCAATAGGCGCTAACCACTTTGCAACATGCTGTTGGAAAGGCATGCGGCCGACGGCTTGCATAGTACCTAATGGATAGCCGGCTATCTTGTCACCAAGATATAGATCATTAACCGCAAATGTTTTTTGATGTATGTCTGGTATTTTTTTTAGGCCTGGCAAGAAAAATAAAGCGGCATTGTGTCCTGACAGGTTTCTTCCCACTTGATCAGATGAATTTGCCAATCCTTTCGGGTGCGCCTTATTGAAGGAGCGCAACAGTAAAGCAGGCGAGTGTAAATAACCGCAAGAGACCACATAAAACTTTGCATCGACGGAACGTATTTCGTTCGCATATTCCAGCTCCATACCGGTTATTTCTTTGCCGGATTCATCGGTCAGTAATTTGTGGCATGTGGCTTGCGTAATAAGAGTCAGGTTACCCGTTTCAAGCGCGGGTCGTATGCAGGCGACTTCGGTATCCAGCTTGCCGTTAGTGGGACAGGCGTAGCCATCACAGGTTGTGCAAAAAGTGCAGTTACCATTTTCCGCCAAATCTATGGCTTTGGGGATGCTGTGTACGTGTAATCCCTGTTGCTGCAATTTTTTAACCAATGGCAAGATTGGCGACTCATGTTCGATCGCTGGATAAGGGTAGGGTTTACTGTGCGGCGGCTCTGTTGGATCAACATCGGCATTACCATGAACTTTGTACAGTTTTTCAGCCTGAGTGTAATAAGTTTCGAGATCGCGATAGCTGATTGGCCAAGCAGGCGAAACTCCATCCGGGAAACGTAGTTGCCCAAAATCTTCTTCTCTAAAGCGATAAAGTGCCGCGCCATAAAGTTTAGTTTGCCCGCCGACATAGGCATGCACACGCGCGTCGAAGGAATAGCCGCAAATTTCCATCGCCTCTTTAGTAGCGTATTTTTCTCCATTCAGTCCCTGATCGGAACGGTTGTCTGCTTCTTGTGGTAAATGATGACCCCGTTCAATTAATAAAACTTTATGGCCCTGCTTGGCCAAGGCGTAGGCAAGCGTGCCACCACCCGCTCCACTGCCAATAATGGCAACATCGTATTGCTGATTAAGTACGTCATTCATCCACTGCACCAGAACATTGTGAGCTTTACCTGCGTGCTATCAATTAGAAACTAAGGCCCGAAGTCCTCTCGCCGAGATAGATTAAATTCGCGACAAAACACCACGAATCAAGAACGTGGGCAGGTGATTATTAATAATAGCACCGTGTTTGAGCGATTACTGAAACTGTAGCAAAAAAACGTGCTCTTGTAATAATGCGGCGGCACTGAGCAGTGTATGTGCTTATAGTGCACGGCCGGCGACAACCGCAAGGCACATTGGAAATCATGACCGTTGTGTCACTATATACTGATATTAATGAGATAATCGTCGTGTTGAAAGTTGTATGATCTGCTATTAAAAAGTAGCAGATCATCACGACTCGACATTTTTGCTCTGCCAGCTAAAATTGACAAGAATACAGCGTATCGTGTAGCTCATACAATAACATTGAAATGATGTATTTATTTCCGGAATACAAGGACGGATATTATGACAACTACTATTGACCGCGTAGAAAATCCCACCGTAGATGAATTTCGGGAAAACTATCTATCAAAAGAGAAGCCGGTAATAATAACCGGTGTAGTAAAGCACTGGCCGGCGTATGGAAAATGGAACCCCGAGTACTTGGAAAAAACCTATGCAGATCGCATGTTGCCAATTACGGCTATCACCGATGGTGATTATTGCAGTGCGCTAACAAAAGAACTGAGCGTGCGCGACTATATGTCTTATTTGAACGAGGGGCATAAGAGCAATACGAAGTACTACCTGGCGGAACAACCTGTCAAAGACCATTTGCCGGAACTCCAAGACGACATGATCATACCCACATATTTCGATGAACGTGAAGGTGGTGCGCATAGCGTGTTCTATATAGGAAAAGACAATTTTTCACAATTACATTATCACGAATTCGGCAGCGCAGTGTGTTCGATTCTTTACGGCGAAAAGAATTTCAGGCTCTTCCCTCCCAGTGAGTCAAAGTATCTGTATAAATATCCCTTCAATACGCCATTGTCGAATATGAGCAAAACAACGTCATTGGAACCCGACCGCGACGAATTCCCACTTTACTATAAAGCCAAGTATATCGATATCGCGCTAAAAGAGGGCGAAATGTTATTCATACCAGTATATTGGTGGCACAGCATACGCAACTTTGACTTAAATATTGCGACAGTAACATTTTGGGGAAGAGATATATGGTATAGACATCCACCACCTGCTTTATGGATTGACTACCTATACCAGTTTATTCGTGGGATCCCTTCCTTAACCAAGACTCTGCCCAAGCGTATATCTAATCAATTTAAAAAGATAATGTCCTGACAGTATTCTATGAGCCAAATAACTTTTATCTCGTGTTGGATTGTTTAAACAGACATAGAAGTCCTAATTTATGTTGCCTGTTGGCCATTTCCGACTATGAGTTTTGCTCCTACGGTCAGCATCATCATTCCCACATGTAATAGAATGAAATTGCTTGAAGCAACCATTTCCAGTGTTCAACAGCAAAGCTTTGAGGATTGGGAGTTGTATGTCATTGATGATTGCGCTACGGAAGGTACATATGACTATCTAGCCACCCTATCTGATAAAAGAATAAAACCCATCAAGCTCACTGAAAATTCGGAAAGATCAAAGGCGCGAAATC
>RCMY010000132.1_pt1 | contig 69089 bp, 61 predicted proteins | sample 2041341 | NCBI WGS metagenome assembly RCMY01 (sample SAMN09708234, study PRJNA481090) | Marine sediment metagenome, whole genome shotgun sequencing project. | reverse complement strand
CCTTTTTTACCTTTAAGGTAATATCTTCATTCGCTATTACCTTCCCGCCTAAAAATTCCTTACGTATATTTTCCATCTCCAGGATATATTCGCTCATTCTGCCTCCTATTAAAAATTTTTCTCTAACTTCCCTGGCTCCTTCCCCTTCCAAGGTCAAAATGATCAACAAAAATATTTTCTAAAAAATTTATTACACTGGTGTTTTACTAGATAAAATACAAGTATCCGTTATTTATCAATGTCAAAACACCTGTCCCCCATTAACTTATTCTGCTGTTAAAATGAGATCGGACAAGGCACTGAATTTTTCACATTATTATATCATATATTTCTCTCTGAATTTATGATATAATAGATTTATAAAAAAAAATAGGACACATGTCCTAAACAAAGGATAATATTGCTATGAGAGAGATTATTGAAGTAAAATACTACATTGACAAATATAGTTTGTCCAGTATACTCCCGCCTTCTATTATGTCTGATATTAACATAAAAGTTTACAAAAAAAATACACTGCTTTATGAAGCCGGCGCACCAGTGGACAATCTTTGTTTTTTAGCAGAAGGTAAAATAGAGGTAAACAGTATTCTTGAAAACGGAAATCACCATATTATAGACGAACTGTACCCGCCTGCTGTTTTCTGTGATATTGAATATGTTGCCAGAATAAAGACAATATTGCAAAATCTTGTTACCAAAGAAAATAACACCAAAATTTTGACCATTCCATTTTCAATATTGGATGCCAAGCTTTCCGGCAATGTTCATTTCTGGAAAAAAATGGCCGTTGAAAGTGCCGATAAACTTATCAAAACCAACTACTCAGTCTTAAAAAAGCTAAATAACAAGCTGGAAGATATTATAGTAGACATTCTTATTGAAAATAATTATGAATATCATTTCAAATCACTGGAAGCCCTTTCAAAAAATCTGAATGTAAGCTATCGCAACCTTACAAGGGTTTTAAAAAAATTAAGTGATAAAGGTATTATCAAAAGGGAAAAAAAGAGAATTATATATATACGCCGCTGATTTTATTTAATAACTGCATAAATCATTATTTTTTGTGACTATTGCAGTTCGGCCTGTTCAGCTGATATCAGACGAGCTGCCGTATTATATTTTTTCTGTCGCGTCTTTATTTTTTTACAAAAAAGGACATATGTCCTTTTTATTATATTTATAAGTGTGCTAAATTTGTCTTATATACTTAAATATAAAGGCGGTGATAAAATAATTTTACAGGGGGTAACCTAATGGAGAGTTTAGACTATATTTCTAAAAATGATTATTTAAAAAGATATTTTGAAGACATACCCCGGGAGGAGCTCCGTAAACATTGCAGACTGGTTATTTACAAGCCGCAGAATATCATTGTAAAAAAAGGTGAACACATTAATTTTATCGGTATTATTATCTCTGGAAGAGCTCTTTTGGTTAATGAATTTGCTAACGGAAATGCATATATACTAAAAGAACTAAAATTATTATCAATTATCGGCGATATTGAAATTGTTTCTTTAGCAAAGGGTTCTGCATGCACTATTGAATCCATTGATGAATGCATGCTTATTGCCGTGGACGACAAGGTATTTTTAAAATGGATGAGGCTGTACCATGGTTTTGCCCTTCATGTGGCCCGGCGTCTTGCCGAAAGGTTCCATGAATCTTCAAATGAAAACGGAAAATATATGGTATATAATTCCAATTACAGTCTTATTTCTACCATTATTAATGTGGTAGATAATATCACCGGCGGAAAAACCGCGGAAAATTTTAATATAAGACTGAAAAACACCAGAAAAGAACTTGGTGAAAGAATAGGCTTAAATGAAAGAACAATAAACAGACTGCTCCAAAAGCTAAAAAATGAGAATCTAATCTCTATAAATTCAGGAAAAATTTACATAAACAATTTTCAGCTGCAAAAGCTGAAAGAATTAAAAGAAAATCTACAGATGGACAGGAGAAAAATATGAAATTAATTGACAGAGTAAATGAATCTATCGCTTACATCAGAACCAAGACGAATGCCAATCCGAAAGTGGCTCTTATCCTCGGTTCGGGTCTTGGCGACTATGCCGATGAGCTTGAAGACAAGGTTGTAATTCCTTACGGCGATATACCCCACTTTCCCACACTTAGTGTAGAAGGGCATAAAGGACAGCTTGTTTTCGGGAAAATACACGGCAAGGAAATAGTATGCATGCAAGGAAGACTTCATTTTTATGAAGGAAAAGGAATGTATGCCACTACATATGCCATTCGTGTTTTTACTAAATTAGGAATAGAAATTCTGTTTACTACTAATGCAACTGGCGGGTTAAATAAAGATTTCAGACCTGGTGATCTTATGATAATAACTGATCATATTAATTTTATGGGTGATAATCCCCTTATAGGAGAAAATGAAGATGAATTCGGTGACAGATTCCCGGATATGACTAATCTTTATGACCGTGATTTAGTAAAAATTGCTGAAGATACAGCATCCAAACTTAATATTAACATAAAAAAAGGAGTTTTTATCGGATACAGCGGACCAAATTTTGAAACTCCCGCAGAAATAAAATTATTCAGATCATTTGGTGCCGACAATGTGGGAATGTCAACTATTCCTGAAACTATAGTTGCCAAACACGGAAAAATGAGAGTTCTAAGCATCTCTGCCATCACAAATATGGCTGCCGGAATTCTGGATCAGCCTCTGAACCACGTGGAGGTTCTGGAAATGGGCGAAAAAATGAAGCCTGCTTTCAAAAGTCTTGTAGACGGTATTATTGAAAATATTTAGTATAATATTTTAATGTAATTGCTTAACTTTTTGAACCAAAAAATTTACTTCCCGGCAGAACCTAGTTAATATATTACCCGGCCTATAACCAGCCGGATGCAGATACCATTTTATACGATAGTTTAACCAGATACCGCTATATCTTAAATTATCTATATCAAATGGAAACTTTAGGAGGAAAATATGAAAAAGATTTTATTATTTTTAACATTGTCACTTTTATTTCTGATATCTTGCGGAAAGACAGACACTGCCAAAGATGAAACAGGAGGAGAAACAAAGACTGAAGCATCTGCTGAAAAAAGCAATGTTAAAGTAGCAATTGTTTATTCCGTGGGAGGACTGGGAGACCATTCATTTAACGATGCTGCACAAAGAGGTCTTGAAAAAGCTAAAAATGAGCTTGGAATAGAATATGTAGGTTATGAACCTAAAGACCCTACTTCTGAAGCTGAAGGACAGCTTAGAACTTATGCTGAAAGCGGAGAATATGACCTTATTATAGCTACAGGATTTATGATGAAGGATGCACTTGTTACTGTAGCCGGAGAATTCCCTGAACAAAAATTTGCAATTACAGACGAAAGAGTACCTGAATTATCGAATGTTGCTTCTCTTACATTCAAAGAACATGAAGGTTCATTTCTTGCAGGAGCCCTAGCAGCTATGATGACTAAGACAGATACTGTAGGTTTTATCGGCGGTGCCGAAGCTCCTCTAATACAGAAATTTGAAGCAGGATATCAGCAGGGTGCCAAATATGTAAAGCCTGACATAAAGGTTTTAGCTGTTTATATCGGCGGAACAAATGCATTCCATGATCCTGCATCGGCAAAATCAAGAACTGAAGCAATAGTCGGTCAGGGAGCAGATATAGTTTACCATGCATCTGGTTCAAGCGGACAGGGTATGTTTCAGGCAGCAAAAGATAAAGGTGTCTTTGCAATAGGTGTGGATTCTAATCAGGATGATCTGTTTCCCGGAACTATACTTACTTCTATGCTGAAGAAAGTTGACGTTGCTGTATACGATCTTGTTAAAAACGTCAAAGAAGATAAATTTGAAGGAAAAGTATATGAATTCGGAGTAAAAGAAGGCGGAGTAGGTCTTACAGACTTTGAATTCACAAAGGATAAAATCGGTGAAGAAAATATAAAGAAACTTGAAGAAATAAAAGAAAAAATAGCAAGCGGGGAAATTGTAGTAAGCCCCACTGTTTCCAAATAATTTACCTCATTCTGCATAAAATAAATAAAAACCTCCTGATTTTCAGATATTTGAATTTCCGGAGGTTTTTATTTTTTATTGAGCTTAAATATATAATAAGCTCATTTTTTCTCAGACTTTTTTAGATTATTTATTTTTCAGCCATTTCATATTCAGAAATTCTCAAAAAGATTTTCCTGTCATCATAAATATTCTCGACAGCCGTATATTTTTCTTCACAGACAATTGATTCATGCGGCTGACTGCTGCCTGTTACTTCACATATAATTCCTGTTTTTATATTCAGAATGAACGAATGAATATAGCCTCCGTTTCCTGTGGATACATAGAAAGACAGAAAGATATTATTGCCGGCCGCAGTAAAATCATCCAGATACATTTGATTTTTAAGAATTATATCAGAGCTTCCATTTTCTACTCTGACCAAATCATGTATCTTTTCCCCCTTTATATGTGAATAATAGACCACTCCATTATCTAATGCATAATCTGATACGTTTTCTGCTATTTTTACTTCCCTGTTATTTTTCATATCTCTGCAAATCAAAGTTTTCGGACTGTAATAATAAGTATAATCATCAGCATGGTCTCCCAGTTCCAAATAATACATTTTTTCCTGATAAAATCTTATTTTTGATATATTCTCCCCTAATAAAGATATTTGATTTTTTGTTATATCATAAACATATGATTTTTCTTTATAAAATTTAAATATATGATGTGTTATGGGATTTGCATATATTATTAAAGAAAAATACAGTTTCCCGTCATGTAATACCCCTGATTTATTCTTTCCTTTTCCTATCATAGTAATTACAGCAGCAGTTTTATTATTATCAAAATCATTGTCAACAATATCTGTAGAAGAAAATTCATTAGATTCGAAATTATAAACAGATATTTTAGGACTCTCCTCAAAATTCCCGCTGTAAAAATATATATTTTTATCATCTCCTGCCAGATATTCCCCGCTGCCTGTATTTTTTATATCTTTATCCTCTCCGGTTTTATAATTATGCCAGTAACATTTTTTTATAATAAAACCATCCTTATCTTTATTTAACCCTGTAGTATACATAATGATACTGTCATTATACGGCGGCATTGAAACAGCTATAGGGACACTTCTTTTAGTCCGTTCTAATTCATAAATAGTTTTCTTTAACTCTGTAAAAGTCCATTGCTTTTTTAATTCATTTAGAAACTCTTCCTCTTCATTCTTTATTTTGGAGAAATTATTTTTCTCCATTTCTTCATATTTTAAAGATTCTTCCAGAAGCTCTTTGTCAAAGTCAAAAAATTTCATAGTTTTTGGGAGAATTTTATCAATATCCCTTACTAAATCATAGTAATTCCTATTATCTTCCGGAATCTTCTCGCTATAAATTTTATTTATAAGTTTATATTCCTGTTCCGGTATTTCTCCTTCTATATCGTATTCTTCTTCATTTCTGCCGGTATACATAAGCAGTTCAAATTCAGGGGCATAATAATGACCGCCAAATTCTGATAAAGTTTCAGGATTTATCAATGTAATAAATTTATCAGGATTCTTCAAAGTTTCAAAATAGATGTTCTCTCCTCTGGATACAAGCCATACTGCAAAATACAGCAGTGAGTCGTCTGTTACGCTTCCTTCTATTACCTTCATTAAAAGTGCAAGCTTTGGATTTTCCTCAGCTTTTCCTGAATAATAGCCCACATAATAATTAAACTGATATCCATCTTCAGCATCCAGTTTGGACAGTTTATTATTCAATACTTCCAGATATTTGTTATTATCCATTCCCGCAAGCCTGCAGCTTTCATTTATCAAATTCCAGAATTCTCCGTTTGTCATATTTCCTCCTTAAAATCCTATAGAAATCTAACTTTAAATTTTTTCGGATTTTTTAAAATTATAACATATATTTTAGAAGTTGAATAAATATCTTTTTTTCTGCTTTGTATCTCTCATTAAAAATATTTTTAAATAAAAAAATTTCCTGTAATACAAAAATTACAAGAAATTAGTTTTATTAAGTATGAAATCAAAACAAAGAGCCTCTAGAATAAAGGCTCAAAACTCACTTAAAACAAACTTTTTATAATACTAAATAAATTAATAACTTTTTTACTTTGAATAACCTGAATCTCTCTCATTATGGATAAATTCCGGGTCTTTATAATGATCTGTAGGTTCCATTGCAGTACAGCCTATTAATGCTGACAAGATTATTAATACAAAGAAAATTTTCATATTCACCGCCTCCAAATCATCTTTATTGTTTATACAAGTATTTTATACCTAAATCAACTAATTGTCAAATAAAATTTATACTAAAGAATTCCTGTTAATCAGTATATTTTCATTATATTAGAGTCTATCTGACATTACCCGAAAGATCATAATAAAATTATTTCATTTTTCATTATTTTCTCTGCTTCTGACTTTAGTTTTTCCAGATCCTTGATATTTGGAAGCGGATGAAATTTTTCCTTAAATTCTTCTTTTACCCCAAAATGTCTGTAAGCAATTATCTTATATCTCACGTCAGGATAATCCTTTAATATTTCTGCAGTTTTCATTATTGTTTCCTTGGCATTTATCATTGAATTAACAACTGTTCTTACTTCATACATTTTATTTTTTTCTAGTAAAAATCTTAAATTTTTCAGAACAATTTCATTATCTGCACCTGTCAGCTCTTTATGCTCGGTAGAATCCCATGCTTTTATATCCAGCATAAATTTATCTGTTACTTCTACAAACTCTTTATATTCCTCAATACTAAGATCTATGCCTCCGTTAGTATCAACAAAAACACTCAGATTCATCTTTTTTACTTCTTTAAAAAATTCAGTTATAAAATGTGCATTCAGCGTGGCCTCTCCGCCGCTTACAGTAACACCCTGAATAAATATTTTTACTTTTTCCGTTTCTTTTAATAAGTCTGCCACAGTATATTTTTCAGTTTTCGGACTGGAAAAAAATCTGCATGTTTTTATGCATTCATCGCAGTCTACACAGATCTTCTTATCCCATTTAACAATACCGTCCTCCTTTGTCAAAGCCCTGACAGGACATACCTTCACACATTCACCGCAGTTATTGCAGAGATGTATTGTTTCAGGATTATGACAGTATATACATCTAAAATTACATCCTTGAAAAAATACTGCCATTCTGTTACCCGGACCGTCTACATTTGAAAATTTTATTATATTATTCACTACAGCATACATATTGCTTCTCCTTAAAAAATAAGACCTGGAAATCTATTTTCCAAGTCTTATCATATATTTTAATGTCTTAATTTTCTGTCAAAAGCCTTTGCATTATCTCTTGCACCCATACCCAAAACTGTAGTATCAGCAAGAACAGCTTCTCCTTTTTCCAGCTTTGCTATTTCTGATTTTTTCACCAGATAGCCTGTAACTCTTACTACATCACTGTCACTACTGTATACAGATATGAATCTCAAATCTGTGGAATTAAAAGCTCCTCTTATTATATCCAGTATTGCCTGTGGATTTTTCTTATATGTGTCATCAAAAGTAAAGATATCACCTATTCCGCTTGGAAAATATTTATGGAAAGGTGCACTCTGTGTAAGATGATCCCATATTTCAGGCTCTTCGCCAACAGGAACTCTGCATCCCGGTGAATCAGACGTATCTGTATCTATTCCTACCTGTGCATGAAGCAGATGATTTCCGTCAGTGAAAGGACAGTATTTATTTTTATGCCCTTTTACTTTTTCATCTAACTTCTGTACAATCTGCATACCCAGCTGATTCGCCTTATCTGAATATCCGAATCTGTCTTCCTGGTTTTCAGCTTTCAGAAGATTATTTACACATTCAGCAAGACCTACTACACCAAATAAACCTGTGAATTTATCTCTTTCTATCAAACCTTCCTTAGCAAGAAAATTTGATTCAAAAAACGGAGTTTCCTCTACGATAAATCTTACTCTTTCATCTATATAGCCCAGCATTGCATCCGCAAGATCTGGAAGCACTTCATCCATAAACTGCTCTACACTGTCAGCTTTTTTAGATAATTCCCCAAGCTTGACCCTTACCAGCGTATAAGCTCCTCCGCCTACTTTCAGTCCGTTATAGCAGCTTACTATTCCATAATCTCCCTTAAAGTTCTCACTGTATACTTTATGGTTTGCAAAGCTTGGCTTTGCTGTAACCAGTGCTGCTTCCACAGCTGCAAGAGCAAGTTTGTCACTTGTTTCTTCACTGTATTTCAGTGTAAGATTCGGTGTAGGAAGCTGTAACTCTTCCATTACTCTTAGTATAATAAATGCTGCCTTTGTTTCCTTAGGCCCTATATTCGAATGACAGAATGAATCTGTTATTGTAGTATCAATGTGCTTTAAAAATAATTTTATTGCTCTGTATGCTTCTTCCTCGTCTTTTATATACGGCTCCAGCATATAATCCAGATTACCAAGATATACCGGCATTGTCGTAATTGATGGAACATGTTTATAAAGCATCAATAAATTATGTGTTGCTTCCCAAATATCTTTTGCTGGCTCTATTCCCAGAAATTTGGAACCGTTTTTCATAAACTTCTCATAATCAGGCACTATATATCTAGGCCTGAAAGGTGCATTCCCTTCAAATAAGTCGCATATTATTCCTTCATCTCTGTATTTTTGTGCTTTTTCACTGATATTCAAAACGTTTAGACTGTTTTCGCCCTCTTTTGCAAGATTCATTACTATCTGCTCATATGTTAATGTTTTGTTTTTAATAATGTCTAATGCACCCATATTCTCACCTTCTCAAAACTTAATTTAGTTACTTTATCTGGTAGGAGAAACTACTATCTCACCAGCTACTATTTTTCCTTTTATTTCATCTAATTTATCCAGATTTTCCTGACCTATAATTTCTTTTGTAAATTCACAGTCTGTAATTCCCAGACCATCTTCTTTCAGCCCGTACTGATATACTTTTCCTTCAAACTTACCGTCTGCTACTTCTTTTACTGAATTAAATACTGCTGTATCTACTTTTTTGATCATTGATGTAAGTATAGTTCCTTTTACCAGTGCATCCTGATTAGAATCCACGCCTATTGCATAAATCCCTTTATCTTTAGCAGCCTGAAATACTCCGCTTCCGCTTGCTCCCGATGCATGATATATTACATCTGCTCCCTGATCTATAAGAGCTCCAGCTTTTACCTTTGCTGACGCAGGGTCATTAAATGCATTTGTTCCGCCTATGTATACAGGCAAAAATTTAATATCAGGCTTTACATATTTTGCTCCCTGTTCAAACCCGATTTCAAATTTCTGAATAACCGGAGCCTCTGCTCCTCCTACATAACCTACTACATTTGACTTAGTCATCATTGCTGCCAAAGCACCTGCTAAAAAAGATCCTTCGTGTTCTTTGAATGTAAGTGATGCAACATTAGGCATTCCCTCTATTGTTTCATCTATAATAACAAATTTTTGTTCCGGAAATTCTGTTGCCACATTCACTAAAGCATCTTTCATAGTAAATCCTGTAGCCACTATTAAAGCATAATCCCCTGATTCTGCATATTCTCTGAGTTTATTTTCTGCTTCTGTATTAGGATCTTTTGGTTCATATTCGTCATATGTTATACCAAGCTCAGCTTTTGCTTTTTCCAAACCTCTTTTTGTAGCATCATTATACGAGTTATCCCCTAATCCTCCTGTAGAATAAACTACTCCTACTTTCAAACTTTCATCCTTGGCAGTATTTTCTGCCGCTGCAGCGCCTGCCCCTTCTCCGTCAGTACTTTTTGATCCGCATGATATTAAAAATAACATCATCATTGTTAAAATGAATAGTGCCTTTTTCATTAATCCTCCTAAAATATCTTTTCTACAACTAAATTATAACCCTCTTTCCCTCTTTTTCCAATTAATTTTCAAGGACATCTGCATTATTTTAAAATTAATTATTTTAACGCAGTATTTTTTTATTTTAGTTTAGAAAAGCTATCAGCCAGTATTTTAAAGGATCATTTTATAAATATCAGTTTTTACAATTGTATATAACAACGTTTTTAAACATAAGTTTATAAAATAAAAATTATAAAAATATTCTTATTTTAAATAATTTGAGAAGAATAAAAGCTGAAATTTTATTTCTTCTCTCCAATAATCCCAGTCATGCCTTCCCGGTCTTTCAATATATGTGTGTTTTATTCCTGCTTCAAGCATTTTTTCATGAAGCTCCCTGTTTATATCAATGAAAAAATCCTCATCACCGCAGCTTATTATTATATTAAATTTTTTATCTCCAAACTTATTAAGATTATTTTTTACTGCTACACTTTCCCATAAATCTTTATTTTCTTCATAATTTCCAAAAACTTTTCTCAAATTCCATTTATTCTCAAAACCGGATATTTCCACTGCTCCGCTCATGCTACCCACATTTCCGAAAGTCTCCGGGTAATTAAACACAGCATTAAAGGCTCCGAAGCCGCCCATACTATATCCTGTTACTGCCCTTGCACTCCGCTTTTTTATTGTTCTGTATTTCTTATCTATATATTCAGGAACTTCCCTGCCTACATATGTCCCAAATCTGAATTCCGAATTTATTCTGCTGTCAAAGTACCATTTATTCAGATTTCCGTCGGGCATTACTATGATAAAATCATATTCATCACTAAGCCTGCCAATTTCAGTATGATAACTCATACTGTCATAATCATTCAGCCAGCCGTGAAGAACGTAAACAACGGAATACTTCTTACTTGTTTTCCCATAAGTTTTCGGTGTAATTACCGTTGCATTAAAAGACTTATTCATAACAGTACTTGGTATTCTTTCTACCTGAATATTAAAGGGCATCAGCATAAACGAAAGTAAAAGCATTAACATTCCTACTGCGAGCTTCATATATGTTCCTCCGTTTTTCATTTTTATAAAAAAAGTACCCTGTAAAACAGAGTACTTTTCTATTATTATCTTGTTGATTTTATCTCTATTTCTCCATCAGCTATTTTCTTTTGAATCTCTTCCAGTTTTTTGATGTTTTCTTCACCAATTTTTTCTCTTGTAAATTTGAAATCTGTTAATCCGACACCGCCTTCTTTCATACCGTATTCATAGATTTTTCCTTCAAATTTGTCATCTTTAGTTTCATTTATTATGTTAAAAACTGCTGTATCCACTCTTTTTAACATAGAAGTAAGAATTATACCTTCTGCAAGTCCGTCCTGATTAGAGTCGACACCTATAGCATAAACTCCTTTTTCTTTAGCAGCCTGGAATACTCCTTTTCCGCTTGCTCCCGCAGCATGATAAATTACATCTGCTCCCTGAGAAATTATAGCTTCTGTTCTTGCTTTAGCAGAAGTAGGATCATTAAATGCATTTGTTCCGCCTACATAAACTACAATTACTTTTATATCAGGCTTTACATACTTAGCACCTTGTACATAACCAACTTCGAATTTCTGGATAAGAGGTGATTCTGCTCCACCTACATAACCGATTACATCTGATTTAGACATCATAGCTGCCAAAGCACCCGCAAGGAATGATCCTTCGTGTTCTTTGAAACTAAGTGATGCTACATTTGGCTGTCCTTCTATTCTCTCGTCAATTATTGCAAATTTTTGATCAGGGAATTCTTTAGCTACAATTAATAATGCGTCTTTCATACTGAAGCCTGTTGCTATGATCAGGCTGTACTGACCGCTTTCAGCATAAGTTCTTAGCTGGTTTTCAGCTTCGGCACTAGGATCTTTCGGCTCATATTCGTCATATGTTATACCAAGCTTTGCCTTAGCTTCTTCCAGTCCTCTTTTAGCCGCATCATTAAATGAATCGTCCCCGAGTCCTCCTGTAGAATATACAATTGCTACCTTCATATCGCTTGCCGGTGCAGCTGTTTCTGTTTTAGTTTCTGCGGTACCGTCTGCCGGTGCCTCTTCTGTCTTCTTTCCGCATGATACCAGAAATAATAACGACAGTGTTAAAACTAATAAGATTTTTTTCATTACTTTCCTCCTAAAGTTTATGAGATTTTGATTTTATTAAATTTATTACATAAAGCATTTAATAACTCTTATATAAAAATGAGGCTCCGAATCAAATACAGGGTTACCTCAGTTTTATTTTTTCAATACTTGCTTTTACAGGAAAATATTCCTACAAATGACTGTTTATCTTATCTTTTATTTCATCCTTTGTTAAAAAACCGATCATTTGCTCTGCAACTTCTCCGTCTTTAAAAATGAACATAGTCGGCACGCTTCTTACACCATATTCTGCTGCAAGGTCTCTCGACTGATCCACATCTACTTTTACTACTTTATAATCAACCTCTTCTGATAAATCATCCAATACCGGCCCAAGCATCTGACAAGGCCCGCACCATGTAGCAAAAAAATCTACAAGAGTTATTCCTTTTGTACTTACTACTTCTCCTTTAAAATCCTCACCGTTATAATGAAAAACTTTGCTCATTTTATATTCCTCCTAGATATGTTTTATAACTTTTATCTTATATTAAGTTTACTATACTACCCTTTATTTGTCAATATTCCGGAATTACTTAAATATCTCTCCCGCCTCTTTATACCAGAGAATCAGGTCTAGTTTATCCATTGTTATTTTTGATATTTTGGAATATTCTCTCATTTTACTCTCGATTTCATAGTAATTTTTTTCTGTAATAGATTTAGGTATTTCTTCTATTACCCCGAGAGCAGCTATATTACGGAGTATATGTCTGTCCAGAATAGCTATGTCACGTCCGAATCCCAGATTTCTCAAAAGATGGTTAGCTTCTTTCATTCCCATACCTTTAATATTATCAAAAATCCATTTTCTTGTCTGGAAAACATCACCCTTTTCACTGAGAATCGTCTTCGGCAAAAGCTTTCCGTCTCTTGTCATAAGATTTCTCAGCTCTACTAAATACTTTGCCTTATTATTCTTAAATCTTACAATGTTAAGATATTCTGCTATTTCTTCTGCCTCACCGTTAAACAGCAGTCCGTTTTCCCTGAGTATACCTATTGCTTTCCAGGCATTTCTGGCTTTAGACTGCGGAGTCAGAACACAGAATGCTACCTCTGCAAAGATGTCCTCTTCACTTCCCTTTTCCCAAACCTCCTTAAACTCATCCAGTCTTTTGTCTATGTCGCTTCCTATTTCCTTGTGTATCCTTTTTATTTCACTGTTCAGTTCTTTATTTACCTTCATTTGTCCTCACCTTGTCTAACTCTTTTATTATATACATTTTACCACATTAATTTTAAAAATGAAAGTTATTTGCATATTCAAATTTCATATATTTTCAGAAAATGTTCTGCAGCTCTGACAGCTTATAGTTTTCATATTTTTGACCTCTGACAGTTTTTACTTAATAATTAATTTTAAAAATAAAAATTTTATATATTTTGATATTTTATATTCTGATTTGAATTTTTGCTGTATATATAATCAACCAGTCCGTCCATTTCACCCCACTTCATAAGCCAGCCACTTATCGATGACCTTGCTCCGTTTTCATAAACCAGTCTTATATGCGTACTGAGTGAAGCTTTATCAGTTATCTTTTTTATTGTTTTCACATTTATTATTTCTACTTCTTTGGAAGTGAATATATTGTTTATATAAACATAATTATCATCAATAATTATTCTTTTCTTTTTTATAATTTTTCTGAATAAAACCTGAAACAGTATTATCAGAAGCATTATTCCGCCTATTGTCAGATACAGGTCAAAGGACGTATTTTTCAAATCCCTTATTACAATATCAGGCTTATTTATAAGTCCTATTACAGGTATCATAATTACCATAAACCACATTCCGAAGCCTGCTGCGGACAATACACCCGCGGGCAGCATAATCCCTATTTTTGACGGCTTTAATATATCGCCTGATTTCAGTTTTGTCATTCTGCTGCTCCTTTTACCTTGCTATAATTAATTTTTTCATAAATATATGAAGGGTGATACAGTCCCGTAGGTTTGTAATATTCATCACCGGTATAAATGAATCCCAGTTTTGTCAAAAGCCTTGCCGAGGCTGTATTAGCAGGATTATGACCGGCAAAAAGCTTTTCGGCAAAAAGCTCTTCAAAAGCATACTTGATCATAGCTTCTGCTGCTTCTTTCCCATATCCTTTTCCCCAGTATTCGGGTATTAAGTGAAACCCTATTTCATAAATCTTTTCGCTGCTTTTATATGGACGCAGCCCGCAGCAGCCTGCAAACCCGCCGGTCTCCAGTTCAAAAACAGGCCAGTACTGTATACTGTATATTTTTTCATTATCTATCTCCAATTTTAGTCTTTCTGTAACCTCCCCTACGATAAAAGTCCCGGATGCAGACAGATATTTTGTAACATTTTTATTTCCCCATAAGGAATAAGCCAGCTCTGCATCGTCCTTTTTCCAGTGAGAAAATCCCAGACGTTCAGTCAAAAGAAAATATTTTCTCATTTTTCACCTTCCTGTTTTTCATGATTTTTTCGTCCGGAGCTGTTCTTATAAAAGCTATCCGAACAGCAGTATTCCCACTACGATAATTAAAGTAAACAATGCTGCCTGTATGCCGCACATAAGCATTATTATGACAGACAGTATTTTCTTTTTACTCAATACAGCCATAACCAGAGAAAGTAATAAAATGAAAAACGGAAAAAATGTATTTAATGAAAAAAATACTTTATTAGATATATTAATAGGTCCGCCTCTGCCATATGCACCGCTCACCCAGAGTATAAGCTGAATAATATTCAGAAGCTCCAGAATATAGCTTCCTATCTGTATTTTCCTTACCATTTTTTTCTCCCTCAAATATTGTAATCTATTAATTTTTGTCACAGTTTCATTTTCTATTATACTATATTTTAATCAGAAAAAGAACCTCTGTTCAGGTTCTTTTTCTATGCAATGTCTAATTTATATTTACTGCTGCTTTTATTGTAATTCTGCCAAAATTCCGCTTTTAAAACTTTATTTTCAGTATTAGCAAGAACCCATGTTCTCAAAGTATTTATCAGCAAAACTAACTTTACTTTATTTAATACATGCTTTCCGTATATTTCCAGAAGCTTCACCAGATATTCGACTGTTTTATCAAGTTTATTTTTTTTATAAAGAATATATGATATCCCCCCGGCTACTAATATAATTATAATCATTAGTAATATATTCATTTTCTCCCCTCCCGGAATTCCAAAACTGCTTCTGTTACTGCTTTTGCCATTGCTGCAATATTTTTGTTTCCTGTTTCCATATCTTTATTATTAGTGATAAAAAAGCTTTCCACCATCACAAAAGGGACTTTTGTATTCTTAAACATTGTCCATCCTCTCTGATTCAAAGCATCCTTGCTGTTAAGCGGCTTTCTTCTTCCTTTTATTCCCCTGTCAGGCAGTTTCAGCACTTCTGTAAGCTTCTTCTGCAGCAATCCCGCAAGTTTTTTTCCGTTTACGCTTGTTTCCCAATAAAGTACTTCAGTTCCGGAAGCTTTTATGTCGCTGTTCAGGTGAAAGGATAAAATTATATCCCCTGTTTTTGATGCTTTGTTCAAATCACTGACTAATTCTTCAGTTCCGGTTTTTCTCAGAACAATTTCATATTCCAGATTATTCCTCAGAAATTCCGGTATCAGATAGTTTTTCACAAAATTCTCATTCCAGTGAAACTCATCTGTTTTGTAGCTTTGGCTGACAGCTCCGAAATCTCTTATTACTTTTCCCCCTGTTGATTTTTTGCTTCCTCCGTGCCCTATATCCAACAATATTTTCATAATTACCATCTCCTTTACTAATAGTAATCTGTCAACTGTACGGTTGCTTTTCTGCCGGAATAAAAAACCGGAGGATTGCTTCATTTCCGCCGGCTTCAAATAAAACTCTGCTTTCTCATAGCTTCTCTTAAAAATCTTTAAATATGCTGCTTATTCTTCTTTTGCTCAAATGGCGAAAAGGCGCATATTTAGCTTTTCTTACTATATAAATGAAGTTTTTATCTCTTGCAGTTCCGGGTCTGCATTTCTGCTTTTCGTTACTTTCATAAGTCAAATTAGAACCGCATACTTCAAAGCTGTCCGAATCTGCATTTTTTATTTTTTTTCCCATAAAAAATACAGAATTTTTATCTTTTGAAAAATATATTGGATCTAATACCTCAAAGGTACCTGTATCTGCTTCATTAATTATTTTCCCGTTATAAAATACTGATTTCCTGTCTTTTACATATACTGTTTCAATATATTTTACCGTATACACATCAATGCTTTCTGCTGTTTTTCCTTTGTAGTACACTGATTTTTTATCTCTGGCATACTCATAGCCCAGTATTTCAAATGATGCAGTATCTGCATTTTCTATTTCTTTTCCTTTGTAATATACTGTATTTTTATCTTTGGCATAATAATCTATGTTATCAAGCTTCTCAAATGTTTTCATATCGCTGTTTTTTATTTTTATCCCGTCAAAATATACTATTTCTGATTTTTTCTCGTAGCCGCTTTTATTATAATTTTTCCCATGACTGTAAATATACAGAAATATAAATATGAATACTAAAATCAGCAATATAAAATACAGCTTTTTATTTTTATATTTTTTCACATTCAGTGAATCTTTTAATAGAAGTACCAGCAATAAAAACAATATTAACATAGATAAAATAATATAAATCATAATCCACCTGCTGTTCTTTTTTATTATAAAAATATTATATGTCTATGATTATATCATAATACAGTTTCATACTGAAATTAGAGCCGATTCTGTTTAAAATCTTAAAGCACAAGCTCCTAATTTATTTCAACAGCTTCAAAGCTGTGTGCTGTATTTTTGAAGAAATCTTCCATTTCCTGTAATGAATTAAAAAATGTATCATGCTTATATTTATTTTCCAGTCTTACTTTTCCCAGCTCTTCATATGCGTGAAATTCAAACTCCTCGTTTTTATATACTCCTTTTATAAATAATCCTTTCATGGCTGTTCCTCCTGCTTTATTTTATATTCAGATTTTAGCATTATAAATCAGATTAATCGAAGCTGAACAGCGGCTTACTGAGGAGATTTGAAAAATTAAAATTCAGGGATTTTTTGGCATTTAAAACAATATTTTCTATTTTTCGCTGTTTTTTGTTTTTTTCAAATATAGTTTTTTTCCAAAATAAAAGCTCCCGATAATTTTCGGAGTACTGGAAGTCTCTGCCGGTTTTTCTTGTTCTGTGTTTTTTCTCCATGATGACTTCCTCCTGCAAATATTTTAATATATTAATCACACGGGAAAAGATTTCTGAGTCAGGTCGTAATTTTCCTTTTGATTAGAGAAATTTTTGATAACCGTAACTTGCATTTATATATATTTAAATGTTAAAATATATTAATTTTTTTTTTAGGAAGGGATATGGTTAATTCTAACTTGGATCTATTAATGGCTAAGAAGAAAATACGCAGCTTGAGTGAACTTGAGCGGAGATTAAAATCTGAAAACCTGTATATTTCACGACAATCACTGCATAAAATTTATCATAGCACAGCTCTTGATAATACAAGATTAGACACTGTCTTAAAACTGCTTTCTTTTTTTAACTGTTCTTTAGAAGACTTATTTATTTGGAGTTCCAGATGATAAGTTTTTTTATTCAACAATTTTTTGTATGGCTTTCTTTCCGCAGTTATTCCCGACTCCTGAAACAAATATATCAGGATAGCTTTTAGGATCAGCATATATTGCTTTCCATGAAGTAAAAACCATATCAAAATTATGCTGCTGAGATCCTACTACTAGGTTTCTATCTCTTGCTCTAAATTAATCTTAATTGTAGTGTACACCTTTAAAACTCCCCTTTTTCTCAATTAAAAAGATTGACTAAAAAAACAATTAATGTTAGCATAAACAAAAAAGGTGGGGGAATTATGGCTATTACTATTTTAAGTGCCAGTTTTACTGGCATGAATTCATATATTGTCAGTGTAGAGGTAGACATTTTTAATGGTCTGCCCGGTTTTTCCATAGTCGGTATGGGTGATACCGCTATTATTGAAAGCAGGGAAAGAATAAGAAGCAGCCTAAAGAATATAGATGTTATTTTTCCTGCCAAAAAAGTCATTGTGAATCTTTCTCCGGCAGACATCAGAAAAAAAGGAAGTCAGTTTGATCTGAGTATATGTACAGGCATACTGGCAAATCTGGGTTATATTGAAAATATGCCCCGTCTGGAAAAGTATCTCATTCTTGGGGAACTTTCACTGAATGGTGACGTAAAAAGCTGTAAAGGAATAATAAATGCTGTTATTCTTGCCAAAAATAGTAATCTTGAAGGAATTATAATCCCGTATGACAATTATAGAGAAGCATCGCTAATAAAAGGAATAAAAATAATTCCGGTGAAAAATCTTACTGATGTATTCAGATTCTTAAATGAAGGAAAATACTATACGCTGAAAAACACAGAGCCTGATTCTGAGACATATACTGATGATATAGATTTTTCAGATATAAAAGGACAGTCACATGCTAAAAGGGCGGCAGAAATAGCCGCAGCAGGCGGACATAATCTTTTCCTCATAGGAGATCCCGGTTCGGGAAAATCCATGATAGCTAAAAGAATGATCACTATACTCCCTCATATGCATGAAGAAGAAATAATAGAGACCACACGTATATACAGTATAGCTGGAATGCTTTCACCTGAATTTCCGGTAGTTTCCGAAAGACCGTTCAGAGCTCCGCACCACACTGCATCTACAGTTTCACTTGTGGGCGGTTCCACACGTCCGGGAGAGATAAGTCTCGCTTTACATGGGGTTTTATTCCTCGACGAGCTTGGAGAATACCCGCTAAAGCTGCTTGAAGTTTTGAGACAGCCTCTTGAAGACGGAAAAATAACTATTTCCAGAGCTGATTTTTCTGCCATTTATCCTGTTAATATGATTTTGATTACAGCGTCAAATCCAACACCCAGCGGATACTTTCCCAATGATCCCCGCTGTACAGATACACTGCGTGATATAAAAAGATACGTAAAAAAATTCTCAGGTCCTCTTTTAGATCGTATGGATCTTTATGTGGAACTGAAAAAGCTTTCCCACATGGAAATTTTGAATATGAATAACGGAGAAGCTTCGGCGGATATAAAAAAACGTGTTTTGAAAGCACGTAAAATTCAATATCTAAGATATAACAGCATAAAATTAAATAAAGATATGAAAAAGAAAGATCTGGAAAAATATTGCCGATTAGATGATGAAATGCTGGAATTTCTGACTCCTGTTATTGAAAAATTCGAGCTGTCTGCAAGAGCCTATGATAAAATATTAAAAGTAGCAAGAACAATAGCAGATCTTGATGAAGCAGAAAATATACAAATCCGGCATTTATCCGAAGCCTTGAATTACAGGAAAAAATAACAGTATTTTTTCCTGTTTATTTTATCTTCTTATATAAAAAGTTATCTCTGGATAAATTAAATTATCCAGAAACTAAGACAGTTTTTCTTTATGCTGCATTATTATTAAAGAAAATATCACAAGATATAACTTATCCCATTCAATCCAGCTCTACTTTGCAAGAATTATCAGTCCCTCCAAAACTTTAAATCCGTTCTTTTCATAAAACTTTCTCGCAGGGCAGTCTGCATCTGTATTTAGCATTATAGCATTCATTCCTTTTTTTTCTATATCCTTTTCTATCTCACTTATAAACCAGCTCCCTATACCGCTGCCCTGCATATCATAATCTACACAAAATTCATCAATATAATACTCAACTCCATTAATCCAAGACTTTTTGAACCCGATACTCAAAGCTGCGGCTTTCCCGTCTGACATCACTGCATAACCTATAAAATAGTTATTATTAAAATGATTATCAAAAAAAGCAGCTACCTGCTCCCGTGACTCATATACATCATTCCACGGCTCTTTGGTGAATGTATTAATATATAAATCTACATACTCATCCATCATATTTCTTGTCATTTCCACTAACACCAGATTTTTCATTTTATCCCTGCTTTCCTGCCTAAAATTATTGAAAAGTATAGCATAAATACAAAAGTTTATCAATTCTATATTTTTTAAGAAAACCATACTCATTGTTAAATAATCTAATTGATTTTTTACATTAAATGAATTATAATTTACCTATATTCAACGATGAATAAATAAAAACAAAGGAGAAAAAACTATGAAAAAATTATTATTCTTTACATTACTGTTATTTGGAGTTCTGAGCGTCCAGTCTTTTGCAGACGGCTGTAATGCGCAAGTCTGTATGTGTCCTAACGGTGGATATGTTACAACCGGGCAGTATTGTTCTACCAGCAGCGGTGAATCATGGATTATTACCCCCATTATAGGCGCAGTAGCTATTGATCCTGCTACGGGAAAATGGGCAAGCATCTCAAATACCAAAGACAGAAAAGAAGCTAAAAATGATGTGTTGGAACGCTGCGGTTCTGATTGTAAAGTTTTTATGGTGGACAGCAAAAGATGTGTCGGGGTTGCTTATTCCAAAAGTGATAAAATTATCGGTTCTGATTCTGCTACGGATAATTTTGGAGGAATCGGCTATAATACACGTGTAGAGAGATCAAATGAAAAAGCACTGAAAAAATGCGAGAAAAACGGCGGAAAAGACTGTAAAATAATTGCAAATGTCTGTGCTGTTGAAGGAACGACCAAATATTAACTTATTAAATAAACTTATTAATATAAAAATAAACGGGAACATCTCAAAATAGAAATTCTTTAAAAAATTAACCGTAAAATATTTTAAAGATTTATGCAAAGCTCTATTTTGATTTTCCCGTTTTTTATTTTGTTATTTTTCTTTCTGACTATTCTTCAGCTTTTCCAAAATATCTTATTTTCTTAAAATTAATTTTATTTTCTGAAATTAACAGTCCAGCAAATGTAATAATTACCCCGCAGACAGAAATAATAGTCAGCTTCTCGCCCAAAACTAACGCAGCACTCAGGACTGTCACTATAGGTACTATATAAATATACACACTTGTTTTTACAGCACCCAGTATATTAACAGCTGTATTCCATGCTGCAAAGCACAGAGCTGAGGCCCCTGCACCCAAAAACAATATATTAAACAAATTTACCGGATCTGCAAATCTGATAAATTCCCATTTAAAATCAGATATTAATATAGCCGGAATCATAAAGAACAAGCCGTAAAAAAATACCCGCTTTGTACTTTCAAGATTGCTGTATCCGAATTTACTGACCTTTTTCATTAATATCGAGTACAGCGACCAGAAAAATGCTGCCAATAAGGCAAGAAAATCACCTATCGGATTCAGGTTCAGATTCATCATTCCATTAAAGGAAATAAGTCCTATCCCAGTTAAAGCTATAACAAAACCGATAAAAAAGCTTACATCAGGCTTCTCGTCATCTGAAAAATAAAATGATAAAATACCCGTAAAAAATGGTGATAGTGATACAATTACTCCTGCATTGGAAGCTGTAGTATGCAGCAATGCTATATTTTCCATAAGAAAATACATTGTTATCCCGCAGAATCCGGCAGCTGCAAATATCAATTCCTGTCTCATATTTTTCACCGATATTTTACGCGGCGACAATATAAAAAGTACTGTAAATCCTATAATAAAACGAAAAAATAATATCTCCACAGGAGCAAAGCTTTTTAGTAATATTTTAGTTGAAGTAAAGGTTGTTCCCCATACTAATATAGCGGTCAGTGCAAAGAGATGCCCTGATATTTCATTTTTTGTTCTCATTTTTTCTCCTGTTCAATATTTTCTTTAAATAATTTTTGATACTGTTTTGGTGTAAACCCTATAAAGCTTTTAAAAAATCTTGTAAAATGGCTTTGGTCTGAAAAACCAGTATTCAAAGCTACCTCTGCTGGAGTGTGCCCTTCTTCCAAATATGTTCTCGCCTTTTCTATCCTGATTGTCTCCAGATACTGATAGGGCGTCAGACCATGAACCTTATTAAAATTTCTGAGCAGTGTAAATTTGTTCTGCCCTGTTATTCCGCTTAATTCATCAAGAGTAAGCTTCTGTCTGTAATTATTCTTCATATATCTGCACAAATACTTTATTTCTTCTGCCGGTATTACTTCCTCTTCTAAAATCTGCCCGTTATATTCATCATATAATTTTTTTATAATTTTATAAAATTTTTCTTTTCTGGTTTTACTATTTCCGGTGCCCAAAACAATCATAGTATGTAATTCCTTTAGTAATATCAGTATTTCTGTATCTGATAAAACAGTTTTGGAAAAAGACGGCAGGTATTTTTCACCATAAATTTCCTCTGTTACTTTCTGAATTACCTCTTTTTTTATATTAATACACCGCCAGTCAAGTGCCTCATTATTAATCTGCATGCATGTATGGCTGTCAAAGGGATTCAAAATTACCAAATCCTGGGGATTTATTGTATAATCCTTATTTTTGCAGAGCAAACGGCGCTGTCCTTCTTCTACAAAGCCTATAACATAATATTCATGAAAATGATTGGGAAATTTCTGCATTATCCCGTAAAACCAGTATGCTTCTATATCAAGCTCTTTATCCAGATATATCTGCCGCTTCTCATATCCCATTTTATCTCCTTCCATTTATATATTTATAGCATGTATGTAAAAAAATTTATTGAACAATATTGACTTTTTTGTTTTTTCTCCTGTCAGGTATGGGATAATTCAGGGAATTTTAGTCTGTTATAGTCAAAAATTACCTTCTCTCTGTTATAAACAAATAAAACATTATCCCTGTCATTCTGCATGGAATTTTGAAAACCCTCTTCATCAGGTGTAAAGCCTAATACTGCTTTTTCTGTTTCAGCCAGCGACATTATGTTTATAATATTCCTCAATTCGATTTTTCTGCCGGAAAAAATATCATATATATGAAGTATATTCCCATCATACTCGGCTATAACTACAGCATCAAGGTTTTCTATGTAATAAACAAAATTTTTCATAAAAGATGTGCAGTAAAACATAATGAGCTCAGAATTATTTACCATTGACACTTTAGATACAGATAGACTGTTCTTGGCTTTTTCATATAAAAATTTCTTGCTCTCGATATCATTCATATCCAGTTTTTTTATCTGAGCTTCCGTCTTCACATAATTTATATCTTTAAAATAATTATACTCCTTTGTTTCTCTGAAACCAAATTTAGGATAAAAATCAAGAACATTTTTATTAGCAAAAAGATATATTAAATCAGATTCGGATTTTGTATCCTCAATTGCTCTTTTTATCAGATAGCTGCTTAGTCCCTGTTTTTTATATGCTTTATCTGTCATAACAGTTCCAAGCTGTATGTATTCTTTTTCTTCACCCAAAACAGAAAATTTTATTTTATTTACAGAAACATTTGAAACAGCAGACTCTCTGTCAAACAATGTATATGGAATATGCCTTTCTCCCCAGTATCCTTCCTGATACCATGTTTCAAAATCAAATCCATAGGTTTTTTCAGTTAATTTATTATATTCTTTTCGTAATTTTTCATTTTCCCTGTAATTCTTTACAAAAGCATACTTTCTGCCATTTATAAACACATGCTCCACTTAATTATTCACTTGCCTTTCTACTCCTTATCCAGAAGTCTTTTTACGCTCTCATTATGCCATGGATATGGAATTACAAACTTATTTATTTTATACTTTAATTTTTTACTGTCTAAAAAGCTTATAATCAGAGTATGACTAAGAAGACCTTTTTTTAATTCAAACCCTTCTATCTCATCAAAAAATTTCAAAATCTCCGGCTTTTTATTTTCCAATGCCCCCAGAGCTGTCACAGGCAGAAGGATTATACTGTTCTTTCCTATACCAAATATCTGCATATCTGCAAAACCGATTAATTTTGATAATTTATATCCAAATATAAAATTATCGTAATTATTTTCTATATTATACTTTTTTAAAGTCTCTTCCAAGACTTCCATTGTTATTTTTGCCATATTATAAAACCTCCCTGAATATTTTTCCGGTATTGTTTTTTTTAGATAAAACAACATCTATTTTATAATAGCATTTTACTATTATTTTTAAAAGAAAAGAATTATTCACAGCCCCGATATTTTAAAAGAAAAAAGCCCGGAAGGGCTTTCATATATGTTAATATCATTTTGATAAATCTGTATCAATATTTTCAGATACTATATTATCAAAATGCTAAATTATTTCCGTAACAGTATAATGTCCGGAACTGGTAATAATATTTTCTATCAGCTCATTATCAACATCTCTTGATAATTCAAGTGAAACAATACCCTCGGCAGGATTTATCTCTACCTTTTCAGTTTCTGTAAGACCTTTTAGTGCATTTTCTATTTTTGAAGTACACCCTGAACAACAAATTCCATTTATTTTAATAGATTTTTTCATTACCTGTCTCCTTTATTTTGAAGTTAAAATATTATAGCATACAAAATATTTTTTTGTAACAAAATTTTTTTATATTATCAGGTTTAATAACAAAAAATAAGCTTTGGCAGACTGCTTTGCCAAAACTTATTTCTGTTTAATCCCTCTCTATCAGCAGAAAAGTAAGATCATCTTCGAGCTTTTCGCTTTCTGTGAATTTATACAATTCTTTCAGAATAATATCAAGTATATCGTCAGAATTCTTACTTTCCAAAAGTATTTCCTTTATTCTTTCAATTCCGAAAAATTCCCCGTCAGCATTCCGGGCCTCCACTATTCCGTCTGTATACAGAAGCAGCTTGTCCCCTTTGTTAAAATCAGTACTTTTCTCCTCAAAATTTACAATATCCGGAAAATCAATTTTTGAAAAAAGTCCTAACACCTGACCCTCCGTACTCAGCTCCTCAATCTCACCCGTTTCCCCTCTGAGCAGAAAGGCACTTTCCTGTGCTGCCTTACAAAATTTCATTCTATTATTATGAAAATCAATCATCAGATAAAACAGACTGATAAATTTACCTCTGGGAAAAACTCGTATTACGTCTTCATTCAGTGTTTCTGTGAGCTTGGCTGTATCTTTTATATCATAGCCGTAGTTAAGAATATATACCTTCAGCATAGTTGACAATAAAGAGGCCGGTATCCCATGCCCAGATATATCCGCAAAAGCTACTGCAAAATTATTTTCGTCAACCTCCAGAATATCGCAAAAATCTCCCCCTATGTCCTGTGAGGGCTTATATATGTATCTTATGCGGTAATCACCAAAATGAAGATCATTCTTAGGCATAAGGCTTTTTTGTATTTCCGATGCAAGAGTAAGCTCTTTTTCCAGGTTATTGTAAAGTACTGTAAGCTCCTTCTCTCTTTTCTGGATCTCTCTGAAAAGTCTTTCATTTTCTTTTACCAGTTCTGACTCCACAGCTACTCTTTTTACTGCATTGCTTATCTCTTCTCTCTTAAACGGCTTTCTTACTATTTCATTTACCCCGAGCCTTATAGTAGTAAGTGCCTGCTCAAGGTCATTATCATTAGAAAGCAGAATAACAGGTATATTTTTATCTAGATGCTTTATTTTCTTTATCACTTCAAAAAAATTCTTCTTTTCATCTTTATATTCAAGAATAACCACATCCTCGTCTATTTTCCTTTTCATGAGAAAATCCTTAGAAGAATATTCGGTTACATTGAATCTGTCATTTGTCAGAATATTTGTAATCAGCTCTTTAACAAACTGTTCGTTATTTATATTAGCAACTTTAAATTTTATGAATCTTTTCAGATTTTCATATTCTTTATAGGTATTAAATATAGAAAAATATTTATTATACTTTTCAAGAAGAAGCTTTTTGAATGAACTTTCATCCCCCACTATGAAAATCACGGAAATTTTTCGCAAAACAGCCTCTCTTTGTATAAATAACATAAAATACAAAATTTGGGGATCAATAAAATTATCCCCAAAATCTATTAATATACTATTGTCTGTCTCTTTTTCAAAAAGAGAAAATATTTCATTCTTTGAAGTTTCTATATCTTTAAATATCACAATTTCCATATTTTTCTCCGATAATCAGCTCACCAGATCTGCCAGTATCCCGTTTATGAAGTCCGGTGTCTTATCTTCACCATATTTTTTCGCCAGTTCCACTGTTTCATTAATTACTATCTCGTGCCCTGTACCTGCTTCTGTAATTTCATAAAATGACATTTTCAGAAGCGTCTTCTCCACAGTTCCCAATATATCAAAGGACCAGCCAACAAGCTTGGATTTTATTTTATCTTCGATACTTTCTTTATGTTCGGTAACATTTTTTATGTATTCTCTCATAAATTCGATATCTTCTTCTTTTGTAATGTTATTTTCCGAAAGAACCTCTGCAAGTCTCACATCCATATCATTATCTATCAGTTCTCTTTCAAATAACAGTTTAAATATTTCTTCCCTAAGCTTTCTCCTACCCATTTCGGTCCTTTCTATTTTGTTTCCTGTATGTTGTCTATATTTTTATTTTCTTCCTCTTCTTCTTTCATGCCTGAAATCTTTAATGTAGACTCAAATTCTGGTTTTTCTTTGTAATCAAGTATCTTAGTATCTTCATTTTCAGCATAAAAGGTGTAAATTTCCTGATTTTGTATAAGCTTTTTTATCTTAAAATATGATTTTTTAAGCTCTACACCTGTAGAATTAAAAAGATACTCCACCAGTTCATTCTGCAATTCCTGAAGTCTGCTGTTCAGATTTTTTATCGAATACAGTTCCAGCACTGCATTTATTACTACTCCACGTCCTTTTTTGGCCGTTTTTGTTTTTATTGACTTTATAAACTTCTGTGCTCCGAGATATTCTCTCACCAGATTGTTTATAGTTTTATATGTTACAGTGATTTCACCATTTTTGCTTTTTATTACTTTATTTTCAGAGTATTTCGTCAGTCTGTGGACAAAATATAAAACGAAAATTATCAGATATACTATTATTAACAGTATTAACATTATTATTACCTGTGGATCAGATAAATCTATTCTTCGATGTATCACTTCCAAATATCCTGTCTTCATGATTAAATCTGACAAACCCAGTCCTATCACAATAAGACTCCCGGAAATTATCGATAACCAAGCTAAAAATACTAAAAATGTTATCATTTTTACCTCCCTACGCATGTCCAGTGCAGTAACCCGTTTTTTTTAGCCAGACGTGACACCACACCAATTCATATTTTGTTTAAATAACAAAGCTCTTGACACTGCCATATTTCGTTATCTTTAAATCATTGTTTATAATTCGCTTTCATCCACTATTTCTTCTGCATCCAAAGGTTTTACGTCTGCATTTTCCAGCTTTGGTACATCATCTTTAACTATCTTCTGAATATACACATTTACTTCCTGTACTTTCAGACCTGTCATTTCAGTTATTGCTTTAACTACTCTTTTTTGTATTTCTCCAGCCAGTGCCGGAAGCTGAAATCCCATTTTTGCTATTACATAAAGATCTATTGTACACTCAGTTTCTCCTACTTCTACCTCAATTCCTTTATTCCCGGAAGATGAAACAGATTTAAAAAATTTTGTAAATTCATTTTTCGGCTCTGCACCTGCTAAACTGTATACACCTTCCACATCTGAAGCAACCGAACTCGCTATTGTAGCTACTACTTCCGAAGAAATGCTTATATTTCCTAAATCATTCATATTTGTTCCTCCTAAATTTTAATTATTAAAATGTGTTTCAATAAAGTTTGTAAATATATCTCCGCTTTCAAAATCCTCATTTTCAAGGACCTTTAAATGAAAAGGTATTGTAGTTTCTATTCCTTCAATTATAAATTCTCCCAGTGCTCTTTTCATTCTTGTTATAGCTTCTTCTCTTGTATTACCCCACACTACCAGTTTTGCTATCATCGAGTCGTATTGCGGAGGTATTTCATATCCCTGATAAGAATGTGAATCCACTCTTACACCTACTCCTCCAGATGTTATATATGTTTCGAGAGTTCCTACTGAAGGAAGAAAATTATTTGCCGGATCTTCTGCATTTATTCTGCATTCTATTGCGTGTCCTTTTATATGTATATCTTTTTGTGTAAAGCTTAATTTTTCACCGGCTGCTACTCTGATTTGCTCCTTTATCAGATCTATACCTGTTATTTCTTCTGAAATTGTGTGTTCTACCTGTATTCTTGTATTCATCTCCATAAAATAGAAATTTCCGCTTTTATCTACAAGAAATTCCAATGTCCCCACACTGTCATACTTTATTCCTTTAGCAAGTGCCACAGCTGTTTTTCCCATTTTTTCTCTTATACTTTTGTTTATTCCTGCAGAAGGTGCCTCCTCTATAAGCTTTTGGTGTCTTCTTTGTATAGAACAGTCTCTTTCTCCAAGATGAACTACATTTCCAAATTTATCTCCGATTATCTGAATTTCCACATGTCTTGGCTCTTCCACATATTTTTCTATGTATACATCCGGATTTCCAAATGCTGCCTGTGCTTCTGTCTGTGCAGCAACCATATTTTCTTCCAGTTCTTTTTCGTTTCTTGCTATTCTCATCCCTTTTCCGCCCCCGCCGGCAGTCGCCTTTATGATAACAGGATAAGTTATTTCTTTTTTGGCAAGAATTCTTGCTTCTTTTATATCTTTTATTATTCCGTCAGATCCTTTAGTAATAGGTACTTTATGCGCGATTGCAGTGGCTCTGGCAGTTGCCTTGTCTCCCATTTGACTGATAATTTCAGGACTTGGTCCTATAAATACTATATTATTTTCGGCGCATATTTTTGCAAATCCTGCATTTTCTGAAAGAAACCCGTATCCCGGATGTATTCCTTCAGCTTCTGTTACAAGTGCGGCTGAAATTATATTCGGTATTTTCAGATATGATTCTGATGCACTTGCAGGCCCTATACATATAGCCTCATCAGCAAGTTTCACATGCAATGATTCTTTATCTGCCTCTGCATATACTGCTACTGTCTTAATACCAAGCTCCCTAGCTGCCCTGATAACCCTAACAGCAATTTCTCCTCTATTGGCAACTAATATCTTTTTAAACATTTTTCCTCCTAATAATTATTCACTTATCTCAATCTCAAATAAATTTTTTCCGTAATCTACGATTGATTGATCTGCCACGAATATTTCCGTAAGTATACCGCTCACAGGAGCCTTTACATCGGTTGCTACCCCTATAGCTTCTATCGTGGCAAGTTTTGCACCCTCTTTTACTTCCATTTCTTTTTCAATATTTAAAAATTTAATTTTCCCAACATTTTTAGATTTTACAATTTCTTTTGCCGGTTCAGGCTCTTCAATAAAAACTACTTTTTCCTGAACACTCTGGAAATTAGTATTCGGACTCTTGGTATTTTTCAGATGCAGCTTTTCTGCCCCGATATTTACCTTAATTTCACCCAGGTCTTCTTCCTTTATAAGTTTCATTAACTCCTTTATTTCTTTTAATTCCATTTTTCCTCCTGCAAAAAATCTTTATATAATTTTATCACACAGTTGTTCTTTTTGCAATCTAATAGTTACAGACAGCTTAGAGAGCTGTTTTTTCATAATCAGAATCTTTTTATTTTATTGTAAATTTTATCTTACACAAACTATAAAATACCTGAAACTATTAATGCCGAAACTTCTGCATTCATCCCCTGATTTTCGGTATAAACATTTGAGTCAGAATACCGCTGATCTCTGCTGCATAGATATCGCTATTTTATTTTTATCTTTTTATAACTGAATAATTGTGAAAGCTCCTCTATAAATTTTGCTGTAATGCTTACTCTGTATTTCTCGCTTAGTTTTATTATCTCTTTTTTACCGGCTTCATTTACTGCAAAATATACCTGATTCGGTCCTTTATTTTCTGTTATGACTTTTTTCACCTGAACCATTTGTCCTTTTGTTTCCTCATCTATCAGTATATACAGTTTCAGTCTGTGATTTTCGTCTATATCCTTCAGAGAACTTATATTTGTCATATGAATGTTAAGTCTGCCGCTGTTGTCGGAAGATACTGTTCCTTCCACGATTACCGCATTCCCATCAAATATTTCATGGCTGTAATTTATATAATCCCTCGGAAAACAAACCACTTCGGCTTTTGTGCCGTAATCCTCCACAAAAAATCTTGCCATTGGTTCTCCGGTTTTTTTGGTAATCATTTTTTTTATATCTTTTACAAGACCTATTACCCTCGCTCTTTTCCCTTGTTTCAGACTGTCCATACGGGTTTTGTCTATTGTTCTCATAAGAAGCTTATAATTATCAAGAGGATGCTTCGAAAGATAAACCCCCAAAAATTCTTTTTCCTTTTCCAAAAGAAGACTTTCACTGTATTCTTCGGATTTTTCCATTGAAAACAAACCTATTTTCTGAGATTTTCCTCCGAATAATATCATTTGAAGATCCTCTTCGGAATTAAATTTTTTCTCGCACCATTCCAAAACCCTGTCTATTGATGAAAACATCTCTTTTCTGTTATTATGTATTTTATCAAGGCTTCCGGAAAATACAAATGCTTCCAGCTGTTTTTTATTCAGTCCTTCTTTTTTCAGATTATATACAAAATCTTCATAAGAATCAAATTTTTCATTTTTTCTTACTTCGATTACTTTCTTTACTATGTTTATTCCCACATGCTTTATTGCCAGAAGTCCGAACCGTATTCCGTCTTTTTCTGCAAGAAACTCATATGCTGACAAATTAACATCCGGAAGAAGAACTTTTACTCCTTTATCTCTTGCCTCATTTATAAACAGTGAAAGCCTGTCTATATTATACATTTCCGTAGACATCGTCGCAGCAAAAAATTCTTTAAAATAATTGGTTTTCAAGTATGCCGTCCAGTAAGCCACCAGAGCATAAGCTACTGAGTGGGATTTTGGAAATCCGTATCCCGAAAATTTATCTATGAGGTTAAATATCTCCTCAGCCTTGTCAGGGGTAATATTATTTTCTACAGCTCTTTTTATGAATACTTCCCTGTTCTGTGCCATTAATTCCGGAATTTTTTTACCCATTGCACGCCGGAGACTGTCTCCTTCCCCCATTGTATAATTGGCAAGTACATTTACTATTTTCAGTACCTGTTCCTGATAAAGTATAACGCCGTATGTTTCGCTCAACACATCTATTAAGGCCTCATGAGGATACTTTATTGCGGCACCTTCATTCTTGCTCGCTATAAAATCATCAACCATACCGCTCCGCAGAGGTCCCGGTCTGTACAGAGCCAAAAGCGCCACTATATCTTCAAACTTTTCTATTTTCATCTTTTGCATAAGTCTTCTTATTCCAATGGACTCACACTGGAAAACTCCGAGTGTGTCTCCTGCGGTAAGCATTTTATATGTTTCTTTATCATCAAGAGGTATATCATCCAGTACCATGACTTTTCCCTGTGTTATTTTTATATTTTCCATTGTTTTTCTAAGAATAGTCAGGTTTTTCAGCCCGAGAAAATCCATCTTGAGTATTCCCAGATCCTCCAGCTCTTTCATCTGATACTGCGTAGACAGAAAAGATGCCCGGCCGTCTGAATAAGTAGGAATTTCATCATCCAGAACATCTTTGGAAATAACCATGCCCGCCGCATGAACCGAAGCATGTCTTACTTTTCCCTCCAGCTTAAGAGAATAATCTATCATATCTCTTACTTCATTGTCACTGTTATAAAGAGTTTTTAATTCGCGCACATTCTTTACGGCATCTTCCAGCTCGGAAAAATGCGGTATTAATTTTGCTACTTTATCTACTTTTTTCAGGTTAATATCAAGAACTCTTCCGACATCCCTGATTGCGGCCCTTGCCTTCAGAGTCCCGAATGTAATTATATGAGCTACCTTTTCATGTCCGTATTTTTTTACTACATAATCTATTACCTGTTCTCTTTGCTCCTGATCAAAATCTATATCTATATCAGGCATTGAAATTCTTTCAGGATTCAAAAAACGTTCAAAAATCAGGTTATACTTAATAGGATCTACCTCGGTTATATTCAGGGCATATGAAACTATGCTCCCCGCTGACGAACCTCTTCCCGGTCCCACATAAATACCGTTATCCTTTGCATATTTTATAAAATCCCATACTATTATAAAGTACCCGTTATATCCCATTTTATTTATTATATCAAGCTCATACTCTGCTCTTTCCGTTATTTTTTCCTCCAAAGGTTCGCCGTATTTCTTTTTCAGTCCGTCATATACCAGCTCTCTGATATACCCTGTCTCACTTTTTCCCTCTGGAAGATTATATTCGGGAAATTTAAATTTATCAAATTCAAAGCTTACATTGCACTCTCTTGCTATTTTCACACTATTTTCAATCGCTTTTTCATATCCTGAAAAATTTTCCTTCATCTGTTCCGCTGATTTCAGATAAAGATCATTATATTTTAACTCTGTATTTTCAGAATTTATTTTAGTTCCGTCCTTTATCGAAATCAGTATTTTCTGGAGGATACTGTCACCGAAATTAGCATAATATACATCATTGGCAGCCACATATTCCGCATTGCATTCCTCTGCCATCTCTATATACAGCTTTACTTTATCCTTCAGCCTTTCAGCGGCAGGTACTTCTACATAAAAATATTCTCCGAAATCCTGTACAAGCTTCGTTATTATATTTTTAAATTCACTGTATTTATAAGTCAGTATAGATTCGGTAAGCTCGCTGTTTATTCCTCCGGAAAGTATAAACAGACCTTCGGAATGTTTTTTTAATTCCTCATATCTTATTTTATTTCTGCTTCTGTTAAATCTGCTGAATGACAGTGATGAAAGTTTACACAGATTTTTATAGCCTGTCTGGTTCCTCGCAAGCAGAGTAAGCGAATATTCTCCTTCGGAAAAAAAACCGTCCATAAATATTTCAAGACCAATTATAGGCTTTATTCCCTTTTTAAAAGCCTTTTCATAAAATTCGACCACGCCAAACATAGCTGTGTCAGTCACAGCTAATTGCTTTATATCCAGTTTTTTCGCTCTGTCCAGATATTCTTCTATTTTGCCTACGCCCTCCAGAAGTGAATACTCTGTATGCAGTTTCAAATGTACAAACTCTTCTCTCATCATCCAATCACCAATTTAGATTAATTTTTCCAAAATTTGCGCTACTCCGTCTTCATTATTAGCAGCTATAATTTTTTCCTTATCAAATACTTCTTTCAAATTTTCTGGGGCATTTCCCATTAAATAACCATATTTTACATATTGAAGCATCTCTTTATCATTCCAGTGATCCCCGAAGGCCATAGCCTCATCCTTGGAAACACCGCTTTCCTCTAATACTTTTTTTACTGCGCTTCCTTTATTGACACCTTCCTGTAAAATTTCCATATAATACTCGCTTGAAAATACATACTCCACGCCTGAAAGCTTCTTTTGAAGGATTTCTTTTATCTCTTCAAGCCTTTTATATTCAGCTACAAAAAGAGCTTTAGTAGATTTTTCCCCCATAAAATCATCAAAATTTATGAGATTCCACTTAATATCAGTAAGATTAGAATAATATTCCGCTTCTCTTCCTGCATTTTCCACATACCATTTGTCATCTTTGTATAAATTCAGGTGAATCTTATGTTCACGTGATACTGCTATAAGCTTTTTTACAGTTTCCTCATTAAGCGGCTTTTCTGATATTACCTCTTTTGTTTTCAGATTGATTATTCTTGCTCCGTTATAATTTATCGCCAGATCCTCAAGACCTAGTTTTTCTACATATGATGAGGCTGATTCCCAGCTTCTTCCAGTGGATACGTATATATTTATCCGTTTTTTCAGTTCTGTTACCACATCTGTAAGTCTTTTTGAAATAGTTTTATCATCATGCAGAACTGTTCCGTCCAAGTCCAAAAATACCGATTTCACATTCATATTTGATTTCTTCCTCCCATATATTTAATGCTTTATTTTATTAGTAACAATTATTATATCAGATATAGGTCTGCTCTTCGATGCAGGATTCTATATTTTTACAGTTATTCAGATAATCAAGCGCTATATCCAGAATATTCAAAAACAGGAAATCCGGTGATGCCGATACCCCATGATCAAGTATTTTTGCATAAAAATCCAGAAAACTCATATTTTCTCTTTCTTTGTCAAAGCTTCTCAAAATTTCGATTGTTTTATAATTTTTTACAACATAACCCGTACCGGATAAAGTTTTCATATTTCTTTCCAAATCAAAGATAAACTCTTTCTCTCCGGTTATTTTCATTGCTTTTTCCAATTTTGAAAAAGTAGAATAAATATTTATTCCATCATATTTATAATAAATTTTTTCAAATTTCTGCAGATTTTTTTTGGAAGTAAATTTTTTTTGAAACTCATCATATCTTTCATCTGTTAATATCTCTGACACATTATCTGTTCTGAATTTTTTTCCGAACCAGTTTAGTGAAAATATTGATTCCACTTCTTTTATTTTGGAATAATTCAGATTTTTTTTCTCTGATGCCAGTATTTTTTCATTTTTTAAAAGATAAAAATATTCTTTTTCCACAGTATAATAGACGTCGATGGCCTTAGCATAAGAAACACTGCTTTCTGCTATACCGTCAATTATATTTATATAAATTTCCACTATATAATTCAAAATGGTATTTTTCCAGTCAACAAGCCTTTCCTCACCTTTATCGCCGTAATAGTAATGGAGTCTTCTAAAATTATATATTGATTCAAATATTTTTTTATCGTTTCCTGTGAACAGCTTCAGATATCTGCTGTATTTTTCGGGAAGCTTTTTCACTTTTATCAAAAAATATTTCAGTATATGTATATATACCTCTTCATACCACTTTTTTACAGCATTTGCAAAGGTCTCTATTTTATAAATTTTACGAAAATTTTCTATCATTTCATAAGTAAAATCATTGTATTCAAAATCTATTCCGGTTATTTTAAGAAGAATTTCATTGCCTTCTATCCGTTCACGCGGCAGCTTCATCTCCCTGTCAGTTTTACGAAGCTTCAAAAAATCTTTTCTTCTTTCATCAGGAATAATACATTTATTTGCCAGCGAGATATCTTCATTTGTCTTTACCATATTTACAAAATCAATGACAGCGTAAAGATACCCCTGATCACCCTGCTTTTCTCTGCTTATAAAATATTTATGATCCAGTACAAATATAAACAGATCATTTATATTAAAGCCTTCATAATACTCTGTCACGGAATTAGATTCCAGAATACCTGTAATGCTTTTGAAAATATCCCTGTACCAATATCTTGCGGCCTCTTTATATGTGCATTCCAAATCTTTTTTTTCTTCAAGAAATTCCTTGTATGACTTTATCTCTGTATCCAGTCTTTCATATTTTCCATGTTCCGTAAAAATTATGTCCTGTATATCTGTTTCCTTTTCAAAAATAAATCTTTCCCTGTATACAAGATCTTCAGTATCCTCGCCGGAAGGAAGAAATTCCGTGACCTCTGCCTCTATAGTCGGAAAATTCAAAAATTTAGCAACTGATACACGGTGATTTCCATCATAGACATAGTAAGTATCTTTTATTTTATAAAGAATTACCGGAGGAAGAGATTCTTCCTTCATACAGGCCACATAAATTTTTGTCCATCTTTCCTTGATAACCTCATTTTTCGGAACAAAGTTTTTATCAAAATCCTTGTATTTTTCTACGCTTCCTTCTATCTGCTCTAATCTTACATCCCTTATTCCGAGAACGGAACTGTTATACGCCTGTTCCTGTTTCTGTATACTCTTAAAAGATTCCAGTCCGCTTTTTTGTTTATTTATGCCAAATAATCCTTTTGATGACTTAATAAATTTCTTATATGCATTTTCCGCTTCTCTCTGTAAGTTTTCATTATACAGATCCATAACACGCTACCTCTTTATTTCTTCATTTTTCTAACTCAAGCAGTTTATATCCGAAAACATTCATTATCCTCGTATCATCCACATAAGTTTCCTGCACTGCAAGATAATTATGAAGATGAACATGACCATGAACCCATAATTTCGGTTTGAACCATTTTATTACTTTATTAAATATCTTAAACCCTTCATGAACCCTTTCGTCTATATCATGTATTCCTTTCGGGGAAGCATGAGATACTACTATATCTACTCCCCGCCATAAGCTTATAATATTTTTCATTACCTTGCATGTCATCTGAAAGTCAGTATACTGATGTTCTTTATGCGAGTATAGCTTTGACCCGTCCAGTCCGAGAATTCTAAGTCCCTTATATTTCAAAAACTTTCCGTCTATATTCTTGGCAAATGTAATAGGATGGTCTTTATGATAAACATGGTTGCCGTTCACGTAAATAATATCTTTGTCCAGTGTGGATACCAGAAAATCTATATATCTGTTTGAAACATCTCCGGCAGATATTATAAAGTCAATATCCCTGAATTTATTTTTCATTGATTCCAGATTCATATTAGAAAGAATATCTATATCACTGACACATAAAATTTTATACTTTTTCTTCATCAATTCATTCCTTTTGATTCCCAGTATAGTTAAAACATATTGTTGTTACTGTTTTTCAATAATGAAGTATATTTAAAATGAAAAATTTAACTTAATTAAAGACTTTCAGTGTCAAATATCTGTATTTACTTAATAAAACTTAACCATAAAATATCTGACAGCCTGTACCCTGTTATCTCTGTCTTATTTCCAATTTTCAAAATGCAGCTAAAGCACTGTGAATCTTACTCGTCATATCCGAGTTCCTTTAGAAAATCTTTTTTCTTTCTCCAGTTTTTCTTCACTTTTACCCATAAATTCAAAAAAACTTTTTTCTCAAGGAGATTTTCTATTTCAAGTCTGGCTTCTCTTCCTACCTTTTTCAGAAGATTCCCATCCTTGCCTATAATAATTCCCTTCTGGGAATCTCTTTCCACGTATATGTTTATATCATATCTGGCTATCTTGGGAGTATTGTCTATATCTATTATTTCTATAGCTATACTGTGAGGTATTTCATCCTTTGTATAAAACAGAAGCTTCTCTCTTACTATTTCTCTTATCATTTTATTTATCGAAATATCAGTATACATATCTTCCGGATAGTACCAAACATCTGATGTAAGATATTCCCGAAGCTCGTCATATATTTTATGCATTCCTATTCCATATTCGGCAGCTATTGTGATAATCTTATCAAAATCCCCCAGTTTTTCCTTTATTTCCAGATGCTTATCCTGTATTTCCTGATCGCTCAGTTTATCTATTTTATTTATTACCAATACTACAGGAGTATTCACAGCTTTTACATGATCATTTACAAATTCATCGCCTGTGCTTATTTCCTGAGTCCCGTCCAGCAGAAACATTATTGCATCTACTCCTTTTAATGTTTCCAATGCTACATTAGTCATATGTTCTCCCAGAAGATGTCTGGGCTTGTGAATTCCCGGAGTATCCATAAAAATATACTGATTTTCCCCTTTATTCACTATTCCTTTTATTCTGTCCCTTGTTGTTCCTGATTTATTTGAAACTATTGCTACTTTCTCTTCAATTAGTTTATTCATCATAGTGGACTTCCCTACATTGGGTCTTCCTACTATTGCTATGAATCCTGAATGCATATTACACCTCTTTATTTAATATTGATTTTTTTCTGTTGATTATTTGGCAGTACCTTGAAGAAGCCTCTAAAACCTTGATTTCTCCTGTTAATTTTATATTTTATTATTTCTTATATTGTACCATATTAAAAAGCACAGAATCAATAAAAACCGGAATTTCAAAAACTCTTATTCCGCCTTTTCTTTATAGCTCATGTACACTTCGTTCAGTTTATTAGTGCCGAAATATTTTTCATATAATTCTACAGTATATAAATCCATCATTCCTGACAAATAATCTATGATATTCCGTGCTTTGTCAGATTCCCAGTCTATCCGGTATTCTTCCGGAAGCAATATTCCGTTTCTGTTAAATTTTTCATCCATGAACAGCTCAAAAAGACCTCTTAAGATTATTTCTCCCCGTTTTTCATATATCACAACATTACTTTCTCTGTTAATCAGTTTGAATATGAGCTTTTTCAGCTCTAAAGCCAGATTACCGTATTCATTGAAGTATAATCTTCTTTCCCCGTTTTCCTCCACGCAGATAATATCCTGTATCAGATCATTTACTATATTTCCCCTTACATTTTTTCTGAAAATCTTGCTGTATTCTTCTGTTGTATTTGATTCTTCCGCTTCCTCGTGGGCATTTTCAAAAATATTTTTTACAAGCTCATACTCCCTGCTGCTTAAATTCTCTTTTTTCAGCTGATTCATAAATTCTCTGTCATTGAAAAATTTCAGATTCAGGGCATCCTCCAGATCATGGCCTATATATGCTATTTCATCAGCAAGATCCATTATCTGCGCATCAAGCGTCATAGGCTTTATTCCTGTTTTATCCACAATAGACTTTATTACTTCATAATCATCAGCATATAAAAATCTTTTCTGTCTTTCTGTAATTTTATTAAAAGACTTTACTATTGACAAAAGGCTTCTTTTAGACAGATTAAGGCCGTGTATTCCGCCCTTTGCCCGCTCAAGCCTTGTTAATATCCGGAGTGTCTGTGCATTCCCTTCGAATCCCTCAAGTCCGTTTTCCACCGCAAGCCTGTCCAGAACCATCTCGCCGTAATGACCGAAAGGAGGATTTCCCAAGTCATGTGCCAGTGAAGAAAACTCCAAGACATAGTTATCCTTTATGGAATAGAAATTCTCATCCCCAAGCTCATCAGGAAAAATACTTATAAAATAATCCACTATTCCTCTTGCTATCTGTGATACTTCTATACTGTGCGTAAGACGGTTTCTGTAATGCTCTGCATAGTTAACATCCAGAAGCTGCATTTTTCCCTGAAGACATCTGAATGAAGATGAATGAATAAGCCGTGCATAATCTTTCTGATAAGGATTTCTCTCTACTTTGCTGAGCGTCTTTTTCTTCTCTTGCTCAAGTCTCTCTTCCAATACCGGTTTATCTAACTCGGCATATTTTTCTTTCAGGTATTTAAGCAGTTTTCCGTTATTTTCCGAAGTTCTCGGCATAAATTCCCTCATTTCTATATATAATAATTTTTTATAACTTTAAAAATTTCTCTTTTATATTATAACATAAAATCATTTTATATGCTTTATTTCGGTAAACGTTTTTTCCCGGTGTATACATATAGTTTTCTTCTTTTGAAAAAAAATTTTAGCAATATATTATTCTTTGAAAAAACTTAGATTAATCTTAGATTTATTAGAATAAAAAATAACGTTGACTTTGAATTTTTTCCAGAGTATAATTTGTTAACAACTAGCAATTATATTCTTTTTAATCATATTAAAGACTGGAGGCTGATATTATGTCAGCAGAAAATGTGAAAAATAAAAAAGCATATTTCATAGGAGGAGGTATTGGTGCTCTTTCCGGTGCTGTTTTTCTTATCAGAGACGGAAAAATGCCCGCAGAAAATATTCATATATATGACAAACTGAATGTAAGCGGCGGCAGTATGGACGGAAGCGGAAATGCCGATGACGGATATGTTATCAGGGGAGGCCGTATGTTTGACTATGAACAGTATCCTGCCCTCTGGAATGTCCTTTCAGAAATACCTGCAATTTCAGATAAAAATATTTCAGTTTATGAAGAAATAAAAAACTTTAACGAAAGAATACAGACGAACAGCAAGGCCCGTCTTGTGGACAGAAACGGACAAATAACCGATGTTTCTTCCATGGGATTTAATGAAAGCGACAGAATGACACTTATAAAACTTATGGCAAAATCTGAAAAATCTCTTGAAGATATAACCATAGAAGATTTCTTTTCACCTCATTTTTTTACCACTAATTTCTGGTATATGTGGGCAACTACCTTTGCTTTCGAGCCATGGCACAGCGTACTAGAGTTCAAAAGATACCTGCATATTTTCATTCATGAATTTCCAAGAATAAACAATCTTTCCGGTGTAAAACGCTCACTTTATAATCAGTATGATTCTATCATTCTGCCTGTGGAATTATGGCTCAAGGAACAGGGAGTTATATTTGAATATGACTGCGAAGTAAAAGATATAGAATTTGAAACTGTTGAAAATAACGAAAAAAGTGTTTCAAAATTATATATTTCAAGAAATAATACAGATGAAACTGTACATATAAATTCTGATGATCTGGTTATTATCACAAACGGCTCTATGACTGCTGCCACTACTCTCGGATCTATGACTTCACCTCCTGTTTTTTCCGAAACTAATCTTGGTACCTCATGGGAATTCTGGGAAAAAATATCTGCAGGAAGGCCTGAATTTGGTAATCCTAAAGTTTTTGACGGGAATATAGACCAGAGTTTTTGGGAATCATTTACTGTCACATGCAATAAAGACAATAAATTTCTCGATATGATGGAAAAATTTTCAGGCAATACCGCTGGTACAGGTGCTCTGGTAACTCTGAAGGATTCCAGCTGGCTGATGTCTGTAGTAATTGCCTACCAGCCTCATTTTCTGAATCAGCCTGAAGACGTGACAGTTTTCTGGGGATACGGCTTATTTCCTGACAGAAAGGGTGATTACATAAAAAAGAAAATGACTGAATGTACAGGTAAAGAGATACTTACTGAACTGCTCTGCCATCTGAAATTTCATGATTATGTTTCTGAAATGAAGAAAACATCAAATTGTATTCCGTGTATTCTTCCTTTTATTACGAGCCAGTTTATGCCGCGAAAAATTTCCGACAGACCCCGTGTAAGACCAGAGGGTTATAAAAATCTTGCATTTATAGGTCAGTTTGTGGAGATTCCGGAGGGTGTGGTTTTTACAGTAGAGTATTCCGTCAGAACTGCTATGACTGCAGTTTATGATTTCCTCTCTATCGATAAGGAAATACCGGCTTATTTTAAGGGAGACAAGGATATCAAGGTGTTGTTTGATTCGTTTGTTACTATGCATAAATAAATATCTTAAATTTAGTAATACAGGTAAAAGAATATATACTTCTTTTACCTTTTTTAATTTAATTCCCATAAACCGGTTCACATATAAAAAGAGCTGTTTTTCCAGCAGCTCTCTTAAATATCTTATTATCAAAAATTTTATTTCATTAAAACATCGTGAATATCATTATTTTTGTCAAATATTAGTTTTGCAAACGGGCACAAAGGCAATATTTTCAGATTATTCTTTCTGGCAAAATCAACACCTGCCATCACCAGACTCTTTCCCACACCTTTTCCTTCCGCCGGAATTTCTACCACCGTATGGTCTATAATGAATTTATCATCCCCTATCCATGTATAAGTCATATGTCCCAGCATTTCATTATTTTCCCATGCTTCAAACTGTTTCTGTTCTTTTTTATGAATTATTTCCATAGGCACTCACACTCCGTTTTTAGTTTTTTATTAAACTTCCAATGCTTTTTATAAAATTCTAATCTTCATATATTGTAATCTCTTTTTCTTAGTTTTTCATTATTTTTTGTTCTTTTTATAAAAATTTCTGCCAATTAAATAACTTTTTTCATCTCTGACACAGCTGTCTCACCTCGATAAAAAAACAGACATGCCGCACACATGTCTGTTTCCCGAAAACTAATTTTCTTACTCCCCGAAATTATTATAAAATAATCTTTTTATCTCCGTCATTGCTTCTTTTTCATCTTCTCCCTCAATAACTACTTTTATTCTGCTTCCTTTACTTGCCCCTAATTTTAAAAGTGATAAAATTCTTTTTGCATTAGCTGTTTTATCTCCATTATACAGCATTATCTCCGATTTGAATTTTACCGCTGTATTTACCAGCTTTCCGGCCGGTCTGGAATGCAGTCCTGATGCATTGTTAACTGTCAGTTCTATTTCCATTTTTTCCTCCTCTGTATGTATCCGTTTTTTTGTTTTTCTTCCATAATAATAAACTTATAAAAAGGGCAAATAAACTAATTATAATATTTCCTGAAACATAACCTATGATCAAAAGCAGAAAACTTAAAATAACCAATACTCTCTGTTCAAACTTTGTCACTTTATTCCTCCATATTATAATTTAGTTTTCTGTCATCACTTAAATCAATATGCTCTGTTAGTCTCAGAAGCTTTGCCTGAATGTTCACATAAGCCTCGTACTCTATTCTCTCAAGCACATCGTATGCTGCTTTTAATCCGCTCTTATCTGCAAGTATAATTCCGTGCTTGTTCAAAAGTGCCGCTATCGGATGTTTTTCCAGTTCATCTTTTCTTTTTGTCATATAATCCTTTACCGTCTTTGCGAGCTCCTCTGTAGTAGCCGTAGAAAACGGAAGTGTTTCTACTTTTCCCAGTTTTACGGTATTTTCACACAAATGCTCTATTTCCAGTCCAAGACATGCAAAAACCATAGCTTCTTTCGGGTGGGCATGTATTACTGTTTTTACCGAATCAGAAACTTCATATATAGCCATATGCATATTTATTTCTCTTGTTACTTTTCCTCTCCCTTCTATTACATTAAGCTCCTTATCTACTACCAGAATATCTTCAGGCTCAAGTTTGCAGAGCTGCTGCTGAGCCATTAGAGTCGGTGTCATTATAAAATGCTCTTTATTCATTCTCTCGCTTAAGTTCCCGCCTGCTGCATTCGTCAAATCCCTGTCAAACATTACCTTTACCACTTCACACATTTCTTCTCTTTCTTTTTGATATAACATCTTTTCCTCCTCAGTTATTTTAATTTTTTTATTTTTATTTCTTTCAAAAATTCTTTTACTTCTTCGTTATTAAATCCTGAACTCATTCCGCTTGCTACTTTGGAAGCACTTATTGCCGTAGCAGACTTTACCGCTTCAAGCAGATCACCGTTTCCGGCAATTCCCGCTACTACTCCCCCTACGAATGAATCTCCTGCTCCCGTATCATTTATTTCTCTTATTTTTGGAGGGTATACTCTGTACACTTCTCTGTTTTCCATTGCAAGCATACTTCCGTCTTTTCCCAGAGACAGCAAAACATTTTTCACACCGGAATCCAGCAGCTTTTCCATATAAGGTATATATTCATTCTCATCACTTATTCCGCTTTTTGAAATAAATTCTTCAAATTCGTCTTTATTAGGCTTTATCAAAAAAGGAGTTTCCAGTATTGCTGTTTTCAAAAATTTCCCCGAACAGTCCACAAACAGCTTTGCATCCTTTTCATTGGCTGCCCGCAAAAGTCTTCTGTATTTTTCTTCATTTATTCCCGGAGGAGGACCTCCTGCAAATACTGCTATATCTCCTTTTTTCAGTTTTTCATTTATATAACCTATAATTTTTTCATATGACTCCTCATTTACAATAAATCCTTTTTCTGTAATCATAAAGCTTCCTTTTCCGGAATTATCCACAAGTATAAAGGATTCTCTTGTTTTTCCCTCCTGTACTATAAATTCTGATTTGACGTTATATTCTTTCAGAAGCTCCTTAAGCAGCCCGCCTTTTTCTGTCCCTATGAATCCTGCCGCAATATTGTCTATTCCCAGCTGTGACAGAATTATGGAAACATGTGTTGCTTTTCCGCCTACATCATATAAATAATGTGAAATTTTATTATTTTTTTTTCTTTCCAGCTCCTCTTCAAAGTAAATTATTCTGTCTATTGCCGTGTTCAAAGTGAATGTATATATCATTTTATGCCTCCGCCATTTCTGCGTTTAGTTCTTCTTCCCTTCTTTTCTTCATGCCCTTCACATAGAAAACCCACAAAGCCAGCCATATTGCCAGAAAAATAACTCCTGTAAAATTTCCTTTCATTACTCCGGAGGCATATGACCAGACAAATCTGAATACTGGGGCTTCCATACTTGACCAGGTTATCATTGAATTGGCAGGAATTTCCACTGTACCTACTTTTCTTGCAAGCTCTGTTATAATCGGTGCAAAATAAGTACCTACATACAGAAAAACTGGTGTAGTTATTATTCCTATTACTATCATTCTGAGAAGATTTCCGCCTGTTACTATCAGCAGAGGAACAGCTATACAGATATTAATAATCCCGCCGAATGGAAGTACGTTATTTCCCGGCAGTATTACAGCAAATAATATTGTAATAGGTACCAGAATTATAGTAGTTACCCATAATTCAGAGGATCCTGCAAGAAACGGCCAGTCAAGCCCGATATAAAATTCTCTTCCGGGAAATCTTTTCTTCATAAATTCACTTGCTGCATCTGAAATAGGTGCAAGGGCTTCCATAAATAATTTAGCCACCATGGGAAATATTCTTAATGCTGTTGCTGCCTGCACACCTAATGTAAGTATCTGACTCACATCATATCTTGCAAATATTCCTATAAGTATTCCCACTATGAAACCCATCACATGGTTTTCTGCAAATATTCCTATTTTATCTTTAAGATGTTCTGCATCAAGCTGTCTGTTAAAAAACGGAATTTTTCTCAAAAGCAGATCAAAGGGATATACTATTACATTAAACAGTGCCATAGAATGCGGACATGCCACTCCCGGAATCTTAGTTATTTTATATACCTCAGCCTGTGTAAGATCAGAGTTTTTCAGCTCAAAATATACTTCTACCGCACCAACCGCAAGTCCGGCTATTACACTTCCCGAAATTGCCGTTACAAATACTGCTGTAAGAATTTTATTCCATACATTCCATAAATCCACATTCAGGGTATTTGTCTGTTTTGTGGCAAGCATAATTATGTTTATCCCTATCTGTATCGGAAAAAGAAAAAATGCATACGGCCATCCCCATGCGACAGAAGCCAGCGGAGACCATCCTGTATCAATTGCATTTAACTGCAGTCCTGTATTTTTTACAAAGCTTTCAGATGCAGGCCCTATGGAATTAAACATAAATCCAAGAACCATTCCCATCCCCAGAAATGCCACACCAAGTGTTAATGCTGATGAAAATGCATCCTTAAATTTCATTCTGACTATCAGACCCACTATTATCATTATCATAGGCAGAAAAACATGCGCTCCCAAATCGTTCAGAATATAGTTGATAATCTCTTTCATAACTTAAATAACCTCCTTAGATATTTTATTGCTCTGCTGTTACTGCTCTAACTGTTTATTATTTTGATTAATTTTTCCAGTTCTTCATTTACCCCTACTCCTGTCAAAAAAGGTATTCCGCTTAATACGGGTATTCCCACCTCTTCTTTGGCCGGTACTATGGAAATATACACATCACTCTGCTTTAAATATGTTTTCAGTGATTTTATATCCACTGCCTCTACCTTTGCATTTATTTTTTTCTCCTTCAAAAGCTTTTCTACCTTTGAAGCTACTGTTTGTGATGTTGCTACTCCTGAACCGCATGCTACAATAATTCTTTTCATAATATTTCCTCCCGTTTATTTTATTTTTTCTCTTAATAAATTATATACATCTTCCTCAGTCTCTGAATTTTTCAATTCATCCAGCAGCTTTTCCTCTGAAAGAAGATTCATCAGATTTTCCAAAACTTCTATTTGTTCCCCGTTTTTCTTTACTAGCAGCACAAATATGAAATCAGTTTCCAGATCATTCAGATCCATTCCCATATCCCTGAATACTATCTTATTTTTATTCCGTACAAAAACTATGGCTTCTGTATTAATATGTTCGGGATTAGTGTGCGGTATTGCTATTTTATATTTCCCCAGATCCAGTCCAGTGGGAAATTCCTTCTCTCTCTCTATTATTGAATTTAGAAAAGAAAATTTTACATCGCCCCTTTCTTCAAGTATTTTGTAAATCTTACCAAAAAAATTAATTTGATTATCAGATTCAAAATCAAGAAATATAAGATCCCTTTTAAAATAATCAAATAAATTATGCATTCTCTACCTCCTTGTTTATATAGTTAAAAATATTATGAACTGTTTTATATATTTTCGCGGAATTCCGCTGACTGATGATTTCAAAATCTCCGTATTCCGTCAATATTTTCATTACTGGAAATATAATACTAGCTCTCCACATTTGAAATAAATTTTATGACATTCTTCTTTCTGCTTTCCTTTTTCAAGTATGATCTTATATCATATTTCAGTATCAAATCTATTAATTCGCTTATTGCATTCAGATGTTCCTGCTTTTTGTAGATCGAAAATATAAAGAAAGTATCCACTGACTGCCCGGCAGGAAATGTAACGGGATTTTTCAAGGTAAGAAGCATCATTCCTGTTTTAAATACATTTCTTTTATTTTTGGAATGCGGTATTGCCACACCCTCGGAAATAACAATATATTCACTGTATTTATTTGACATTTCCAGCATATCATCTATATAAGAGCTGCTTATATATCCTCTGGATTCCAGCACCTTACCGCCGAATATAATAGCTTCCTGCCAGTTTTTCACCTCCTGATTCAGATAAATATTTTCCTCCTTGAGAATTTCCAGTATTTCTACTTTTTTCTTCCCTATATCATTTATTATTTTGTTTTCAAGCTTCACACTCAGACTGTCAATAAGCCTTTCCCTGTTCAAAATTCTTGTTTCTTTTTCTATTACATCTATTATTTCAGAAAGCATTATGGTTTTATTACTCTGCTCCAGATTTGCCTCATTCAGTATTTTGATATCATCCAGAGTAAATATCGGATTTATTTTTACCACAGGCACATTCTTTGGTTTTTTACTTTCCTTTATATCCACAGTGGTAATTATAAGATCTATTCCCTTATACTCCTTTATTGATTCTCTTAAAGCATAATAAGGAAGTATTTCCATAATTTCCACTTCATATGTATCCCTTATATTCTGAGCAAGCAGTGTAGCTGTTCCATATCCCAGGCTGCATACCAGAAGTATTTTTTTTACATGCTTCGGCCGGTTTCTTTCTATAGATGCCTTAAAATGTATTATCAGCAGAAAAAGCTCATCTTCCGGTATTTCCTGTCCCAGCATTTTTTCCAGTTCTTTTGCTGCATCTTTTACATAATAATAAAAATCATCTTTCTTTATTTTCATATTCTCAAATATCGGATTTACTATTCTTACGCCTTTTTTTATTCTGTAAATCGTCGGCTTCAAATGATGTATAAGACATCTGAAAAGTATTTCGTCATTTGATATATCAGCTTCAATCTTCTGATTCATATTATTTATAAGCTTTTTAGCCAGAAGGTCTATTTCTATCCAGCTTTCATAAAAATCATTTTCTATATGAAATGAATTGCTCCCTAAAACCAGATCAGCGAGTTTTAATATCTGGGTATTTTTAAATTTTATTTCTTCTGCCATTTCAATTTCACTTATATGTTTTATTATTGACCGATATTCATCTGTTTCCTTCAGAAACCTTTCTTCTGTCACAGCAGGCTCCTGTAAATTCTCCTTTCCGGATTTATTGTTCAGTATTACTATAAGCATATAGCTGGCTATTATGCCGAATGGTTCGTCAGATATAATAATTTCCAGATTTTTTGCTACATTTTTTATAAATTTTTTCACCAGTCCCGGATTATTAAGTCTAAAAATATCTTTCATCATATTAAGTATAATTTTTTCAAAGGATTTTCCCGGTCTGTTATCCAGATAAAGCTGAAGATATTTCATAAGAAATTTGATCCGGAATTTTTCTATATCTTCATATTCCCCGCTTATCTGAAGCCCGCCTTTCTTTACCTGCTCTACCAAAAGTCCTGATTGTGAAAGCTCTCTTTTTACTTCATCAAAATCCTTTTTCAAGGTTGTTCTGGAGACCTCCAGTTTTTTATAAAGCCTGTTTATATTTAGGCCGTTCGGATCCAAAGCAAGTGTCAGCTTTAATATTTCCATCCTTTCATAAGGTGATAAAATTTCCAGTTCTTTTAGAAAATCCAGCATTTTATTCAGGTTTTGATTTTTTGATAATGTAAGACATCCTTTCTTGGTTTTTTGTATGGTATTAAAATTCAGAAGCTCCAAAACCTGATTTATTTTTTCGATATTATATCTTATACTCCTTTCTGTGACATAAAACTTACCGGCTAATTCATTGATGTTTACTTCATCTGAAGAAATAAAAATATTAAAAATTTCGATTTCTTTCAAGTTAAGTATTATGACCACCTCCAATTTTTGATTCTTCCCTATAATAATAGCCTGAAAAAAGTATTTGTAAATTTTCAGCAAACTTCAATTTTTTCGGAAAAGATATTTTTATCAGTACTTTTTTTACTACACTTATAAAATTTGACTTTTAGTCATTTTTATTATTATTTTTCTTTTTTTAGGAAATAATATTTCATAAAGTATTTTTTTATACTGGTATAGTATTATATTTATATATGGTTAAACATGAATGGTTTCATAAAGAAATATTTTAGCTTATCTTTTCTTAATAAAAGATGGTATAATAAAAAAAATTCTCTTGTATTTTATAAATATTATTTTTGGAGAAAGGAGTGTAAGGATTGTGGAACATATCAGATATTTAGGTACTATTATGAGTTTTTTCTCCGGCGTAATTATCATCTGGGGAGTTATTATTTCTACCTTTCAGTTTTTCAAAAATGAACTCTCCAAAAGCAGCAGCAGCGAGAAAGCAGTACAGCGGGCTTATATCCGTACTTTTCTGGCTTCGTATATTCTTCTCGGTCTGGAAGTGTTAATAGCTGCTGATATTATAGATACTATAGCTCATCCTGAACTAAACGAAATAATAACACTTATTGTAATAGTTTTTATACGTACTTTCATTTCCTACTTTTTACAAAAGGAGATAAAAGAGACAGCACGGCAGGGATAAACTTCTGTTTTTGCTCATATAAAAAAAGGTACTGTATTGCAGTTTCTAACTGCTACAGTACCTTTATATTTATATTTTTTAATAATAAATGTTAATTAGAATACAGCCTTTAATGTTACTCCAGCTCTGTACTCTTCCTGACTCTTTTCACCTGCTACATATTCGCCTGTCAAAAAGACTCCGTATCTTTCTTCTACTTCTACCCCTATTGCTGCCCTTGTTTTAAACTGTCCTTTTTCTTCCTCTGGCTTTGCAAGATCATGATAACCGTCTTCCGCTGCTACAAGCTGGGCCCTTTCTCTCTCGTTCAGATTAGCAAGCTCATACTCATAAGCAAGATCCAAAGTTCCTTTTACTTTCCATGCACTGTTTTTACCAATCGGAACTGAAGCCTTAAGCTCTACTCCGGCTCTTGGTTTTACACTCCATGCATCATTACCCTCGACTTTTAATCTTTCCAGACCTTCCTCTTCAAAAGTCGGTCTTACCACATACATTGCCCTAATACCTCCATAAGGTGTTACAGAAGCATTTTTTCCTACTCCGAACTCTTTTCCGAGTCTGTTATCACTTGTAAGACTGTAAGTTTCATATGTACCGTTCATTTCAGATCTGCTGTTCGGAGACGGCCAGTCTATGTTCCTGTCTACATTATGAATACTTCCTCTTGCTGTAAGATCATTTCTCAGTTCCCAATTATCTGCCCTGTATTTACTGTGAACTCCAAGCTGCAATGTATCTACCCATTCTTCGCTTTCATTGCCGTCTTTGAATTCAAAACCTGAATGAAGATATCCTGCCGAATATCCGAAAGTATGTCTGTATGTTCTTTCTACTTCTCTCAGAGCCATTACTCCTGTATATGCAGAATTATACTCTTCCACACCGTCTGTCTTTTCTTTTCTGTTTCCTTTTCCGGCAATTACATTTATTTTCACATTTTCTTTTGTATTATTATGTGAGCTTTGCAGAAGATCCAGCGAGCTTTCGAATACCTCTGCTATATCTTCCTCTCTCTGGTTTATATTGGAATATACGCTTCCTCCCAGACTTGCCATAATATGTCTTAGATCTTTTTCATTATCTATATAATCTATTTTATCAAATATTTCTATTCCTTCTGCATTTGCTCCGGCATAATTTGCATCTAGCGATTTTCCGAAGCCGTCATACCAAAGACCGTTAGTATAAACATTATAAGGAATTTTCACCATCCAGAGATCTATATTTCCGTCAGCATTTTCATCAGGAATAACATCCCATGTAATAGATTTGCTTTTTACCCTTACTTTGCCTGAATTCGGTCCTCCGTCAGGAGTGGTAGGAACAAAAACATCTTCAAGCTTATATGCCAGTGCATTTGTATGCTGTGAAAAATCAGGCAGTATTACTATAGGCTCTGTCGCGGCAAAATACGGCGCCACAAAGCTTACTGCATTTGATATCAAATATCTTCCGTCGATATCTTCAAGAGCATAATTATCTGAAAATATTTCAGATGCAGTCGGTTCTCTGAATGAAGAAGGAGCCGGCTTTATTGAAATCTGAAAATCAGCAGGAACTTCGAATTTTTCAGATACTTTTATTATTCCGGCATTCTGTATTTCAGGTATGTCGTATCCTGTTGAATATGATACCTTCACAGATTCCGAAAGATTTGATCCGAGTAGTATAGTTCCTTCATTCAGAAGTACCGAGTTCCCCTGAAGATGTATTCCTGTACTGTTATTCCCCAATACTTCAATAGTTCCCTTGTTTATTACCGAAGAACTTAAATTTGCAAAAATCCCTATGGAATTATCTCCATGAATTCTTATTGTTCCCGAGTTAGTCAGTACTGCCCCTGTTTTCCCTGCAAGCCCTACTGAATCAGCTCCGTATAAATCTATGAGACCTGCATTTTCAGCAGTACCGTTATCTATAAATATTCCGATTGCACCGTTTTTTACAGAAGTTACTGTCCCTTTATTTACTATACTCCCGCCTACTGCATATAATCCGGCAGAGTTTTCTCCGACAGAAACAGAACCGTTTGTATCATTTAAAATATCAGAATTCTCTCCGTATATTGCCACTGAATATTTATTTACAAAAGGATTATATTCATCAACAATAACAGAATCTCCCATTATTATTTTTCCGCTGTTTACCGCACTGCTTTCTTTTACATATATTCCTATATTGCTTCCCTGAGTTCCGTCTGCATCTATTTTTCCTGAATTACTTACAGAAGAGCTGTTAACTCCGTATAAAACTATATTATCAGTACCTGTCAGGGTAAAATTCCCCTTATTATTTATTACTGCATTATCAGAATATGCATATACTTTTCCGTTATCAAGCATGGTATTTGCTGCATAATTATTTAAAACTGCCCCTGAATTCAGTACAAATGCATAAGAATCCGACGGATATATTATATCAGAAGTATAGTTATCGACAATACTCCCGCCGAGTGCATATACTCCGGCTGCATTTACAGCTCCCAGATTCAGCTTTGCATTGCTGCCGAGATACACATTTGATCCCGAATCAGCATATATTCCTGTTCCGTTATCTCCTGTATTTATTATTCCCTCTGCATTTATCGTTGTGTTTTTGGCATAAATTCCCATCGAATTTATTCCGGCAGTAATTTTGGCATTTGTATTATGATTTATTGTCAGAGAACCGTCTACAGAATATATTCCTACATTCGGACTGTCTGCTGAAGCTGAGTCTCCTACAGATATTTCCCCGTTGTTATCAATAACTCTGATACCAGTTCCCGTATCATAAATACCTATATTATTCTGACCGCTTAATGAAATCAGACCGTCATTTCTAAAGCCTGCTGTCTGATCATCCATATAAACCGCCACGGCATTATCCGAACCGCTTGTTATATCTCCGTAATTGACTGCCGCAGATGCATTATTAAAGTAAATTCCTATTGAAGAATCTCCGATGCTTATTTTTCCTCTGTTTACTGCTGATCCGGAATTTCTTGCATAAATCCCCTGTGAATTATCTCCTACATTAATGATTCCGGCAGTTTCATTTAATAATCCGGCACCGCCTTCTGCATAAATTCCTGTAGAAGAATCCCCCAAGTTGATTTTTCCTTTGTTTGTTATCTCGTCTGAAACCCCGAGAGAACTTAAAACAGCAGCTGAAGCTTTATTTTTAGCATATACCCCTATATTTCCCGTTCCTGCGGAACTAATATCAGAATTTGACCCTAGAAGAACAGCCGAAGCATCAGCAACCATAAGATTTATATTATCCTCTATACTAAAGGATTTATCAAAAGTAAATGAACTGTTTTTCATATCTGCATATCTGTAATTAGATCCCGATGCAACATTTACCATAAAGTCATCCTTTATTCCTGTTGAGTCTTTTAAATGAAAAAGAATAACACCGTTTCCGTCTATATTAAATGCTGCTCCTGTACCTGTAAAACCGCTTGTATCTATATTTTGAAGCGCCAGACCTATTGAATTATCTTTATCTAAATTAATAGTACCGCCTGTTATACTTGTATTTCCTCCGTTTATATAAAAAGCTATTCCGTTTTCAGCGGTATTAATATTTCCCGACGAGCTTAAGTCTGTATCCTTTACAGCTACAGCCACTGCCTTGCTTTTATCCGCAGCAGAAATTTTGCTGAGATCAATTAATCCTCCATCGAAGTTTACCTCAGAAAATCCATATCCTTTTGAATTATTCGCAAAAATACCGTAGCCTTCTGTGGTACCGTCAGCTGTTATAGTTCCTGATGACATCGTTATATTTATTTTATTAAATGAAGAAGGTACTTTGGAACCGTAAGTATTTATCCCGTAAATTCCTATACCGGAATTCCCGAAGTTTATATTTCCGGTATTTGTAACTTCTGCATCATTTGATGAAAAAATTCCTGTACTGCTGTCTCCAGTTGTTATATTTCCGTTATTTATAATTTCTGCATTATTCCCGTATATTCCGGTAGTTCCTGATCCTGTAAGAATTATATCACCGGCATTTGTTAAAGTAACACCGCTGTTTTTGTAATCTTCCTGCCCGATTCCATACTGATCATTTTTACTTCCCGACATAGTCATGCCAGACAGAAGATTTACATTTGAATTTGCTATATGACTCTGATTTTTTTGGTATGTATCCGCAGAATCATCAAGATCAGAATCCTGATCTATATTAATTGTACTTTCTTCTGCATAAAATACATCGCTTCCTTTTAATATGACAGAGCCTGATGCGAGACCGCCAGTTGTTTTTATCTGCGAAACTTCATCAATACTTATAGTGGAATTTTTTGCATGAAATGCTGTTCCTTCTATATTAATAGTTGTTGTTCCGCTCTTTATATTCAAAAGACTATTTTTTACATAATCTATAAGATTTCCTGAATTATTTTTAAAGTCAAAAGCTATAGCACCATCTTTTACATTAGCAGTGAAATTTCCGTCTATTACAAAAGTCTGATTTGGAACAGCTCCTGTTTTAAAGCTGCTGTCATTAAATAAGTATGACGAGTCTCCTGACACTGTTACAGTTGTTGTTGTTCCTGTATTCGGAGATATATTTATTTTCCCGCCGTCTGTATAAAATGCTGCTCCATTTACTCCGTCAAGTTTTATAGTATCGGCTTTTATATTTGTATTATCTGTTCCGGCACTATATACAGCAATTGACCCGCTTTTGGCTATATCAATATCACCAGTTGATGTAAATTTTCCTTTATTATAAACAGCAACTGAATTGGTACCGTCCATTATTATGTTTCCTACACTGCTTCCTTCAGAATTAACATCGATATTGAACAGAGATACCCCTGAAGAATTAACTGTCAGATTTGCACTATTAATGACCTTTCCGCCGTTATGTGCATAGAAGCCGCCTGTAGAAGTCTTTATTTTAAAATCACTGCTTGTATTAACTGCTTCAGCATTTTTACCCGAAGCAACCATACCCATTCCGCCTAAAACAGATATTTTCCCGTTATTTATAACTCTTGTTATTTCGTCACGTCCGCCTAAAGCGTACATTCCGGCTCCGGAAGTTATATCAATAATTCCGGAAGCTGTATTTACCGCATCTTCTAGTCTTGCACTAGTTGACAGCGGTGCCAGATAAACTCCGGTTCCATTTGTTACAGTGATTGTCCCCGAATTTTCCACAAAGCCTTCTCCGACGCTTCCGTTTACTACTGCTATACCAGCTCCGTTACTTATACTAATTGTTCCGGTATTTAAAATTATTTTTTTAGTCTGGTCGTTATTAACAACGCCGTCTAGTTTCATTCCAAAATTAGAATATCCAGTATAATTACCTGTATTTATATCTATAGTTGCTGTATTGATCATCTGCACATCAGATAATCTGACACCGGCAGAAGTATACATACCTATTGAACTATAGCCGTTAAATTTAATTTTACCGTCATTTTGTATGATTGTATTTATCGGATTCAAATTACTGTTTACAAACATTCCCACTTTATATCCGAGATATCCGCCTGTATATGAAGTAACAGAAGTTGTTCGTGTATAATCAATCGAATCAATTGTTGTCACAGTTGATGAAACATCAGGATTTGCCGCTGTCCCTCCATGTCTGTATACAGGTCTTCCATTTACATATATTATGTTTCCGTCTGGATGTTTAGATACTGTTGTTGTTCTATACGGATCATTTATTACTATATTCGGATCTGATGTTGTTTTTTCCTGAGTATAAGTTATAGTTTCCCCGATATGAGGGATTTCATTATTATACCATGTATCGGTAATATCATTTTCCTTATCATCACTTATTATTCCTGTGGAATTATTAATCAAAGTATTGCTGTTACCACCTTCAGCAACCATTCCATAAGTAAACGGTCCTTTTAAATCCATCTGATTGCTGTTCGTAATACTGTTGCCGGTTCCGCCGTAAACTCCCGCTACCCGTGTTCCTCCTCCATAAAATGCCGGATCACTTGCTGTATTTCCATAAGAAGTCGTTATTGAATTCGTTCCCCAAGATACCAGAGAATCACCGTTTGTAAAAAGTTTATTCTCACTAAAAGAATCTGTTACAGTATCATAAGTTATATTTAAACCAGTATTTACATTATAATTTATTTTATAAGAACTACTGGGATCTCCTGAATTTATAAGCTCTGTAACTCCGTCATCTTTTAGCTGACTGTATGTTTCTGACTTAAAAACATTCTCATAAGCCTCAAGAAAGCTTTTCATACTCCCGACAGGCGTATATTCCTTATAAGTACCCGAAGCAGCATCCGGACTTACGCTTGGGTTCACTTCCGGATTTACATCAAGACTGCTCAGATTTATTTCCGGAGGACTTACCAGTTTTAATTCTACAGGACTTCTTTTTATAGTACGCTCTGGAATATATAATCCCAGATCTACCTGCTTTGCTTCTCCCAGAGCTGTGTAAAATTTTCCGTTTACATTGCTCGGATCAGAGTGGTAAGTACCATTGGCAAGTGTGTTATCCCCCGATTCTCTGTGAGAATAAAAACCGCTGAAAAATATCTGCCATTCAAGATATTCGGGTTTTACGATATAATCACTCTGCTCATAGAGATCCTTAAGTTCTTTATTTCTTTTTTCAAGTATTTTTTCCAATACTTCATAATTTTTTACGTTAGATTTTCCAGCTTCTATATTCTGGACCATTCCGTTATAAAGTTTTTCATATTTTTCCGGACGTTTGATACCTTCTGCTGTTCCTTGGGAAACAGCAAAAGCATTTACCGCCAGAAAAAACATCAAAAAATTTTTATTTTTCATTCCTTCTCCTTACTCCTTCATGTATAGTAATTTTTATCTGAATTATAAAAAAATTGACTTAACAGGTGATTATAGTACTCTGACATATTTCTTACTTTCATATACAAAAACAAATAAAAAAATATAAACTATAATCTGGTTAAATTGTTACAAGAGATAAGCTTATATTTTTTCATTTTTATATAGAAATAATGTAAACTAACAAAGTTCCTGCAATATCAAATTTTTAAACACTCGTTTATTTAGTAAAATAAATAACAAATTTTATCTTCTATAAAATCATTTTACACATTTAAATTTAATTTGTCAACATTAACAAATATTTCTATTACAGCTGCTTAGACTTATATTCTGCTACTTTCACTGTAAAATTAATACATTCTTTTGAACTAATTTTTAAATCTTATTTATCAATATATTTTTTATACAATAATTTTATTTTCCATTTATAAAAAAAATACAGTTAATAAAAACTGTATTTTCACTATTATTCTATCTTTATTTTCAGAATTTTAAAATATTAAAAAAATAATCCTATATCAGCCATATGATACTACTGTTTTTTCATCTCTTCCACAAATCTGGCAAGTCCGCTGTTATTATTACTGCTGCTTATAAACATAGCCGTTTCTTTAGCTGTGTTATTCCCGTTTTCTACAGTTCCCGAAAAACCTGCTATTTCAAGCATGCTTATATCATTATAGCTGTCTCCTATAGCTGCTACTTCTTCGAGGCTTATTCCCAGTTTAGCCGCAATAGTTCTTACAGCATTTCCCTTACTGGCATCCTTATTTATAAATTCCAGAAAAATCGGTTTTGATATTGTAAGAGCTATTCTGCCGTCAAACAAAGGCTCCAGCATATTTCTGGTTTCCAGTACAATTTCCGGCTTTCCCACAAGCATACACTTTATAAGCATATCGAATTCTACATCCTGAAGATCCTTGAATTCCAGATACTCAAAGTTTGTTATTTTCAGCTCTTCGTCCACAAATATATCTTTTTCTTTTCCTAATACAAAATTATCTTTATATGTTATATATTTTAAATCTATATTTTTTGATTTGTCATATATCTCCAAAAGCTCTTCTCTGGTCAGCCCTTTCCTGTCCAGCATGCTTCCCGAACTCATTTCCAGTATTTCTCCGCCGTTATATCCAGCCACAAAACCACCGTACTTAGACAGCTCCAATTCTTTTGCTATACCAGTGATTGCCTCTGTGGGTCTCCCGCTTGCGAGTACGAATCTTACCCCGTTCTTCTGAAGCTCCATTATAGCCTCTCTGTTTTCCTTTGTTATCTCATGATCATCAGTTAATAATGTGTCATCCACGTCGGTAACCAGCATTTTATACTTCATTTTTCCTCCAGATTTAGTTGTTTGCCAAATTTTAACATAATTATATAAAAACTTCCATAAAGAAATTGAAAAAGCTCTGTTTTATACTGATAAAATATATTGCAGAATCCAGTAACAGAGCTTTTTATTTCATCCTCTTTCTTATTTTATATAAAAAATAAAACAGACAGAGTATGAATATTCTATATTTTCAAATCCAGATAACTAACCGGAAATATTTTATTATACCAGCAAAAGCTCAAGAAAGTCATTCCTCTTTTTCTTATAATAAAATCTTCTTTAATTCCTCGGCTTTATTTACTCTTTCCCATGGAAGATCAATATCAGTTCTTCCTATATGTCCAAAAGCAGCCAGATCCTGATATCTGAATTTTCCCTCTCTTAATTCAAGACTTTTTTCTATTCCTCTTGGTGTCAGATCAAATATCTCTGCCACTGCTTCGGCTATTCTTTCTTCTGAAACCTTTGATTTACCGAACGTGTCCACCTTTATAGATGTAGGCTCCGCTACACCGATAGCATAAGACAGCTGTACTTCACACTTATCTGCTATTCCTGCTGACACTATATTCTTAGCTATCCATCTCGCCGCATATGCTGCTGATCTGTCCACCTTTGAAGGATCTTTTCCTGAAAATGCTCCTCCGCCGTGTCTAAAAAATCCGCCGTATGTGTCCACTATTATTTTTCTTCCTGTAAGTCCTGTATCTCCGTGAGGTCCTCCTATTACAAATCTTCCAGTAGGATTTATATGATATTTCTTTACCTTTTCCGAGTCCAGTCCGTACTTTTCAAGAACAGGTCTGATTACTTTTTCTTTCAGATCTCTTTTTATTTCTTCCTGAGTTACTTCTTCGTCATGCTGCACCGATAAAACAACCGTGTCCACATATTCCACTTTTTCTCCGTTTTCATCATAAGCCAGTGTTACCTGTGCCTTTGCATCAGGTCTTGCCCATGCGAGTTCTTTTGATCTGGTAAGCACTGTCAATCTGTTTATTATTGATCTTGCAAGTGTAAGAGCAAGAGGCATCAGCTCCGGAGTCTCATTTACTGCTCCCCCGAACATTATACCCTGATCTCCCGCACCTCCTGTGTCCACTCCCATGGCAATATCCGGAGATTGTGAATGAATAGTATTCAGTACACCGCAGTCGGAATCAAATCCCATTCCCTGTCTGTATCCGATTTCTTCGATTTTTTCTCTTATTATTTTCTGTATATCGATATAAGTATTGGTAGTTATTTCACCGCCAACCATTACAAGACCTGTTGTAGCAAAAACCTCACATGCTACTCTTGACTGCGGATCATCTACAAGACACGCATCCAAAACCGCATCCGATATCTGGTCACATATTTTATCCGGATGTCCCGGTGATACAAATTCTGATGTAAAAAACAAATTTTTTGACATTTTTACTGTCCTCCTTGAGTATATAGTTTTTATCGGGATATCATCAATGTTATCTTAAGAAAATACAGCCCGTTTCCCTGTTATTTTCTGTTAAATTTTCTCGGAAATAAAAAAATCTTCAATCCCGAAAGCAAAATTGAAGATAACTCATTTTCATCTTTCAGGAATTAGCACCACACGATTTACGTAGGTTGCTGGAACGTCACAGAGCCTGTCTCTCAGTTCCTCTTGATGATATTTTCTAATAGATACTATACTACATACTTTTTATTTTGTCAATAAAAATTTTTATTTCAAATATTTTTATTATAAAACTAATTTTCGATTTGGATTATTTTATCAATAACCAAGAAATTTTTGTATGAATTTCTAATTTATATATTTTTATTACAGGCTGGCTTTCTTACATCACATTACCTCATTATCCAGCCATATTTCAATATCTTTTTTCATTTCGAGCGCTGAATTATCAAAAGGGATGCGAATCCCCTGACAACCGCCCTGACAGGGTTCATTGCGCAGCTTTCTGTCACAGCCGTAGCCTTGTGAAATTTTTTCTTGTAAAGATAAAGGAAATCTTTCAATAATATCTGCATATTTATCAGCTTTTTTCATTCTTACAACTAAACAGAATCCGTATTTTACAGATAAACTAAACTCCCATACCCTTTTTTGAAAAATATCTCTTCTGGACAAGGTCTTTTTACTTTTCTTTGTATTCGCATAAGCAAAATGATTTGCATCATCATGAAGTTCTACGCAAGTCATTCCCATATCTTTATAACGCTGATGTAATTCCAAACCAAATTTCTGAAGTTTTTCAGGTAAAGACTGCAAAAATTCTTTTAAAATATCATAGTCATCAGAATCCTCTGCTTTTATAGCCCTGTAGTCACACCGCATAAGATTATCAGCATTATTATAAAATCTTCTCCACAGCTCCTTGGCAGCGATCGAAAGAACCTTTAGACCTGTGAGTACAAGAGGATTGTCGGGATAAGCAACTTCCAGAACCTGACCTTCTGTAAACTCTATTTTCTTCCCGTCTAAATCAATACCGGAAAAAATAAAACCGCATAAAGTTAGAAATTGCAGGCATTCTATTTGTTTAGAAAAAGGAACTTTAGGCTTTGTTACAGTGAACAGAGGCATTTCAGTTATCAATAATGAATCCCTATTTTCATTAAATCGGCTGTGATAACCTATTTCAATCAACAGGTGATTAATATTATTTAGAAAAGGATAATCTTCCAGATTTTTTGTTTTGCGCGGCTTTGAATATAAATGACCGTCTGAAATCAAGCGTTCGCAGAATAAGTATAAATAATCTCTGAATGCAATAATGCCGTTTCGTATGTTTTCTTCATCCGCAACATTTTCAAACATGGGATTCAACGCATAAGTTTCGGGTATATTTTTCGGTATCAGGCTTTTAAGATATAAAGCATATTCATTGATTGGTTTTTGCATTACTGTCTCGCCGTGACTTGAACTCATTATCTCACTCCTATACTTGGCGGCTCTCATTCCCTTTCTAATGTCTTTATTATTGTGTGTTCTCTCAGGATTCGATTTAGTCACACCCTTTTTTATATATTATAATTGCTTCTCTGTAAACAGTCAAATTAAATTTCTTTATCTGTGATTTTAATATAATATCAGCGGATTTATAATAAAAAATGAGAGATCACTGACTCCCACTTTCTATTTTTTATCTGTTTATTTAAAAATACTAATTTCATAAAAATCCTGACTTCCTTCTAAATTATATACACTGCAAATATTTACAGATTAAGTGTCAAAGCTGCCAGACTGCCTAAAAACAGCAGTATCATTATTATATTATATAAATTTATTACTGTTTTTCCATCAGTCTTTCTGTTCAGCCTTGTTCCGATAACAGAACCGATTATAGCTGCTATTGCCAAAGGCAGAGCCTTTATATAGTCAATATTTCCATCAGCCGCATGCTGTACCAGACTGAACAGTGAGCTTATAAACACTATAAATACACTGGTTCCGGGAATATTTTTTATTTCTGTATGAAATACAAACATCAAAAGCGGTATGAGAAACGGTCCGCCGCCTATCCCGAGAATTCCTGCACAAAATCCTATTACAAGAGAAATTATCAGCTTAAAAAAATAATTTATTTCTATTTTATGTATTTTTTCCTTAAAAAACATTAGACATATCAAAATAAACAAAACAAATAAATATGTAAAATTTATAAAGCTTTCAGCCACATAAGCAATTGCAAATGTTCCTATGTAGCTTCCGGGCACTATAAGCAGCCCCGCTTTTATACCTGTTCTAAAATCTATCTTTTTACTTTTATTATATTTATAAACACTAATAACAGCCATTATAAAAACCGTAAAAGTGGAAAGAGCCGCTGCTGATTTTGCACTTTCCCCCAGTAATTTTAAGGAAGGTCTTAATATTACCCCTCCTCCTATTCCTATTAGACTTCCCAGTGTGGAAGTTACTAACGATAAAATAAAATATAGCATTCTGTCTCCTGATTACAACAGTTCTGTTTATAATTCAGAAAGAGACAGCTTATCTGCCTTTCTTCTGTGAAATACAAAACTGCCGTATTATCAATTATAGAATTCCTTCTCCAGAATAAGAGCTACTGCGCCTATATACTGCGGTATTTTGTATATATCATTTTTCACAAATATTTCTCTGCTTATTTTTCTATTGCTCAGCTCATAAACATAGTCAAAAAACAGTCTGTTCAGCGTTTCATTGGTAAAACCGTAGCCTGTAATAAAAACTCTGTCAGGATCAATAAATTTTACTATATCCACCAATACAGAAGCTATGGCATAATACTTTCTTTCCAGTATTTCCTTTATCATCACTTCTCCCTGTGAATAGGCATAAAATATATGTTCTATATTTATATTTTCCTCTATCCCGTCTGTTTTCTCATATAATACAGGTGTTACCTCCTCAGAATATACTTCTTTTACTTCATTAATAATTCTGTAAAAATTTACCACTGCATCAAGACAGTTTATATCACCGCACGGACATTTTACTATGGCAGGTGATTCTACTCTTATATGTGATAATTTTCCGGCGCTGAAATGAATTCCGTCCTGTATTTCATTATTCATTATAAGAGCCGATCCTATCCCCGTTCCATACTTCAGAAAAATATAGTTTCCGTTATCTGTCTGCATATTTTCAAACAGTTTATATGCAAGAAAATATGAATGTATATTATTAGCCACATGAACAGGAATATCAAAATTCTCTTTGAATACCTGTGCTACCTCCACTTTCTTTTTCCATAAGCCCTGGGCATTCACGCTTATTCCGTTTTCCTGATCAACTATACCTACTATAGATATCCCTATCCCGAGAATTTCATTCTTATTGACTTTTAATTTTTTTAGTTTTTCTTTTATACCTTTTGAAATATCCTGAAAAATGTACGCCGGATCTTCATCCTTCTCATATTTCAGATTTATTTCATCTACAGCTTCGGAATTAAGATATGTTATTCCGATTTTCGCCCTTATGAACTCATCATCCCTGTATATATATATTCCGATTACCTTTTTATATTCATAATTTATACCAATTAGAATTTTTTTTCTTCCTATATTTTTCTCTTCTTTCTTTCCTATTGTTTTTAATATCCCCTCATCTATCATTTCATTGGCAATATTAGAAATAGTCATCGGCGTCATTCCGAGAACCTCTGCTATTTCCTTTTTTGGTATCTGACCGTGTTTATTTACTACTCTTAATATTGCCTTAAGATTCCTCTGTTTTATATCCTGAAGATTTATTCCGATTTTCATATATAACCCTTTCCGGTATTTTGACCGGTACAGCGTTCTTTTTCTTTTAATCTGCACAGATACTGCACCGGTTACCGTTTTTTTCTTAATTACATTATACTAAATATATAACATAAAAAAGCATTTTTTTCTATTTATATATGAATTTATATTTTAATCCGGAAACTTTTCGTAATCATTTTTATTTTTAGAACCAGCTGACATACACTCTTTATTATTTATTTTTGCTCCTTCAGGTGCTTTTATTCTTCCTTTCAGCACAGGATCATCAGTTTGCTTCTGCCACTTTTGAAGCTTTATTCTCATTTCTTCAAGAATTTCGCTGTATTCAGCTTTTCCTGCTACATTATTGCTTTCACCCGGATCAAAGTACAGATCATAAAGTATTTCCATTTCTTTTTTCATATCCAAAAGACCATTTTCCACGAGAAATCCTTTTACTTCGGAATCATCCATATTGGAATAGTTATATTTATCATATGTCTTATCAAAATACTTTATATATTTATATCTTTCATTCCTTACACATCTTGCAGGTTCATATGATGTGTGATAATTAATCTCTGCATATATCTCTTCCCTTACCTTTTTATTTTCATAAAGTAGGGGAACCAGTGATTTTCCCTGAAGCCACTCCGGCTTCTCCACTCCTGTCAGCTCACACAGTGTGGGGAAAATATCAATATGCGAAACCATAGCATCTATTACTCTTCCCTGTTTCTTCTGATTCGGATCTCTGATTATCAAAGCTACCCCTATTCCGCTGTCATTCAAAAAACATTTGTCAAACGGATTGGCTACACCATGATCGGTAGTAAAGATTATTATTGTCTTTTCATAAAGCCCTGCATCTTTTAATGCCTCTATTACAGTTTTTATACAATCGTCTGCCATCCTTGCCGAATCCATATATCTGGCAGTATCTGCCCTGTTATTTTCATTATCATAAGTTCTCGGCGGCAGCTCTACATAATCAGGATCAGTATTATTTTCCGGAATGACGGGATATTTTCTGTGAGTACTGAACATACCAAATGACATAAAAAATTTCTTATCGGTTTTAGCAGCTTTCTTAATGTATCCTGCTGTTTCGGCAGCATTATTTCTGTCCCAGTAAACAAGTTCTTCTTCATTATCTTTTTCAGGCACAGTAGTAATATCACAGCTGTAGCCTATTACCTTTGCAGCTTTATCATAATTCAGCCAGGAATCTGCCTCATGCTGTACGCCGGATAAAACAGTTTCATAATCATAATTTTTCAGGTAGCTTGCAAGGTGTTTGCTGTAATCATTTATTTTAAAACCTCTGTGAGCAAGCCCCAGCATACCGTTATTATGTGCATACATTCCTGTCAGCAGGACTGACCGGCTGGGCGAACATGTCGGTGCCCCGCAGAATGCCTTTCTGAAAACAACGGCATCCTTGGCAAATTCCAATAAATAGTCAGTCGGTACGTTATATCCGTACGGTTTCAAAAATCTTCCGGAATCATGTGTGTGTATGTATAAAATATTCATTACTTTGTACCTCCTTGTTATTCCACCCATATAGGTGATGACCATGCTATATTTCCGTCTCTCTGAAACACCTTTACCATATAAAAGTCTTTTTCTTTCTTTTTATCTGCTGTTACAGTTTCCCAGTGTACTTTATATCCTTCTTCGGGAGTTCCCCTGTGAAGCAGTACTTTATAGGCATTATGATGAAAATTATCATTTCTGTAAAATTCATCAAATCCGAATCTTTCTTTTGAAAGCTTTCTCGCTTCCTCCTCAAAGCTGATAAGCTGGGTATTAGCAAGGATACTTCTCACTGAATATGTAAAATTTTTACCGTCTATTGTGAATTCTATGTCTGAATCAATATCTGCCTTGATTTCAAATATGAAGCTTTCCGTTGTTACAGGCGACGGGCCCATCCATTTCCCGCTCTGGGAAGTCTTATATGTAGCCAGTTCGAATTCACACTGATCCTTTTTATCCCATATCAGCTTTTGACCGTATGAAGTCCAGCATTTTTCTATACTTATTATTTCTCCGGAAGTTTTCAGACTCCCTTTCCATTTTTTCATAGTTATATCTGGATAAATTCTTAAATCAGGACCCCATCCAAATTCTGCCCGAAATTTAAATGTCACCTCTCCGGTAATCTCTTTTTCTTCCCATTTTCCGGAATGTGTATATACTTTATCAAGTACTCCGTTTCTGATAAGCTCTATTCTGTCTACTGCATCCCCGGCTTCTGTTTCTATTATATGATCATAAGATGCTCTGCAGCTTATCTTATCCCCCATCATAGCATCACCTATGTTATACCTTAATTTTATTCGGTTTCCTGTAACACCGTAGACATGTTTTTTTTGCATCGCTTCCCATATTTTTTCCTTTGTATTATCCTCTGCATAGCATGCCATTAGTCCGTGACCATACATTGCCGGTACTGAATGATTATCTCCGGAAGCTATTATCCCCATTTCATGACCGTTTATTAATCCGTCGAATACCGATGTTCCGCCTGTTCTCGGTCCCATATGTATATGACGCTGCATATGCCGGTCTGTATATCCGCTTTCTGATGAGCCGTGTGATGAATATATTTCTATAAACGGAGAATAATCAGGATTATGAGTATCCCAGTTTTTCCCTCTGCTTCCCAGTGCATAAGCAGGATGATGCGGTATGGCAATTGCTTCTCCCAAAGGAAGAAGGCTGCATAACTCCCCGTATCTCAAAGGAACAAAAAGCCCGTTATTATCTCCAAGATAAAATACATTATGATCTCCGTCAAGACCGGATCCCTGCCATTCATACCCTGCAAACACAGGAATATTTCCATTTTTACCGGCTCCGGAATTTTTTTCCTTACAGAATTCCAGTACTTTCTCCCAGTCAGCTTCTCTTATTTCCTTATCATAAATATCTTCTATCCCCAATCCTGAATCGAGTTTTCTCATATAATAGGGATAATACGCTACTGCCCAGAAGTCAGTTACTTCTTCGGCAAATTCATACCATTTCTCCATTTCATTTATCTGATTGTGATGTATATTTGAATGCAGATCCCCCCAAAGCAGTTTATGGTTTTTCATTTTTTTCTCCTTGCTGTTCTCATATTTCAATACTTTTTATATATGCTTCCAAATCATTTTTTATTATATTAACAGTTGGTCCGTAGACTACCTGAATAGAATTTCCCTTGCTTATAATTCCTACCGCGCCTGTCCCCTTTAATTTCGGCTCATTTACTTTAGTTCCGTCTTTTAATGTTACACGAAGTCTTGTGGCACAATTATCAAGATCTACTATATTCTCAAGACCTCCGAGTCCGTCTATAATTGCCTGTTCTTTTTTACCGTCTGTAACATTTCCGCCTTTTCCGTCATCCATCATTACATCATCTGACTCATCCCCTCTTCCCGGAGTTTTATAATTAAATTTTTGAATCATAAATTTGAATGAGAAATAGTATACAAAAAACAAAGGTATTCCTATTAACAGAAGGTATAGATATCCGGTTTTTGCATTACCCTGCATTACTCCGAATAACAAAAATTCTATTACTCCAGCCGAAAAAGTGGAACCTATGGTAATATCCGCTACAGTGGTTATCACAAAACATAAGGCAAAATATACGCAGCTGACGAGATATAAAACAGGCGATGCAAAGAGAAGGGCAAAATCAATAGGCTCTGTTACTCCTGTTATGAAAGACGTCAATGCCGCTGAAAGCAAAAATCCCATTGTTGCTATTCTTCTTTTTTTATCAGGTATTGCACGATACATTGCAAGACATACAGCAGGAAGTCCTATCATAATATGCAGATATCTTCCGCTGTTAAATTTTGCAAGATTTCCAAAAAACTTAGCAGTATCAGGATCACCAAGCTGTGCAAGAAATATTGCCTGAAATCCTTCTACACTTTTTCCTCCTACTTCAAGTGTTCCTCCAAGCGCTGTTGTCCAAAACGGAAGATAAAAAACATGATGAAGTCCCAGAGGCAGTAATAAACGCAGTATAAATCCGTATATAAATGCACCTAATATTCCTGTTTTATTTACCAGTACACCTGCTGAAGCGAATAATGCACCGAAGAAAGGCCATATAAAGAATAATACTGCTCCGGCTGCAAGAGCTGCCACCGATGTTACTATAGGGACAAATCTTGAACCGCCGAAAAATGCAAGATATGTAGGAAGCTTTTTCTGATAGTATTTATTATGAAGATATGCTACCATTAACCCGATAACTATTCCTCCGAATATTCCGGTCTGTAAAGTAACCGTACCAAGTATATTTCCCTGACCGAACAATTTCGGATCTATATCTTTCGGGGCTATCTTTCCTGTAATAGTCAATAATGCATTTATAGTACAATTCATTATTAAATAACCTATTACAGAAGCTAAACCTGCTGTTCCTTTATCAGCTTTAGCAAGACCAACTGCTATTCCCACTGCAAATATTAACGGTAACGCCGAGAATACTCCGTTTCCTGCGGCATTCATTATCTTGAATACTGCCTGTATCGCCACATGATTTAATGCCGGATATGTTTTTACTATAACCGGGTTTGATAATGCCGCTGATACACCCAGCAGCAGCCCTGCCACGGGAAGTATTGCTATTGGCAGCAATATTGCCTTCCCAAGCTTCTGACCCAGATTAAAAGTTTTTTCCTTTATTCCCATATTTCCTCCACTTCTAATTAATAAAAATATTTTACCAAATTACTTATAAATTTTCAAAAAAACATGTTTTTAGCTATATAACGTTATTTATATTCTTATATTACCTCGTTTTCAAAAATAGTCAATAGTATTTGATAAAATATTTTTATTAATTAAAATTAATTTTATAAACTGTCTAATAAAAAATACCCTTAATAATACTCTTTCCTATAATAGATTTCTATTTAAAAAATTGTGACAAATAATATTTTTTATTTTCAAGAAAAAGAGCCGGAATTTTTAACTCCGGCTCTTCCCAAAAATATAATAAATACTTTTTATTTTATTGAACATATCATTTTCCGTACTCTTTATTGCTTAAAATACTGCTTTCAAAGTTACTCCTGCTCTGTAATCATTTTCCTTATCATTTCCTGTTGAGTACTCTCCTGTAAGGAATATTCCATATCTGTCTTCTATCTCTACGCCTATTGCTGCTCTTGTTCTGAATGTTCCTTTTTCATCCTGCGGTTTTGAAAGTTTATGATACCCGTCTTCTATTGCTATCAGTCTTGCTTTTTCTCTTTCATTAAGGTCTGCAAGCTCATATTCATAAGCAAAATCAAGCGTACCCTTTAATTGCCATGCTGTATTAGCTCCTAGCGGCAGTGCTCCTTTCAGCTCTACCCCGGCTCTAGGCTTAGCACTCCATGCATCATTTCCTTCCACCTCAAGTTTTTCCAGTCCGCTCTCACTGAAATCCGGTCTTGTCACATACATAGCTCTAAATGCTCCATACGGCATTATACTTGCTTTCTTTCCTAGTCCGAATTCTTTCCCGAGTATATTGTCACTTGTTATACTGTATGTTTCGTATGTTCCGTTCATTTCTGATCTGCCAAGCGGTGACGGCCAGTCTATATTTCTGTCCACGTTATGAATACTTACTCTTCCCGTCAGATCATTTCTTAATGTCCATCCGTTTGTTTTATACTTGTTATGTAATCCAAGCTGTACAGTATCTACCCATTCTTCACTGCTGTTCCCGTCATTAAATTCAAATCCTGTATGCAAATATCCTAATGAATAACCAAATGTATGCTTATATGTTCTTTCTACTTCTCTTAATGCAAGTACTCCTGTTGTTGTGTAGTCATACCCTGTTACTCCGTCTGTTTCTTCTTTGTTCTTTCCTTTTCCTGCTATTACACTTATTTTTACATTTTCTTTTGTATTATTTGTTGAATCCTGTAATAAATGCAATGAATTTTCAAATGTTTTAGCTATGTCATCTTCTCTTTGGTTTATATTAGCATATACATTTCCTGCAAGGCTTCCCATTATATGTCTGAAATCTGTTTCATTTGTTATATAGCCTGTCTTATTATATATTGTTACTCCGTCGCCTGTTGCTGTCAGATAGTTATTTTCCAAAGCTGTTCCGAAGTCTTCAAACCATAATCCGTCTGTGAAATCTGTAAATGCTTTTCTTGACATATATACATCTGAACCTGTTCCTGTTGCTTTTGGTGTTGCTTCCCATAATAACGATCCGCTTATGAAATCATACTGTCCTGATGATGCCTTTATTAATCCTTCCAGCTTATATACATTAGCATTTGTACCGTCTGCAAATCCGGGAAGTATTACTATCGGCTTTGATGTCAGTATTTCATCTGCTATTATTGATGTTCCAGATAATTCAAAATCATAATTAGGATCTGATGACGGCTGTTTTGTTGTAGGGTCTGGTTTTATCATTACCTGTACACCATCTAATGCCAGTACTCCGCTTGATTTTATTATCCCTGCATTTATCAATGCCGGCAGGGCATGAACACTTCCTATTGAGCTTATTACATTTGCTGCACTTCCTCCGTTTATAGTAGCTGTTCCTGCTCCTACTGTATGTGCAGGATCGCTTGGATCTGATGATACGAATATCTGGCTGTTTAATCCAGTTATATTAATTGTCCCTGTATTCGTTATTATTGTTCCAAGATTACCATACATACCTATTGCGTCATTACCTGTTATGTTAATTACTCCATTGTTTATTATGTGTGAACCGGCCCCTTTTCCTGCCATTCCTATTGTATTATTACCTGAAACATTTATAATTCCACCTGCTTCATTTGTTATTACTCCGTTTTCAGTATACATACCCGTAGAATAATCACCTGTAGTTGTTACTGTTCCAAAGTTGCTCGCAGCTCCGCCTTTAGCCACTATTCCATATCCGCCGTAGCCTGCTGATATATTAGCTCCTGCACGGTTTATAATTGTTGCATTTTCCCCGTAGATTCCCACAGAATATTTACTGTTCTGAATATCTACATCAGTAGTTCCTGCTATAAACAGAATATCTGAATCTC
>RCMY010000131.1_pt1 | contig 69466 bp, 67 predicted proteins | sample 2041341 | NCBI WGS metagenome assembly RCMY01 (sample SAMN09708234, study PRJNA481090) | Marine sediment metagenome, whole genome shotgun sequencing project. | reverse complement strand
AAATTGCCAGGGCTTTTCCTAAATAACCAACCAAACTTTAAATTATGAAAAACCAATACTTAAAGTTGTAAGGGAACCACCCCTTACACCAACAAATATACGCCGCATTTTGAGATTGCAAATCGTTTTAACTTACTTTAACTCGTGCCTTAACAAATCTTTAGGCATGAACGTGGAAAATGGGATAGAAAATGGGGGTGGAAGAGTTAGGAACTTAAAAAACAGAGCCTAAAAGAGATTAGAAATCCAGAAGAAGGGACCTTGATCTTCAACTCGATTAAAAAAGGGCGATGATATGTCCACTTCGAAAAGTAGCATTCATTTTTAAGCTTGCAAAGCAAATTGATTCACTCTTTTAACTTTTTGACCCCTTAATTTTCTAACTTGGGTCTGCGGAGTAAACCCATTCTTTAGGTTTGGACCTTGATATCGTTATAAGCCTCTTCAATAGAATCTTTGCCATACTGCCGCTCCAATCTCCGGATGCTGAAATGTGCCTGCGCCATATTCTGAAAATGTCGGATAAACGCCAGATTAATCGCACCGCCCCCTACTGCCCCGACTACGGGAACGGCCTGTACCACGAATTTTTCGGAAACTTGAATACTAAATCGGGAAGCCACCGCGGCAAGCAGCCGGAGCATTGGTTGGGAGGCCCCGACCAATAAGCCTTCTACCAATTTGCTCGTCGAACCCCTTACGGCGGCATTCAGGGTAAGCCGGGTGGCGAAATAGCCTGTATCCAGGCTGTCGTCGTGTTTGGTCTTTCCGCCTAGCGCGAATACCTGAAGACAGGCAAGCTGTGTGTCGAGCGTACTCAAATCTTCTCCCTCGCTGCGGGCGATGTCCATTATCGAGCGCATCATCAACTTGGTGGTCAGGCCGAGGTCGATGGCAAAAGCCGTAGCCCCGAAAACCCCACCGAGAATTCCCGATGAGGTGACCATCGCCTTATACGTTTTGTTAAGTGGGGTTATTTCAATCTTATCGGATTTCATGGAAAACAGATTGCTCTCCACTACTTTTTGTAAAACCTTGAAGCTGATCTGCTGAAGCCATTTTTGCTGCTTTCCCGGCAATAGTTGTACCCGGCTATCGATAAAACTGCCCATTTTGTTCAGTCCTTCCATGGCCCAACCGATGTCTTCCATTTTCTGTTTGGCGGTGCGGAGGGTCAGCTCGTCTTGGGGGGTGAGGGTTTTTGTTTTGGTCATATGATTTTTTTCAGCCTCTTAAATAGCCATTAACAAAACTTAGAGGGCAGTATTAGTAATCTCTTCTAAGCCCTAAATTAAGCAATCCCATACATTGTATGATTATCCTGGTGAAATTTTCGTCCGAAAATCTTTTTTGTTACATTTAGCCATATCCGCATACTTCTAGAAAGAAAACCGTTTTCCCATACCCTCGTATACCTTAAAACTCCTATATGCAAAAAATATACCTGTCCTTATTTTTTATCCTATCTATCCTCCAAGTATCTGCACAAAGCAAGAAAGACAGCACATTACGCGTTGGCTTTGCCGGATCCGAACCCTTTGTGATGGCCGGTGGTGAGGCCAACGGAATCGCTCCCGAGATTTGGAAGGAAATCGCATTTAACGCTGAACTGGACTATGAATTCAAACCTTACGAATCAATCAGTGAGGGTATCGCGGCGATACAATCCGGTGAACTCGACGCGCTGATCGGCCCCGTTACCATCAATTCACAACGAGCTGAGGACATTTCTTTTTCACAACCTTTTTTTGACACCGAGATGGGTATTCTGGCCCCGGTCATGGAACTGTCGTTATGGGAACGTATCAAACCCTTGTTCAGTCCGAATTTTCTCTATGCCGTATCTGGTTTCCTAATGTTGTTGACCTTCGTCGGCTTTCTCTTTTGGCTGGTGGAAGGGAGAAATTATCCCGACGACTACGGCCATAAACCGGTCGAGGGTATTGGATCGGGCATTTGGCTGGCCTTGGTAACCATGACCACGGTGGGCTACGGTGATCTGGCACCAAGAACGCCATTGGGCAGGTTCGTTATAGGCTCTTGGATGATCATTTCACTGATTATGGCCACCTCGTTCGTAGCCGGTATCGCTACGACCCTTACATTAGCCGGTAAAAGCGAAAAAACAATTACCTCACTGAGCCAACTCGAAGGCAAGAAAGTAGCGGTGCCCAATTATAAAAAGATGATGGATAATTTCAGGGTCATTGGCGGCACGCCGGTTACCGTAAACAATGTTGAAGAGGGCTATAAACTACTGACCGACGGAGAGGTAGATGCTCTGGTCTACGACATTGTACCCTTGGAATATGTCGCAAACAAGGCCCCAAAAACAGATTTCAAGTTGAGCAAAAGGAATATCAATCCGCAACATTACGGCTTTGTTTTCCAATTAAACAGTGAACTGCGCCATATCGCGAACATTGAAATATTGAAGCTGAAGGAATCGGGTGATATCGACCAGATAATTTCCGGTTACATCCAATAGAAACACATTTTACTTTTCGTTATATTTGATATCCTTATAATGTGAACATAAGAAAATGAAAGTTACCCAGATACTCCTAACGATGGCGATGTTGTTCTGTTCGGTAGCTGTTCATGTCCAAAACTATTACAAGATCGAGAACGAGGTGGTCGACGAGACCACCCTTAACACCGGTCTCGACTTAATGGCGCAGGAGTATAGCCACCAAATCGTTACCTATAAAACTTTCGAAAGGGTGCAGGCCCAAGATTCCGTCATAGAGAACATTGCCATCGTCGTACTCAATGAAGAGGATGACGATAGCGTGTACCGGATTTTTGATTTTTTAGGCAAGCCCTTGCCCGGGTTTAGTTTTTCGGATGATAGGGGGATGGCCGTCTCCAAAGAGGATCTACTGGGAAAATATACCTTCGTAGGCCTTTATAAAGATCCCGGGCAGATGCGAAATGCACACATCAACTCGATGAACGACCTTGTAGAAACCGGACGGTATAATGCGGTGGCACTTATCGCCAAGAACGGAGCAAAGGCCATCACGCGCAAGGCGGATTTTCCTGTCTTGAACGAGTGTATCGGTTGGTACATCGAGAACCTTTCCATTCCTGATTCCCCTAAATTTCTGGTGCTTGACGAAAACGGGAAGCTCCGGTATATCTTTCAAGATTTTCCTGATAAAAGAAGTACCAACCAACCTATCGATTCAAGGATAATGGCGATTTTTGAGATTTTGAGGTAGCGGTAACACTTAATAGTTAACGGTTATTGGCTAACTTTGAAACCTATAACCTGAAACCTGAAACTTCCTTGTACGACTATATTAAAGCCCTGCACCTGATTTTTGTGATTACCTGGTTTGCAGGCCTATTCTACATTCCACGTCTTTTTATCTATCATATCGAGGCATCTCAAAAAGCATCCCCGGAAAAAGAAATATTGACAAAACAATTGCAGCTGATGACCAAACGCCTGTGGTATATTATCACTTGGCCCTCCGCTGTTTTAGCCACACTTTTCGGTGTTTGGCTGCTACTACTTATGCCGGGCTGGCTGCAGCAACCTTGGATGCACGTTAAGCTCGTGTTCGTTGTGCTTCTAATTGCCTATCACCTGAAAAACCATCAGATTTTCAAACAATTACAGCGAAACAAAATCAAATACACATCAAACTTTATGCGTATTTGGAACGAGGGTGCAACGCTCATTCTATTTGCCGTGGTTTTTCTGGTCATCCTCAAAAATGCCTTCAATTGGATTTTTGGGGTAATCGGAATCGTAGTGTTAGGAATTTTTCTGATGCTAGGGATAAAGCTTTACAAACGGATGAGGAAAAGTAATCCGGAAGCTTGAAAAGGTAATGCGGACAGTAGCGGAAGATAATTGCAGTACGCGGTGTAATATGAAGCCTCTTCTTGTCAAGCCAAGTACTACAAACTAAAGTCGATGGCTCTTTTTAATTTTTCGTTCAGGCTCCTAGAAGTTTTTAGGTAAGTTCTTACTTTGAATTGGAAAACTACCTGGTTGACGTCGAGCCCTTTTACTGTGCACTGTCATTACCCACTGAAAAATGGTTCAATATTTGCTACCTTAGTCCTAAACTCCAACCTCTTGTTCAAAAAATTATCCTTAAGATCGCGCATCTTCGTGTCCATGATCTTGTTGGTGGTCATCTCTTCGGTATTGATCGCAGGCGTTGCTATATTTCAGTCTCGCGAACAGGCCCGGGACTACCACGAAGATCGGTTGGAACGTAAGGAAGAGCAGGTGCGGCAAAGCGTCGAATATACTTTACAAGGCACTACATACCCAGTTGTCACCGAAAATCTGGGATTAATTTTCAATCAGCAGATCTATCAGATCGCCAACGTTCAAAACCAACGGTTGAACATTTATGACCTTGAGGGGCAATTAATCAAAAGCTCAAGGGCCAAGTTCGAAAACGATTCGATTTCGAGTTGTTTGGATTACTACATCCTGAAAAGATTGGAGGCCAGCCCCACCAAACGATATGTTGAAGAAAAAACCCTGGCCGGTGACAATTACCGTGCGTCCTACACCTATATTCAAGATGGAAAGTTCAAGCCTATTGGCATATTAAATCTTCCGTATTATGAAGACGATTCTTTCAACAATATGGAGTTGAGGGAGCTACTGATGCGCTTGGCGGCCGTCTACTTTTTCATGCTTTTGATCGCTATCGGTCTGGCCTATTTTTTATCGACCTATATTACCCGTTCGCTACAGACCATTTCCGACAGGCTCGATATGACCGACCTGACGAAAAGCAATCAGAAGATAACGATTGTTAATCCCAGCGAAGAAATTAAGAAATTAGTCGACTCGTACAATGCCATGATCGACGAGCTTGAGCACAGTGCGGCCAAGCTTGCCCGTAGTGAACGTGAACAAGCGTGGCGCGAGATGGCTAAGCAAGTGGCCCACGAAATCAAGAACCCGCTCACACCAATGCGGTTGAGCGTACAGAGCTTCCAACAAAAATTTAACCCCGAAGACCCTGATATTGAGAAAAAAGTGGCGGAATATTCCAACACGCTTATACAACAGATCGATACCATGAGCAGTATCGCCTCCGCCTTTTCCAATTTTGCCGAAATGCCTGCCCAACAGAACGAAACCCTCGATGTGGTACATATTGTTAAGCTGGCTTTGGATATATTTAATGAGGATTTTATCCATTTTATTTCGGAGGAAAAACCACTTATCGCTAAATTAGATCGTACCCAATTGATACGTGTTGTCACGAATTTGGTGAAAAATGCTATTCAAGCTGTACCTGACGTAGAATCACCACGTATTTTGGTATCCGTTGCGGCCGATGGCGATTTTATTAAAATATGCGTGGCGGATAACGGTATTGGGGTAGAGGATAATTATAAAGAAAAGATTTTCGAGCCCAAATTTACTACCAAATCCAGTGGTATGGGGCTTGGTCTGGGCATGGTGAAGACCATTGTCGAAACCTATAAGGGCAGCATTGATTTCACTTCGAAACCTGGCAAAGGGACGGTTTTCACAGTGCGGTTTCCGAGGGAAAGCGCTGAATAATTGTTTGCTGACCGCTATTTATGCAGAAAAAGATTGCAAAACTTTGGAATTGAGACCAAAAACTCATTTAATTTTTTCAATTTGACTTAAATTTCCAGAAGTTTACATTGAAACTCCTTTAAACTTTTTCAATTATCACCGAAGCTATAAAAATTGTATTACGCACTAAGACCTTAAAGAAAAGATGAGCTACGACAACCTTCTAGTCAAAAAAAACAAACCGATAGGTATCATAACGATTAACCGCCCCAACAAGCTCAATGCTTTAAATCGGGATACGATTCAAGAGCTGCACGACCTGTTTAAAACATTGGAGTCAGAAAAAGAAATCAAGGTCATTATACTGACCGGCAGCGGCGAGAAAGCTTTTGTAGCTGGAGCCGACATCTCCGAATTTGCGGATTTTTCTGAAAAGGAAGGCGGCAAATTGGCTGCAAAGGGACAAAAACTGCTGTTCGATTTTGTGGAAAACTTGTCTAAACCGGTCATTGCCGCGGTTAATGGATTTGCCTTGGGCGGAGGACTCGAACTTGCCATGGCCTGCCACTTTCGGGTAGCCAGTGACAATGCTCGAATGGGGCTTCCAGAGGTCTCATTGGGCGTAATCCCAGGATACGGTGGCACCCAGCGCCTACCACAGCTTATCGGCAAGGGACGGGCGATGGAACTGATTATGACCGCAGGAATGATCGATGCGGATCGCGCCCTAAACTATGGATTGGTGAACCATGTGGTACCCCAAGAAAACCTGCTATCCTTTTGCGAAGACCTAGCAAGCAAGATATCGAAAAACTCACCTGTCGCGGTCAGCCATGCAATAAAAGCGGTAAATGAGGGTTTTAAGAATACCGACGGATACTCCGCTGAGATCAAAGCTTTTGGACAATGTTTCGGTACCGCCGATTTTAAGGAAGGTACAACGGCATTCCTGAACAAGCGCAAAGCCGATTTTCCGGGGAAATAGAAAATAGAAATTCAAGTATGAGGCCCTAAAGCCCAAATCGGGGTCTTGATGAGTAATTCCTATAAAAAACCTACTTATGAAAACTTCAATGGGTCTTACCGCCCTGCTCTTTTTGACCGCGCTATCTATATGCGCAGCTCAGGAAATTCCTATAGAATATAGCCTTGGAGAGAATTATTCCGATAGGTATAAATACTCTACTTTGCTCACCAGTGACAGTTCAGCCGAAGATGAGACCGTTTTCGTGCGCACCTACTATGGAGGGTATCCCCTTCGTCCGAAAGGGCATTTTATCGAAATCTACGATACCGATCTCAACCTTGTTCGTGATTATAACTACAAATACGCCGGTATTCACATGGTCGACGGTTTTGTTAAAAACGGGCAATTGTATCTGCTTGAACTGGTCTATAACGTGAAACAAGAGGCGTATCAATACGTGGTGCACCAAAGCCCCCTACACGATTTTAGATTTAGCCAACGCGTGCTCCTTTCGATTCCTTCAAAAGAAGTGGCAAACCCGCTTGCCGTCAGTAAGTACAATCGAAGTTTTGGAAACGGATTTTCAACGGCCACCTATTTTAACGATGCCCGTTCGGCGTTTGCGATTACGGTGCACCATAGGGAAGGCAGAGTCGAAAAATACCATATGTATCTCTTCGGAACAGATCTGAAAGAGCAAATAGCCCACGATTTTACGGCACAGATTGACGAGAAAAACTACGCTTTTGAGAATATCGAGGTATCAAAAGACCTAAAGACCTTCTATTTAACGGGCAAGGCCTTCTTTAAAAAACGACGTTTCGACGCCAACGAAAGAAGATTTCAGTACGAACTGATTAAAATTAGTGCTGAAGGACATCAGATTCAAGAATTCAACGACACGGGAAGATTTCCTGAATCGCTGAAACCGATACTATCGGGCAACGACCTGAAAGTTGTTGGTTTTTATGCCGACCGAAAGGACAACCGCTATAACGGATTGGTCTATTTTAATCTAGATGCTAATTCGTTGGACATCAAGAATAAAAAATACAATCCTTTTTCAGATCAGTTTATGATGGACAAGTTTGGCCGCGAGGTTGATGCCGAACTCAAGAACCTTATTTTTAAGGATGTTCATATCACTCCCGATAACAGTATCCTATTCAGTGCCGAAGAATATTTTGTATCTAAGGGAGAGGACATCTCCGGAGGGGGCACCCAAATTATCGACCGCTTCCATTATAACGATATCGTGGTCGCCAAGCTGAATACATCCGGCACTATGGAATGGGCACGGAACATCAACAAGACCGAAGTGACCCAAGGTGATGCCTCATATGCTTCCTACACCGCATATGGCCACGGAAACAATATGTATTTTTTCATTAATTCCGGAGAAAATCCACAGAAAATGAGCCAAGAGCGCATCCTATTCAAGCAAGGATACAGTCGTAATCCGAATATGTTCGTCATCAAGGTCGACAATGACGGAACGTTATCCCATAAAAAATTGGTGGACGATAAAGATGTGCGCCTACCCATCATGGTCTCACGGCCGTTGATCGATAAAGCTACCGACAATCTCTTATTCTATGCGAAACGAGGGAATAGGAAGCAGATGGTGCAGGTTTCGGTGAAATAAAGGTGCCGCTAAATAGGTAACGCGAATTAGTCGAATGTTCTTTTTTTATTGGGGAAATCTGACTGAACTAGGGCAACTCATACGCCTGTGGCACTGTGCAATCCTCTCATTCGTGCCTCTTTCGTCGGATACAAATGAAAAAAGAGAAGGGATTTTAATTCAAAAATATAGTTCTTAATTTATTTAAATAGGATATATTCCATATTTTTGGATTAAATCCAATATTTGAAATCCGAACAATACATCAAAGGCCGGGGCGCCCAACAAAACACCCCCAATAGATTCCTAGAAAACATTCACGAGACCCGGGATGATTTCTTGGAATTCTGCCGTCTTGAGGGAGAGGAAGCGGACAAGAACAAAACACAGTACATCCCCGTTTTCCCAAAGACCATAGTCAACAAGGTTACGAGTCCCGATGTGGGGATGCAGTATTCCATGAACCCCTATCAAGGCTGTGAGCACGGTTGCATATATTGTTACGCGCGCAATACGCATGAATTTTGGGGCTACAGTCCCGGTCTGGATTTCGAGCGTAAGATACTGGTCAAAAAAGCGGCACCCGATCTGCTAGAGGCCAAACTCAAAGGCAAACGCTGGGAGGCCAAGACTATCGTATTATCCGGTAATACGGATTGCTACCAGCCGGCAGAAAAAAAGTTCGGCATTACCCGTGCCTGTCTTGAGATTTTCCTGAAATATCGGCATCCCGTAGGAATGATTACTAAGAACGCCCTCATACTCCGCGACCTGGACATCTTAAAGGAACTGGCCAAAGACCGACTGGTCGGTGTCAATGTTTCGGTCACCTCTTTATCCGAAGAAACACGCCGAATTCTTGAACCCAGAACGGCAAGCATAAAAAAGCGATTGGAGACCATCCGGATTTTATCTGAAAACGATATCCCGGTAAACGCCATGTTGGCTCCAATCATTCCGGGCATCAACAGTCACGAAATCATGAACTTGGCGAAGGCCGTTTCCGATAACGGAGCGCTCTCTTTTGGCTTTACCGTCGTACGGTTAAACGGAGCGATCGGGGGTATTTTTACGGATTGGATCAAGAAGGCCCTTCCGGACAGGGCCGATAAAGTACTGCGTCAAATCGAAGATTGCCACGGCGGTAGCTTGAACGATAGTAGGTTCGGTATCCGCAGTCGGGGCGAGGGAAAGATTGCGACCCAGATTCACGACTTGGTGCGATTGGCGCGGCATACCTATTTTAAGGACAAAAGCTTTCCGCCCCTGAACCATGAACTGTATGGGCAATACAAGGCTGATCGACGCTCAGGCGGGGATGGTCAGATGCGGTTGTTTTAATTGACCATACCATCTTCAGGCCTTGGCACCAGCGGATCCCATTCCCTGTAAAATTGTTTCAGATAGTCCAACATATATTGATGCCGGACAGCGGCCAGTTTTTTTCCGGGGTCGGTATTCATTTTGTCTTTCAGTAAAAGTAATTTTTCGTAGAAGTGGTTGATGGTCGGAGCGGAACTGTTTTTGTATTCCTCTTTGGTCATGTTAAGGTTCGGCGCGATTTCAGGATTGTAGATCTCCCGATTTTTGAAGCCTCCATAATTAAAGGCACGGGCAATACCGATGGCTCCCATGGCATCAAGACGATCAGCATCTTGAACTACCTCTAATTCTTTAGATTGGAACTTGCGGCCCCGCTTTTTTTGCAGGCTGTTCTTGAAGGACATGTTTTTTATGATTTTTATTACATGGCCGATGGTTTTTTTCTTGACCTTAAGTTCCCCTAAAAAAGATTCCGCTATTTCTGGTCCGATGGTCTCATCGCCTTCATTGAATTTCGCATCTGCAATATCGTGTAGCAGTGCGGCCAGACTAACCACTAGAATATCAACCTTTTCATCTTTGGCGATAAGCAGGGTGTTTTTGAAAACACGTTGAATATGAAACCAATCGTGTCCCCCTTCGGCTCCCTCTAGTGTCTTCTTGACAAACACAATGGTCTGTTCCACAATCTCGCTATCGGTCATTTTAGACATCGCTCGCATCGTTTATTTGTGATGTTGTTTTAAAGGATGTTATTCCTGATACTACCGCTTTTTCTGCGGAGGCTATAACCTCATCCAAATCTTCTGTGATTTCGATGGGCGGGTGCACCCGAAAGCTGATATGGTTACCGATACCGTTCGGGAATTTCCCATAACGTAACATTTTCCAAGAATTATCGATACTGATCGGTACCACCAAGGCTGATGGTGTATTCTTCATCAATATTTTTAGTCCGGTCGTTTTAAAGGGCTTTGGGTGACCGTCCCGACTTCGCGTGCCCTCCGGAAATATGACCGCACTACGGTTGTGCTTTTCAATATATCGGCCCAATTTGGCAATTTCGGCCAAGGCTTGTCTACTGTCGTTACGATTTATCAAAACTGAACCGCCGTGCCTCAGGTTATAGGAAACACTGGGTATACCTCTACCCAATTCAGTTTTGCTAACGAATTTCGGATGATATCTGCGCATAAACCAGATAATGGGTGGAATATCATTCATGCTCTGATGATTGGGCACAATAATCAGAGGTCGATCTGTCGGGATGTGATTAGGTTTGTCAAAGGTGTAGGTAGTTCCTAGAATAAGCGTGCAACGCATAAGACACCAGTTCATAATAGCCACGCTTTTGCGATGCGCCTCATACCCAAAAAGGTTAAAGCAGATCCATTGTATCGGATGGAACACCAACAATACCATGCCGAAGGCAATCAGGTAAAGAACGGTCAACGGATATGCCAATAGCTTCTGCATGCTGCAAAAATAAGATACTAGGAATGTTTTCGGAAAGAAAAAAGAAATTAGACGCCCGATGCCCGATGCCCGATGCCCGATGCCCGATGCCCGATGCAAAATAAAATATTGAAACCAAAGTTCAAAAAAAGACCATCCTTTTATTTGGGGATGGTCTTTGGATTATTTTTTTTGCAATTACCCTCTCTTCTTACATCCAACGCGAAACAGCGAGAGGAAAGTAGGGCGACGGAAACTTAACGCTAGCAAAACTCGTTATACGCTCCGGTCAAGTTTTGGGCAATCAGTTCAGCTGGCCTGCCCTCAATGTGATGACGTTCGATCATGTGTACCAACTCGCCGTCCTTGAACAAAGCGATGCTGGGCGATGATGGGGGGAAAGGTACCATTAAATCCCGGGCAGCTTTCACCGCCTCGACATCCACACCGGCAAAAACAGTAACGGTATGGTCGGGCTTTTTGGCGTTTTGCAAGCTCATCTTAGCACCAGGTCGCGCATTGGCCGCGGCACAGCCACAGACCGAATTGACCACAACCAAGGTTGTTCCGGATTTATTGATTGCGTTTTCGACCGCTTCGGCCGTATGTAATTCTTCGAACCCGGCCGAGGCCAAGTCATCTCTCATGGGTTTTACTAATTCTGCGGGATACATAGTTCTGTGTTTTTTATTTGGATAACAAAGATACAGAATTAGTCCTGTTTTAAAGGGATACTTAACGTTTCGTTGCGAAAATTGACAAGTGGCGGCAATAGGCAGTAGCACGTATACTATTCATGACGTAAAATAGATGCTATTTGAACCCCTTTGCCGCCCGCAATTGAAGTACTGAACCTGTCGAAGGCAGAATAAAATCTAGAACCGCTACCGCTTACTGCCCACTTTTAATATCTTTGCCCAAATTTTCGAATACTATGATTAAATGGTTCGCGGCCATCGCAGGATATTACCTTTTTCGCTTTCCGGGAGCGATTATCGGTTTTTTAGTGGGCAGTTTTATCGACAACCTTAGCCGTAAGGGCGGCGGGGCACAGACGATATTTAGCGATATGACAAGGCAGAGCGTCTCTCCCGCGGATTTCGAGCTAAACCTGCTTTCACTGTGCTCGATAGTCATTAAGGCAGACGGACAGGTGAGCCAGCGCGAAATGGACTATGTACGCCAGTATTTCCTCAGCACCTATGGCAAGGAAAAAGCCAATGCCATCTTTAGGACATTTAACGAGGTCATCAAGAAACGGGAAATATCCGCCCAACGGATCTGTGCTTTTTTGAACCAGCGCACGCGCTATGAAGTCCGTCTTCAACTGTTGCACTTTCTCTTCGGCATTGCCCAGGCCGATGGTTCGGTCAGTACTTTGGAAGTCGAAAAGATACGTGAAATCGCAGGTTATTTAAGGGTTGGGGCACGCGATTTCGAGAGCATCATGGCCATGTTCATCAAATCAGCTAACAACGCCTATAAAATCCTTGAAATCGAAAAATCAGCTACTGACGAAGAAGTGAAAAAAGCCTACCGCAACATGGCGAAAAAATACCATCCCGACCGGGTAAACACCGAAAATGAAGCCATCAAACGCGGTGCAGAAGAGAAATTCAAGGAAGTACAAAAAGCTTATGAAGAGGTTCAAGCCGAACGGGGAATCGGGTAAGCGGACCATATATTTGAACCAGTGTGCACCGAACATCGACATCTAACAACAGCCCATGCAAGACTTCTGGTTCTATTTGAAACTCGGGCTCGAACACGTGCTCGATTTTACTGCCTATGACCATATCCTGTTCTTAATAGCATTGGCGTTGCCTTTTACGTTTAAAAGTTGGAAAAAAGTCGTGGTTCTTGCCACTGTATTTACGATAACCCATTGCGTCTCGCTGGCATTAAGTTCGTATGACTGGATGGTTATGAATGTTGGACTTATCGAGTTTTTAATACCCGTTACGATTCTGATGACCGCCATTTTAAACCTGTTGTATGTAAAGTCGGGCGCAAAGGGTAATAATATATGGTTGCATGCGCTAGGCACCGCCTTTTTCGGATTGATCCACGGGTTCGGGTTCAGCAACTACTTTAAGATGCTGATGGCGGAAGAAGACGATATACTATCCCCTTTGCTGGCATTTGCTGTGGGCATCGAAATTTCACAGGTAATCATCGTACTTTCGGTATTGTTTGTTTCCCTTCTCACGTCAACCTTTACAAAAATTAAACACACCGTTTTCATTACCGTGTTTTCTGTTCTAATTATCCTTTTGACCTTACCTATGTTGATAACAACATTCCCTTTTATCTAAGCGCTTACCTGACCGCTCAACGATTTTCACGTAAAATTAACCCCTTATTATTGTGAGGATGGCACAAAGCGGCTACCTTAGTAATCTTTCCTAAAGTGGAATGAAAGAAAGTAAACAAAAAAAATACGATAAAGCTTACTTACGTATGGCTCAGGAATGGGGCAAGCTTTCCTATTGCGAACGCAGACAGGTTGGTGCCATTATCGTTAAAGACAGAATGATTATTTCCGATGGCTATAACGGTACGCCTACCGGATTCGAAAATATCTGTGAGGATGACGAAGGATATACCAAATGGTATGTTTTGCATGCCGAAGCTAATGCTATAAGCAAAGTAGCCGCTTCGACCCAATCGTGCGAAGGCGCTACACTATACATCACTCTATCTCCCTGTCGGGAATGCAGCAAACTGATTCATCAGTCTGGCATAAAACGTGTTGTATATCAAGTTGCCTACAAAGATGGCTCAGGACTTACATTTTTAGAGCGGGCGGGGGTTAAACTCGTTCATCTCCCTGAAATCAAGACCTTGGCCAAGTCTTAAATTAAGCAAACCTATGAAACGAAAATACAACTACATCTGGCCGACCATCATTGCCGCGGCAATGGCCCTAGGTATTTTCGTAGGCGGCAAACTGCATTTTAACGATTCCCCCGAAAAGCTCTTCACTACCAATTCGAAAAAAGATAAGCTCAACCGGCTCATCGATTACATCGACTACGAATATGTAGACGACATTGACACCGATAGCATTGTCGACGTTACCGTTAACCAAATATTGGAGAAATTGGATCCACATTCCGTGTACATCCCGAAGGATGAAATGGGCAGGGTCTCTGAGAACATGAAAGGGGATTTTGTTGGTATAGGAATCAATTTTTATCCTTATAAAGATACTATTGCAGTCATACGCACAATACCCAAAGGCCCTAGCGCTCTCAATGGGATTCAGGCAGGAGACCGTATTTTGATGGCCGGTAACGATACGCTGTATGGTCAGAATTTCGCAAGCGATGCTATCATCGGTAAATTGAAAGGCAAGAAAGGCAGCTCGGTAAAATTGAAAGTCTATCGCAAAAGCAATGATAAAACGTTTATCGTAACTGTCAAACGGGATGTAATACCTATCAAAAGCGTTGAAGCCTATTATATGCTAACTGATGATATGGGCTATATCAAGATAAACCGCTTTGCAGAATCTACCTACAAAGAATTCACGTCCGCCTTAGGTGCGTTGCGCAGCCAAGGCGCGCAAAAATTGACCTTAGACCTTCGGGATAACCCAGGCGGTTATTTGGGCGTTGCCGAACAGTTGGCGGATGAGTTTTTACAGGATGATAAACTCATTCTCTTTACCAAGAACAAAAGAGGAAAAATAGATAAGATCCGTGCTACCGAAAAGGGAAGTTTTGAGAACAAGCCTGTCTATGTGTTGATCAACGAACGTTCCGCCTCGGCCAGTGAAATCATTGCGGGTGCCCTGCAAGATAACGACATAGGCACTATAGTCGGCCGCCGCTCTTTCGGCAAGGGACTTGTACAGCGCGAAATGGAACTCGGGGATGGTTCTGCCGTACGATTGACTGTCTCAAGATACTATACACCTACCGGACGCAGCATCCAAAAATCATATAAAAATGGCACCAAAGATTACTATCAGACCTTTACTGATCGGTATCACAGTGGGGAGATGATTTCGGTGGACAGTATAAAAGTAGCGGATTCCTTAAAATTCACAACCCCTAAAGGCAAAGTGGTTTATGGTGGTGGCGGCATCATTCCCGATGTTTTTGTACCCATCGGTACAAACGAAGAGGAGGCCGTGGAAAGCATGGACAGCTATGGTTGGCTTTCCTATTTCATTTTTGAACATTTAGATGGGAATAGAAAACAATATGCGGATTATTCGGAAGCGGAGTTTATTAATGACTTTTCGGTTGACGATATTCTATTCGAAGACTTCGTGGACTACTCTCTTCAACGAAACCTGAAAATGAATTTCTACGATTATGAAAAGTCCATTAAAATATACTTGAAAGCCGCCTTGGCCGAGCAGTTGTTCGGTGCCAACGTACATGCCAAGATAAAAAGTGCGGAAGACGCGATGCTTAAAAAAGTCTTGGAATTAGACAATCCAGTTGTCAAGCAAGAGGATGCCGAGGCGATCGAGGCGAACAACTAAACCGCATTGCGCTTATCACATTACATTTTACGCTAACCGCTATTGCTATTCTATTGCGCTCTGCAGATAACAATAATCGCACAGCACATTACTTCCCATCAATTTTTTCCTGGATCTTTTTGCTCGTCCTAAAAATAAGAAGCAATGCGATAGCACAGAGCGGTGCCAAAATCCCAATTAAGGCAATAGTGCTATCCCCATCAAAAGGATTTTGAAAATCTACTATGGTAACGTTGTAGGCTATAAGTGCCAAGGCCAGAACTATCAGGATAATGTATAGCGTTTTGTTCATGTTACTATTTTAAGGGTAAGGACGCGATGTCTCATGTCCGTACGGTATATCGATTAAAATTCAAACAGGCTAACAATTGCTGTGCACTTTTCAATGCATTTGACAATATCACAAAATTAATCGAATCTAATTAAATCTCCGATTATTGTTTAACTATTAACCGTTCCCTTTTAGAAGGGTGTAAGAAGCTAGAACAGTTGACCAATATTGGTCGCGAACAACTTCACCGCTATGGCCAACAAAATCACTCCAAAAACCTTTCGGATTACACTGAGGCCGTTTTTGCCCAATACTTTTTCAATACGTCTTGACGATTTCAAGACCAGATATACAAAGATAGTATTTGCAATAATAGCTACGATAATATTCTCGACATGATATTCAGCACGTAGCGATAGTATCGCGGTCAACGTTCCCGCACCTGCTATCAATGGAAAGGCAATGGGCACTATTGAGGCACTTTCCGCTTCTTCTTCACGGTAGAGGGTCACCCCCAAAATCATTTCGATGGCCAAGAAGAAGATTACAAATGCCCCCGCCACGGCAAACGAATTCACATCTATTCCGATCAGCTTTAAGATTTCTTCACCGACGAACAAGAATGCCACCATGATTACTGCCGATACCACGGAGGCTTTCTCCGATTCGATATGACCGACCTTTTGGCGCAACCCGATAATGATGGGGATGCTTCCCAAAATATCGATGACCGCAAAAAGCACCATGGTCGCCGTGGCGATTTCCCGAAAATTGAATTGGAATTCTATATTCATCTTTGACAATTGACCCCAACCAGATTCTTGAGTCCGGCTGAAGTAAAAATTTGCGCAAAATTAAGACTATTTAAAAGGATTGTACATAGAACATTCGAATTATCTTCGATTAAAATCTTTCAATCCATCCCTCGAAAACGTATTTTTGCACACTCCAAATAATCTTCTATGTTTCAACTGGGAAAAACTATAGTATCCGAAGATATCATCGAGAAAGATTTCGTCTGTAATCTATCGGCGTGTAAGGGCGGATGCTGCATAGATGGCAATGCAGGCGCACCCGTAGAAGACAGCGAGACCGAGATTCTGGTGGACATTTACAGCAAGGTCAAACCCTTTTTACGGCAAGAAGGTATCGACGCTATTGAAGAACAGGGAGCCTTTGTCAAAGGTGAGGACGGAGAATGGGAAACCCCACTGGTCAATAACAGCGAATGCGCCTATGTGACCTTTACCAAAAACGGAATCGCAAAGTGTGGTATCGAAGAAGCCTATGAACAGGGAGTCATAAAGTGGAAAAAGCCTGTTTCCTGCCACCTCTATCCCGTTCGGGTTAGGGAATATACCGAACTCACCGCCGTGAACTACCATAAATGGGAGATCTGCGATCCGGCCTGTGTTTTGGGCGAAGAACTGCAAGTGCCGGTCTACAAATTTGTAAAGGAAGCCTTGATTCGAAAGTTCGGTGCCGATTGGTATGCGGAACTGGAACAAGTTGCGGCCGAACATGCATAAAGCATCCCATTCCAAATTTCAAAAATGATAGTTAAACGCTTTGGAGCATATGTGCTTTATGAACGATATGCACTTCTGACTTTTAGGCTAGCCATCAAAACGGGTACAAAATCGTATCATTTCGGGTATATGTTCGAGGAATTTGCCACTCGAAATTTTTTATATAGTAGGAAGATGTAACACAACCCTGGTGCCACTAGCCTTTCCAAATTCGTCGTATAGATCTACAATCTCAAGATAAAACGGATTTTGATAATCTTTGGCAAAATTGGCCAAGCGTTCTTGCGTAATATCGATGCCTACGGATTTACGCTTTAGCACCTTGTTCTGTTTTATATTTTCGGCTTCGGCCCTGCCTATACCGTTATCGGTAATGGCAATATGAATATATCCTTTCTTGTCCCTGGAGATATGCACGTTAATATTTTTTTCGCCTTTCTTGCTCGATAATCCGTGCCAAAGGGCATTTTCTAGAAAGGGCTGCAAAATCAGTGACGGAATACGCACCGTGTGGGTATCGATATTCTTATCAACGGTGATGTCAAAATTTATCTCGTTCGAAAAACGGATGTTCTCGATAGTCATGTAAAGTTCTACGGTTTCCAGCTCTTCGGCCAAGGGTATTTCGCGTACCGAAGAAGCTTCCAAAATTTTCCGAACCAGCTTCGAAAATTTGTTCAGGTAATGAACTGCATTTTTCTGTTCGTTATTGATAATGTACAGTTTGATGGAGTTCAACGAGTTGAACAAAAAATGCGGATTCATTTGGCTACGGAGCATGCTCTGTTCCAAGGTCAGCATTTTCTTTTCATTTTTGAGCTGGTACTGCCGGTACAGAATATAAAAAATACCCGCCAACAGGGCCATGGCGATACCGCTTATGAGCAAGGTCGTTCGGGTCGTGCGCAGCTCCCTTTCACTCATTTCCCCCTGTTGCTTTATTAGCTGCATATCGTTTTCAACCTTTTGGGTATTATATCGAAAGAGCACATCGTTTACATAGCGTACCGTACCCTCGTTCAGGACTTGGTCATCGATCTGATCTGCTTTTAATTTATGGTCCAGCGCTTTTTTATAATCCCCGGAATGCCCGAAAAGCTCCGATAAAAGATGGTTGGCCTGTGCAGATGTCCTTTGCAATTTTAATGAATCGGCCAGTTTCAGGCCTTCGAACATATTTTCTTCCGCCTTAGCAGATTGCCCGGATAGCATTAGTGCCCAACCCAGATCGACGTAAACCGGGGCCGTCAAAAATCCGTCTCCCAACCCTTGTGCCACGGGCAAGGCGGTTCTGAGCAAGCTTAGCGCACCATCCGTTAAATTTTGTTTCAGGTAAATCTGTGCGATACTGGTCTTACAGATCACACGCCCCCTGTCGCTATCGATCTGTTCATTATAGGCCAACGAGGTACGATAATTCTCCAGGGCCAGGTCAAGCTTGCCCTGCTCTTCGAGACATCTGCCGATATTCTGATGATTTACTGCAAGCCCGAGAATATTGCCCAGTTCGGCTTCAAGCTTTAAAGATTTCTCCAAATATTCAATGGCCTGATCGTACTGCTTGAGCAGGAGGTATAAATTGCCAATGCCATTGAAAGAAACGTTGATACTTCTCTTTAAATTTTCGGAAGGGTTTTTAACGGACTGCGCCAGTTCAAGTGCCTTTTGGTGGTAGTCCATGGCCACGCGAATGGAATATATTCTGCTGTAGGCCACCCCGAGATTGTTCAGGCTGTATACCCTGAAATCAAGATTGTCGGCCTTTTCGGCAATGGCAAGGGCCTCTTTGTGCAAAGCAATGGCGTGATCGTATAGCGATATATTGCGATATCTTCTACCAAGTTCGTTAAGGGCGTAGGATTGGCCGGCCGCATAGCGGTTGACAGCAGAGGTATTGGCCACATGACGCATTAGTAGGGTGTCTTCCCTGTTTTGGGCCAATATGCGATGGATATCGGTAAAGGAGACCGGCTTGGCCTGGACCAAACTATCGACGGTTTCCAAAAAAGAATCGGGAATCGATTGGGCGTATCCAAGACATAAAAAGCAGAAAAATACGGGAACACAAAGTTGCGCTAGATACGAAGAACACGCGCGGGGGAAAGCTGCGTTATTAAGGATGTGGGATTGCATTAAATCAAGTGCTACAACATATCTAAAAAACCGGATTTTTTTTGTCGGGATACTGGAATTTTATGGTTCGATTGTAAAACAACGTAACCATCGGTCTTTAAAAACTCCTTTATCTTACTTAAATTAATGATATATGAATTGTGAATCCTAAAAAAGGAATCTTCCGGCAAGAGTTCATTGACTTCCTTCAATTTTTTGGTAAGGACCATCTTGTGCCCGTCGACCAGGAATATGGTGCTATAGTTTCCATCGGATTCGGCGTAGAGGATGTCATCACTATCCAAAAAAACCAATTTACCGTCGGTATTGAACGTGATTTTTTTGTGTTTGGCGTTCGCGTTGAAGTTCAACAGTATTTTTTCCAGCCTTTCTGCCGTAAAGTTCTTCGCGTTATATTTCCGGATTTTGGCTATGGTATCCTTGAGATCATCGGAATCAATAGGTTTCAAGAGATAATCAATAGCCTCGTTCTTCAAGGCCTTGATGGCATATTGGTTGTAAGCCGTGGTAATGACTACCGGAAAGTTCTTGTTCGTCAATTTTTGAATGAATTGAAACCCGTCCATCGTCGGCATCTCTATATCCAAGAAAAGACAGTCCGGTGTATTTTTTTCCAAATATTCCAAAGCTTCAAAGGGATCTGTAAATGAGGCCTCGACCTTTATTTCATCGCTAAAATTGGTCAATTCCCAAGTAAGGCTTTGCAATGCCTTTTTTTCATCGTCTACGATTACGGCTTCTAACATCTGCTACTATTTTTAGGTTAAGGATTTATTTTGTTCGAGCCTTGAAATTATTTTCAAACAGCTACTTAAGATGAGTGGGATTAAATAAACTCTAAGTTACTCAAATATAACGGTATGCTTTTGACTGAAATCATTAATTGTGCGGATGGGGATATTTGGCGTACAATCGGCAAGAAAAAGCACTTCAATGGATAATGGGAGCGGTTATAAGTGCATCCCCCTTTTTAAGGGCTTTTTTTTAGCTATGGATGGCGTTTGAGATGTATTTCGACGATCAGAACCTACATTTTAACATGTTACACAACAGTTTAACGCTGTTTCACAACAAAAATTTACCGTTCGTCGAATACTAGCTTAGATTCGTCCTGTATTTGAAAACCAGTGTTGTGCCTCATGGCAGAGCACTTGACTTAAAGTTTGACTTATAATTGACTGTGTAACCAAACTTAACTAACCCTACTTTAAAAGAAAAGCCCTCCTAAACGGAGGGCTTTTCAATTTTATATATTTCGAAATCTTTTATTAGCCTTACTTAAAAAGAATAATTAAGTCCGAACAACCAATAGCTCTGCAAATCGTTGTCGGTATTCTCGAAAGTCGGTTCCGGAGACGGTACCGGATTTTGCGCCAAGGCATTCGCCAATGATTCCTGATGGTTGCCCCTTAGTCCAAATTCGAAACCTAGCCCAATGCCCTTCCATAGGGTGTAACCCAAAGAATTGACCCAAGTAAAATTGGAATAATCCGAACTCTTGTAACTTTGAAAAGTCGAAAAATTCGATTTCACGTTAAGCTTTCCGAATTTCCGCGTATAATCGGCGACAATTTTCGCTCCGGCAGATGACTCGTATATATTGTCCGTGCTCGTGAATACAAAGTTATAGTTCAATGGATGGACAACTACAATCAGATTCTCAATTGGAGTCCATGTAGCACCGACACCTAAATCGAGATAACCGGGGTCGTTAAAATTATTGATGATAGAGGTGCGATATTCACCCAGTGCCGAAATAGCAAACTTTTCACTCAACTTATACCCGTAAAGCGAGGTAAGCGTAAAGACATCCGTAGTGCCTTCGAAATCTTCATTGTCGGTATCGATATCTTTATTATCTAACTTTACCCATTGCAGGTTCGCATTCCCCGAATTCTTCCAAAAGAATTTCTCGCGATCCAGGTTGGCGAAAGCATTTACGGTAACGCCAATATTACCCGATGAATTATTGGGAACGCCTTGGGAATACCAGTTGTTGAAATTGGAAAGGTTTGCGCCAATAGTACCAAAAGCACCTATTTTCCATCCTGGAAACGTGTCGATTTGGCCTTGAAGGGCGTCTACCCTTCCCTGTATGGCGGCTATCGAATCCTTCTTCACGGCTTTTTCAGCTTTCAACTCATCTAATGTCTGTGCTGATCCTACGATAAATGTAAGAAACGTCAGAGAGGTCAATAAAACTTTTTTCATGGTTAGAAGTTTTTATCAATTCAAATTTAAGAAGGCAAAAGTAAGAATTGTTCACTATAAACCAACAAACTTTTCAACAAATTTCGGGGTGTTGTTAATTAAATAAGCGCAGTTATCAACAGCTATTTTTTCTTGAAAAGAGGAACGGAAGAACAAGCCTCGCCGTACATAAGGGACTTAACGACCGCTTGAAGTTTTTGGGTTATTAACAAATAAGCGTTGGGCGGAACTGGTTTGCTAGTGCAGCCTTTTATAATGACCAGACGGTCTTTGAACTCGGAGACATCCAGCTTTTCGATAACCGATTGATATAATGAAGTTTCAAGCTGTTCTAGGTCGCCTTGTAGGGTTTTCGCAGCATACGGCTCCAGCTTTGTAGCCAAAAGCATATAGGCCCATCCAGGTACTATGGCATCCGTAGAACATTGCAGGGCCACAAAGCCATCTTGGTACTGCGTCCAATCATGCTCGTCCAGTTGTGCCCTGAACTCTTTTTCTCTAAGGATAAAGCCCTCGTACAACCAATCTTTTATATCCAAAGAAATCCTTTTGCCTTTGGGATAGTAATCCTCAAGGTTAAAGGTGATGAGTTTGCTTTGAGCAACTCTGTTTAGAATGGTATCCGGCGTTTTTGACATTTAACTTTCTATGAAGTTCAACAGATTCCTGCCTTCGCAGGAATGACAAAAGATTTGATGTTAGATTCCCACATGCGCGGGAATGACAGTTAAGGGATCTATTTATAGCATCCCGAGTTCCAACTTGGCCTCTTCACTCATGAGATCTTGGCTCCACGGGGGATCGAAGGTTATTTCAACTTCGGCATCCTTGACCACATCTAAGGATTTCACCCGCTCTTCGACTTCCGCAGGCAACGATTCTGCAACGGGACAGTTAGGAGAAGTCAGGGTCATAAGAATCTTCACCTCGTTATCCTCATTTACAAATACATCGTAAATCAATCCCAGTTCATAAATATCAACGGGGATCTCGGGATCGTATATGGTTTTAAGAACGGTGACGATTTTCTCGCCGAGCTCATTGGTATCTATTTTTGTTTCTTCGCTCATTATTAAAAGTTTATGCGTTTATAAGTTTATGCGTTTATGAGCGAGAAATATACTCAAAAACTAGGTCAAGACCGACATACACTCCTATACTAATTTAGTTGTGTCTGGTATGCCACCGCATACAATTTCAACTGTTTAATCATACTGACCAGGCCATTGGCCCGGTTGGGGGACAAATGCTCCTTTAGGCCGATTTCATCAATGAATTCGGTGTCTGCCTCAATAATATCCTGTGGTTTTTGATCACTAAAAGCCCGGACCAATATCGCTATTATACCTTTCGTTATAATGGCATCGCTGTCTGCGGTAAATACCAGTTTGTCATCCTCAAGTTCAGCGTGTACCCAAACTCTGCTTTGACAACCTTTAATGATATTATCATCAGTCTTGTATTTCTCGTCGATCAATGGAAGCGATTTTCCCAGTTCGATCATGTACTCGTATCGCTGCATCCAATCATCGAACATGGAGAATTCGTCGACGATTTCTTGCTGTATTTCCTTAATATCCATTCCGATTATTTGTGTAAAAATACGACAAGTCGTGCTGCCTGTCAAAGGTTTGTGAAAGCTTTGAGAATTTGGAAGCCCAACTTTGACGAAGTCTTGCTTGAAATTTATGTATACACAAAATTATAAACCGTAGCTACCGGTTAAGCTTCTTTCTAAAGCGCCGGGATTTCCAAAGCAAAGAAAAAAGAAATCTTTTGAAACCCCTAATTTATATACGTCAAGAGTATAGATTTCCGAAAGTATGCGGTGCCTTCGATGTGAAAAGTTTGGACAATTTTGTTAGCGTTTATCGGAGCATCGCTGCCGCCCGTTTCACACCTTCTACCAAAACATCGACCTCATTTTTGGTGTTATAAAAACAAAAACTTGCCCGTACCGTTCCGGGAATTTTGTAAAAGTCCATTATCGGTTGGGCGCAGTGATGACCGGTACGTACTGCAATTCCCAACTTGTCTAAAATAGTGCCGATATCGTAGGGATGTATCTTTTCAATATTAAACGATATCACGGAAGTCTTGCATTTGGCGGTCCCGTAGATTTTGAGTCCGTCTATTTCCAATAGTTTTTTGGTAGCGTAGTCCAAAAGCTCGTGTTCATACTCGGCTATAGCCTCAAACCCTATCGCATTCATATAATCTAAAGCTGCACCAAAGGCTATTCCACCACAAATGTTGGGCGTCCCAGCCTCAAACTTGTGGGGCAAATCTGCATATGTCGTCTTTTCAAAGGTAACCTCGGCAATCATTTCGCCGCCACCTTGATAAGGTGGTAGCTTGTTGAGCCAATCCTCTTTACCGTACAGAATACCGACACCCGTTGGTCCACACATTTTGTGGGCCGAAACGGTATAGAAGTCCACATCGAGTTTTTGCATATCGGCCTTGATATGCGGCGCGGCCTGTGCGCCATCGATCAATACGGCCGCCCCTATCCTGTGGGCTTTTTCGATAATTTCTTCAATAGGATTAATGGTGCCTAGTGCATTGGAAATATGATTACAAAATACGAGTTTGGTCTTTTCAGACAGCAATTTATCGTATTCATCCATAAGCAATTCGCCTTCCAAATTCATGGGAATAACCTTTAGGATAGCCCCCGTACGCTCGGCCAGCATCTGCCAAGGCACGATATTGGAATGGTGTTCCATGGCCGAGACCAAAATTTCATCCCCTTTCTTTATTAAGGATGAAAAACCGCTCGCAACGATGTTGATTCCGTGGGTTGTACCGGAGGTGAAAATTATTTCATGTGCCTTGGCGGCATTAAAATGCTGTTGAATATTATGCCGTGCCGCCTCATATTTATCAGTTGCTTCCTGTGAGAGCGTATGCACGCCCCTATGAATGTTGGCGTTGTAGTTCGTATAGTAATCGACAATGGCGTCCATGACCTGTTTCGGGGTCTGGGAAGTCGCCGCGTTATCGAGATAGACCAAGGGCTTTCCGTTGACTTCCCTGTTTAGAATGGGAAAGTCTTTTCGGATTTTAAGTACGTCGAACAGTGCAGTTTCCATAGGCTAAAAAGATACCGGGTAAACTTTTAGTAATAAAAGAATAGCGTAGATGTATATTCGGCTCCTGATATAAGCTCCAAATATATTTTAAAGGTCAAACCCCAAATTAACCCCCAACTTTTTGGCAATCAACTTATTGATTCTCGTTTTAAGTTCCGGAATCCGAACGCTGGCGAGTACATTGTTGGCAAAGGCGTACATCAACAGGGCCCGAGCTTCCTTTTCTGGAATACCTCGAGTCTGTAGATAAAAAAGCGCCTCCTTATCTAACTGGCCAATGGTACAGCCGTGGGAACATTTTACATCATCGGCGAAAATTTCCAATTGCGGTTTGGAGTTGATAGTAGCCTTGTCGCTGATCAAAATATTATTGTTCTGCTGAAAAGCATCGGTCTTTTGCGCGATTCTGTCGACTATGATTTTTCCGTTGAAAACTCCGGTGGAATTTTCCCCATAGATACCCTTATAATCTTGATGGCTCTCGCAATTGGGCTGTTTGTGGTGTACTAACGTATGATGGTCGACGTGCTGTTTCTCGCCTAAAATGGTCACACCCTTCATGGTGGAATCGATATATTCGCCGTTCTGATAGAAATTCAGGTTGTTCCGGGTCAGTTTTCCACCGAAACAGAAACTGTGAATCTTTACCACACTTTTATCCTTTTGATCAATATAGGTGTTATCGATCAAGGAGGCCGTTGCATTGTCGTTCTGAATTTTATAATAATCAACGATGGCACTCTTGGCAGCAAATATTTCAGTGACCGAATTGGTCAACACTTCGTTGGATGTCAAACTCTGATGCCTTTCGATCACCTGAAGTTCGGCGTTTTCTTCGACCACGATCAGGTTTCTGGGCTGCAGCAACAATGAAGCCTCATTACCCGTAGCAAAATGAAGAATTTCAACCGGTTTTTTAGGCATTTTGTTCTTGGGGATATAAATATAGGCTCCTTCTCTACTGAATGCCGTGTTCAAACTCGTCAATGACTCGTTTTTAGAGGCAATCTTATTAAAATACACATCGATGACCTGTTTGTACATCGGTTTGGTGAGCGCAGCGCTCATCAAGCAGATATCGACCCCATCGTGCGTAGTCTCGGATAGATAGGAACTGTAGATACCATCGACAAAAACGATTTTATAGGTATCGATTTCGTGTATAAAGTATTTCTTGACGTCTTTGTACTCCAAGGTATTCTCTTCTGTCGGAAAGATGCTGAAATCGGTCTTTTGAAGACTGTTCAGAGATGTATATTTCCATTCTTCCTCTTTTTTGGAAGGAAAACCTTTGCTCTCGAAATTCTTCATGGCAGCTGTACGCACATCGTGTACCGAATGCTCAACATCGACATTGTTCTCAAACGCCATGAAAGATGATATTAACTTGTCTTTTAAATCCATAACTTATTTCATTGTAATTTCCGCTAACCCGCCTGCCTACGGTAAGGGGCGAGAATCTTTATCAATTTGTCCGGCGGTTTGTTCTATAGCTTTCCGCCCTTCGAAGGTAGTATACTGCCCGCAATCGCACTACTTAGGATAAACCACACCGTGCCTCTTTTCAGAAAATAACGCTCAGTAACTAGCGCAAAGTAATTTCGACTTTACTAAAAATTAATTGGCTGCCGAAATTGCCACTGCCAACTCTTTTATACGGTTGCCTCTTGTCTCAACCAATCATAACCCTTTTCTTCCAGTTCCAATGCCAAATCTTTACCACCTGATTTGACGATTTTTCCGTCAAGGATGACGTGTACGAAATCGGGAACAATATATTCCAGTATTCGCTGGTAGTGCGTAATCAGGATTGTGGCCTTATCGTCACTGCGGAGTTTGTTAACGCCGTCTGCAACGATTCGCAGAGCGTCGATATCGAGCCCGGAATCCGTTTCATCCAAAATGGATAGCTTGGGTTCCAACACCGCCATCTGAAAGATTTCGTTCCGTTTTTTCTCACCACCGGAAAAGCCTTCGTTGAGCGATCGGGAAAGAAACTTTCTATCGATATCTAACATTTCGGATTTTTCACGAATCAGCTTCAGCATTTCTTTGGCGGGCATATCTTCCAAGCCTTTTGCCTTTCGCGATTCGTTGATGGCAGTTTTAATGAAGTTGGTCACCGACACTCCTGGTATTTCAACAGGATATTGAAAAGAGAGAAAAACACCTTTATGCGCCCGTTCTTCCGGAGATGTTTCGTCAAGATTTTCTCCTTCAAACTCGATAGAGCCTTGGGTCACTTCAAATTCTTCCTTTCCCGCGATTACCGAAGCCAAAGTACTTTTACCTGAGCCGTTGGGGCCCATAATGGCGTGCACTTCGCCGGCATTCACTTCGAGATTGACTCCCTTTAATATGTTTTTCCCTTCTACGCTTGCGTGTAGGTTTTTGATTTTTAGCATGTTGTTACTTATTTTATGTAATTTTTAAAAATTGAGCTAACCGCACCGGCTCCATCCCGGTCTTATCCGATTCCTATCCTACAGAACCTTCCAAACTGATTTCCAGTAGTTTTTGGGCTTCAACGGCAAATTCCATGGGCAGTTTGTTCAATACTTCCTTACTGAAACCGTTGACAATGAGTGCAATGGCCTTTTCGGTATTGATACCCCGCTGGTTGCAATAGAAAATCTGGTCTTCGCCGATCTTACTGGTCGTGGCCTCATGTTCTATCATCGCCGTTGGGTTCTTGGCCTCGATATATGGGAAGGTATGCGCCCCGCATTCGTTCCCCATTAAAAGGGAGTCGCATTGCGAGAAATTCCGTGCGTTATCGGCACGGCTGTTGACCTGAACAAGACCGCGATAGCTGTTTTGGGATTTTCCTGCGGATATTCCTTTGGATATAATAGTACTTCGTGTGTTTTTACCCAAATGCACCATTTTAGTGCCGGTATCGGCCTGCTGAAAATTGTTGGTCACGGCAATGGAATAAAACTCGCCGATAGAATTGTCTCCTTTTAGAATACAGGATGGATATTTCCAAGTTACGGCAGAACCCGTCTCGACCTGTGTCCAGGAGATTTTGGCGTTTTTCTCGCATATCCCTCTTTTGGTTACGAAGTTAAAAACTCCGCCCTTGCCTTCCTTATTGCCGGGATACCAGTTTTGTACCGTTGAGTATTTTATTTCGGCATCATCCATGGCAATCAATTCGACTACAGCGGCGTGCAATTGGTTCTCGTCTCGCGATGGCGCGGTGCATCCCTCCAAATAACTTACATAACTACCCTCATCGGCAATGAGCAGCGTTCTTTCGAACTGGCCCGTACCTGCCTGATTGATTCGAAAGTAGGTCGATAACTCCATTGGGCAGCGAACCCCTTTTGGGATATAACAAAAACTGCCATCGGAAAAAACGGCGGAATTCAGTGCGGCATAGAAATTATCCCTCTTGGGTACTACCGTACCTATATATTTTTTAACCAACTCCGGATGTTCACGGATCGCCTCCGATATGGAACAGAAAATAATGCCTTTTTCAGATAAGCTCTTTTTGAAACTTGTCGCCACGGAAACGGAATCCATTACGATATCAACTGCCACACCGGTCAGCTTCTTCTGCTCATCGATCGATATTCCCAAACGCTTGAAAGTATCCAGCAATTCTGGATCTACTTCGTCGAGACTATCGTACTTGGGCTTACTATTTGGTGCAGAATAATACGAAATAGCTTGAAAGTCAGGCTTTTCGTAGTTCACGTTGGCCCATTCCGGCTCTTCCATCTCCTTCCAATACTTGAAGGCTTCCAGACGCCATAGCGTCATCCACTCCGGTTCTTCCTTCTTTTTGGAAATCGCAATCACGACCTCTTCGTTCAAGCCTGGGGGAAAGGTATCCGATTCGATATCTGTATAGAAACCGTATTCGTATTCCTTGGTTTCCAGTTCTTTTTTTAATTCTTCCTCAGTATATGCCATAATTTTCGATTAATCGATTTGCAATCAAGCCCGCCTCAGACCGTTCGGTCGTCGGACGGGTATTTAAAGTTATAGGGAAAAACTCTCCCCGCATCCGCAGGTACGTTGTGCATTTGGATTGTTAAAAACGAAGCCTTTCCCATTAAGACCTCCGGAATACTCCAAGATGGTACCCACTAAGTATAGGAAACTCTTCTTGTCTACGAGAATCCGAACATTGTTATCTTCAAAAACCTTGTCGGACTCTTCTATCTTATCATCAAACTTGAGTTCGTAAGACAGACCGCTGCACCCGCCACTCTTTACACCGACGCGAACGTAATCTTTGGAAGCATCGTAGCCTTCTTCGGTCATGAGATTGACCACCCTTTTTTTAGCCGTTTCGGATACTTGAATCATAGTTCATTGGTATTAGAACAAATAGTCTACAAATATAAGCCTTTAATAGGGTTTGACCATAGCCCATAACATTATTATAACGTATAGCGGTATTGTCGATTTTTATGGTAATTGAAATGCAGCAAGAGTCCTTATGCCGCATGAAACTTTTTATTGGTATTAAAAAATAATTCAAGTACCTTGTTCCCTACTTCAGTACTCAACAAACCAAATTAATAGTATGCCAAAAAAAGAGAAAAATCCGAATACAAGCAACTCACGTAGAAACTTCGTAAAACATTCGGGACTTGCGGCTGCAGGGTTCATGATTGTGCCCCGCCATGTGCTCGGTGGTCCCGGATTTGTTGCGCCCAGCGACACCTTGAACATCGCCGGTATCGGTGTCGGTGGTAAGGGGCAGAGCGATTTATCTTCCTTTGCAGAAAGCCCGAATGTGAATATCGTAGGACTCTGTGATGTGGATGACCGCCAAGCCGTGAAATCAAGGGAGTCTTTCCCCAAAGCCAAGTACTATAATGACTTTAGGGAAATGCTAGACAAAGAAAAGAACAACATCGATGCGGTTTCTGTTTCTACGCCGGATCATAATCACGCCCCGGCCGCCTATCAGGCCATGGCAATGGGGAAACACGTTTATGTGCAAAAACCCCTGACCCACGATATATGGGAGGCCAGAATGCTTACCGAAGCGGCCAAAAAGTTCAAGGTCGTCACCCAAATGGGCAACCAGGGCGGATCTGGTGACGGCGTGCGCAAAATGAAGGAAATCTACGATGCCGGTCTCATCGGCGATGTACACTCCGTACAATGTTGGACCAACCGGGCAATTTGGCCCCAAGCCCTGGAAACCCCCACAAATAAAAATAAAATACCGAAAGGTCTAAATTGGGATCTCTGGCTGGGCACTGCGGAAATGAGGGACTACAATGATGCCTATTTGCCCTTTGACTGGCGGGGCTGGTCCGATTTCGGTACGGGAGCGCTTGGCGATATGGCCTGCCATATTATGGATCCGGTGTATCGAATTCTTCCTATACTCTATCCGACTACCGTAGAATGTAGCGTATCAGACTCCTTTAAGGGCAAGTTCGAGACTGCCGACTACCCCAAAAGCTTCCCGAACAGCAGTATGATCAACCTGAAATATCCGAAAACGGATGGCTCGGGCAGTATTGAGGTCACTTGGATGGACGGTGGACTCCGCCCGGCAAGGCCCGATGAACTCGGTGACGATGACCCCTTCGGAAACTGGGACGGCGGTGTGCTTTTTATCGGTACCAACGGAAAATTATTGGCCGATTGCTACGGCGAAAACCCGCGATTGTTGCCCTTGTCGCTCAACGAGCAGATCAGCGTCAAAGAAACTATTCCTCGTGTTCCCGAGGGGCATTACCTACAATGGGTCAATGCCTGTATGGCGGGTTACGGCAATGCGGAGACCAGTTCGTCGTTCGATTATGCCGGACCGTTTACCGAGAGCATCCTAATCGGCAACCTAGCGTTGAAAGCATATTTTGAAGTCGACCCCAGCGCCGAAAACAAAGGCTTCTGGGGCGGTGGTGCTCAATTTCTGGGCAGAAAACGCCTTCAATGGGACGCCGACAACATGAAAATAACCAATTTCGAACCTGCGAACAAGTATGTAAAGCGTACGTATCGAGATGGGTATTCGGTAGGATAGCGTTGAAATTCTAAATTACAAGCACAAAACCAGCCAGCCGGCTGGCTGGTTCTAAAAAATTTATTGTGGATAAAAATGTGATGGACTGGAGCTTAATGGCTCCAGTTTTTTTATGCTCTGTTTCTTTAAAGTAAAGATGCTATTGCTTGCACAGCAGAAATGGAAAAATACCGTTATTTTTGCCGCATGTTAGAAGACAAAAACCAAGAACGTACCGCGCTGGAGCAATTGGGCGAATTCGGCCTTATCGACCATTTAACCCAAAATTTTTCCATATCCCATAAATCGACTCTAAAAGGTATAGGCGACGATGCCGCCGTACTTGATTTTAAAGATAAAAAGGCAATCGTTTCTACAGATATGCTTATCGAGGGCGTGCACTTCGACCTGAGCTATATGCCTTTAAAGCACCTAGGGTATAAAGCGGTCATGGCCAATCTGTCGGATATCTATGCCATGAACGCCACCGCTACACAGATAGCGGTTTCCGTTGCGGTCTCGAACCGATTTCCCTTGGAAGCCCTAGAGGAGCTTTATGCGGGAATAGCCCTAGCCTGTCAATTGTTCAAGGTAGACCTTATCGGGGGCGATACCACCTCATCAACAACCGGAATGCTGATCAGCATCACCGCTTTGGGGGAGGCCGACGAGGCCGAAATCGTATACCGTAGCGGCGCCAAACCGAACGATCTTTTGGTTGTCAGTGGCGATGTCGGAGGCGCCTATATGGGATTACAGGTGCTGGAACGGGAGAAGGAAGTCTTTAAGGTGAACCCCAACACCCAGCCCGACCTTTCCCCATATTCCTATATCGTCGAACGGCAACTCAAACCGGAAGCCCGAAAGGATATCGTCGCACTTCTAAAAAAACTGGAAGTACAGCCCACGGCAATGATCGATATCAGCGACGGACTTTCTTCGGAAATCCTTCACCTATGCAAAAACAGCAAGGTCGGCTGTAACCTGTTCGAGGAAAAAATCCCTCTTGATCCGACCGTAATATCTGCCTGTGAGGAATTTAAAATGGATAGCACTTTGGTAGCCCTCAGCGGTGGTGAAGACTATGAACTATTGTTTACCGTCGACCAAAACGATTTCGACAAGATAAAAGGTAATCCCAATATGACGGTTATAGGGCATATGACCGACGAAAACGAAGGAGCACATTTGGTTACACGAGGGAATACCAAAATTCCCTTGACTGCTCAGGGTTGGAATTCATTCGGTTCTGCCGAATAATTCCCGCGTAGGGTTTCAAATTAATCCGTAGTTTGTAGCTTAAAGTAGCTGATACTCATCAAGATTTATGGAAATCATGCTTAATGCCGGCCTCGGCATCGGGGGAATGCTGTTTTTACTACTGCTCGTAAAGAAGAACAAGCGGCAGGAAGACTATCTCTTCCTATGCTGGATCTTGGCAACATTGCTCCAGATAACGTTTTATGAAATCACCATCTATCGCTTCGACCTCCACGGTATTTGGGCCATTGCAAGTTTTGGATTTCCCCTGCTAGGCGCACCGCTATTGTTTCTATACATTCTATCGTTGACCGGGCATCGGATTTCATGGCCGATCATAATTGGCCATCTCGGCATTTATCCTCTATTCGTAGCCATCTTATTCTTTCTTCAGGAATATGAAAATTTGACCCTGACGGCGTCCGAAGGATACATTCAGCTCCCAGCAAATCCGTCAGGGTGGATGCTCTACTATGCCATGCCCCTTGCTCTTTCCGGACTTGTGTACTGCGTTTGGGATCTAATTCTCTTGCGCCTCCACCGAAAGACAATAGGTGAATTCTTCTCGTACGACGAAAGAATAAACCTCAACTGGTTGCGCTACGTGGTCTATTCTTATTTTGCGCTGTTCATTATGGCTTCCTGCCTGGTGTTTGGAGCCACACAATTTCAATTGCTTCCCTTGGATACGGCCTTTGCCGCGGTGGGTATTGTTTTAAGCCTGATGTTGGTCGCCTTTGGATTTTACGGGTTTAGGCAAACGGCTATTTTTTCCGATAGGGATATAGGCCTGAAAAGGATAGAGTCCATCGAAAAAAAGGAAAATCCAACTGCCACCTATGCCAAATCCGGATTGGACGCTAAAAAAATCGAGCTGATGGCACAAGAACTTACCTCCTACATGGAAAAAGGAAAGCCTTTTTTGAACGAAGACCTCAGCCTGCCGCTACTTGCGGAACAAATCGATATGCAACAAACACAGCTTTCCCAAATCATCAACCAACATTTTCAGATGAACTTTTACGATTTCATCAATAGCTACCGCATCGAACAAGCCAAAGAAATGCTTGGCCCTTCCGAGTTTGAGCATTATTCCATTCTGGGCATTGCCTTTGAGTGCGGTTTTAAATCCAAATCCTCGTTTAACCGGTATTTTAAAAAATATACGGGTTTATCACCTTCCGAATTCAAGAAAAAATAGTGCCAATAGGTTTCAGCCCATAGGTTGGGTCGCAGGTTGTAAAGCTTTCACAGAAGTTTGTTCTAAACTTTTAAAATGGAAGACTACACTTTCTTGCACCGAACCAATATCATCATTCATGTCATCATTGGCACAATAGCCCTAATGCTCGGCCTCATAATAATCCTCCAAAAAAAGGGTGGGGAAAAGCATCGTAAAATGGGCAGATGGTTTCTCATACTGCTGTCGGTGGTAATTTTGACCGCTTTGCTCGGTTCTTTCGTGTTTAAAGCCAACCCATTTCTTTTGGTGCTGACCTTGGTAGCCGGATACAATGGATATTCAGGATTTCGCACTTTACAGACGAAATCGAACACACCTGTGCCATTGGATATTTTAGTGGCACTGGCCACCCTTGGCTCCGGAATATTCTTTTTATACTACATGGAATCCATTGGAATGATCTGGGCTCCGGTCATCATATATTCCACGGTGGGATACCTGTTTTTGATAATTGGTTACGATCTGACAAGATACCTCATTCCCAAAAACAAATACGGTAACCTCTGGTTTTACGAACATATCTACAAAATGATATCCGCCTTTACAGCATTATTAGCAGCGGCTACCGGAAATATCCTTCCAGATTACAAACCCTACAGCCAATTTTTACCCTCGATTTTCGGAACTTGCCTGGCAATCGGATTTATCCTTTATTTTTACAGAAAGGAATCCATCCGAAGAAAGAATGAAATATCTGCTAAAACTCCTTAGGCATTTAGGAATCGTGTTGTTGACTCTCGGCGTCGGCGCCAGCATTTATACCTGCGCATCGGTACCCAAAGTTTCGAAAGAAAGTAAAAAAACAATTAAAAAGGTTATGCAAAGCACCATCCCAAAAGTGGTAAAGGGGAAAACCGGGATTATCACTTCCCACGGATGGCAAGTCTGGTACGAGGACATAAGCCCGATAGACTCCGTGAAAGGCACTGTGGTCTTGATTATGGGCGCCGCTAACGACGCCCTAAGCTGGCCGCTCGATTTTATCTCCACCTTTACCGATGCCGGCTATAGGGTTATTCGCTACGACCATCGCGGTACGGGGCTTACCGAATCGAAGGAGGGATGGGATAAGAAAAATCCGTATACCCTTGAGGATATGGCCGAAGATCCTATTGCCATATTGGACTCGCTGTCCATTCAAAAAGCGCATTTTGTGGGCGTTTCCATGGGAGGTATGATCGCGCAATTTATCGCCATCGAACATCCGGAGCGCACCCTTAGCCTGACCTCGATCATGTCGACGGGAGATATTCTTGATAGCGCATTGCCCCAAACAAACCCCGAAATCCTGCCCAAAATGATAAGTGCCGTGGTAAAACATGGTATTCTTGGTGGTAAAAAGGGAAAAATCAAGTTGCAGCTGGTGCATAAGAAAATTTTGATGGGCGAGGCTACGGGAGACATTGCGATAGCACCTTTAGCCGAAGCGGCCTTCTACAATCTTAAAGAACGCAATGGCTATAATTTTATGGCGGGCAGGCACCATCAAAAAGCCATCGAGGTATCGGGTTCACGCTATGATGCCCTTGCGGAATTGAAAGTTCCCGTGTTGGTGGTTCATGGGGAACAAGATCCGGTGATTCCTATTGCCCACGGTAAGAAAATGGCATCGTTGATCCCCAATGCGGACGGTCTTTGGTTGGAGAATATGGGGCATGATCTACCAGATGCGTTGTTGGATACGATTGCGGAAAGGATTATCTTGAATTTTTAAGGGCATGCGATTGCATCGGTCATTTTCACCAAAGGTTTCCCCTGCAGCCGACCCCCGATGCGATAACAGCAAAATCTTCCTCGATACGTATGCCACCGAAACCTATCATGTTTTCGACAGCATCATAGTTTACGAAATCCGTGATTTTACCTTTCGCCTTCCAAGCATCGAGAGTAGAGCCACCACATTCAAGAATCCCTGAATTAATTCAGTCTTGACCAAGCTTAAGCACTTTTCCTTCCATATCATCACTTGAAGAAAGTGAAAGCACCTCTAAAACCGTCGGAGCAATTTGATTACTAAACAATTGCTCATCCTGTGAAATCTCGCCTTTTGCAGCTACCCCTTTCCCAAAAAGTATCATCCAGACACCGCCGGCACCTTTTACATCACTGCCGTGGCCTTTCCAAGTTTCCAGCGGATCCGTGCCTCTGCCGTGATCGGTAGTTATGATGAAAAGCGTGTTGTCTTTGTAGAAAGAATCATTTTGGGTAAAGTCCCACAGCTCCTTTATCATGGTGTCAGTGGCATTTGCCGATTTCAGATAGGCATCGTAATCCCCGTCGTGGGCGAAGTCATCGGTCTCTCCATAGGCAATATAGATAAGTTCGGGATGGTCTTTTTTCATTTTCTCCAAGGCGTAGTAATGGGTAAAGGCGTCTAAACGAACACTCCCCCAGGGACTCGGAATCAAAGGTTGCATCTGGTTAAGGAAACGCTCCCGCTCGGTTAAATTTTCACCTTGCGCAGTTGCAAAGCCCGCATTGACTGACAACCCCGAACGCTCTTCGTTGACGATGAAAGGGAACACATCCCAACTGCCAAAAGCGGCTACCTTCCCTTTATATTTTGAGTCTTTGTTGGCGATTTCGAGGATAGTCGTATTCGGATTGGGGATCTTATCATTGCTGTCGATACGGGCATCATCCGCTTTCCCGGTCAGGATTTCGTTGTATCCCGGATAGGAAAACCACATGGTATTGGTCAGATCAACCTTGCTGCCCAGCGTCCTGTTTCCATGAACCTGTCCCATTTTTGCGACATCCTTCCATAAAAAGGGCATCAGGGTTTCCCGTCTTACTTCGGAGTTTTCATTCCAAAATTTCTCCTTAAGTTCCGTTGTATCGCTCACATATGCTGTATTGGCAACCAACAAGGGATCAGCCCCACTGAAAAGCTCCTGCCAGCGCAGACCATCCAAAGTAATCAGTATTACCTTGGTGTTATCTGTCTCTTGCGCCTTGGATGAAAAGCTGTTTAAAAAAGCACATCCTACTAAAATCAATACTAGATGTTTCATAAATCACGTTTATATGGTTTTTCTCGGATTTTGTTGCAATCAGGAAAGAAAGATATTCAATTGGCAACAATAAACCATCATTTTTTGGGGAAATGGTCTTTTTGCTAAAAATACTTTTCGGTATTTTTTGGGGATTCGATGATCCTCGCGACCCTATCGGGCGGGACGCTCTAGCCAGCTGAGTCCTTCCATAACCAACCACCTGTTCGGGCGGGCTTATCCCATAAAAAAAACCACCGCTTTCACGATGGTTTCTTACGTGGAGAATACCGGAGTCGAACCGGTGACCTCTTGCATGCCATGCAAGCGCTCTAGCCAGCTGAGCTAATCCCCCAATAGTTGCGCAAAGGAAATACTTTTTGGGAAGGTATCAAAATACTTGTTGAAGTAATTAAACACATTGGGTCTGAGAACCCAGACCCGCTTCCCTGCCAAAATCAAGAACCAAGACTAAATTTGCTTCAAATTCCGCATCGAAATTTTAATCCTTCATTAATCTCTCTTAACGCCCAGCACCAATACTGGTATTCTCGCAGAGAATTCCGTTACAAGATCTACAGCATGCTGTAATGTGTGAAACGAATCTGGCGATGTTCCTGCTGGCACCAAAATTTTTATCGTAGTGGTTAGTATTTAAGCAATAAATTTACAATAAAATCACTCAAAGATGATTCGACGCGCAAAGATATTTGAAATACCTGAAATTATCGCCATTACCAAAGCCTGTACGGCCCTCATGGCCAAAAATGGAATTTTTCAATGGAATGAACACTATCCTTCGGAAATAGTTTTTGAAAAAGATATTGAACGCGCTGAACTTTATGTACTAGAAACCGTAGGTCGCATTAATGGAACTATCGTGATTTCTACATACATGGACGACGTGTATACCCAAATCGATTGGCTGACCCCTCATGATGATAACATTTACATCCATCGATTAGCAGTACATCCTGATTTTCAGGGGAAAGGCTTTGCCCAGCAGCTGATGGATTTCGCAGAAAACTACGCCCGACAAGACGGATGCATCTCCGTTCGATTGGATACTTTTAGCCAAAATCCACGGAATCAAAGGTTTTATGAGGTACGAGGATACCAGAAACTTGGGGATATCATCTTCCCGAAACAGAGCGAGCATCCGTTTCACTGTTACGAATTGGAGCTTTAATAGTTTATGCCAAGTAGGAACCTGCTCATAATTCAACGCACCATCACAACTTGACATAACACTATATTCCGCCTATCTTGCCGCCCTTTGAAAACTGCTATTAATTTTAAAGCCATCAACCGTCTGGCAATTCCCGCGACCATTGCCGGAATTGCCGAACCCCTGTTGTCGATTACCGATACGGCCATCGTGGGCAATATTCCCGTTGACGGGGTCGAATCGCTTGCCGCTGCGGGTATCGTCGGGTCGTTTCTCTCTATGCTGATCTGGGTGCTGGGGCAGACTCGTAGTGCCATTTCGGCTATCATTTCGCAATATCTCGGCGCAGGCCGTATAGACGAAGTCAAGACCCTTCCGTCACAGGCCATATTTCTCAATATCGCTTTAAGCTTGCTAATTTTGCTCTCCACCATTTTTATCGTCGAAGATATTTTCAAGTTGTTCAATGCCTCAGGTAAGATTTTGGACTATTGCGTCTCGTATTATTCCATTCGCGTCTGGGGTTTCCCGCTGACCCTGTTCGTTTTCGCCGTGATGGGCATTTTCAGGGGATTGCAGAACACCTACTACCCCATGCTGATTGCCATTACCGGAGCCGTGCTCAACATCGGACTCGATTTTCTTTTGGTCTATGGCGTAGAAGGATGGATTCCCGCCCTATATCTCGACGGCGCCGCTTATGCCAGCCTGATCGCACAAGGCAGTATGGCCGTTATGGCGTTTATACTGCTTTACACCAAAACCGATATCAGTCTTAGGTTCCAATTGCCCTTTAATCCCGAACTCGGCAGACTGATCGGCATGAGCCTTAACCTTTTTGTCCGTACCATCGCCCTGAATACGGCCATGCTCTTGGCCATTCGGGAGGCTACCGATTTGGGGCCCAAATATATCGGTGCGCATACGATCGCCATCAACCTTTGGCTGTTTTCGGCGTTTTTTATAGATGGATATGGTGCGGCGGCGAACATTATGGGAGGGCGGCTTTTGGGCGCCAAGGATTACAATGGATTATGGAACTTGGCCAAAAAAATAACCGGATACGGCGTCATGGTCAGTTTAACGTTGATGCTGGCCGCTTTTCTGTTCTACAAACCGATAGGCAGCGTCTTTTCGAACGAGACCATTGTTCTCGAAACCTTTTACGCCGTGTTCTTTATCTTGATTTTAGGATTACCCATTAATACGGTCGCGTTTGTTTTAGATGGATTGTTCAAAGGATTAGGGGAAATGAAATATCTGCGTAACACATTACTAGCGGCCACATTTCTAGGATTCATCCCAGTACTTTACCTAGGGAAATACCTCGATTGGAAGCTCTACGGTATCTGGATCGCCTTTAGCGTTTGGATGCTCATCCGCGGCGGGGCACTCGTCTGGAAGTTTCGAAGAAAGTTTCGGCCGTTGCTGCAAAACACTTAAATTTGAAAGACGAACTTTTTAACTCAACCCTTATGGGAACAGACAGACAAAACGGAAGCCTCTACACCAACATCAACGAGAAGGTCGCCACCGTAGAATTCGGCCATCCCGCCGGTAATTCGTTCACGCTTGAAATGTTACATCGGTTTGCCGATGAAATCCAGAAACTGTCCGACAACGACGCCATTTCGGTAATCGTTCTGAAATCGGAAGGTGACCGTGCCTTTTGCGGTGGGGCATCCTTTGAAGAACTGACCGCCCTATCCAACTTAGAGGACGGCAAGGTTTTTTTCAGCGGCTTCGCCAAGGTCATCAACGCCATGCGAAAATGCAAAAAGGTCATCGTATGCAGGGTGCAAGGCAAAACGGTCGGCGGAGGCGTCGGACTGGTATCCGCATGTGATTATGTTTACGCTTCCGAAGTGGCATCCATACGCCTGTCGGAGCTTTCCATCGGTATTGCCCCGTTGGTCATTGCCCCCGCAGTAGAACGAAAAATCGGCACTGCGGCACTATCCGAAATGTCGCTCTCACCCGTAGAGTGGAAAAGTGCTTACTGGGCGCAGGAAAAAGGATTGTTTTCAAAAGTATTCGACGATATAAAAGAGCTGGACAAGGAGCTTGAATTTTTTGCGGACAAATTATCGCGTTATAATCCAGATGCCTTGGCAGCATGGAAAAAAGTACTGTGGGAGGGCACAGAGCACTGGGATAGCTTATTAATCGAACGCGCTACCATCACCGGAAAACTGGTGCTATCCGATTTTACCAAAAATGCCCTTTCGAAATTTAAAAAATAAACTCAAATTTATTAAAATGGACGGAAACGTTACTTTTCTACTTTTAGCGGTCATTGTAATCGTCATCTATATCTTCAATCGTTGGCGGGGTAACAAAAACCGGAGGAAGTAAGGCTCGTAAAACACTTCCAAGATCTTGGCATTAAAGGTGATTTGAAAAAGAGGAACTATGAAAATAAATAGACTACTTACCAACATCTGTTCAGCCAATCTCACCACCAGCAAAATCTTCTACACCAAACTGTTCGACTTCAAGGTGGATTATGACAGTGATTGGTTCGTGCATCTAATCTCAAAGGACAAAAATCTCGAACTGGGCATCATCGACCGTACCAATAAAATCGTTCCGAAAGCATATCAAACAGCGCCCAACGGATTTTACATCACTTTCGTAGTGAATAACGTGGACGACCTATTTGAAACTGCCAAATCCGAAGGATTCGAAATTTTAGAAGCATCCTCAGACACCTTTTACAGGCAACGAAGACTGTTGTTAAAAGACCCCGACGGCACTTTGATCGATGTGTCCTCCCCAATTCCAGGCTTTGAATTTTAATAATGGAGCAAACCGACAATTTCTACTTGAACCAAGAAGAACCCAACAAAAGCTGCCTGCTCGCCTTGCGGAAAATCATTTTGGAACAGGACGACGCAATCACCGAAACCCGTAAATACGGCATGCCCTGTTTCTGTTACAAGAAAAAAATGTTCTGTTATCTTTGGACGGATAAAAAAACGAAGGAACCTTACATCCTGTTTGTAGAAGGCAAACACCTCAACCACCCAGAATTGGAGATCGGTAAACGCTCAAGAATGAAGATTTTTAGGATAGACCCGAACAAAGACCTGCCGATGAATACGATCGAGCTATTGCTAGATGTGGCTTTGGATTTGTATAGAAACGGCACGATTGAAATTAAACGATGAACATTTGCCTGATTTTAACCCTCGTGGTCTGTTTCTTTTCTTGCCAGAGAACGAAGAAAGTCCCCATTGACCAAAATATAAAAACCGAAGTTGAACATCAAATTATCAAACCCGAATTTCAATCTATTATCGATTCCGCCGACGTTGTTGGGTCCATATTATTTTATGATTATAAAAAGGATGTGTATTATTCCAACAACTTCAAATGGGCGAACGAAGGAAAGTTGCCTGCATCAACCTTCAAAATAGTAAATTCAATTATCGGGCTTGAAACCGGGGTTATCGAAAACGATAGCATTATTTTTAAATGGGACGGAAAACAGAAAGGAAACAAAAACTGGGAGCAGGATTTGAATCTAAGGGACGCCTTTCATTATTCATGTGTACCCTGTTACCAAGACGTCGCCCGAAAAATCGGTGAAAAACGCATGAATCGCTATTTCGACAAACTGGATTATGGGATTATGAAAGTCGATTTAAGTACCATTGATACATTCTGGTTGATGGGCGGTTCAAGAATCAGCCAAATGCAACAAATCGATTTTTTGAAACGGTTTTATGCCTCCGAGCTTCCCATTTCGGAAAAAACTAGGAAAATAATGGAGAAATTGATGGTCATCGAAGAAACGGAGCAGTACCGATTGAGTGGGAAATTCGGTCTATCAAATCCGAATGGAGACTATAATGGATGGTTTGTTGGATATATTGAAGGGAGAAACGACGCCTATTTTTTTGCTACCAATATCGAACCAAAAAAAGAATTCAATTTCGATGCTTTCATTAAAAAAAGAATGGATGTAACGTTATCTGCGCTCAACCGAATGGAGACAGGTAGGGAGGTTAAAAAATGAATGTGTATTCAAATATCGGAAGAGCATCCCTTTGAAATCTACCAGAACGACTTTAGGGAGCATCCGGAAAATAAAAGTATCGCGTATCTCTATATCCCAATTGAGTGAAAATGGGAGATGCACAACCCAAAAAAACCAACATCCCACCTACAAAATATAATAATCGCTTTTTGGGCACGTTCTACCCTTTAAATTAAACAAATAAAATGAACATCTTGAATTTTCTAAATAGCGACCTTATCCTACCGATTTTGGCCTTTTTTGTAGTTGTTATCTTTTTTGTAAATCGCCAACGTATGCGAAGAAGGTATAAGCGTTAAATCCAAAGTCGCTATTTATAGTCTTGTTTCTTGATTCCAGTAAAGAGCGGTCTAATCTTCTTTCCAAGAATCGCTACCTTTGCCCTTTAAATGAACCCCATGGGCAAAATCCGCATTACCAAACAGTTCAATTTCGAGACCGGTCACGCCTTGTACGGCTATGACGGCAAGTGCCGCAACGTACACGGACACAGCTACAAACTTTCCGTAACCGTTATCGGCACCCCGATTACCGACACTTCGCATGTAAAATTAGGGATGGTCATCGATTTTGGCGACCTTAAAAAAATCGTCAAGGAAGAGATTGTCGACAAGTTCGACCATGCCACGGTTTTTAATAAAAATACACCGCATGTCGAATTGGCGAAAGAATTGATGGACAGGGACCATCAGGTCATTTTAGCAGATTATCAGCCGACCAGTGAAAATATGGTCATCGATTTTGCAGCAAAAATTAAGACGAGATTGCCCGAAAGCATCCAATTATATTCTCTCAAACTTCAGGAAACCGAGACTTCGTATGCGGAGTGGTACGCTACTGACAACATCCCCCTCTAACTCGCCTCGAAAGAGATAATTCTCATCGCCCCTTTCTTTTGAATGAAAGCATGGAACTGGGCTTTTTCCTATATTTGTTATTAATGACTACCATCAACATTCCCTCGGGGAAAAAAGTCTATTTTTCCAGCGATAACCATTTGGGAGCACCAACTCACGGGCAAAGTCTGCCTCGCGAAAAAAAATTCGTGGCTTGGTTAGACGAAATTAAACACGATGCGGCCGCCATTTTTTTGTTGGGCGACCTTTTTGATTTTTGGTTCGAGTATAAAACGGTTGTTCCTAAAGGTTTTACCAGAACCCTCGGTAAACTGGCCGAAATATCCGATACCGGCATTCCGATTTACTATTTTGTGGGTAACCACGACCTTTGGATGCACGGGTATTTCGAGGAAGAGCTTAATATTTCAGTGTTTCACAAACCCCAACAATACGAATTGAACGGAGCCTCGTTTTTCGTAGGCCATGGTGATGGACTCGGGCCACATGACAAAGGCTATAAACGTATGAAAAAGCTGTTCACCAACCCAGTAGCTAAATGGTTTTTTAGGTGGATGCATCCGGATATCGGGGTTCGATTGGCGCAGTACTTTTCCGTAAAGAACAAACTGATTTCCGGCGATGACGATGCCAAATTTTTAGGAGAAGACAAAGAATGGCTGGTGCAATACGCCAAACGCAAACTGGAAACCCAACACTTCGATTATTTTGTCTTCGGCCACCGCCACCTTCCTTTGGAAATCGACCTGAACGGGAAATCAAAATACGTCAATCTGGGGGATTGGATAACGTATTTTACCTATGCGGTTTTTGATGGGGAGAGACTTTTATTAGAGGAGTACAAGAAATAGATTCCTTAAAGGTTTTCTACCAGTTAGACAGAACGGCAAGGTATGAGCGATCCTCGTAAATCTGAAAAGGAAAAACCAGGCCCATCGATAAACTATGTTACCGCCCTCCGTCAGACTTACACTGAACCTTCCCTATAATCGGGAATGCCTCACAGCTCTGTCGATAGCGGGTCAATTATCGGCCTCATGCTTCTCAACAACCTTTTGAAGATCCAACTTTCTAAACGTCGGCGACACAAAGGCGGTGATTCCAACGGTCAGCAAAGTCATCGTTCCCCCAAAAACTACTGCCGCTACCGTTCCCAGCAATTTGGCGGCCACTCCGCTTTCGAAGGCACCCAGTTCGTTAGAAGACCCCACGAACATCGAATTGACCGAAGCCACCCGGCCCCGCATATGGTCAGGCGTTTTTAGTTGTAGAATAGTCTGACGAATGATCATGGAAATACCATCGACACCACCACTTAGGAACAAAGCGAAGACGGACAGCCAAAAAGAAGTGGATAGTCCAAATACGATGATACAGATACCGAAACCGAACACGGCCCACAATAATTTTTTCCCGGCATTCTTATGTAGTGGAAAACGGGTCGACCCGACCATCATCAATGCGGCACCAACCGCCGGGGCGGCCCTTAAAACCCCAAAACCTTCCGCGCCGACATGTAAGATATCCTGCGCATAAATGGGCAGAAGAGCGATAGCACCTCCAAAAAGAACGGCAATCATATCTAAGGTCAAGGCACCAAAAATAGCTTTCGTTCCAAAAACAAACTTTAATCCTTCCTTTAAACTCTGAAAAACGGGTTCGCCTATCTTCGGATTCAAAATAGGTTTCTTAGAAATTTGGAAGAGAAATATCAAAGCGAGGACCGAAAATCCAAATATGACACACATAGACCAATGCACGCCGATCCAGCTGATTGAAAATCCCGCTAAGGCCGGGCCAAGCACCGAGGCCATCTGCCAAGTGGTACTGCTCCAAGTCGCTGCGTTCGGATATATCTTCTTGGGCACGATTAGCGCAATCAACGAAAAGATGGTAGGCCCCAAAAATGCACGTACGATTCCTCCTAAAAAGACCAGGAAATAAATAGAGTAAAGGATGGTTTGGGTATCCCACTGCGTCAAGATTGCAGGTAGGCTTATGACAAAGAGCCCAAAACTGATGACGGAGAATCCTAAGATGCATTTGACCAAAAGGTTCCGCTTTTCCTTTTGGTCGACGATGTGTCCCGCAAATAGGGCTGTTGAGACTGCGGGAATCACTTCCATCAAACCGATGATACCCAATGACAAGGGATCTTTAGTCATCGAATATACCTGCCATTCGATAACGATAAACTGCATGGACCAGGCAAAGACCAAAGCAAAACGGACACCTAGAAATATATTGAACTCCTTAAAGCGCAGTGCAGCGTAGGGATCTAACTTTGCCATGACCTAAACGGTAATTTCAATTCGGTTGCCTTCAGGGTCTAGAACTGTGCTTTCATAATAGCCATCGCCAGTAATTCTAGGTTCCCCGACCACCTTGAACCCATCAGACCTTAACTTTTCCGTAAGCGCGTCGACTTCAGATTTAGAACCCACGGACATAGCAAAGTGGATCAGGCCTAAATGTTCAATTTGAGAAGACGAAGACGGTATATTGGGACGCTGCATAAGCTCCAATCGCGAACCTTCACTAAAAGTTAGAAAATACGAGGAAAAGTTCTTTTTCGGATTCTTGTACAGCGCTCCTGAAATCCCTTTAAAATATCCTTCATAAAAGTTTCGCATATGCTCTAGATCGCTTACCCAAATAGCGATATGTTCAATTTTCATTTCCAGATTTTTTTATCGAATAGCATTGCAAAGATAGTACTCCAATCTGTTGGAGGTATTCGGAACCGCGTGAATTTTGGTTATCCCTGTTTTTTAGGAAACCGACTGATTGGTCGGTTTCAAAATCCATTGCAACGGCTGCAATGGCGGGTCTAATCGATAAACGGTTATCTTAAAGACCGGAACGACCCGTATTTGGCTTATCCTTTAAGGCGTAAATTTATAACCGACCGAATGGTTTGTAGGTTGCGCTCTGGATTCCAAAGGTTCTATCGGTTTTTTCTTTAAACTCAATCCAAATTCAAAAGTTTTGTTGTGCCAAAAGGGTGCTTTAGGAGAAATTTTTGGGGTATGTGCCCGCATCGCTTCACCTCAGATCTCGCAACTTCAACTGCAAACTAACATTCCCCTGCCACTCGTTTTCATCCAATGAAAAAACAGCGCTAAACGATTTTTGTTGAGACACCAAAGGCAGCTTCTCTCCAAGATTAAAACCGATTGCCCCGATAGGTCCGATACCGTATTGAGTTGCTGAGAGTTTCAGGTGCGCCCCATTTTCACCTACACCTTTGGCATATCCTGTATCCTTTAAACGCTCGCCCATAAAGACCGGTGTCAAATTTCCCGGGCCGAAAGGTGCGAACTGTTGAATAATCCGGAACAGTTTGGGTGTAATTTCGTGGAACTCGATTTGAGCATCTACCGCAATTTCAGGAGTGAGCAAATGTGGATCGATGCTCTCGGATACCACCTTTTCAAACTGTGCCTTGAATGCTTCGAACTGTTCTTCGAGCAGTGTCAGGCCGGCAGCGTATTTATGGCCCCCGAACTGTTCGATCCAATCCGCACAGCCTTGTAGGGCGATGTACACATCAAAACCTTTTACCGAGCGGGCAGAGGCGGCCAGTTTACTACCACTTTTAGTAAAGACCAGCGTAGGACGGTAATAGGTTTCCGTCAAACGGGAGGCAACGATTCCAATTACTCCCTTATGCCAAGATTCGTGATATACAACGGAGGTAAAACGTTCTTCCTCTTTATTTTCACGTATTTGTAGAAGGGCCTCTTGGGTAATTTCCTTATCCAGGCCACGCCTATCGATATTGAACTTCTCGATTTTGGCCGCAAAGACTCTGGCTTTTTCCATATCGGTTTCCGTCAGCAGGTTAACGGCATGTTGGCCATGCTCCATGCGACCGGCAGCATTGATACGGGGTGCTATTATAAAGACCACGTCCGTAATGGTAAGTTGCGGTTTTTTTATCTGGTCAATAATAGCCTTGAAACCGATTCGAGGGTTCGTGTTGATGACTTGCAGTCCAAAATAAGCCAACACGCGATTTTCACCGGTCATGGGGACAATATCTGCCCCAATGGCCGTTGCCACCAAATCGAGATAGGGAATGAGGTCATCGATGGTTTCACCGCGATCGGAGCCAAGTGCCTGTATCAGTTTAAAGCCGACACCACAGCCACACAGCTCGTCATAGGGGTAGTGGCAATCTTCCCGTTTCGGATCCAGAACGGCCACCGCGTCCGGTAAACTATCACCCGGACGGTGGTGATCGCAGATGATAAATTCGATGCCTTTTTCCTTGGCATAAGCGACCTTATCGATAGCCTTCACGCCACAATCAAGTGCAACAATGAGTGTAAATCCATTGTCTTCAGCAAAATCGATGCCTTTAAACGAAATTCCATACCCTTCGGTATATCTGTCGGGAATATAGGTGGCGACATTAGGATAGTAGCTCAATAAATAGGATGAAAGCAAGGCAACGGCTGTCGTACCGTCGACATCATAATCGCCATACACCAGTATATTCTCGTTATTCGCTATCGCTTGTTGGATGCGGTTTACGGCAACATCCATATCCTTCATCAAAAAAGGGTCGTGCAGGTCGGAAAGCTGGGGACGGAAGAATTTTTTGGCATGCTCGTACGTTGTTATTCCCCGTTGTATCAGCAATTGCGCTATCAGACCGTCGACGTTCAGGGCTTGTGAAAGGTCGTCGATATCGGTTTGGATCGGTTTAGGCTTTATCGTCCAGCGCATGTTTAAAGTATTCAGTTGCAATCGCGGTAGGCAGTCATGCTGGCTTTGCATAGCGGCAGGCAGTCAAAGTACTGCAGTGGCGGTCTGCTTAATCCTCATTATTATCCATCAGATTGTCACGCCAAATTGTATTTCGTTCTTTTGGCTCGCAATGATGTTTTATTTTTTGTGAAATATCGTTTTGATCTCCATTTCAGCAAACCGCCGAAACATCTCCATAACCCCGCAATACTTTTCAACGGATAGGTCCACTGCTCTTTGTAGTTTTTTTTCGTCGAGATTATCGCCGTGGAAATGGTATTCAACAATGACCTTATCATAGAATTTCGGATGCTCGTCCGTGAGATTGGCGATGGTTTCAATATGGAAGTCATCGACTTCCAGTTTCATCTTTTTAATAAGTCCGGCGACATCCAGACCCGAACAGCCGGCAAGTCCTGATAACATTAGAGCTTTGGGCCGAAAACCTTTACCTTCTCCCCCGTCATCGGGGCTTGCATCGATTTTCAGGTCCAAGCCCGAAGGATTATTACTTTCAAAGGCCATTTTGCCTAACCATTTGGTGGTGATATGATTTGTTGTGGACATAATTTTTCGTTTCTTGTGAAGGTACAAAAGTATGATAATCCAGCTTGTCATTTCGAGCTTGCGACTTTAGTTTAGATTTAAAGCAGTCGAAGTACTCAAGATAAACTAAAGTCGAGAACTTAGTAACATATACCTCGATTATGCCTGCCAGTTGACGAAGCAGGTTCGAATTGACATAAATAACAGAAATAAGGATGCCCTTAGTAAACCCCCTATCCCCGGACCACAGTCCCGAGACCAAACAACTTGCTGAATTCTTTAACGAGACCCTTGGATTTTGTCCGAATTCCGTGCTGACCATGCAGCATCGGCCTGCCATATCCAAAGCTTTTATAAACCTTAACAAAGCGGTAATGGCCAACGAAGGCAGGGTGACATCTGCATTAAAACGCATGATTGCATGGGTGAGCAGCAATGCCACTGGATGTCGGTATTGCCAAGCCCATGCCATTCGTGCCGCCGAACGCTACGGGGCGGAACAGGAGCAATTGAACAATATCTGGGAGTACCGTACCCACCCCGCATTCTCGGAAGCCGAACGCGCCGCACTGGACTTTTCACTGGCCGCCTCACAAGTGCCCAATATGGTAGATGCCGAAATCAAGCAACGTCTATATGAGTATTGGAATGAGGGAGAAATCGTCGAAATGCTCGGAGTGATATCGCTCTTCGGATATCTCAATCGCTGGAACGACTCGATGGGGACTTCCATTGAAGATGGTGCCGTAGAAAGTGGGGAGAGGTTTTTAGGAAAACATGGTTGGGAAAAAGGCAAACACGACGGAAGCTGCTACTAAAATCCATAATTTAAAAATATAATAGTACAATACAGCCTTTTACTGAGCCAAGTAGTATACATGTACAGCTGGTACGCCGAGCAATTAAAACGATTTCTCCGACATTTTTTCCCATAAAAAAACCCTCCAGTAGGAGGGTGATTTTATCATAGTAGGTTTGGTAAATTTGGTTTGGTACGTTGTAAGCTCCGTAGGTTAAGTGTCAATTTTGGGGAAATCTTCACTTCGGCATTTGATTAAGTTCAGTAGTGATTTGGGGTCTGTACTAGCACTTAATTACAATGTAAAACTACGTTGGATTTTCGATGTCCCTAAATTTTTGTTGTGAACCTAACGCAGAATGTTGTGAAAAATACAAACGGTAACTTTTAACCGATAAACGGTCTTTTAAATGGAGCGACAACTCAATCCTAACAGCATTTTATGTTAAATGCTCTTAGCAAGAAGAGACGCGACCATGGTTTTGAGATTCGGCACAACTTCCTCCTCGAACCACGGATTTTTCACCATCCAAAACCGATTGACAGGCGAGGGGTGTGGTAACGGAAAATATTCGGGCAAGAAATCGGAATAGTTCGCCACGTTTTCGGTCAGGTTCTTTTTAGCGCTGTTCCCTAAATATTGATCTTGGGCATATTTTCCGATCAAAAGGGTCAACCTTACATTTTTCAAATTCTCCAAGACAAGATCATGCCATAAGGGCGCGCATTCTTTACGGGGCGGCATGTCTCCCGACTTTGCCTTTCCCGGATAACAAAACCCCATGGGCAGTATCGCAAAATTATTCGGATCATAGAATTGATCGTCGGTTACGCCGAGCCATTCCCGAAGCTTTCTTCCACTGGGGTCATCAAAAGGTTTATTGTGCTCGTGGGCTTTGCGTCCAGGTGCTTGACTGACCAAAACAATCCTTGATTCGGGGGTTGCAGCAATAATCGGTCGTGGCCCTAAGGGCAAATAGTCCTCACAGACTTCACAAGCCCTGATTTTGATCAGGAGTTTTTTCATTGATTTTTTTAATTGAACTCATTTACAACCCCATTTTCGGTTACGGGGAAATAACAAAATACTTTAACAGATAAATCGTGAGCATCCCCCAAAAGGTACCTGTTGCCATACTGAGAATGGCAAGTACGACCGCATGGGGCATCCACTTTTTTTCATAGGCGGCCGTAACGGCCGGGGCCGTAGCGATACCGCCGACATTGGCCATACTGGCAATTGGTACCCAGGCCATATTTACATTCAATAGTTTTGCGATTAGGACCATAAAAATAAAATGGCCTAGCAACCAAATAGAAAGAAACCAAAGAAAATGGGGGTCGAAACCTAGTGTTGCGAATTGCAATTTTAATCCCAATATGGTCATAACGACTATGATGAGAAGGCTACCGACCTTAAGGGCAAACCGAAAATTCCAATTCGTGATAAAATTGCTATAGACCAATCCTAAAATGGATAGGGCAACAATTTTACCTACAAAACTTTCTATCAAAAAGTTACAGGCGAAAACTCCTATCAGCAACAACAATGCAGATAGCCAAGGCGAAAGCGGATTCTCGATTTCTATCCGCAGGTCGTCGGGCATACCGATATCCGAAATTCTAAAACTTTTGTTCAAAACGCTACTCTTCTTAATAGTCTGGAACATTAATATCGTCCAAATATTGACCAAAATATTGTCCATCACCAAAACGGAAAGAAAGATGTTCTCCGGACATTCGACCAGTTCTTTCAGTACCAACTGGCTGGTGCTACCGCCGATCCAGCTTCCCACTATGGGAGGAATACCTCTCCAATACCCTTCAGCGACCAAAGTCCCGGTTACCAGATCTGTCTTGAGTAGGCTAACGGCCAACGCCACAGGAAATACTGCAATAAACAAAGAACCGCTCACGAACAAAACGATAGGTTTCCATCCGATGGCCTTCAACTGTCCTAACGAAAGACTGCTCATGACCGCTATAATGGCTAAGGGAATAAAATAATTCTTGCTAAAATCGTGGATGGCGGCTTGGGAATAATCCACAGCCATAACCCAAGAAATCAGGGCGGGAATGATATAGGCCAATAAAATGGCCGGAACCCAATCAAAAAGAGATTTGATATGTTTGTTTTCCCATCGGTCCAAAAAATAAACGGCGACAACGGTAAACAACGAAATAAGCCAAGGAGCTAACATGGGCTCAATTTAACTTATTTTGGGCTAATAGACCTATTTCAAAACGGTCTCAAAGACAACTATTTTTTTCCCGCGACCACAATGACAATCTCTCCTTTAGGCGGTTTTTCAGTATAATGCCGCAACACCTGCTCAGCAGTACCCCGAACTGTTTCTTCGTACAATTTGCTCAGTTCGCGCGAAACGGAAATCCGTCTATCTGCACCGAAATAGTCCACGAAATCGTTAAGAGTTTTAAGCAGTTTATACGGAGATTCATAAAGCACCATCGTTCGGGTTTCCTCCGCCAAGAGCTTTAATCGAGTCTGTCGGCCTTTTTTAGGGGGAAGAAATCCTTCAAAAACAAATTTATCATTGGGAAGGCCACTATTGACCAGGGCGGGAACGAAGGCCGTGGCCCCGGGAAGGCAATCCACTTCGATTTGATGTTCAATACAGGCGCGGGTCAATAAAAACCCTGGGTCAGAGATGGCCGGGGTACCCGCATCGGAAATCAGGGCCATGGTCTCCCCGGATTGTAAGCGTTTGACGAGTGCGTCTACCGTTTTATGCTCGTTGTGCATGTGATGGGACTGCATCGGGGTAGCAATTTCAAAATGTTGTAAAAGTTTACCGCTGGTACGGGTATCTTCAGCAAGAATAACATCGACTTCCTTTAAGATACGGATGGCCCGTAAAGTCATATCCTCTAAATTTCCGATCGGTGTTGGAACGAGATATAATTTGCCCATACGTTATAATTAAGAAGCCGGAAGTCGACTGAACAACTTCCGGCTACATTTTTTCAATTTGAATAATACGTCACGAAAACCTACGCTCGATCAAGAACATAAACCGTTCTACATATTCCTCTTTGCCCGCCCAATGCCCGTAATCGGGCTTTACCATATTCTCTATGAACGAAATAGAACGCTCATGGCTATCAATCGTATTCAGTTGCGAAAGCACTCGGTTGTAATCTTCGGTGCTGCCCTTAAACAAATGTTTTACGAAAGCCAAGCGGTTATTAAGGTCGACTTTGAGCAATTTGTTCGTGCCCTTATCATTAAGCGATTTGGTGCGTATCTCTTTTCTTGAAACCACATCCTCCTGCTTTCCGGAAATGGCATCCTCCTGTGGCATAAAGAGTTCTTTATCATTCTTCATGTATTCAGGTTTGGCCAAAAATTCAGCCAACACCTCATCGACAGGAATAGTGCCGGGCATCTCAGAGACCATATCCTTGATGGTGTCGATACCGGGTATCATAATATCCTCTTCATGTGGATTGCTTTCCGGTACAGAGGAGTTCTCACTAAGCACCGCATTGGCCATCTTTTCGAACTTGGCGGCAATTACGTTTTTAGACACATCCACTTCCATATGGTTCAATTTTTCCTCAATAAACCGTAATACGGCTAATTTCTCGTACAAATCTTTAGCAGCTTCGTACAATTCACCGATATTGTTAATGTCGCGGGAAGTAATGATGTCGGTGGATAATTTTCGCAGTTCTTCCTTCAATTTTTTCTTCATCGTTCCTTTTTTTGGTATCCGTAAATCAGTATGTCTATCTTTGTTAACTTTGAGCCTCTATACAAACAACGAATAACTCTGAAATTTAGTCTAAAATTACAAAATGTTTCTCGAAAACACGGTCAACCCTAAGGAACAATTCGGATGGATAGAGGTCATCTGCGGTTCGATGTTCTCCGGAAAGACCGAAGAGCTTATCCGTAGATTGAAACGTGCCCAATTCGCCAAGCAGAATGTTGAAATCTTCAAACCTATTGTAGATACTCGTTATAATGAAAATAAAGTCATCTCGCATGATGCCAATGAAATCCGTTCTACAGCCGTTCCAGCAGCGGCCAACATCCGTATTTTGGGTGGTACCTGTGATGTGGTCGGTATCGATGAGGCCCAATTTTTCGATGACGAGATTGTAACTGTTTGTAACGACCTGGCCAACAAGGGCGTTCGGGTCGTTGTGGCCGGCCTTGATATGGATTTTAAGGGGAACCCTTTCGGCCCCATGCCCGCCCTGATGGCGACGGCCGAATATGTGACGAAGGTACATGCCATCTGCACCCGTACCGGTAATTTGGCCCATTACAGCTTTCGCAAATCGAGCAATGACAACTTGGTGCTCTTGGGGGAAACCGAAGCCTATGAGCCCTTGAGCCGGGGGGCTTTCTACAAGGCGATGCTTAGGGAAAGGGTGATTCAGATGGATGTTGATATTGAGGATGTATCTGTAAACACTAAAGAATCCGATGCCTAAAGCGACCGAGACCGTTCTTGAGATCGACCTTCGGGCGTTAGAACATAATTATCGCTATTTAAAAGGACGGCTTAGACCGGAAACGCGATTCTTAGGCGTAGTCAAAGCCTTTGCCTATGGAAGCGACTCGGTTGCGATCGCCAAAAAACTGGAAGCCTTAAGGGTGGATTATCTGGCCGTCGCCTATGTGAAGGAAGGTGTTGTCTTGCGGGATGCCGGTGTCCGGACGCCAATTTTAGTGTTGCACCCGTTACCAGCTAGTTTTGATGAAATGATCGACCGCTGTCTGGAACCCAGCCTGTACTCCCCGAAAATTTTAAAGGAATTTCTTGAAGCTGTAAAAAGAAAGGCTCAAAATAACTATCCCGTCCACTTGAAATTTAACACCGGCCTCAATCGATTGGGGTTTGATGCCCGTGAAGTAGATTATATCGCTGGACAGCTGAACAGTCGTAAAGAAATCAAGGTAGTTTCCTATTTCTCTCACTTGGCCGCATCCGAAGATTTGAACGAGGGAGAATTTACCCAAAACCAGATCGATGCCTTCGAAAAGATATCCCTTTTAATCGACAAAAAACTGAATGCCCGCCCTTTCCGGCATTTGTTGAATACCTCGGGCATTATCAATTATCCCCAGGCTCAATACGATATGGTCCGTAGCGGTATCGGCCTTTATGGATTCGGCAATGAGGCTAGAATCGATAATCAACTCCGTCCTGTGGCCACCCTGAAAACGGTAATCTCACAGATTCACCGCATTGCCCCCGGCGAAAGTATTGGCTATAACCGGGCCTACATTTCCCAATCGCCCCGGATTACCGCGACCCTGCCCATCGGCCATGCAGATGGTATCGGTAGGCTGTATGGCAACGGAAAAGCCTTTGTAACCATACACGGAGAAATAGCGCCGATCGTTGGCAATGTCTGCATGGATATGATAATGGTAGACGTCACCGACATGGATTGCAAAGAAGGAGATGAGGTCATTGTCTTCGGAGGAAATCACACAGCAGAAGGGTTCGCACGTGGGGCAAATACCATATCGTATGAACTTTTAACAGGAATTTCCCAACGGGTAACAAGGATGTTTCTAACTGAATAAATATGAATTAACGTTTCGTTATGATACATTTTTTTCACTAATATTGCAATCTGTAAACAATTAACCATTAAAACACAAAACCATGTGGAAAGAATTTAAGAATTTTATTATGACCGGCAACGTAATCGATTTGGCGGTCGCCGTTATTTTGGCAGGTGCCGTAGGGCTCGTTGTCAACGGATTCGTTAACGACATCATGATGCCCATTGTCGGCTATTTTGCCGGAGGTATGGATTTTGCGGACATGAAAGTGATACTTTCCGAAGCAGTTCTGGCGGCGGACGGAACGGTCGAAAAACCCGAAAGTGCTGTTCGTTACGGCGCTTGGATCAACTCGGTAATCAACTTGCTTATCGTCGGCTTTGTATTGTTCATGATCGTTAAAGCGTATAACAAAACCCGTAAGCCAGCACCCGAGCCAGCTCCGGCAGGCCCGACTACTGAAGACTTGCTTATCGAGATTCGCGATGAATTGAAAAAGCAGAAGTAAACAGCTTTCGTGTTCTGGTGTGAACCGGAACGTCACCGCTGCATTACCTATTAACCTTAAACCGCCAATGGAAATTCGCAATTTCCGTTGGCGGTTTTTTTATGAGGAAGTATTTTTGAGAAAAACACGTAACCGAACCTGCCACTGGCCAGACAGATTAAACCTGAACCGAGCCGAAAAAGTCTGTTTCCTTAAGTTGCCAATCTCTATTACTCGTAAATTTGTTGCATATAAAACATTTTGTTGTATTATAAACATTTTGGATGGGAAAGCTTGTCCAATACCGCGCTTTGAACTACATTTGCCGCTCGAAATCTATCTATGATGAAAGTAGCCGTAGTAGGTGCCACCGGAATGGTTGGCGAAGTGATGCTTAAAGTATTGGCCGAGCGTAATTTTCCGATTACGGAACTGTTGTTAGTGGCCTCGGAACGTTCGGTAGGTAAAAAGCTATCGTACAAGGGAGAAGAACATACTATTATCGGTTTAGCCGAAGCAGTTGTGGCGCGACCCGACATCGCCATCTTCTCCGCCGGAGGGGATACCTCATTGGAATGGGCACCGAAATTTGCCGAAGCAGGTACCACCGTAATCGACAATTCCTCTGCATGGCGTATGGATCCGGACAAGAGATTGGTTGTTCCCGAAATCAATGCGGATGCCTTGACCAAAGCAGATAAAATCATTGCCAACCCAAATTGTTCCACCATTCAATTGGTTATGGCTTTGGCACCCCTACACAAAAAATACAAAATGAAGCGGGTCGTTATTTCAACATACCAATCGGTATCTGGAACAGGTGTGAAAGCCATAAAACAGCTTGAAAACGAAATAGCCGGGATTCAGGGCGAGATGGCCTATCCCTATCCGATCAACCGGAACGCTCTACCGCACTGCGATGTTTTCTTGGACAATGGCTATACCAAGGAAGAGATGAAGCTGGCTCGCGAACCGCAAAAAATACTGGACGATAGAACCTTTTCTATAACTGCTACCGCCGTCCGTATTCCTACTTCAGGAGGACATTCTGAATCGGTAAACGTAGAATTTCACAGTGATTTTGTGCTGAACGATGTACGCAAACTGCTGAACGATACTCCCGGCGTGACGGTACAAGACAATCCCGATACCAACACGTATCCAATGCCCATCTACGCACATGATAAGGATGATGTTTTTGTCGGTCGTATCCGTCGTGACGAAACTCAACGAAATACGCTTAACATGTGGATTGTTTCCGATAACCTCAGGAAGGGGGCAGCTACTAATGCAGTTCAAATTGCCGAGTATTTGGTAGAAAACCGATTGGTATAGCAACAAAGTTTCAAGCGTCAAATTTGTCACACTGAACACAGCCGAAGTGCCAAAAAAATCGTTTGCACTAGGCCAAACGCAAATCGTCCTGCGCAGTGCTTAACCTTCTATTTTCGACTGGCGTTAAGCGAATAGAGCATCGGCCAGCCTCATACCCGCTCCCAAAAATCTCAGAAATTTAGGTTAAAAACTATCTACCGTCCATTAGGTATTGGTAATTTTAGCCCATCATAATCCATTTGATAATGAAAAAGCTAATTTTAATGGCTGTCACGGTCCACTTTCTAATGGCCTGCCAATCCGAATCCAAAAAAGAGACCATCGCAGTGAAATATCCCAACACAAAAAAAATCGACTCCGTAGATATCTATTTCGGCACTGAGGTTAAAGACCCCTACCGCTGGTTAGAAGACGATCGAAGCGCAGAAACGGAAGCCTGGGTCAATGCTGAAAACCAAGTAACCTTCGGATATCTGGAAAAGATACCCTTCCGCGAGGCTTTGAAAAATAGGTTGGAAAAACTGTGGAACTATGAAAAACTAGGTTCTCCCTTCAAAGAAGGAGACTACACCTACTTCTACAAAAACGACGGACTGCAAGACCAGTATGTCGTTTACCGAAAAAAGGACGATGCGGAGCCCGAGGTATTCTTAGATCCAAACACATTTTCTGATGACGGAACGACCTCGCTTGCGGGATTGAGCTTCACCAAAGACGGCTCATTGGCTGGCTATCTGATTTCCGAAGGCGGTAGCGATTGGCGCAAGGCCGTTATCATCGACACGGAATCCATGAAAATCGTTGAAGATACCCTGACCGATATAAAATTTAGTGGATTATCATGGAAGGGCAACGAAGGTTTCTACTATTCCAGCTACGATAAGCCCGAGGGCAGTGAACTCTCCGCCAAGACCGACCAGCACAAGGTCTACTTTCACAAACTGGGTACACCCCAAAAAGAAGACCGATTGGTATATGGAGATAGGCCTGAAGAGAAACACCGTTATATCGGAGCTTCCGTCAGTGAAGACCAACGCTATCTAAGCCTTTCTGCAGCTACTTCTACTTCGGGAAACAAACTTTTTATTCAAGACCAACACGACCCGAATGCTCTATTAATTCCTATAGTTATTGATACCGAATCAGATAATTACCTCATCGACAACGTCGGGTCGAAACTATACATTGTAACCAACAGAAACGCCCCGAACAAAAAAATAGTAACCGTAGACGCTATCAAGCCGACCCCTGAGAACTGGAAAGATTTTATCCCGGAAACGGAAAACGTACTATCCCCAGGTACGGGTGGCGGCTATTTTTTTACGGAATACATGGTCGATGCCGTCTCTAAAGTGATGCAGTACGATTACGATGGCAAATTGGTGCGGGAGATAGAGCTTCCCGGTGTCGGCAGCGCTTCCGGTTTTGGAGGGAAGAAAGAAGACAAGGATTTCTATTTTTCCTTTACCAATTATATAACACCGGGCTCATCCTACAAATATAATGTGAAGAGCGGAAAATATGAATTACACTGGAAACCGGAAATCGATTTTAATTCGGATGATTACGAATCGAAACAGGTTTTTTATACCTCTAAGGATAGTACGAAAATCCCCATGATCATTACCCATAAAAAGGGATTGGAGCTGAACGGCAAAAATCCGACCATACTATATGCATACGGAGGTTTCAATGTTAGCATAACCCCCTCGTTCAGTATTGCCAACACCGTTTGGATGGAACAAGGCGGCATCTATGCGGTACCGAATATTCGAGGAGGTGGGGAGTATGGCAAAAAATGGCATGAGGCAGGTATCAAAATGAAGAAACAGAACGTTTTCGATGATTTTATCGCCGCAGCCGAATATCTGATAGCAAATAAATACACGGCATCTGATTACCTGGCCATTCGTGGAGGCAGTAACGGCGGACTTCTGGTCGGGGCAACAATGACCCAACGCCCTGATTTGATGCAAGTGGCCCTTCCGGCAGTAGGCGTTATGGATATGTTGCGGTACCACACCTTTACTGCAGGGGCGGGATGGGCATATGATTACGGCACTGCCGAGGACAATAAGGAAATGTTCGAATATTTGAAAGGTTATTCGCCGGTACACAACATTAAGGAAGGCACCGAGTACCCCGCAACCTTGGTAACTACCGGCGACCACGACGACCGGGTCGTACCCGCCCACAGTTTCAAATTCGCGGCCGAGCTTCAGGAAAAGCAAACCGGTAATAATCCTGCCCTTATCCGTATCGAGACCAATGCCGGTCACGGCGCCGGAACACCCGTAAGCAAGACCATAGAACAGTATGCCGATATCTTCGGATTCACCTTGTACAACATGGGATTCCGGGAATTGCCGAATCAGTCCGTACTGAACTCGCCTTGACTTTTTGTTTGGAACCCTAAGTAAAATAATAAGTTTAGGCGAATTCATTGAAAGAGTTCAAAGAATAATGTTTAGAACATCATAGTTTTGAAGGAAAATCCGTTTCTTGTAGATGCGGATTTTTTCCATTTTCCATTTTCCAAAGTACAACGCTATTTATGCTACAAGTAGACCATGTTTCTTTTGCCTATGACAACGATATTCCCGTATTGGAGAACATCAACCTCAAGGTGGCCAAGGGAGAACACATTTCGATTATCGGCGAAAGCGGTTGCGGCAAAAGCACTTTGTTAAAGATTATCTATGGCCTGCTACACATCAAGGTCGGCGAGGTCTACTGGAACGACACCCAGGTTTTAGGGCCTTTGCACAATCTAGTGCCTGGGGAACCTTTCATGAAATATCTTTCCCAAGAATTCGACTTGATGCCTTACACCACGGTAAAAGAAAACATCAGCGAATTTCTTTCCGTTTTTGAGCCCGAGGAAATGAGGACACGCACTGCGGAGCTACTCGAGATGTTGGGAATGAAAGATTTCGCCGATACTAAAGTGCGCTATCTCAGCGGCGGCCAACAGCAACGGGTGGCCCTCGCCCGCGTACTGGCGCAAGAACCCGAAGTTTTGTTGTTAGACGAACCTTTTAGCCACATCGACAATTTTCGAAAGAACGAACTACGCAGAAACCTGTTCGGCTATCTACGACGAAAAAAAATTACGGCACTGACCGCTACCCACGACCATATGGATATGCTCCCTTTTGCCGACCGTGTCGTTGTTCTAAAAGATCGATATATTATCGCAAAGGATACACCGAGAAATCTCTACGAACATCCCAAAGATCTGTATGTTGCATCCTTGTTCGGCGAGGCCAATAAAATTCCTATTAACATTGTAAAAACCTATGCCGATACCAAACGGCGCATTATCGTATACGCTCATGAGTTCAAGGTTTCAGGCCGATCGGGACTCGAAGTTGTTGTTAAAGGAGCTTACTATATGGGCAATCACTTTATGATTGTAGGTATTTATGAAGGACAGGATATTTATTTTCATCATAATGTGCCTTTCGAAAGTGGTAAAGTGGTTTTTCTGAACATCTCTATTGAGACTATCAACCAAAGGATGGCCGATACCTTGTCATGAACAAATCGATAGCTATACAAGAACTGGATTTTAAGGCCGTCAGGAGCGGTGGTGCGGGCGGACAACATGTGAACAAGGTTTCTACCAAGGTCGAACTGAGTTTCGACGTCAAAAATTCGCAAGCGCTTTCCCAAAATCAAAAAGAGCGTATTTATCGCCAACTCGGTAACAAACTGACCAAAGATCAAATACTAAATCTGACATGTGACGAAACCCGAAGCCAGCACAGGAATAAAGACTTGGTCATTAAACGATTCCTAGATACGATGCGAACCGGTCTGCGCGTTCCGAAAGCACGTCGAAAGACCAAGCCGAAAAGGTCTGCCATTGAAAAACGCTTGAAATCGAAGAAGAAGAATGCGGAAAAGAAGGCGCGACGGCAACGGCGTGATATGCGATAAGGTCCATTCAAAAATCAAACTTCAGCTGTACCGAAATTGTTTCCTCGTTTTTCTTCGCTTTTTTATTCTCAGTATTCAGATTGGCCAACGAAATGCCCAACAATCGAACAGAATTCTGAAGCTCTTCTTGATATAACAACTCCTTAGCTGTTTGCAGAATACGATCTTTGTCGGCGATAAAATAGGATAATGTTTTGCTGCGGGTGTTCAGCGTAAAATCGCTGTACTTAATCTTTAAGGTCACCGTTTTGCCGGCGATGTTCGATTTTTTGAGACGGCGCTCCAATTCTTCGGCGATATGTTCCAAACGTTCGAGCATAAAAATCTCGCTGCTCAGGTTTTCGCTGAACGTTCGCTCCGCCCCTACGGATTTCGGAATGCGATGCGATTTTACCTCACTGTTGTGTATACCGCGTACGACGTGGTAGTAGTAACTGCCACTTTTTCCAAATCTGTCGGACAAAAACTCCAATGATTTTTCTTTCAAGTCCTTTCCAGTAAAAATGCCCAATCCGTACATTTTGTCGGCGGTAACCTTCCCTACACCGTAGAATTTTCTAATTTCTAGATCTTCCAGAAACTGAAGCACCTCTTCGGGGTTAACCGTTTTTTGTCCGTTCGGTTTGTTGATATCGCTGGCGACCTTAGCGATAAATTTGTTGATAGAAATACCTGCGGATGCATTGAGTCCTGTTTCTTCAAGAATCTTTTGACGGATTTCTTTGGCGATCAAAGTAGCGGATGGGTTTCCCTTTTTGTTGACCGTAACGTCTAAATAGGCCTCATCCAATGAGAGCGGCTCGACCAAGTCGGTATACTCGTGAAATACTTTTCGAATCTGTTTCGAGATTTCCTTATATCGGTCGAATCGGGCTTGTACAAAAATCAGTTCAGGGCAATTGCGTTTGGCCAATACGCTGCTCATGGCACTCCGCACCCCGAATTTTCTGGCCTCGTAACTGGCAGCTGCCACTACACCACGCTGCGAACTACCGCCCACCGCAATGGGTTTACCCCGCAATTCAGGGTCGTCTAACTGCTCCACTGAAGCGTAGAAGGCATCCATATCTACATGGATGATTTTTCGTAGGGGGAAGTCCGCATTCATATTGTAAATTTATAACTTTAATGGTGAGCGAAATAAATCGCTTTTCCTATAAGCGGACTGAACACGAATTATGAAAACAGCAATCCTACTTGGCGCGACCGGTCTCACGGGCGGAAAACTATTACAACTATTGCTTAGTGACAATCGATATGGGGCGGTCAAACTTTTTTCTCGTTCAAGCGTGAACATCGAACATCCTAAAATTCAGGAACATCTAGGGGATTTAATGGACATGGAGAGTTTCAAAGATAGTTTTACAGGAGATGAGGTGTTCTGTTGCATCGGAACGACAACTTCGAAGACACCCGACAAAAAAAAGTACAAAAATATCGATTATGGTATTCCGGTCAAAGCCGCAACAATTAGCAAACAAAATGGAATAAATACCATTTTGATTATTTCCTCTCTAGGGGCCGACCCGAAAAGCAATATTTTCTACAATCGTACCAAGGGTGAAATGGAAGAGGCCGTGCTCAATATCGGCATACCTAAAACCCATATTTTGCAGCCTTCTTTAATCGGAGGTGAACGGAACGAAAAAAGATGGGGCGAATGGCTGTTCAAAAAGATTATGGTTATGATAAATTTCATCTTGGTCGGACCAATGAAAAAATATCGCTCAATTCAACCCATCACCATCGCCGAATGTATGGTGTGGTTAGCGAATAACGAGCACGAACAAACTAAGGTGGAGTCTGATGAAATTGAGCAAATAGCGAAAAGATGATTGAAATCGAACGTAAATTTTTGGTAACCTCTGACAAGTTTAAAAAGGATGCAACATCCGAAAATAATATTGTACAAGGTTTCTTGAACACCGACCCAGAGCGAACCGTTCGCATACGTATTAATGGGGATTCCGCATTTTTAACGGTTAAGGGTAAATCCAACGAAGCGGGCACCTCAAGGTTCGAATGGGAAAAAAATATATCGATAGCAGAAGCCGAAGCGCTTTTAGCACTTTGTGAACCCGGCGTTATAGAAAAAAGGCGGTATCTGGTCCATAGCGAGAAGCATCTTTTTGAGGTTGATATATTCGAAGGCGAGAACGATGGGTTGACCGTTGCAGAAATCGAGTTGCAATCCGAAAATGAGCGCTTCGAAAAACCGGATTGGCTTGGGGATGAGGTCACCGGGGATGTCAGGTACTACAATGCGCAACTGAGCAAGAAGCCCTATTCTGGCTGGAATCAACCTTGACCATGACGTTTGAATTAGATAAAGTTGATAAAATTCTTAAATAAAAGAGCTCTGTAAGTAGATACGGGACCTAACTTGGAATTTTGTCTAGACTTTCCCGATCTTTCCTGTATTACCTTTTTAATGCTCAATTGCCTCAAGAACTTTTTAAATCCGTCTCGTCGGCAGTGCCGGTAGACAAATTTGCACTTGAGTTTGCACCGGAACTTTCTAGGACCGCCTCAGGCACGCCGGTCACCTTTTCCTCCAACCACTGAAAAACAATAAATAGGGTAGGAATAATAAACACACCCAAGACGGTACCGATCAACATGCCCCCCACAGCACCGGTACCGATGGCGTTGTTTCCAGCGGCCCCTACCCCTGATGCAAGAACCAAGGGCGTTAATCCTAGGATAAAGGCAAAGGAGGTCATCAAGATCGGGCGCAATCTCGACCGCGCGCCCTCGATAGCGGCGTCCGTCAACGACATCCCGTGGTTTCTACGCTGAACGGCAAACTCCACTATCAGAATAGCGTTCTTGGCCAAAAGGCCTATCAGCATAATCAGGGCGATTTGAAAATAGATGTTGTTCTCCAGCCCGGCGAACTTGGTGGTCAGATAGGCGCCAGCAACCCCTACCGGCAGCGATAACAGCACTGAAAAGGGAAGGAGATAGCTTTCGTACTGTGCCGCAAGAAAGAAATAGGTAAACACGATGCTCAAGAGAAAAATGATTCCCGCTTGCCCTGAAGAGGCAATCTCTTCCCGGGTGATGCCCGAATAGGCGATGTCATAATTGTTCGGTAAGGTTTCTGCGGCCACTGAGTTCACGGCGTTGATGGCATCGCCCGAACTGAAACCCTGTGCCGCCGAACCGTTGACGGTAACGGCGTTGAAGAGGTTGAACCGGCTGACGGTCTGCGGGCCGTATACCCGCTCTAGGGATACGAATTGCGACACTGGCGCCATTGCGCCATTGTTGTTGCGCACAAACATACTGTTTAGGCTTTCGGCATCCTTTCGGTCATCGGGCTCGGCCTGTATAAATACCCTAAACTGTTTCCCAAACCGACTGAAATCGGCGGCATATAGTCCCCCGATATAACCCTGCATGGTTCTGAGGATACTACTGATCTCGACACCGGCCTCCTTGGCCTTGGGAATATCAATATCCATTTGCAACTGAGGGAAATTGGTACTGAAGGAATTGGAAGAAAATCCGACCTCGGGCCGTTGGTTTAGGGCGGCCACAAAATTGTTGGCCACGTTGTCCAAATCCTTTAGCTCCCCGTTGGACCGGTCGGTCAATTGCACTTCAAAACCGTCCGAAGCCCCAAAACCAGGGATACTCGGAGGGGTAAAGAACAAAATCTTGGCGTCTGAAATTTCAGCTGTTCTTGCGAACAGTTGCTCCAGTATATTTTCAACTTGGGTTTCGTCGGACTCCCTGTCATCAAAATCCTCAAGAATAATAAAGCCCATTCCGTACGAGCTGCCCTGTCCTGAAAAGAAGTTCCGCCCGCTGATGATCGTGGCCGTACGGATACCCTCGATCGAGCCAATGATTTCATAGACCCGTTTGTTGACATTGAAGGTACGGTCCATCGAAGCTCCCTGTGGCAATTCGAGGTTCATAAAGATCACGCCCCTATCCTCCGAAGGCACAAAACCTGCGGGGGTGGTGCTGTTCGCCCACCAAATAGCCCCCGCGCAGAACAACAGAAGAGCAGCGGTAATCCATTTATGATGGGTCAAAAAGCGCAGTGAGCGCACATATTTGTCTGAAGTCGCCTTAAACCCGGCATTGAACGCTGTGTAAAAGCGCTGTAAAAATCCTTTTTTCTTTTTCTTTCCGTCTTGCGGTTTTAGAAAAATAGCACATAACGCCGGACTAAGGGTCAACGCGTTTACGGCCGATATGACGATGGCTATGATTAAGGTGACCCCGAACTGTTCATAAAAAACGCCCGCCGGACCCTGAATAAAGGTAATGGGTACGAACACGGCCGCCATGACCAAGGTAATGGAGACGATAGCTCCACTGATTTCGCTCATCGCCGAAACGGTAGCTTCCTTGGCATTGTCGTAGCCGTCCTCGAGTTTGGCATGTACTGCCTCGACTACCACAATAGCGTCATCGACCACGATACCGATGGCGAGCAACAGTGCGAAAAGGGTCAACAAGTTGATGGAATAACCAAGCAGCTCTAAAAAGAAAAAGGTGCCGATGATCGAGACCGGCACCGCAATCGCTGGAATTAGGGTAGATTTTAAATCCTGTAAAAAAACAAAGACCACTAAGAACACCAAAAGAAAGGCCTCGATAAGGGTTGTTTTGACCTTGTCCATCGAGGCGGTCAAAAATTTGTTGGTGTCGTAATTAATCAGATAATCGACGCCTTGGGGAAATCCTTCCTTGAGCTCGTCGAGCTTGACATAAATTTCCTCGATAATCTCTTGGGCGTTGGAGCCGGGAGTCTGAAAAACTCCAAAACTGATGGCCGGATGGCCTCTAGAAAGGCTGGTCGAACTGTAGGAAAATGCGTCGAGCTCTATCTTGGCTACATCCCCCAAGCGCAAAAACTGACCATTACCCATTGATTTTATGATAATGTCTTGATATTCATTGGCCGTCTTGTAACGTCCCTTGTACTTGATGACGTATTCGAAGGCTTCCCCTGAGTTTTGGCCCAAAGAACCCGCCGCCGCCTCTAAACTCTGTTCGCCGATTGCATTGGCCACATCGGTAGTGGTAACGCCGTAGGAAGCTAATTTGACAGGATTCAGCCAAATTCGCATCGAATAGTCCTTTGCGCCGAACACGCTTACATCGCCCACCCCGTTAATTCGTTGCAGTTCGGGCCTGACATTGATACTCAGATAGTTTTGGATAAAGGTATCGTCGTAATCGGGGTTGGTGGAATAGAGTGCGGCGTACATGAGTGCCGAGCTCTGTCTTTTTTGGGTGATGACCCCCGAGCGAATCACTTCGGCAGGTAGCAGCGCATTGGCCCGAGCCACCCGGTTCTGTACGTTTACCGCTGCAATATCGGGGTCAACGCCCTGTTCGAAATACACGGTGATACTCGCACTGCCCGAGTTACTGGCCGAAGAGGTAATGTAGGTCATGTCCTCCACTCCATTGATCTGCTCCTCGATGGGTACGATGACACTTTCCAAGATGGTTTCGGCATTGGCCCCGGGATAATTCGCAGATACCTGTACCGTGGGCGGCGCAATATCGGGATACTGGGTCACGGGCAGCGTCAAATAGCCTAAAACCCCCAACAGTACGAGAATAATCGATATGACCGTAGAAAGTACCGGCCTTTCTATAAATGTCTTTATCATATCTCGTTATTTAAATACGGTATCGAAAGATTTGAGAATACTGTCCATCTGAGTCGGTATAGGTTTGATTTGAGTACCGGGCCGCACCTTGCTTACACCATTGCCCAAAATGGAATCGCCCTTTGCAATACCTCCTCCTTCTAAAACATAGAACTGGCCAGCTTGGGCTTGGATCGTTAAGGACGCGGGCACCAGCGTATCGGCCACTACCTTATAGACATAGATATTTCCCTGTTGCTCATAGGTCGATAGGGCGGGCACTACCAAGGCATCATGAAATTGTTCCGGCACCTTTACTGTACCACTGCCTCCGTCGCGCAAGATGCCTTCCGGATTATCAAAACGTGCCCGGAAAGAAATGGTACCGGTCTGCGGATCGATATCGCCGGCAATAGTCTCGATCGTACCTTCATGTTGGTATTCATCGCCAGTAGCCAAAATCAATTTCACATTGGGCAGGTTCTTAATTTTTTCGTCCATGTTCTTTCCCTCAACAGCTCTTATGAAAGTGATAAAGTTCTTTTCGTTCAACGAAAAATAGGCATAAATGGTACCTACGGACGATACCCGGGTAAGGGGCAATTGGGTCTGCGTGCTCACTAAAGATCCTTTCCTAAAATTGATGGAGCCGACTACTCCGTCGACCGGACTCTGAACGTTGGCATAATCAATGTTCGCCCCTACCCCTTGGTACGCACTCTTGGCTTGTTCGAGCCTAGCTTTGGCCGATTCGAGCTGAACAGGACTTATAATATTTTTTTCGACCAAGGGAATGAGTTTGTTAACTTCCACTTGGGCAACGTTCACGTTCGCTTTGGCCGCTGCGGCGTCTTGGTCCAGCGATTGAGTTTCAAGACGGAACAGTATCTGGCCTCTTTTCACCCGTTGCCCTTCCTCGACCAATACATTTTGAATATAGCCCGTTATTTTCGGGCGCACCTCACTACTGACATCGCCCTGAAAGCTTGCAGGATAATTGTTGAAAGTACTCACGGTGCGGGTCTCGACGGCAATCACGGGATAAGGCATCACCTGTTGGCCCTGACCGCCAGGACCGCCTTGTACGCCTTTGCCATCACCACAACTAATGGCCAGAAACGATACCATTAGAACTACTAAAAAGTTCAAAAGAAGTTTGGTCATGAGGGTTTGGATTAGCATTTCCAAAAATACAACCGGTAAATCTGTATACTAGCGGGAAGTTGTTAATTGATCGTTAAAAGGGGTCTACAATGCCGATCGGAACTGTTCCAAAAATCGCACATCGTTTTCGCTCAACAGGCGGATATCGGAAATCTGGTGCAGCAATAAGGCGATTCTGTCGATTCCCATCCCAAACGCAAAGCCCGAATAGGTTTCGGAATCGATACCGCAGTTGTCCAGCACATTAGGGTCGACCATCCCGCAGCCCATGATCTCGAGCCATCCGGTGCCCTTGGTCATGCGGTAATCGGTCTCGGTCTCCAGTCCCCAGTAGACATCGACCTCCGCACTGGGTTCGGTAAAGGGAAAATAGGAGGGGCGCAAGCGGATTTTTGATTTTCCGAAGAGTTCGGTGGTAAAAAATTGCAGTGTCTGTTTTAGGTCGGCAAAGGATACGTCCTTATCGATATACAGCCCTTCCACTTGATGGAAAAAACAGTGCGAGCGCGACGAGATGGCCTCGTTTCTGTATACCCTTCCGGGGGATATCGTACGGATCGGCGGCTTGTTGTTCTCCATATACCGCACCTGCACGGATGAAGTATGGGTGCGTAAGAGGATGTCGGGATTGGTCTGCACGAAAAAAGTATCCTGCATATCGCGCGCCGGATGGTGCTCCGGAAGGTTCAGGGCCGTAAAATTATGCCAATCGTCCTCGATTTCAGGCCCTTCGGAAACGTTGAAGCCTATCCTCGAAAAAATCTCGATGATTTGGTTCTTTACAATGGAAATAGGATGTCGTGCCCCCAAAGCGATAGGTTCGCCCGGCCGTGTCAAATCGCCATAGACCGCCTTTTCGGTTGTCTTATTCTCCAAAGCTTCTTTCAGCGTATTCACCTTTTCGGTCGCCAAGGTCTTAAGCTCATTGATAGTCTGTCCGAATTCCTTTTTCTGGTCATTGGGCACGTTCTTGAACTCCGCAAAAAAATCGTTGAGCAGGCCTTTTTTGCTTAAATATTTGATTCGGAAAGTCTCCACTTCCGCCTTGGAATCGGCTTTGAAGTTTTCTACTTCCGCAATATGCTTTTTAAGAGTATCGATCATAGTAAATACAACTGGCTAAGTTGGCAAATTTAGGACTTTGATACCACTTTGACAAAGTTTGGAAAAGCATTGAAAAGAAAATAGGTGTTTCCTATTTGGCCTGCCCGATTTTTAAAGTAAATCAACCTTTTCAAAGGTTATATGAGCGTCAATAACGTGTGTCTCTGATGGTGCAAGCACTCGAGCAACTAGTGAACCAATATTTTAGGTTTTGATGGTAGCCCTAAAGTCGAATCAACAATCTCTTAAAGTAGTTTTAGGAGCGAAGTGTTTACGAAAACAATCTTCGAGAACGACCGGCCGCACTCCATTAATCCGATAACCCTAAATCCGATAATCCCTATAATTTAAGTACTTATTTCCGCCCAAAATCCGCCGGAATCTCGCCCCAGGCTTTCGTCTCCCATTTTGCAATCGGCGTATTGTACGAGTTGCTTTTCAGCCAATCGAGTGCGCGGCGTACGAGGTCGAAAAGGGCTTTGTTTTTTGGCGTCTCCTTGAGTTTGGTGTTGCAGGTACGTTTGCGTACCCAGCTCATGGCGGTGCGGGAGTCGGTGTAGATGATCCGGTCGCTGTTTTTTTGCTTGAGAAAGGCGAGGCCGTGTACAAGGGCCAAAAATTCGCCGATATTGTTGGTGCCTTGCGCAAAAGGGCCTTGTCGGAACAGTTTTTTGCCTGTTTTTGTATCGACGCCCTGATATTCCATCACACCGGGATTTCCGCTAGAGGCGGCATCCACCGAAATGGAGTGGTAGTTGGGCGTTCCGAATTTCAGGAGTTGTTCGGGGGTTAGCGAAGGCTCTCCCTTTTTTTTTCCCTTGTATTCCTCATAATTGCCATTGTACGCTTTTTTAGCGGCGGCAAAGGTGGGGAAAGATTTGTACTGTGCGCCTTTGTAGCCGGTTATAGCGGCTTTGCAATCTTGCCATGTATCATAGATTCCGGGGCGTTTGCCTTTCCAGACGGTATAGAATTTTTGTTTTTTGGCCATGGTTTAGGTCAGGATCTGGTTTCTTTCACTTCTACTTCAGCAAGCGCAATGCATCGCCTTGGGAGGGGTTGGAACTACTTTCTATGCTCCCGAATATTAACGGGAGGGGGAGGCTAGCAGCTTCTCGATGACTTTGGGAAAATGGGCATATTCCAATTCATGAATCTTCTCTGCAATGCGCTCTACGCTATCTTCCGGAGCAATCATGGTTTTTGCCTGATGGATAATGGCCCCCTCATCATAATTCTCGTTGACGTAATGAATAGTGATACCCGATTCGGGATCCCCGTTCGCCTTTACCGCTTGGTGTACCTTGTCGCCATACATCCCTTTGCCTCCATATTTAGGCAATAAAGCAGGATGGATATTAACCATCTTATCCGGAAACGCCCGAATTATTTTTTTAGGGATTTTCCAGAGAAATCCGGCCAGCACGATCAAGTCGGGATCTAAGGCCTTCAAGATATCGAGGACGCAGTCGCTATCGTAAAACGACGTCCTATTAAAATATAAACCATTGATTTTTAAATTATCGCATCTTTCCAACACCTTGGCATCCTTTTTATTAGTCAAAACGGCGGAAATGGTAACCTCGGGACTATCCTGAAAATAACGCACGATATTTTCAACGTTAGATCCGGAACCGGAAGCGAAAAGGATGATGTTCTTGGTTTTCAAGATGATGTCTGGGTTAGGATCCGTTTAAGGATAAAGGCAAAATACTTACAATTGGGGTGAAATTCCAAATTCCGAGCACCAAACTTGCCCACCGTTCACGATTCCCTACACCAATCGCCTACTGCATCTGCGCCTGCCAACTATCTTTTTTGGCTCAAACTGTCGATCATATCCTTTAATTTATTAAATTACCATACATTTTAGCGGCAAATGGTATTATTACGACAAAGTTTTTTACTTTTGCCATCAATTAAAATTTTAAAACCAATATTATTATGTCAGACATTGCATCAAGAGTAAAAGCTATCATCGTT
>RCMY010000130.1_pt1 | contig 69550 bp, 62 predicted proteins | sample 2041341 | NCBI WGS metagenome assembly RCMY01 (sample SAMN09708234, study PRJNA481090) | Marine sediment metagenome, whole genome shotgun sequencing project. | reverse complement strand
GTCTATGCAACGTATGGCCGTTGCAAAGCTGGTAAACAGTCATCCGCACCTTGCTATGGTTGCGGAGTACAGCAATGCGATCGAAGCCAAAAACGGTATTAAAAATCATGAGATCGATCTGATCTTTCTTGATGTTGAAATGCCTATCATTAACGGATTCGACCTACTCGAATCGCTAGAAAACAGTCCGCAAGTGATTTTGATCACCGGAAAACCTGATTATGCGCTAAAGGCATTCGATTACGACGTAACTGATTATTTGCACAAGCCGATTACTTTGGCCCGCTTCGATGCCTCGGTCAAACGAGCCATTTCGAAATACGAGCAAATGCATCACGTACATGAAGACGAGGAGCATATCTTCGTTAAAAGTAATCTCAAAAAGCGTAAGGTTATCCTTAACGATATCAAGTGGATCGAAGCACTCGGTGATTACATCAAATTGGTAACCGACGAGGCCAATATCGTCATTTTGTCGACAATGAAGTCTTTTGAAAAGCAATTGCCCGAAGAAAAGTTTCTCCGTATTCACAAATCTTATATCGTAAACTTGGAGAAAATCGAAAAGTTCAACAGTAAGAACGTTGAAGTAAGTGGACGGTCCATTCCTTTAAGTAGGAACAAAAAGACCGAGTTGGCCGAAGCGTTGAGCAACGTCTAGCACTTCTACTTTGATTATATAGACCGTTGTTTCCTGAGAAGGAGACAACGGTTTTTTTATTGGGGAGATTAAGACATTAGACGTGGCGGCTAGCCGGCTGGTTTGAGATGTGAGAGTCTTATGATCGGTGTTTAACTTGCGGCTACTCGTCGCAGACGAGCGTTAGCGGAGTATGTATTCAAGCTTGAACTTGACTTTGATATTTTTTTTGGAATATGGTGCTTGGCACTTGCAATTTGCCTCGTCTAAATGTGATCTACATTATAAATGACCCGAACACTCCGATACTGCGAGACGGCGTTGAAGGATTTTTCAATGCGTTTGATAACGGATTTAGTCTTTGTCAAGGATTGATTTTGCGGAATCTTGACCATCACATTCTTTAAAAATTGGTTGCGAATACGGGCGACTGGTGGATATTCGGGGCCCAATACATTCCCTCTCAATGCGTTTCTAAGTGCTTGGGCAAACCATTCTGCGGCCTCGTTCAGCCGGTTGTATTCCTTATGCTTAAATGTAATCCGGACAATGCGGTTTTGTGGGGGGTATTTGTACTGCTCCCGTTCGTAGAGCTGCTCTTTGAACATGCCCTCGTAGTCGTTGGTCGATACCTGTTTCAAAATTTGATGGTAAGGATTATAACTTTGGATGATGACCTTCCCCTGTTTCTTCGTTCGCCCTGCCCTACCCGATACTTGGGTCAACAATTGAAAACAGCGCTCGTGCGCCCGATAGTCGGGAAAGTTCAAGAGGGAATCCGCGTTCATTATCCCCACCAAGCTAACATTCCTAAAATCGAGTCCTTTGGTCAACATTTGGGTGCCGACAAGAATGTCCATCTCTTGCTGTTCGAAGGCGGTGATAATTTTCTCATAACCGTGCTTGCCTCGTGTTGTATCGAGATCCATACGCCAGGTCTTGGCTTCGGGGAAAAGCGTTTCAAGTTCCTTTTCCACTTGTTCGGTTCCAAATCCTTTAGTATCTAAGTTAGGGCTTCCGCAGGCTTGGCAACTTTCTGGCAAAGCCATATGATAGCCACAATAATGGCAACGTAACTGTTTTTTGTACTGATGGAAGGTAAGGCTCACATCACAATTGGAGCATTGGGGCGAATGGCCGCATGACGTACATTCCACAATAGGCGCATATCCCCGGCGGTTTTGAAATAGGATAATCTGTTCGCCCGCATCCAAGGTTTCTTGTATTTCTTCGAGCAAACGCTCCGAAAAATGGCCTTTCATCCGTTTCTTTCGGGTATGTTCCTTAAGGTCGACAAGTTCTATCTCGGGCATGAGCACGTTGCCATAACGGCGTTTTATTTCAGCATAGCCGTATTTACCCGTTTGTGCATTAAAGAAACTTTCAATACTAGGTGTCGCCGAACCCAGTAGAATATGGCATTGATGCAAGTTGCCCAAAACTATGGCCGCATCGCGGGCATGATAGCGCGGAGCGGGGTCGAACTGTTTGAAGGACCCCTCATGCTCCTCATCGACGATGATCAATCCCAAATCGGAATAGGGCAAAAACAAGGCGGAGCGTGCCCCGATGACAATTTGTGCCTTTGGTTTTTTGGCCAAAATGTTATTCCACACCTCTACCCTTTCCTGTATATTGTATTTGGAATGATAGACGGATACCTTCTCCCCGAAATACTCTTGCAAACGGGAAATCAACTGCGTCGTTAATGCGATTTCCGGCAAAAGGTAAAGGGCCTGTTTGCCGGATTGGATGCATTCCTCAATCAGCTTTACATACACCTCGGTCTTTCCGGAAGAGGTGACACCGTGCAACAATACCGTTTTTTTATCCTCAAAACCTTGGGATATATCCTTTAAAGCTTCCTGCTGATATTCATTGAGTTCCTTAAGCGCGTAGTTATCTTCGTCGCCCTCATAGTTTACCCGATCGGTACGGATAAAATATTCCTCTAGAATTTCCTTATCCACCAAAGATTTGATGACTGCCTTTGAACCTCCGCTGGTCTCCTCGAGCTCGGAAACTTTGATTGGTTTCTTCTTGACCGCCTGCAACTGGAAAAGGGATAGTACGACCTGACTTTGTTTGGGGGCACGGCTCAGGGTTCCCAACAGGGATTCCAATTTTTCCTCGGATAAATATTCCGTCCCCAATTTAACGTAGCGCACTAATTTAGGCTTGTACTGCTCGTACATTTCCTCTTTTAAAATGATGATTTTTTTTTCGAGTAGCCGATTGAGAATGGGAAGAATATTTTTCCGGTCGATGATGGAACTTACCTCATGGACTTTTAGGGTGGACTGGTGCTGTAGGGCCTCATAGACCAAAAATTCGTCATCCTCCAAATCTGTATCATCCACCACAACCCTATCGTTTCGCAGAATCAGGGTCTCACTTTCCAGTAAAAATGCACTGGGTACGGCCGATCGAAAAACTTCCCCCAAAGAGCACATATAGTAGTCCGCTATCCACTGCCAATGCTTGAGCTGAATGGGATTTACGATGGGATGCTCATCTAATATCCGATAGATTTCCTTGGCTTCATACACCTCCGGCGGTGAATTATGAACCGAATGCACCAAAGCGGTATAGATTTTGGATTTTCCGAAAGGCACGCCGACCCGCATTCCGGGCTTCAAAAATTCCGCTTCCGATTTAGAAACGCTATATGTAAAGAGTTTTTCTAGAGGAATCGGTAGGATGACGTTGATAAAATACTGCATGGATCGCAAGATACTGAATCGGAAATCAATTATCCTTCGACTCTTTTCCAGGTCTGCGTGCGATAAATAAAGGCCAAGTAGCCCCTTACCATCAGTTCATCGGGATTATCGGGATTAAGCCATATCTTACACCGAAAGGTCATGGCCTGTTGGGGATCGAACAGGGTATCGCCCTTATAAATGCCATCGCCCTGATGTTCGGCATCTTGTATAATGGTCATGCCCAAAACGGGTTTGTCTTTCCGATCGCCTTCACATTTTTCACAAAGAAAATTTTCTTTACCCAATTCAACGATCTCGATGACTTTACCATCCATATATCCCGCTTCATCTTTGTACACGTTAATAATCGCTTTGGCTTTTCCGGTGCGGTCGTCGATGGTCTTCCACTTTCCGAAAACGGATTGTGCCTGTAGCGTTGGTGCGACCATTATTAAAATTAAGGCAATAAATAGGTTATTGATTGTCATCCTGTTTTTTATGGGTTTTTCGTAGGGAGTTCAAGGTAGCGTTCAATTCGAAGCCGAGCAACAAAATATTGGAATTTATCCAGATATACACCATTAATATCAATAATCCCCCCAAAGCACCGTACAATTCGTTGTACCGTGCGAATTTTTCGACATATACACCAAAAAGGTAAGAGGTCAGCATGAACAATAGGGTCGTCATCAGCGCGCCCACGGAGAAAAAACGGGCCTGTTTACCTTCGGCCGTTCCGAAATAATAAAGAATTGCGGTCGTAAAATACGATAACAGAAGAAAAAACAACACCTTACCGATATTTGCGCCGATGATATCACTTTGAGTAAGATCATAACCCCTGGTCTCGGCGGCCCAAATACTTAGATAGTCCAAAATATAAAATTCGAAATATACAAAAGTGACCGCCCCTACAATCAATAATATGGATAGGATAACCCCTACCATCAGCGCATACAGATATTGTCTAAAAAAATTACGGGTGAGATCGACATGGTATGAATTCTCGAAACCGCCGAAAATAGCATTTACGCCGTTCGCCATCAAAAATATGGATATAAAAAAGGTGCCTGACAACAATCCTCCCTGTTTCTGCCCTTTTATCTGCTGGTATATCTCATGAAAATAATCACTGGTCGCAGATGGCAAAAAGGATTCTAAAAACAGTAGGAACTGAAAATCAAAATCTTCATTTCCTACGCTTACATAGGGGATGACGTAAGGTATTAAAGTCAGTAAAAAAATCAACAAGGGAAAGAGAGCCAAGAACAAGCTGAAAGCAATCGAACTAGCACTAGTAGACAAGGTGCCCTTCACGATTCCGAAAATATAAATTTCCAAGAGGTCGTAAAGCGAAAGGCCCTCAAAGGCGGATAATTTTACCTCCTTGAGAAAGCGCACCAAACGATTAACAATGGGAATTTTGGCAAGCTTTTCCTCTACTTCTTGAGACATCTATACCGCTTTAAGGCTTAAGTCCATATTATAAACGGAATGGGTCAATGCTCCCGAAGAGATATAATCTACCCCACATTCCGCATATTTTCGGATAGTCGTTTCGTCGATGCCGCCAGAAGATTCTGTCAAGCAGGTATTACCGATTAATTCCACCGCTTTTCGGGTATCTTCATAGTTGAAATTATCAATTAAAATCCGGTATACGCCGTCTGATTTTAGAATTTCTTTGATTTCATCCAAATTTCGGGCCTCGACAATTATTTTCAGATTACGCTCGGTATCCTTCAAGTAGTCCTTTGTTTTTTGAATGGCCTTTGTGATGCCCCCAGCAAAATCGATATGGTTGTCCTTTAGCATGATCATATCGTACAATGCGAACCGATGGTTTTCGCCGCCCCCGATCTTAACCGCCCACTTTTCTAAGGCGCGTATACCAGGAGTGGTTTTTCGGGTATCTAAAATTTGAGTATCGGTTCCTTCCAACAGCTTCACAAACGAATTCGTTTTGGTGGCAATGGCACTCATCCGTTGCATGGCGTTCAATACGAGCCGTTCCGCTTTCAGAATACTTTGTGAACTTCCAGAAACATAAAATGCGATATCTCCGTGTTTTACAGGCGAACCATCTGCAATTCCTATTTCGAGTTCCAAATTTCCATCTACATTGGCAAAAACCTGCATGGCAAAATCGATTCCCGCAATAATGCCGTCATCCTTGACCAATAATTTGGCCTTACCATTGGCCGTTTTAGGAATACAGGCCAGGGAGCTATGATCGCCATCACCGACGTCTTCACGAATGGCATTTGCTATGATGATATCGATTTCTTTTTGAAACTGGGCTTCGGTAATCATATATGCAGCTATTAGTTTCCGCTAAATTAGTAAATGTTATTTGGTTCAAGGTCATTGCGCAGAGTTACACAGAGAATTAACGCAGCGAAAATACCGTGTGACAGATATACTGATAGAGCGCCGGTCGTGCGCTTGAAGCTGGTCTTGCCGTATATTTTTTAAATTGGTGCTTGGGATTTGGAATTTGCAAATTACATTTGCCACATGACCATCAAACTTCTAGCCATAGGCAAAACGGACAGCAAATCACTGCAACAGCTTATTTCGGAATATGAAAATCGGTTGAAGCACTACGTTCGGTTTGAGCTCGAGACCATCCCTGATATTAAGAACGTAAAAAACCTTTCGGAAGTACAGCAAAAGGAAAAAGAAGGCGAACAAATCTTAAAGAAATTGAGACAGACCGATATCCTGGTGCTTTTGGACGAAAATGGGAAACATTTTTCCTCAGTCGACTTTTCAAAATATCTTCAAAAGAAGATGAACTCCGGCATCAAACAGTTAGTTTTTGTTATTGGAGGCCCTTATGGTTTTAGCGATTCCGTTTACGAAAAGTCGCAGGGAAAGATAAGTCTATCGAAAATGACCTTCTCGCATCAGATGGTGCGGTTATTTGTTGTCGAACAAGTCTATAGGGCATTTACCATTCTGAGGAACGAGCCGTATCACCATCAATGAAGTTTAAGCGTCAAGTTCAATGGAAATTAGAGTCTACCAATGAGAATTATCGTGAGAATCCCGCCGGCGTTAATCCCCAGCGGCGCAGAATGGCGGGAATGACAAAAAATTAATACAACACCCTAAACTTGATCGTATTCTCCACTTTCTTCAGCGCCTTGATGACATCCTTGTTGTATTCCTTGTCCAAATCCGTAATAACATAGCCTACTTCGCTGTCGGTAGACAGGTATTGACCTGAAATATTCAGTTGATACTCGGCCAACACGGCATTAATCTTCGCCATTATACCGGGCACGTTCTTGTGGATATGTAAAAATCGATGCGCGCCATTCTGTTTGGGCAAACGGATATTCGGAAAATTCACCGCGTCAACGGTATTGCCCGAATTGATATAATCCATTATTTTATTGGGCACAAAATCAGCGATATCGCGCTGGGCCTCTTCGGTACTACCCCCGATGTGCGGAGTTAGTATCACATTGTTCAATCCCTGTAATTCGCTTTTGAATTCACCATTACTTGCAGGTTCTTCAGGGTAAACATCGATGGCCGCACCTGCCAATTTTCCACTCTTGAGAGCATTCGACAAAGCTTCTATATCGACCACAAAACCGCGGGAAAGGTTGATTAACAATGCTCCATCCCGCATCTGCTTGATTTCCCGTTCACCGATAAAATTTCTATTCGCGGGATTGTCGTCAATATGCAGGGAGACCACATCAGAAACGTTCAAAAGATTTTCGAGAGTCGTGCATTTCTTTGCATTACCCATGGCCAAACTATCCTCGATATCATAATAATATACCCGCATGCCCAGGGCTTCCGCCAAAATGGATAATTGTTTTCCAATATTACCATATCCAACGATACCGAGGTTCTTTCCTCGCACTTCTCGTGACCCGGTAGCTGACTTCTGCCAAGATCCGGCATGTAATTCGGTACTTTTTGGAAATATACTGCGGTTCAACATAATAATCTCTCCGATGGCCAGTTCGACCACTGATCGTGTGTTGCTATACGGTGCATTGAACACGACCACCCCTTTTTTCTTGGCATGTTCAAGATCAATCTGGGTAGTACCGATACAAAACGCACCGATCACCAATAACTTGTTTGCAGCGTCGAGCACCTTTTCGGTCACGTGGGTCTTAGATCGGATACCCAATACGTGTACGCCCTTTATTTTTTCGATAAGTTCGTCTTCGGGAATACTATGTGTAAGCATTTCAACCGAAAATCCCTCATCGGATAGATTATCAAAGGCATCTGTGTGCACATTTTCCAACAACAATATTTTGATGCGGTTCTTGGGATAGGAAATATTTCTGGGTAGATCGTTCACAAATAAAAATTCATCCATATTCGGAGTTATATGATCGGCATTGATGGCGGCTTTTTCACGGTGTACATTTTCGGTGTAGGCAAAAAATTTATGGGCAATTCCGGCTTCGCGCATTACGTAGTCGCTGTATCCATCGCCGATCACCTGCACCTCGCCGTCGAGGTTCAAGCGCCTCAGGCACTCAATCTTTCCATTATGGGAAGCAAGCACGTTATCTTCATCGAACCCAATGATTTTTCCCTCGTCATCGAATTCAAAGGTGTTGGCGTATACTCTGTCCGAAGGAATATTGTATTCTTTGACAATAGGATCGATAAACTCCTTAAATCCACAAGAAATCACATAGATATCATCGGAAAACTTCTCGAAAAATTCCTTGTTCGCTTCGATGGATTTGGAAATCTTCTGCCGTAATTCTTCGACTAAAGGTTCTAGATCATCCTTATGGGCGTTCAACAGTTTAATACGCCTTTCTAAAGATTCGGTAAATGAAATATCGCCATCGATCCCCAAATTGGTAATCTCTTGGATCTTACTAATGATTTCCTCACGATTAGATTTTCCCTGTAAGGTTATCTCCGCCAAAACATCCAAAGCCTCTACCCTGGTCAAAGTGCTATCAAAATCGAATACGTACTTTCTGCCTGTGTTTACCATATATCTGTTGAAACCATTCCCAATACAATACACGGAAATGGTATTTAATTTCAAAATTAAGGCACAAAAGTAAAGATAAATTTTATCCGTTCTGGAGGAATTGTACGAAAAGTTATCTCTGTAACTAATCGTCGTCAATTTGATAGGGATTTAAATTTGCAATGAAATTGATCAAAATCATCAAAGGTTCCCACACGTGCGGGAAGGCGTCTAAGTTAGGCTTAAGACAACACTAGCTTCTGTAGATAATACCTGTCAGAACGGCGAGTCCGAAACTTAACAGTGTACCGATCAAAATGTACTCCGTAAGCTTCCGGTTATTGCTTTGCTTCAAATCATTGAAACGAAAGACGGATTTGGCGCCTATCAATAATCCGATAGCCTCCCAACGTCCTAAAATAATGAACATCAGCACGAACAAGCGTTCGATAATGCCAATATATTTTCCCGCGTTAGGAAGGGATTTATGGTCCAGTTCGATTTTATCGCCCATGGCTTCCAACAATTTTCCCATGATAATGGCCGCCGGAAATGTAACGAATACGATTGCGGTTACCAACGGCCAGTCCAGCTCTTGGAAAAAGATAGTAAGCTGTTTTAACCAATCGCCGCGATAGGCAACAAAAAATAGAACGGTCAGATGAAGAAACTGATCAATGAAAAAAGGAATACTCCTAAGTTTGAACAATGGCGTGGCGTATAGCTTGGCCAAATCGATAAAGTAATGGGAAACGGAGATAATCAAGGCCAGTTTCCAATACTGTAGGTCCCACAAAAGTATCATGGTCAAAACAAAATGGAGCAGCACATGTATATAAAGGTATTTTGACCTGACCTTGTTCGCTTCTTTGTGAACGACCCAACGGGTGGGCTGTAACAGAAAATCCCCTATGAGGTGCGCCAGTAGAAGTTTGGTAAAGATCATCATCGATTCAGTTCGTTTAGGATTTTTTCATAATAATCGAGCAATTCGAAGACCAGGTCGAGACGTGCCCTTTTTTGCCGCTGGCTCACGGCCGATTGTTGAATACCAAGCTGATCGGCCAGTTCTTTCTGAGATGCCTTGGGATATTCAAAGGCCAAAACCACAATTTCTGCGGAAACGGTGCTCCAATCATCCATGAAGTCGAGCGCCAATTTGAGCATAAGGTTTAAGGTATCGTCATAGAAACCACTGCCCGTCGCGATGGTGAGGTTTAATTTATCTTCTTTCAAGGATTCGAAGGTTCTACCGGAACGAATGTAAGCAGGCCCGCTCGATTCACTGACCCCGACACCTCTAAAGGTTTCTGTACCAAGGCCTATACCCATACGTACATCTAGCCCTTTAACGGTCTTCATAAGGGCCTTTATGTGTATGGCCGCCCCAAGTACATCTTCATAGGGAATTTTCAATTGAAACTCGTCTCCCCGGTAGACCTCCCAGTCAGTGGGTGATTCACCGAAATTCGATAAGTACTTTTTCAACTTGCCGAGCCACTCGGAAGCCTCGTAGTTCTCGGAATTTATAATATCGCCTGTTATAATCGCTATCATATCTAATATAAGTCAAAACGCTAATATATGAATATATTATTGAATTAGCTAATATTGTGAATTATAAGCTAAAAAGCTAATATAATAAATTATAAGCTAAATTGCTTATGAGAATCAAAACCATCTCCGTACCAGCAGACAGTATTGCTTAAATTCCTTTTCGAAAATTTCGGTTAACGCCTGTTCTTCGGGTTCGATTTGAAACCGGTTCATATAAGCCACAAACCCTGCGGCCAAAAGTGTATTGAAAGCATTGCCCAGCCAAACGCCCCAAGCCAACAGTAGCAACAACATTGCAAGATACATTGGGTTTCGGGTATAGGCATAGATTCCGTTCACAACCAATTTTTTGGTCTTATCGGGCTGTGTAGGATCAATCGTGGTCTTTGCCGCGTAAAACTGGAAAAGCGCCATTACCACAATTATAATTGCAAATACAGCCAAAGCGACCATGAGATAGCGGCGGCCAAAAAAATCAAAATATCCGACGGGCAGGAACTCGGCGAGCAGATACATCAAGCATCCGAAAATCAAAAAAACAACGGCAGGGGGAATTTTTAACTTCATCCGCTAAAATTACTATTTTTGAGAGAATGAAACTCGTCTTCGCAACACACAATCAAAACAAATTCGCTGAGGTCAAAAAACTGGTTCCAGCGCATATCGATCTGGTGTCGCTGACCGATATAGGCTGTACCGAAGAAATTCATGAAACAGGAAAAACCCTGGAAGAGAATGCCCGTATAAAGGCCAATTACGTGACCGAAAACTTTGGACTACCCTGTTTCGCCGATGACACGGGACTCTTAGTAGATGCCCTTCATGGTGCACCTGGCGTATTTTCTGCCCGGTATGCCGGCGAACAAAAGAGCTCTGACGATAATATAGACAAACTATTAGCAGCACTAAAGGGCAAAAACGATCGAAAAGCAAGGTTTGCGACCATAATCGCACTAAATCTTGCTGAAAATCAACATATTTTCGAGGGAAGCGTAAAGGGTGAAATCATAAAAGAAAAACAGGGAGACGGTGGTTTTGGCTACGACTCGATTTTCCGGCCCATAGGATACGTAAAAACATTTGCACAGCTTTCCTTAAAGACCAAAAATCAAATCGGCCACCGGGGAAAAGCCATACAAAAATTACTACAGTTCTTAGAGAAATAGCATGTCTCAATAATTAAACGTACCTTTGCCGCCTTAAATACCCAAAAAGGGTATACTAACGCCGCCTGTATGGCAGGTGTTGTACAGGGCAAGTCCAATGGGTTATAAGTTAATCGCTCTTTACAACACACATATTTGCGATTAACTATAACATATTATGACAAAATTTGAAGCACTGGGGCTAGACAAGCCTCTATTAGATGCTGTTGCCGACATGGGTTTTGAAACCCCCTCGGAAGTACAGGAAAAAGCAATCCCCATTTTATTGGAAAGGGAGACCGACCTGGTCGCTCTTGCCCAGACCGGAACGGGAAAAACTGCCGCCTTTGGCTTCCCCCTTATCCAAAAACTGGACAGTAACAGCCGCACCACACAAGGGTTGATCCTCTCCCCTACTCGCGAACTTTGCTTGCAGATCACCAACGAAATTCAAGCCTATTCCAAATACGTGAAAGGGGTGAATACCGTTGCCATCTATGGTGGGGCAAGCATCACCGATCAAGCGCGGCAGATTAAGCGCGGCGCACAAATCGTAGTGGCCACTCCCGGTCGGATGAAAGATATGATCGGTCGTGGACTTGTTGATATTTCTAAAATCGACTATTGTATTCTTGACGAAGCCGATGAAATGCTCAACATGGGCTTTTATGAAGATATCAAGGATATTCTCAGCAACACGCCCAAAGAAAAATCCACTTGGTTGTTCTCGGCCACCATGCCAAATGAAGTTTCTAAGATTGCTAAGAAATTCATGCACAATCCAGTTGAGATCACCGTCGGTACTAGAAATGCCGGAATCTCAACAGTAAACCATGAATATTACGTAGTCGGTGGGCGAGATCGATATCCCGCTTTAAAAAGACTGGCCGATGCCAATCCCGATATTTTCTCCGTTGTGTTTTGTAGAACGAAACGGGATACCCAGCGAGTCGCCGAAAAATTGATCGAAGACGGTTATAACGCAGGTGCTTTACACGGAGATCTCAGCCAGAACCAGCGCGACTTGGTCATGAATTCTTTTCGGAAGAAACAGATACAACTGCTTGTCGCTACCGATGTGGCCGCACGTGGTATCGATGTCGATGACATTACCCACGTTATCAACTATCAGCTTCCCGATGAAATCGAAGTCTACACCCATAGAAGCGGGCGTACGGGGCGAGCCGGCAAATCAGGAATCTCAATGGTCATCGTGACGCGTAGTGAAATGCGCAAGATAAAATCCATAGAGAAAAAAATCCAACAGAATTTTACCCAAAAAACTATTCCCACAGGAATTGAAATCTGTGAGACGCAACTGTATCACTTGGCCAACAAAATCAAGGAGACCAAGATAAATAAAGATGTGGATAATTATCTGCCCGCTATAAATGAAGTCTTGGAGGGCATTGATCGCGAAGAACTGATCAAAAAGATAGTATCCGTCGAATTTACCCGCTTTTCGAATTACTATAACAAGACCAAAGATTTGAACGTCTCCGATAGTAGAGAAAGCAGAAGCAGCAGGGGCGTTCGGGAAAGCAGTGGTTCGCCGTCATCAAACGGTTCGGTTCGCTATTTTATCAATGTAGGCGAAAAAGATGGCTACGATTGGATGACCTTAAAAGATTTTCTGCGTGATACCTTAAGCCTAGGTCAAGAGGATGTGTATAAAGTCGATGCCAAAGATTCTTTTTCCTTCTTTAACACCGAAGCCGAGCATACCGATCAAATCCTCAAGTTTTTTACCGATTTCAAATTGAACGGACGGTTTATCAACGTCGAAATTTCGCAAAATCCAGGTGGAGGCGGCAGTAGCGGAGGCGGCGGTTTTCGCGGTAAGAAAGGCAAAGGCAAGAGAAAAGACAAGTTCAATGATCGCGGCGGGCGTAGTAAGGCTCGCGAAAGAGACGGAGCTAAAGCTAAATCGGGAAACTCCGGTAATAGACGAAGCAAGCAAAGTAGAAGCGATTTCTTTTAAAACTCCTTAAAGCTATGCTTTTAGAGTTAATTGTATATTAAAAGATACGCTTCGGCGTATTTTTTTGTTTTGTTTAGTACATTTATTCCGTAACCCGAAACAATGAAACCATACCTACTGATAATTTGTATCCTATTTACAGGTATCACCCTTTCACAAGAAGTCGAGGCTGTTGACGAACAGGAAATAAGCGCTGTTGTAGTGAACGCCCAGACCGATAAAAGCATGGAAAGCGTTCACGTGATCAACCTCAACCAAGTTATTGGAACGATAACCAATGAAAAAGGGGAATTCACTATTCCGGCAGCAGTAAACGATACGCTTTACTTTTCGTTTTTAGGTTTTAAATCCCAAAAAATCAGGATTACCAACGATATGTTCAAGTTCGAGGACACCAAAATCTCGTTGACCGAACTCGCCTATGCGCTCGAAGAGGTTATCGTACGGCCCTATGCACTTACGGGCTATCTCGAAATCGATGTGAAGAACCTTCCCATTAATGACGCCTACCAATACAGTATTTCAGGACTTTCGGTAGGCTACGAAGCCGGCAACAAAAGCACGAGCGCAGTGACCAAGGTATTGGGAGCCATTCTGAATCCTGCCGACCTGTTACGCAATCTTTTTGGCAAACAACCCAACCAGATGAAGAAATTGCGCAAGATGAAGGAAGACGACCAGATACGTGACCTATTGGCCTCAAAGTTCGATCGGGAAATCCTTATGGAAATGCTACAGATCGAAAAGGTCGATATCCAGGATATCCTGAACAACTGCAATTATTCAAAATCCTTTATCACGACGGCCAACGACCTTCAGATTCTTGATGCGATCAGCAGTTGTTATGAAGAATTCAAAGTGCTTAACAGAAAAAAATAGCGTGATTTGGGAATGCCTTACTTGAAACGCATATTGATCTACGATTTTTTGTTTTGCGCAAGGCGGTATCGGACAGCGAAAAGCCTCTTTTCAACGAAAGAAATTATAGCATCAAAAATATTTTTCGGTTCCATCTTCATTTTATAGCTTTAGAACATGAAAAAAATGTTCCTGGCTTTAGCGCTTTTGACCTTTTTTGTTTCCTGCAAACAGGCAAAAACGGATACGATTGAAAAGGCAACTTTTATCAACGATTCGATTCCCGTACCGCCGGTAAAAACACCCTTTGCTTGGGAAGGTGCGAATATTTATTTTCTACTCACCGACCGCTTCAACAACGGTGACACCCTGAACGATGTCAATTTCGAGCGCACGGATCCCACTGGCCCCCTGAGGGGTTTTATGGGTGGCGATATCGCCGGTATCACGGAAAAAATAAAGGAAGGATACTTTACAGAATTGGGTGTGAACTCCATATGGTTCACGCCTGTCGTAGAGCAGGTTCATGGTAGTACGGACGAGGATACTGGAAACACCTACGGATATCACGGCTATTGGACTAAGGATTGGACGGCTTTAGATCCCAATTTTGGAACGAAAGAAGACTTGGAAGAGTTAGTGAAAACCGCCCACAATTACGGCATCCGTATTCTAATGGACGTGGTTCTTAATCACACTGGTCCCGTTACCGAAAAGGATCCCGTTTGGCCCGAAGAATGGGTACGTACAGACCCGACCTGTACCTATACCGATTATCTGAGTACCACCCAATGCACTTTAGTCGACAATCTACCTGACATCCATACGGAATCTGACACAGCGGTCGAGTTGCCCGACGCCCTTTTGGCAAAGTGGAAAGCGGAAGGCCGTCTGAGCCAAGAACTCGACGAGCTTCAATTGTTCTTTGAACGCACGGGCTATCCAAGGGCTCCGAGGTTTTATATCATCAAATGGCTTACCGATTATGTGAACAGTCTAGGTATCGATGGTTTTAGGGTCGATACCGTAAAACACGTAAACGAAAATGCTTGGACGGAACTCCATAAGGAAGCATCAAAAGCCTTTGCGAATTGGAAAAAAATGCATCCCGACGAAGTGTTGGACGACACCCCCTTTTACATGGTAGGGGAAGTATACGGCTATGGAATTTCCCGCGGAAGGGAATATGATTTCAAGAATAAAAAAGTGGATTACTTCAATCATGGCTTTAAAAGCCTGATCAACTTTGACCTAAAAACCGATGCCCACCAAGACTATGAGACCATCTTCAAGAAATACAGCGACATCCTCAATTCATCGCTTAAGGATAAAAGTGTATTGAATTACCTAACATCACATGACGATGCCCACCCTTACGACGCCGGACGTAAGGATCCGATCAAGGCGGCCAATATTTTGTTGTTGACACCTGGTGCATCGCAAATCTATTATGGCGACGAATCTGCTAGGGACCTAACCATAGAAGGTACGGAAGATAATCCAGTAATGGGCGATGCCACGCTGCGATCTTTTATGAACTGGGCCGAAATCGATAGTGTTCCCCGAACCCAACTAGTACTCGACCACTGGCGCAAACTAGGGAAATTCAGACGAAACCATTTGGCGGTAGGGGCCGGCAAACATCTAAGGCTCGCCAAAAACCCTTATGTTTTTAGTAGAACCTACGTCGAAGGTGATGTTAAGGACAAAGTGGTCATCGGACTCGAATTGCCTAAAGGGAAAAAATCACTTTGGGTAAAAGGCTTCTTCGGAGATGGTACTAGGCTTCATGATACGTATTCAGATACCGAGGTCACGGTGGCCAATGGCAAGGTAATGCTCGACAACCCATACGATATCGCTCTTTTTGAGGTGGCTGAATAGACTTTTTGTTCTTTTCCCACTTTTCCGCTCTTACATTGCTGATTTTCTGTTTTTTTTAAGGTTTTCAGACTATTTGTGGTATGGCTTTTGACATATCACGGCTTTCCTGTTCCACATTTCTCAAATCTTTTTTTACTTAGCAAGCCAAAATCTGAAAATGGAAACCCCAACAATCAAAAAATCAAAAATGAGCAGAAGAAGCTTTCTTATAAAGTTCCTTTTTGGAGTTGTGGGATTAGTATTTCTAGATGCCTTTTGGTTCGAACGATACATAATTGATTGGAAAGAATTCGATATTTCCGAAGGTTCCGGAGCTAGGATAAAAACGATTCAGCTATCGGATCTACATATCACCTCCATCAAATCCTTTCACAAAGAGATGGCCGAAAGAATCAACAAGGAGCAACCCGATGCTCTCTTTATTACCGGAGATTCACTAAATGGAAGGAGTGGAATTCCTATATTGGATACCTTTTTGGCCATGATCGATTACAATATTCCCAAATTTGCCATAATGGGTAATGTAGATTATAGAAAGGCCGATAGTGCCTCCTTGAGAGAGATCTATGAAAAGCACAATGGAAAGCTTTTGATCAACCAAAATCATAAGCTAAGGGTGAAAGATCGTACGGTGAACATTGTCGGGGTCGATGATTACATGTGCGGTTTTCCGGATTTTTTGGAAGCTTCCCGAGACTTGAACCTATCTTTGGACACCATCGTTCTCAATCATTGTCCCGCTTATAGAGACGATATAGATGCCATGAACATAAAAATCGGACAAAAAATAAAACTGATTTTATCGGGTCATACCCATGGCGGTCAAATAACATTTTTCGGAAAACCTTTTTTCACTCCGTATGGCAGCGGCAACTATGTAAAAGGCTGGTATAAAAACGAGAGTAGCCAATTGTATGTTTCAAAAGGGATAGGCACTCGAGGTTTACCCCTACGTTTCGGGTCTCGGGCCGAGGCTATCATTTTCCATGTTTGACAGTACTAATTTGTCTTTGGTTTATCTTTTACCTATTGTCGAGACGTCAAGAGCATAATAAAAGTATTGGTTTATAGCATCCCAAAGTATGGATTAGCTAGCTTAGAATGCCATTGATATTCACCAAAACCTTCTATGAACGATAATAACGGGCCAATATATCATCGATACTTTTAATCGATTTTTTCGTCCAATCTAATCGCCTTTTCAGTTTTTCGCTTTCCGTCAAACGCCAGGGCAAGTCCGTTTTGCGCAGCTTCGTGGTCAAGGTTTGCAATATAATGGCTGCGGATACTGAAATGTTCAGGCTCTCGGTAAAACCGATCATCGGTATTTTTAAAAAGTCATCGCTGCCGTTCATCACCTCTTTACTGAGTCCTTCCCTTTCTGTTCCGAAAAACAGGGCCGTTTTGCCCTCGATTTCAAAATCGTCTAACAGACAAGAATCGTCATGGGGTGTAGTCGCTATGATTCGATAACTTTGGTTTTTAAGCGCCACAAGGCAATCGGATGTTTGATTGTAGCGGTGTACATCTACCCATTGTTCGGCACCCATGGCAATATTCTTGTCCAACCGCTTACCGAACCGGCCTTCCATAACATGTGCTTCCTGAATTCCGAAACTCTCACAACTACGTATGACCGCACTGGTATTGTGCAACTGAAAAACATCTTCGATCGCTACGGTAAGATATGTAGTACGTCCCTCAAGAATATCCAAAAAACGTTGTTTTCGTTCTTCGGATATAAAATTTTCCAGATATTCGAGCAATTTGCTGTCGTTCATTTACCGAATATACTAAGACCTCCAACATATCCACTGACGTATGATAAGGAAGTTAGGCTCATGCTACATTTTTAGTCTAACCTATTGTCTTCTTTTGTCCAGAGCCAGTTCCAAAAAGCATAAACTTTCATTATTTTTATAGGATGAAGAAAATAATCGTTTTGACTGGGGCCGGCGTAAGCGCGGAAAGTGGCATTAATACCTTTCGAGATGCCGGGGGATTATGGGAAGGACACGACGTAATGGAAGTCGCCTCTCCTCAAGGTTTTGCCAAGAATCCTGAATTGGTGCTGGATTTCTATAACCAAAGACGGAAACAACTGAGGGAAGTTTCCCCCAATCGAGCCCATTTCGCCTTGGCGGAACTTGAGGACCATTATGATGTGACCATTATTACCCAAAATGTAGATGATCTACACGAAAGGGCGGGCAGCTCTAAAATCATTCACCTGCACGGAGAACTTTTGAAAATGCGGAGTTCGGGAAACGAAACCTCAATATCGAGCTGTGAAGGAGATATACATCTAGGTAATCTATGCGAACAAGGCTATCAACTCCGCCCCCATATAGTATGGTTCGGGGAGGGCGTGCCTCTGCTTGAAAAAGCTGCCATGGTTACCCAAACGGCCGATATCGTCATCATAATAGGCACTTCGATGCAGGTATATCCTGCCGCAGGTCTTGTCGATTATGCACGAAAGGGCGTACCTATATATTTTATCGACCCGAAACCCAGTGTTTCAAAATATGACTTCGAGAATTTGACCATCATCGCAAAAACAGCCGTAAAAGGCGTTCCTCCTTTAGTCTCGAAATTAACTGCCAAATCTTCGTGACCCGAGAAGAACTATATCACGCTTTGGACTATGTAAACCACTCCCGTGCAAAACGAGCGGAGATGTCGGCCTTGATGCTTGAAAAGCCGCATTTAATGGCAATGTTGATGGAGATAGCGTTTACCGTTGACGACCCCATCTCGAACCGTGCCTGGTGGGTGCTGGAATTCACTGCCAAGGAAAACCTATCCTATCTTCTTCCGCATTTGGATGAATTCACAGACAATCTGAACAGGGTACATTTAGATTCTTCGATTCGACCGGCGGCTAAAATATGCGAACTCTTGATGAATGCCTATTCTTCAAAACTGCCGAACGAAACCCGAAATGCCTTGACTGAGATTCATTTGGAACGGATTACGTCAGCCTGTTTCGACTGGCTTATCGGTGAACATAAAGTGGCGGCCCAAGCCTATTCCATGACCTGTCTATTATTACTTGGTGAAAAATTAGATTGGATACATCCCGAACTGAAAATGATTCTTGAACAAAATTACACCTCGGGAAGTGCCGCCTACAAGGCTCGGGCGAGAATGACATTGGCAAAAATCAAATAGGTGGTGGCAGTTATAATAGGCAGTGGCAAAAACTCATCAACTATAATCCGTGCTTAATAAACTAAACTTCTAAACGCATAAACACATAAACTTTTTTTAATCCAGTATCTTTACCTTTTCCGAAAAAATCCAATCCAAATAGAAATTATGTCCTTACATACATTGAACGCCATCTCGCCTATCGATGGGCGTTATCGAAATAAAACGCAATCGTTAGCCCCTTTTTTTTCCGAGGAAGCCCTTATAAAGTATCGCGTTCGGGTGGAAATCGAGTATTTTATCGCCCTTTGCGAGATTCCTTTGCCGCAGCTATCCTCCTTTGACGATACTCAATTCGAAGCTCTACGTAATATCTATCGGGATTTCAATACCGCCAATGCCCAGGAAATCAAGGACATCGAAAAGACAACCAACCACGACGTAAAAGCGGTAGAATATTTTATAAAGAACGCTTTTGACCGATTGGACCTCGAAAAATTCAAGGAATTCATACATTTCGGATTGACCTCCCAAGATATTAACAATACGGCTGTACCCCTTTCCGTAAAAGAGGCAATGAACGAAGTCTACGTTCCGCAGTATTTTGAAGTTGTGAATAAGTTGGAGCAATTGGCATCCGAATGGGAAGATGTTCCGATGTTGGCACGTACGCACGGGCAACCAGCTTCCCCTACCCGTCTAGGCAAGGAGGTTGCTGTTTTCGTCATGCGTCTGAAAGAGCAGTTCAATCTACTAAACGACATCCCCAGCGCGGCCAAGTTCGGTGGTGCCACCGGAAATTTCAACGCCCATAAAGTGGCTTACCCCAGTATCGATTGGAAGGCTTTTGGACAACAATTCGTACAAGAAAAATTAGGCCTGCATCACTCCTTCCCCACTACGCAAATCGAACATTACGATCATCTGGCAGCCCTGTTCGATACCTTAAAACGCATCAATACCATAGTATTAGATCTAGACCGGGATTTTTGGACCTACGTATCCATGGATTATTTCAAGCAGAAAATCAAAGAGGGGGAGGTCGGTTCATCGGCCATGCCACATAAAGTCAATCCAATCGATTTTGAGAATTCCGAGGGAAATCTTGGTATTGCCAATGCCATTTTCGAACACCTTTCGGCCAAACTGCCCGTTTCACGTTTACAGCGTGACCTGACCGATAGCACGGTTTTACGTAATGTCGGAGTGCCCTTTGCCCATACGCTTATTGCCCTCCAATCAACCCTTAAGGGATTGGACAAACTTTTGCTTAACAGGCCCAAGTTCGAGGAGGATCTTCAAAATAATTGGGCGGTCGTGGCCGAAGCCATCCAAACGATTTTAAGGCGCGAAGGCTATCCGAATCCCTATGAGGCTTTAAAGGGTCTAACCCGTACTAATACCAAGATAGATCAAAATTCAATTGCAGGTTTTATAGATACTTTAGATGTTTCGGACAACATCAAAAAAGAGCTTAAAGCGATTACTCCCGGAAATTACACCGGCATTTGATTCAGTATTTTTTTAGATTGCACTAAAACAACTAAATGATTATTCGTAGTTTTCGCCGAATTTAACAATTACATCGATTAACAACTGAACAATACAACCAACCATGGAAGATAAATTTTCGATACAAGATGCGATAAGTAAACTTTGGGACAAGATGGATGGGTGGATGGATGCCATTATCCTAAAATTGCCGAACATTGCTCTGGCCATTATAGTGATGGTTCTTTTCTATTTTATAGCACGTGGCATTCGAAATCTTCTGAAAAAATATCTGTTAAAACATATCAGTCAGGTTTCTATACAGGAAATTCTTGCCAAAACCATATTCATTATAGTTATTCTTATCGGGTTTTTCGTAGCCTTGGGTATTTTGGATCTTGATAAAGTGTTGACAAGTATATTAGCCGGTGCCGGTGTTATCGGTCTGGCCATCGGTCTGGCCTTACAAGGTACGCTGAGCAATACCGTTGGGGGCTTTATGCTGTCCTTTATGCCCGACATTCGTATAAACGATTTTATTAAGAACGGGGATGCATCCGGCGTCGTACAGGAAATTTCACTTCGAAACATAGTGATAAAAACTCCGCAGAACAACATAACCGTAATTCCCAACTCTAATTTTGTCAACGGCCCTTTCACCAATTATTCCCTAGAGAAAAGAGGTCGTATTTTCGTTAATTGCGGCGTGGGCTATGAAAGTGACCTTCAGGACGTCGAAGAACTTACCGTCAAGATTATCGGCGAAAATTTCGAGCAGAACGATGGTGAACAGGTAGAATTTTTCTACACGGAATTCGGTGATAGCTCCATCAACTTTATGGTCCGTTTCTGGACCGATATGACAAGTTTCAAGCAAGAACACGCTGCCAGGCACAAGGCAATTAAACTGATGAAGCAGCATTTCGATGCCAAAGGTTTCAACATACCTTTCCCCATCCGTACGTTGGATTTCGGGAAGAACAACTTGACGGTACATACAGAAAAACAGGTTGGAAAGGAATGAAGGAAAGACCCCAAAAGCTTCGGAAACCTTTGGGGTCTTTGTTTTTTTCCGATTGTTGATAATAATTAATCTTCCCCTTTGTGGATTTCCACGGAATGCGGATAAGGAATCTCGATTCCCGCCTTGTCCAGAGCCAATTTGGCACCCTCTATCGTCGCAAAATAGACATCCCAATAATCTTGGGGTACGCAGTATGGACGAACGGCGAAATTTACCGAACTTTCCCCAAGCTCCAATACGTTAACTGAAGGTGCCGGATCTTGCAATACTTTCGGATTGCCGGTCAATACAGTTAACTGCACTTCCTTGGTCTTTTTGATATCTTCGTCATAGCCGACCCCGATTACTGCGTCGACCCGTATTTTTTTGTGACACAAAAGAAATTCCCCGAAAAGTGGGGCAGGATTCAAAATGACTAAAAATCTATCTTTATAGGCGGCTTTAGACCAAACCATCGTAGTATTTAGATTATCAATACGAACGGTTTTGTTCATTATCCTTTGATTAGCTCCCCTATTTTTTCAAGTCCCTCGCCTTTGTAATCCGACTTTTGTAGAGCCTGTATAAATTGGGCAATTTTAGCCGGATTCATATTATCGCCTAATATCCGAACCAACATAAAGCCCTTATCGTCGCTATCACCATAGATAACAACCTCATCAATGGCATCGTCATCACCTAAATAGGTTATGGTGGCCTTGCCATAACTGGTATTCATTTTCATGAGCTCATTAAACTTGTTGTTCTTCAAAATTGCTTTAACCTTTGCCTTTTCTGTTTGGAAATCCGTAGCGTTGGCATCTGTTTTCTTGAATGCCAAGACATTGAGCTTGCTCAGGGATTCTAGTGCATCCCTTTGCTCTCCGGTCAAATCGGCCTTTTCCATATTCAAAAGGCTGACCGGAAGGTCAATGGACAAAAAGTTCGGGTTTTCTGAATTATCGACATAATACTCCTGTAGGCTCTGCGTCGACGAACAGGCCGCAAGTGCCAATAAAAACAGGATGTAAAAACTTAATCTTATCGTTTTCATAGTAGTTTTTTTAGATTAAATCGCCAATTTATTTCTTCCCTGCCTGATTCAATTCTTTCGGCAAACCCATTTTATTCGTCAGCGCCCCAATTTTATTCAAATCGATATTCCCCGTCATGGAGACCAAAACACTCTCGAACTTTCTGTTCTTGATTCCGATTTCAGAATTGTTGATATCCGATACAAACAATAGAAGTTCACTGACATGGTCTTCATCCTTACCTTCCTTTACGTAAAACTTAACGGTGGCATCTTTGTCCTTTACCCGCATCAGCTCTTCCAAGGTCGAGGATTTTAAATACTCCTGCACAGTAATGCTCATATCTTTGGAGATATCGGGGTCCTCCGTGATAAAAACCTTGATTCCCTCCAAACTTTGGGCAATATCAGCGAAATCCTGAGACTCTTGGTCCGATTCATCGAAGGCCGCGATATTTCCCGCCAACCGGATCATACTCTGATTTACGGTTACCGACCCCACATTATCCATGGCATCATATTTATCGAAGACCGATTGTGAAAATCCCAATAGTGGCAATAGTGGCAATATTGTCAAGGTGAAGATTACATTTAATTTTTTCATGATTGTTTAATTTTAAAGATTGATGAAAATTATTGAATACTGATTATTAATAAATACTTGTTGATTGAAGCCAAATGCAACTTCTTACCGCTACAGCTTTACTGAAACTGCCTACTTGCTCCCCGCTTTCTTCAATTGCTTCCCGCCGGGCAAATCCATTTTATCGGTCAGTTTGGCAATTTCCTGTAAATTGATATCACCGGTCAGCGATAACAAAACGGTCTCCAACTTTCTTCCATCGATATCTATATTGGCTTCTTTTAGGCCCGTTACGAACATGAGCAGTTCCTTTACATGGTCGTCGTCCTTGCCCTCCTTGACGTAGAATTTGACATTGGAGTCGCCGTCCTTGACCCGCATCAACTCTTCGTAGGCCGAACTCTTTAACCGCGTGGTGACCCAACCGTCGATATCCTGTGAAATCTGAGAATTTTCGGTAGTAATGACCTTAAAACTAGTAATGGAATTCACCAGTTTAAAGAAATCCTCCGCTTCGGGATCGTCGCTGCTGACACTCATTTTACCCAACATCTGGAACATCTTGGGCTGCATAGCTACAAAGGTGACCTGATCGCTGTCTTCGTATTTATCGAAAATGTCTTGACCGAAAGTTACAATGGGCAAAAAGGCCAGTAAGATTAGTATAATTTGCTTTTTCATGATTTCTGATTTATTTATGTTATTGAGGGATTTTTTTCGCTCTTGTTGTTTATGTATTAAGGTGACTTTTGTCCGTTATCTAAAAAACGATTCGTATTTTTTTGGAATTCTTCCAGATATACAATTTGTTCCGCTCCTTTGTTAAAATTGATGGAGAGCAAGGATAATGCCTCTTGGGCAGCCGCAATTTCCTCTTGTGTATACTCATCCTCTAACGTGTCTGAAGACGAAGATGTGTTGAAATAGACCCCGACCAAAAGCAACACGATTGCTGCCGCAGAAACCCAGGAGTACCAAATCCTTCGAGATTTACCGACTTTGGGCTTCAAAACCTCTTTAGTAAACCGTTCTTCTTTTTCTTTGGAAAAATACCGGAACATCGGAGTATATTGTTCTAGGTGCTCCGCGATCTTGTCTTGGGAAAAATAGGTCTGCAAATTCGCTTCTTCGGATGCCGTTGTGGTGGCCTCGAAATATTTTTCCAGTAATTGTTCTATTTTATCCGATTCCATAGTTATGTTTTTTTGTCAATTCTTCCCTGACCGTTTTCCGCGCCCGGGATAGTGCCACGCGTACTGCGGTAGGCTTCATTTCAAGCATTTGGGAGATTTCATCATAGTCGTACTGCTCCACGTCCCGCAATTGCAATACCATTTTTTGTTGTTCCGGCAGTTCTTCCATAATTTTTTCCACCCATGATACGCTATCGTTGGCCTCAAGCTTTTTTTGCAGCGAACTGTCGTTGTCCGTGTAATTGCTATGCACCAATTTCAGGTTTCCCGCCTGTTTGGACTTCAAACGGTCCAAGCAAAAATTCTTGGTCATGGTCATGGCGAAGGCCTCTACATTATTATACCCTTCCATCTTTTTGTTTTTTGACCATAATTTCAGTAAAATTTCCTGGGTAGCGTCTTCCGCTTCTTCCCTTGACACCAGCAACCGTTTGGCCAGCCGAAACAGCTTGTCTTTAAAAGGCATTACGATATTCAGAAATTCCGTTTGTTGCATTTTGAGGTGCGGCTGATTGATTTTTGATTGATGTAATCGTACTACAATAGGAAGACGAAATACAGTGAGTTTTGTTACAATAAATTTTTATTTCCTTGAAATGTAAGTATTTTAGGAATCTATATACTTAATACATACGTATATTACATAAAATTCGATTTGCATAATCCCCCGATTACTGCGTCGCTTCTTTTGGAACGATTGTTGATTTTGGGATGTACCGTTACATAATCCATCAATATAATTCCGCTATGAAAAAGTATCCAAAATTTCTTTTATCGTTTGTCGCCATGGGGCTGTTTTTTATCAGCTGTGATTCCGATGACAATATTCTACCTGAAGTCGATCCGAAAGCTGAAGACCCAAAAACTGTCGCTGATTATCCCGTTCAGGATTTCATGTGGCAGGCGATGAACGAGTACTATTTTTGGCAAGCCGATGTAGATAATTTGGCCGATGATAAGTTCGCAGGCCCCTCAGATTCGGATTATATCAAATTTTTGGCTTCCGAGGAATATCCCGGCAACTTTTTCGATAACGATCTGTTATCGGAAGAGGATAGATTTAGTTATTGGAACGAAGATTACAAGATACACACAAAAGCTTCCTCTGGAATAACAAAAAGCAACGGTCTTGAATTCGATCTATACAGTGATGATAATGGGGCGACCGTCTATGGCGTGGTGACCTATGTTATGAAAGGCTCAAATGCTTCCGGTCAAGATATTATAAGAGGGGATGTTTTTGTTGGCGTAAATGGTCAGGATTTAAACGGGGACAATTATATACCCCTACTTTTCGGTGATGCCAATACCTATGATTTGAATATGGCCGATTTTATCGACAATCTACCAGTTGGCAATGGCAAGGAGGTCACATTGACCAAACAGGAAGATTTTGCCGAAAACCCAATCCTTGTCAGCAAAGTACTCGAACGCAACGGCTTAAAAATAGGTTATTTAATGTACAATCAATTCGTGGCGGATTACGATGATGAGCTCAATGATGTGTTCGGCGAGTTCAAATCAGCGAGTGTTTCCGAACTGATTTTAGATTTCCGCTATAATCCCGGTGGACGGGTGTCATCGGCAATTCAAATAGCCAGTGCGGTCTACGGTACCAAAACCGACGAACTTTTCTTAAAGGCGAGATACAATGACAAAATTCAGTCCATCCTGAGCAATGGACAGGTCGAGAATAATTTTTTCGATAAGACTATCGATAGCAAAACCCCATTGAAAACGCTTGAATTAAAGAGAGTCTTCATACTTACAACGAACGGTTCAGCCTCGGCCAGCGAGTTGGTAATAAACGGTCTAGAACCTTACATCGATGTGGTTCAAGTGGGTACCAAGACCAGAGGTAAAAATGAATTTTCACTGACTTTGGTCGATGATCCCGAAAATGGCTATGTGTATGAAGCCGAACGCGAACAGGCTATCAATTCCAATAATCAGTGGGCCATACAGCCGTTGTTGGGCCGAAACGAAAACGCCGACGGCTTTTCCGATTATACTGAGGGGCTCGTTCCTGATTATGTATTTAGCGAAGACGTTCGTAATTTAGGGGTCTTAGGTGATGAAAACGAACGCATGCTGGCATTTACGCTCGACTTAATTGCAGGTGGAACGGCAAAAAGAAGTTTTGACATGGATGGGGTGCTACCCGCAAATTACCTTACGAATTCGAAAATGTTCAAACCAACTGCAGATAATATGTTTATGGATGGATTGATAAAACCAATGGCTTTAAAATCCAAATAAAATAAACAGGCATTTTTTTCGTTGTACCGTCTAGGAGGAACAGGTGTTCGTCTATAAAACATAACCAAACATCGAATTAACTATGTCCAAATACTTTAAAACGGCTGCCTTCCTAGTATTTTTTTTGCTAGTATCCTGTGTAACGGAAGACGACCTATATCTTTCCGACACCGTACAACCAGACCCTGATGCAGGCGTTCAAGTACAGGATTTTATGTGGAAGGCCATGAACTTCTGGTATTTCTGGCAGGCCGATGTAGAAAACTTGGCGGATAACCGATTTCCCAACACGCCGCAAGGCTCGGAAATTTACACTGAATTCTTGGCCTCCGAAGAGGATCCCGGTAAATTTTTTGACGATAAACTGCTTTTTAGCGAAGACCGCTTCAGTTTCTATAGCGATGACTATGTTGAGCTTACACAATCCCTTGCAGGTATCTCAAAAAGCAACGGTATGGAATTCGGCCTTCTCCGTATTCCCGATAATGACGACATTGTTGGCTACGTACGATACATCATTCCCAATTCCGATGCATCAACAAAAGATATTGATAGAGGTGATTTTTTTACAGGGGTCAATGGTACGACCCTGACCGAATCAAACTATCGAGGTCTACTTTTTGGCAGCAGTGATACCTATACCCTGAACATGGCCACCCTTATTGATAATAGGCCTGTATCCAGCGGCCAAGAGATTACGTTGACCAAGCAAGAGAATTTACAGGAAAATCCCATCTTTCTCGACGAAATTATCGAAACCAACGGCAAAAAAATAGGCTATTTGGTCTATAACGGTTTTACCAACGAATTTGATGAACAATTAAACGACGTGTTCGGTAGGTTCAAATCCGGTGGCGTAACCGATTTGGTTTTAGACATGCGCTATAATCCAGGTGGTTCTGTGAATACTGCACGCTTGCTTTCTAGTATGATCTATGGCACGAATACCAAAGACGTTTTCTTAAAGGCCAGGTATAACGATAAGTACCAAAAAATTCTAAAGGACCAAAAAACCGATGTGCAAGATTATTTTGCGGATAAAACCGGAAAAGGAAGTCCGTTAAACACCTTAAATCTAAAAAAGGTTTACATTTTGACGACCCAAGGCTCGGCATCCGCCAGCGAACTGGTCATCAACGGACTCGTACCCTATATGGATGTTGTACAGATCGGCGAAACAACACGGGGCAAAAACGAATTTTCGGTCACCATGGTCGACGATCGGGAAAACAATTACCTCTATAGCCCAAAACGAACGGACAAAATTAGTTCCGACAATCAATGGGCCATACAGCCTCTATTGGGCCGCAATGAAAACGCTGATGGTTTTTCCGACTATACCGCCGGACTCGAGCCCGATATTGCCCTTAAGGAAAGTCTTGATAACCTAGGTGTGCTGGGCGACCTTAACGAACCCCTGCTTGCCAAGGCGATACAAGAAATTACCGGTACCGCTTCAGCAAAAACGGATTTCTCCGTAGCAATGCCCATGGATGTGATTACCAGTTCGAAAATGCATACGCCCATCGGCGACAATATGTATGTTACGGATTTGCCAATCGTTCGATAGATGGGAGTTTTGGGACATGGGATTTGAGAAAAAGAAGAATGACGCGTACGGTCAAAGATAAAACTGAAATTTAAAAAAAGGGTGGCTAAGCGAACATAGACCACCCTCTTTGGTTGAATTTATTATGAGTCGCTAGAAGGCTTCACTATTTTTCTGCAGGACCATTGAAATAGATCGCTCCAGGATTGATGCCGACTTCTTTAGACGCAATCAGGGAATTATCCGATAAATCGTAGATTTCCAACGAACCTTCACTAGCAAAATCCTTCGCGTCTGCGCCGTACAACTTGCCATTTGCCACGGTCATATCGTAGAAACGGACTCCTGCGATCTCAGCTTCCTCGGGCAATACCGTGTTCGAAACATCCATCTTAAAAATACCCCCAGCTACGGTGTAATATAAACTACCGTCATCATAGGACAAATGTCCAGGATGTTCGGTGAGTAGAAAAGGGAAAGACTCGGTCACGGTATTGCTGGTCGTATCAATCTTATCCAATTGGCCTGCGGTTTCGTCTGCGGTATAGGAGGGCTTTCCACCAGAAAGTACCCAAAGGTTCCCATCGGCATCCAGTTGTAATGAATTGGGCCCCTCGGCAACGGTAATTGAGTCCGTTACGGTGTCGGAAGTCGCATCAATTAGAACAACGCTGGTGTTAAAGCTATAGCCACCCTCTAGGGCTACGTAGATGCTATTATCCTTTGCTAAAACACGTTCGGGACCTTCACCAACCGGAATTTTCGTTTCCACGGAATTGTTGTTCAAATTGACCACGGCGACAAAATCGTCTTCGGGATTATTAGGGTCACCCCAATTGGTCACATAGCCTTTTCCGTTGGCAATCGCCATATAACGGGGATTCAAAAATTCAGGTTTATCGGGACCCCCAATGGTAGCCACGGATTTAAAAGTATACCGGTTCACCACCTCTATTTTTTGGGAGTAACTAACTACAATATAGCCCAAATCGCCATTAAAAGTCATACTCTGTGCGGTATCGCCCCAAGCATCGACGCCGTTGATAGTACCGAAAATGTCATTCTGCACAATGCTTAAATCCTCAGATACGAAGCTTACCGAGGCGTTGCCCTTATCAATATTGCCTTCGTTCACCACTATAATGCCATTCTCATAAGCCGGTGGTTCGCTACCGGTTTCCGGTAATATCGATCCGCCATCATCATTGTTACAAGAGGTAAGTAAAAATACGGCCGCGGCCGAGGTCAAAATCAATTGTTTTAATTTCATAGTTTTAAAAATTTAGAAGTAATTGGGTTTGAATATTTCTGTTGGGCATGGGGCGTAGGGCCACATTTTCGTAATAGGTATTGAATGTATTGTTCAGGGTGAGGCCTAGTTGGCATTGTAATTTTCCTGGGAGTTTTGGTGAATAGGTGATACCGACATTCGCCACGTGATAGCCTTCGAGCTCACCTCCGATTATGGATACTGGGCCGTTGTATAAGTGCTGATAGAAAAGGCTGACGGGTGACCGATTATATGCGATGGAAGCATTCGCTCGATGGAACGGAACATATATTAGTTGCTGACCGGTCGCTTTGTCTTCGGAAACGGTATAGGCATAGTTCGTCTTTATTTCTATATTTTGTTTTCTTTGGATGGGATAGGTCAGCGCGAATTCGCCTTCCAGGCCATAGATTCGAACCTCGTCCACATTGGATGGCGACCAGATACCCGAACCATTGGGAAGCCAACGGATCATATCGTTGGTAGCAATGTAATATCCATTTAGGCTGAAAGTCGCTCCGACAAATTCCAAACGCTGCCCCAAATCAATCTGGTACGAACTTTCGGGTATGAGCTCAAGATTTCCCCCGGGCTTCCAATAAAGATCGTTGAAAGTGGGCATCCTGAAATTGCGGGAAGCGCTTAACTGCAAACCATAGTGCTCCCCTATTCTATATGCTCCATCCAAGGAAAAAACAAGGGGACTTGAAAAATCGGAGGAAAAATCTTTTCGGAGTCCGATATTATAGACCAAATCTTTAGAAATACGGTGTTTGATTAGTGTTGTAATGGCAATATCGTTACGCCGCGGATCTCCAAAACTGCTTCCATCGCCTCTGTAATGGTCGAATTCCAGATAGGAGTTTAACCGAAAGATGTTGGATAGTTTTACATCATAGGAATATCGCGCTAATAAAGTGGTCACATTTCCCTCAGAAAATATATCGGAATCTTTGTTCTCGAAATATTTGAAACCTTCGTAAAGATGGGCCAGCTTTAGCTTTGAGGTAGACTTGTTGCCCAATCCCATCCATTCCAATTGTGTGCGGTAGTGGTCATCTTCATACCGGCTCCTTCCCTGGGTAACCAGATTACCGGAAAGGTTTCTATCTCCGATAAAACTCTGGTGGTACAGTCGCAGTACATTTTTATCTGACAGCGCATAGCCGGCATTAAAGTTCAGATTAATATTTTGGAATTCGCCGTTGCGGTTCCGATTCTCGGTTTCCAAATATTTATAATCGTTATCCGAATCCGTATAATTGACCCCGAAGCTATGGGACCATTTCCCGTTGCCAAAATTTTGGCCGTAATTCACCTTTTTGGTGTCGAAACTACCGTACCCGATCATAACCTGATTATCAAAATGATCTTCGAAGCGCAGTGCATTATTAAGGTGTACGCTGCCCCCAATAGCCCCAGTACCGAACTGTACGCTGCCCCCGCCGCTACGGATGTCTACCGAACTATAGTGAAAGGGGTCGATGGTGTTGAAGTCTACCTGTCCATTTAAAGGAGAATTGATATTTATTCCGTTCCAGATTACGGCGGTATGGGAAGCGCTGGTGCCTCGAAAGGCCGGGGAAGCGACCATCCCGAATCCGTTTTCCTTAAAATAGATGTTGGAATTAAAGGCGAGAAGGGAGGTTAGAAAAGTACCGCTACGACGTATCGTACTATCCGTCAATACGTTTAACTTATGACCTTCGGCATAGTTTTTCAGGCGGGTATCGGATACGATAACCTCATCCAGTTCCCAGAGCGGTTTCTCTTGGGCGGATACTTGTCCCGATAAAGACAATAGAAATAATATGACGGTTATGGCGTGTTTCATCACTTGTAAACTCTTATCCCGAAAGTTTGACAGTATCTGATGAACCTCGGCAGGTCTCCTGACTTGCGTACTACCATCGACCTTCCCGCTCGTGCTGAATTCATTTCGGCATCTTTTTATTTGATGCTAGAAGATTCAATTCAGTAGATACCGAAACGAATTCGGTACAAGCAGTGGTATTCGAAGAAAATGGTAGCCGTCCACCTAAGGCGAACAAAGCTTACAGTTGCGGGAACAGTTCCGGAATGGCCCATTCTGAATTCAGAATAAGTTTCACCGGATTCCCATTTAATCCCATCACCTCAAGATGATGGAAACCAAAATTCACGGCGAAAATAAACATAACAAACTATATTTTACCCTTAACTTGAAATAATGCTACTTTTGAATTCACAAAATCTTCAGATTTGAAAAATGTACTTTTCTTATTGTTCTTAATATCTTTTATTTCCTGTAAAGAGGAAAAAAAAGAATCCCTTTCCTTCACAGGGGCTCCTGAGGTCACTGAAATCAATTACGCCCGCGGCTTTTCTTTAGAAAAATCGAATTCAGGATTGACTATAATCAAGGTGGCATCCCCGTGGCCGGATGCCGAAACCGCATTTACCTATGCCTTGGTTCCAAAAAATAAAATGGCCGCGATGACCTTGAACAAAGACGCGTATGATGCCATCGTTACCGTTCCCATTGAACGGATTGTCGTCACCTCGACCACCCATATTCCCGCATTGGAAGCCTTGGGCATCGGCGATAAACTGGTGGGATTTCCCGATACCAAATACATCTCCTCCAAAGCAACTCGCAAACGTATCGAAGCGGGACAGGTCAAAGAATTGGGCAACAACGAGACAATCAATACCGAAATGGTATTGGAGCTGAATCCTGAAGTAGTTGTCGGTTTTGGCGTTGATGGCCAAAACAAGGCATACGCCACCTTGCAAAGGGCGAATATTCCCGTAGTCTACAATGGGGATTGGACGGAAGAAACCCCTTTGGGCAAGGCGGAATGGATCAAATTTTTCGCGCCTTTTTTTAATAAGGAGGTGGAAGCAGATAGTATTTTTAAAGGGATAGAAACTTCGTATTTAGCAGCCAAGAAACTGGCAAAAACCGCGAAAAAGAAGCCAACCGTGCTTAGTGGCGCACTTTATAAGGATGTCTGGTACCTGCCCGGAGGAAACAGTTGGGCGGCTCGCTTCTTAACCGACGCCAATGCGGATTATTTGTGGCAAGATTCCAAAGAAACTGGAAGCCTTTCCCTAAGCATCGAATCCGTTCTTGAAAAAGGGAAGTCGGCTGAATTTTGGGTTTCTCCGGCACAATACACTTCCTATAAAGCCATGGATGAGGCCAATCGCCACTATCAGCAATTCGAAGCGTTCAAAAACCGGAATTGCTACTCTTTTGCCGGCACTACAGGGGAAACGGATGGTGTTTTGTACTATGAATTGGCACCACAGCGGCCTGATCTAGTCTTGAAAGATCTTATCTATATTTTCCATCCCGAATTGCTGCCGAAACATGAGCTTTTCTTTTTTAAATCTTTGGATTAAATGGAAAAACGACAAACATATCGTCTTCCGTTTTTATTGCTTCTAGCGGCCTTGACACTCTGTTTCGGATTGAACATCAGCCTAGGCTCCGTCTCCATTCCTTTTTCTGACACTATCAATGCATTGTTTGGCGGTAGTATTGAAAACCAATCTTGGGAATACATCATTTGGAACTACAGGATTCCCAAAGCCTTTACTGCCATTTTAGTCGGCAGCGGATTGGCATTAAGCGGACTGCTGATGCAGACCTTGTTTCGCAACCCGCTGGCCGGGCCTTTTGTGTTGGGTATCAGTTCAGGGGCAAGTTTGGGTGCGGCATTGCTAATCATGGGTTCCTCATTATTTTCGGGATTTATGGCCTTCGGATTGATCAATGATATGTTTTTGGCAGTCGCCTCAAGTGTCGGAAGTTTTCTGGTATTGCTGGCCGTGATGGTAGTCGCGGCAAAAGTGAAGGATACCATGGCCCTTCTAATTATCGGTCTGATGTTCGGCAGTATTACCGCGGCTATCGTTAGTGTTCTATCCTATTTTACCAATGCCGAAAAATTACAGCAATTCATCTATTGGTCCTTCGGAAGCGTGGGCAACCTATCATGGGCGCAGTTATCCATTCTATTGGGAATTATTGTAATCGGCATCCTATTAAGTATTTTTTCCATAAAAGCTTTGAACGCCTTCCTACTAGGTGAAAATTACGCCCGGAGTTTGGGAGTGGACCTAAAAAAATCTCGCTATCTCATCATCGTCGCTACAGGACTGCTGGCCGGTGGTGTAACCGCATTCGCCGGCCCGATCGCCTTTGTCGGACTGGCTGTCCCACACTTGACACGACAAATTTTTAGCACTACGGACCATAAAATTTTGATGCCCGCTGTGCTTATTTATGGCGCAATCATAATGCTACTCTGCGACACGGTGGCACAAATGCCGAATTCCGCCAGCGTTTTACCTATCAACGCGATTACCAGTATTTTAGGTGCGCCGGTGGTGATATGGTTGTTGGTAAGGAAAAGACGGATGGTTTTTTAAAAATGAAATTCCCTTTATTTTAGTTGCGCCGTTGGTGATTTGGTTATTAGTGAGGTAATGCACAGAGTTTTTTAAAACCGAACAATCCTCCAAATTCCTACCTAGGTGAGGAAGATAAATCATCGACTTCGGTGATAGCTCACCAAGCCTAAGAACATTAAATTTGGATGCAAAGCATCGGGGAATTAGACCCTCAGATATAAAAACTTTGAATTAACTTCTTTCATAAATGCTACATTTACAAACTGAAACACGACCTAATTGAACTCAAAAAAACAACATCCTTCTCTTAAAGCATCCGACCTTTCCATCGGCTACAAATCCACCGCGATTGCCGAAAACATCAATTTTGCGCTTTCAGAGGGGGAGCTAACAGCAATTGTTGGCATCAACGGCATTGGGAAATCTACACTATTGCGTACTTTGGGCAACGTACAGCCCAAATTGGCAGGACGCCTCCAAATTGGCGAAAAGGAGCTGGAGAGTTATCCCCCTTTAGAACTGGCCACAAAAATCAGTCTGGTGCTCACTGAACCTATAGCCTCAAAAAACATGTCCGTAGTCGAATTGATCGCACTCGGAAGACAGCCTTATACGAACTGGATCGGCACCTTATCCGCAGATGACAAAAACAAAATAAACAAAGCGATTTCCATGCTCCAATTGGAAGAGCTGCAACACCGAAAATGCTTCGAATTGAGCGATGGCCAATTGCAGCGGGTCATGATCGCACGGGCCTTGGCGCAGGACACCGCCATTATTTTGCTCGACGAACCGACTACACATCTCGATCTGTACCATAAGGTGCAAATCTTAAAGCTTCTGAAATCCATCGCACATCAAACTAAAAAAACCGTTGCTTTTACTTCCCACGAAATCGAAATGGCCATTCAATTATGCGATAAAATGTTGTTGTTGGATAGTGAAAGAAATCCCTTCGGGCAACCTTGTGAATTAATCGAACAAAAGGCATTCCACTCACTCTTTCCAGCGGATACGGTTTCGTTTGACGCTGCAACCGGCTCATTCCGAATTGAAAAATAAACCTGCACAAAAACCTTATCTTTACTCCAAATCTTTTTAATACCAATGAACGAATATTTAATATACCTTCTCATCGGCCTTGTCTGCTTGGCCATTGGCTATTTTATGGGGAATTACATTCAAAGTTTAAAGACCAAATCGACCCAAAGTGCCTTGGAAGAACGGGAACAACAATTGAACAATAATCTAACAGTTCTGGGTCAACGATTAAGCGATTCCGAAGAGCACAAAGTGCATCTGCAATCGGAAAAAGAGCAATTGGGCAACCAAATCGTACGCTATCAGGCCGACCTCGAGAACCTACAAGAAAAGAATCGGGAGCAAAAAGAGGAAGTCGAAAAACTGCAGGAAAAGTTCACTAAGGAATTCGAAAACCTCGCCAATAAAATTCTCGAAGAAAAAAGTCTAAAGTTTACGGAGCGCAACGAGAAAAACATTAAAAACATCTTGACACCATTGAACGAAAAAATACTCCTGTTCGAGAAAAAAGTCGAGGAAAGTAGAAAGGAAAATTTTGGTATCCATCAAGCCTTAAAGGAACAATTGCTTAACCTACAGACCCAGAATCTAAAGATTACCCAAGAGGCCGAGAACCTGACCAAAGCACTGAAAGGCGACAGCAAAATGCAGGGGAATTGGGGCGAATTGGTGCTGGAGCGGGTACTTGAAAAATCGGGACTAGAAAAAGACCGCGAATACACGGTGCAGCAAAGTTTTCAACGGGAAGATGGTTCACGAGTGCTTCCCGACGTCATCATCAACCTTCCGGACGGTAAAAAGATGGTCGTTGATTCCAAAGTTTCCCTGACTGCTTATGAGCGAATGGTGAACGCGGACGATGAGCTACGGGAAAAATATTTGAAAGAACACATTATTTCCCTCAGAAAGCATGTCGACCAACTTTCTGCTAAAAAGTACGAGGACCTATATGCAATGGAGAGTCCGGATTTCGTGCTGATGTTCATACCCATTGAACCCGCCTTTGCAGTAGCGATAAACAATGACAACTCTCTGTATAACAAGGCATTTGAGCAGAACATCGTAATTGTTACTCCATCTACCTTATTGGCTACCCTGCGCACCATTGATAGCATGTGGAACAATGAAAAACAGCAACGCAACGCCATAGAAATCGCCCGGCAGGCAGGTGCCCTCTACGATAAATTCGAAGGCTTTGTATCGGACCTTACCAAGGTGGGCAAGAAAATGGACGACGCCAAATCGGAATACAAAGGTGCTATGAACAAACTGGTCGAAGGGCGTGGGAATATTGTCGTCAGCATCGAAAAACTAAAAAAAATGGGTGCAAAGGCGAAAAAGTCCATTCCAGAGCGTATATTGAAGCGCGCGGAAGAAGATGACCTGCCTGATGACGGCGAGGCAGACTTTGAAGAAATTGAAACAAAGGAGCAATAGCGGTGGCGGTAAAGGTTCAAACTGACTTGCATCAAATTTAAACTTCAAAGCATGGTGTACGGTAAACTTGATGGACTGATTGTGAATCGTACTCGCTTCCTGAACATACAGTAATCCTAAAAACTCTAATTTAGTCTACAAAGAGATCACATGAAAAAAGCATTAATTATAACATTAGTTGCAATCGCGGGGCTTTTTGCAGGAATCTACGCCTTCATCTATTTCGTGACGTTTAGCGACGGCATGCGTTCGGGCGAACTAATCAAGATCAGCCACAAGGGAGCCATTGTCAAAACTTGGGAAGGTGAGATCAGCCAAGGTATTTCGGGGGCGCAGATATTTTCATTTTCCGTGTTAGACAAAGATCAAGAAGTCATCGAAAAGTTGCAAGAATATCAAGGAGAATATGTAAAACTGGAGTACGTGGAGCGATTTGCCACCTTTTTTTGGTTGGGCGATTCAAAATACTTTGTCACCAACGTTGAAAGAGACCAATCACCACATTTTCGAAGATAAAATTTTAAAGACCATTTCCCACCATGGCTTCGAGACCAAAAAATAAAAAATAAGACAGTTGGTCGGTATCAGTAATTTAAGATTACAATGCTAAACCCCGACACTCATATTTTAATAGTTATAGAGTGCAACCAAAATATTTTTTGAACTTGACGCTTGAACTTGAACTTTACTAATGAAAAATTATAAATCCTCTCGCGACTCACGGGTTTCAATAACAGAACTAATGCTTCCCTCCCACTCCAATTTCGGGGGCAAGGTGCATGGGGGACACATATTGAGTTTGATGGACCAGATTGCTTTCGCCTGTGCTTCGAAACATTCCCAGCGCTATTGCGTAACCGCATCGGTTAACCGGGTTGATTTTCTGCATCCGGTGGAAGTCGGCGAGCTGATTACTCTAAGAGCCTCTCTCAATTATACCGGTCGCACATCGATGGTAGTAGGTGTTCGGGTGGATTCCGAAAATATAACGGAAGGTACCAAGCGCCATTGCAATTCGTCTTATTTTACAATGGTCGCCAAAGACGCCCAAGGAAATAGCACGACCGTACCCGGACTTATTCTGGAAAACGAACAGGCCGTACGGCGTTTTGCTCGTAGCAAACAACGCAAAGAAGAGGCCTTTTCGAGGGACACCCAGTTCGATGAATCAAAATTCAAACTCGATGAGCACCTGAAAAAGCTGACAGATGAAAACGTTAAGGTCGATCTGTAATTCCCGTAGCTGCAGGCTCGTCTAAAAACCAAAAGAGCTTTCCATTGACGGGTTGTACCAAAGTAGCGGGGTAGGATTCAAAACCGCCCCTTTTATCAATAATTTCCCCCACTTTTTCCACCTTGCTTTCCCCTGTGACCAAAAAAGCAATGTTAGCTGCGTGGTTGATAATTTTTCCTGTTATTGTAATCCTTTTTTGTCCCGTTTCCGGATGTTCGGCGACCTCGCAGAGCCCATCGGCATTCCATAAATCGATTTCATGTGGAAAAATGGATGCCGTATGACCGTCGTCGCCCAATCCCAAAATAACGAGATCGAACCGCGGAAAACCGTCCTTTTTGGGAAGTTCCTTCTGTAGTACTTCAGCATAGCGTTTTGCTTCCTTAACGGGATTTTCCTCGCCTTTAATACGATGGATATTATTTTCGGGAATCTCGATTTTCGATAAAAGATGTTCTACCGTCATCCTGTAATTACTTTCGGAATCATCCGGTGGCACACAGCGTTCATCGCCCCAATACAGGTGAACTTTTTCCCAATCACTCTTCGAAAGCTGGCGCGATGCCAGTTCGTCGAACACAATTTTTGGGGTACTACCACCTGAAAGCGCAACATGTAGGCTTTCGCTTGAGCCGATTAGGTCAACAAACCAATTTGTAAAGCTTTCGGCCGTTTTTTGTTTTGTACTTGAAATTTTCAATTGCATAATAAAATATTAGGTTTGAATCTGCTACATTGGGCAGTCTTGACAGTTGAATTTGAGCTTGACTAGTGAATCACACAGAACCCGGGATCATCCGCCAGCTGCTCGCCGGGGTTTCGCCACGTGTGATCGCCTTCCATAAGTTCATCGGCATTTTTGGGTCCCCAGACCCCGGCGGAATACCCGTACACATTCTGATCGGAATCTTTCCAATACTTTAAAATCGGGTCGACGAACGCCCACGCGGCTTCCACCTCATCCGCTCGGGCATAAAGGGTCGCATCGCCCTGCATGGCATCTAAAAGTAATCGTTCATAGGCTTCCATCACATGACTATCCGTCAAGCTGGAATAATAGAAATCAAGGTTCGCCCGTTCGACCTTAAAGCCCTGACCGGGTACTTTTACTCCGAATTTTATCAAAATGCCCTCATCGGGCTGAATACGTATGATCAACTTATTGTCTTTGCTGCTCATACTTGAATTTTTGAAAATCTGATGGTGCGGCGTCTTAAAATGAATGACCACTTCGGTAACCTTTGTAGGCATCCGCTTAGCCGTACGTACATAAAATGGCACATCGGCCCAACGCCAGTTATCCACATAAAACTTGAGCGCGGCATAGGTTTCCGTTTTTGATTCGGGATCTACGTCTTCTTCTTCGCGATATCCTTTTACATTTTTACCATCTATGGTAGCACTTATATATTGGGCGCGTATAGTGTCCCTGCGCAAGACTTCGGGATCGGTCATTATACGAAGGGATTTCAAAGCCTTCAATTTTTCGTTGCGGATTTCTTCGGCATTTGCGGTCAACGGCGGCTCCATAATAACAAAGGCCACAATCTGTAGCAAATGGCTCTGGAACATATCGCGCAGTGCGCCGGATTTATCGTAATATCCACCACGCTTTTCCACTCCGCCGCTTTCTGCACTGGTGATTTCGACATGATGAATGTAATTCCGGTTCCACAGGGGCTCAAAAATACTATTGGCAAATCGGGTCACCAACAGATTCTGTACCGTTTCCTTACCGAGATAATGGTCGATCCTAAAAATCTGGGATTCCTTGAAATACCGATGTAAGCTTTTATTCAATTTTTTTGCGGTCTCCAAACTGTATCCAAAAGGTTTTTCTACAATCAATCGCCGCCAACCATCTTCCTCCTTTGTAAGGCCTTGGTCATAAAGGCTTTTTGAGATGGATCCGTAAACCGATGGGGGTGTAGACAGATAAAAAATATGATTGCCGTCGGTGCCATGTTCGGAATTTAAAGACTCAATTCGTTTTTTCAACGGGGAGTAATCGGAAGATTGATCATCGCTAAGTTCATGATAGAAAATTTTATCGGCAAATTCTGTAAGTAACTTTCTTTGTCCATCTTCGAGTTTATCCTTGAAATGCTCGCTTTCCAAAACAACTGTTTTTCGAAATTCTTCGTCTGTAAATGGAGTCCGACTTGCCCCCAAAACGACAAAATTATCAGGTAGATGATCATCTTGTGCCAAACTGAATATTGCGGGAATTAATTTTCTTGCGGTAAGGTCTCCGGATGCCCCGAATATTACCAGCATCTGGTTTTCTGTTTTCTTCATAGAATAATAATATTTAAAGCGCTTAAAAGTATCAAAAAGATAAGGCAATCACAACGAGTTTGCTATAAGATACTAACACATCTCGATATTTTCGTTATTTTTGAAAGAAGTATGCTGAGAACAATTCCTTAATTAACTAGGATTTATTAATCTAATGTAGTTTGCTGTGATTACGTCGACATTGTTCAGCATTAATTCAGCCAAGGGACGGAAAGGATCGAGTAACAATTAATTTCAACAGATTACCGCCAGGTTTGTCAAGAGCGGAGCTGAAGAGCGAAAATGACAATGGAAAGCTTAAAGGTCAACTGATTTCCGCCGAGCTTATTCAGCGCGGAGCCGGAGGGCGAAAATGACAAATAAAAGCTAAAGTTCAACAGATTTCCACCGAGTTTATCCAGAGCGGAGCCGAAGGGCGGAAATGAAAAAGAAATATAAGTAGATGGAAGAAAAATATGATTTCGGATTGATAGGTCTCGGTGTAATGGGACGCAATTTTATATTGAACGTGGCAGACAATGGATTTTCTGCATTCGGCCATGATCTCGATGCGGAAAAAGTCAATGCACTAAAGGATGAAGGAAACAAAGAACATAAGATCGACGCTTCTACCAGTATTAAGACTTTTGTCAAAGCCTTGAAACAACCGCGAAAAATTATGTTATTAGTGCCTGCAGGAAAAATTGTTGATTCGGTAATCGAAAGTCTCTTACCCCATATTGACCGCGGGGATATTATTATTGATGGCGGAAATTCTTTTTTTACGGATACGGATCGCCGCGAAGAAGAGCTTCAAAAACGGGCGATCAACTTTTTTGGTGCCGGTGTTTCCGGTGGTGCGAAAGGTGCCCGTTTAGGACCAAGTATCATGCCCGGTGGATCCAAATCCGCCTATGCCCATATTAAACCAATTTTCGAAGCCGTTGCCGCCAAATACGAAGGAGAGCCCTGCGTAGCATATCTCGGACCTAAATCTGCCGGAAACTACGTGAAAATGGTGCATAACGGTATCGAATACGGACTCATGCAGCTTACCTCCGAAATTTACGACCTGCTAAAAAAGGCCGGGGATTTCGACAACGACGACCTACACAACAGCTTTAAAAAATGGAACGAAGGCCGATTACAGTCCTTCTTGGTTGAGATTACCTCTGAAATCTTCCAACAAGAAGATGATATAAGCGATGGACGATTGATCGATAAAATTTTGGACAAGGCCAAGCAAAAAGGCACCGGTAAATGGACAAGCCAAAATGCAATGGATCTGGGTATTCCCGTACCATCCATAAATATAGCGGTCAACATGCGCGAGATTTCCGCTTTAAAGTCCGAACGCACGGCTGCGGACAAAATTTACCATAGGCCCAAAGTAGAAACCATGAACAAGGCCAAACTGGAAAAATTGGCGGAAGAAGCCCTTTATTTCTCCTTTATTGTCACCTATGCCCAAGGGCTGCACGTTTTGGCAGAAGCCTCGAAAGAGTACGGTTATCAGCTTGACATTATCATTATCGCCAAAATCTGGCGTGCCGGCTGTATTATCCGTGCCGCTTTGTTGGCCGATATTACCGAAGCTTTTGAAAAGGATAAAGACTTGCCGAATCTATTGGTTTCCCCGAATTTTGTTAAAAAAGTTCAGGGAAGCGTAGCCTCCGCCCGTGAGCTCGTTTCTTTCGGAGCTAAACACGGGATTCCCTTACCGGGACTTTCAAATTCCCTGATTTATTTTGATGCCTATACGTCTACCCGATTGCCCTTAAACCTAATTCAAGCGCAACGGGATTATTTCGGATCACACACGTATGAACGATTGGACAAGGAAGGTATTTTCCATACCGAATGGGAGTCAAAATAGTAGTTGACAGTTGTAGTAAAAAGTCATTAGTTCGGGGTTGTGAGTTATGAAAATTTGGGATATTGGATGTACTGAAAACTGCCGGTCCGGCTGGCGGGTTCATGTAAATCAACTGCCCGACAAACGGGGTCTTGTCAAAATTTTAGGGTCAAGCTAATTCTTCAAAAACTATGGTTGGATTTCAATTTTCAGGTACATCCCCCTCCACGGAGAAATTCGTATCCATCTTTCTTTTTACGCTTTTAATCTGTGTAATTTCCTGCAAAGAACCGAAACAGACGGATCAGCCCATAGATGTTTTGGACCAACATACTCTAGACAGGCGCGTCAATGAAGCTACCGTCGATTCGCTGATGCGGGAAGTCTACGTGCCCATCTACTCCGACATCTACAATCAGACCCGCGATTCGCGCACCTTGCTTACCGCCACCCTGAGCATTCGCAACACCAGCCTTCACGACAGTCTCTTTATAAGCAAAATCGATTATTACAATACCGCAGGTGATCGGGTTCGAAGCTATATCGACCACCCTATTTATTTACGACCCATGGAATCCATAGATTACGTTATCGAACAACAGGACAACTCGGGGGGAAGCGGTGCCAACTTTGTTATCGATTGGTATTCCAGAAAACCCCTACATCCTCTTTTTCAAGCGGTCATGGTCGGAGGCTTGGGCGCACAGGCATTTTCATTTACGACTGAAGGGGTGGAGATTTTTAAAAACTAAATGCAAAGTAAATTCCTTATGTGTTTCGCTTTCCGCTGTTTTTGTTTATGGCGTAAAGTGAACAGCCACTTAAACTAAAGTCTCCCTCTAAACCTATTCGGCATGCGGGAGGGAGATATTTTTCCTCGGAATAGTCCATTAAAGCTAATCATCACAAAACTTCCTACAAAAAACACGGTAAATTAGTATCTTAGCCCTGCAAGACAGCTAGAATATCGTTATTTCTTGTGTGCCCAATCCATCCTATGGCCTTAAAAAACCCCCACATTTTACTATATTTTCTTTTCACCTTCCATAGTCTAGCAGCTCAAGACAGTATTCATAGCAAAATTGATACCTTAGAGTCCATTGTAGACAAATCGAACGAGGCGTATGATGCATACAATTACAAAGATGCCATAGAATATGGGGCGGCCTTAGTCGAAAAGGGAAAAGAATATAATAATGACTACTATACATTTTTAGGATATGATATTCTTGGGGGCATCTATGCTGAAATGGAGGACAGCGTACGGGGAAGAATCTATTCCGAGAAAGCTTTAGGGATAGCCAGAACCGCTAAAACGGACAGCCTTATCGCCTGGGGAACATTAAATCTCGGGATACTCTACTCCGACAATCCCAAAACCTACCAAAAGGCCATCCAATTTTTTGAAGAGAGTATTGCCATCAATACCAAAAACAAGGAATGGAACCAAGTATATCTGACCCATATCAATTTGGCATGGACGTATTTGGACAACCACGAATTAGGTAAAGCCTACAACATATTAAACAAAGCAAAATCAATCTCTGAAAAAATTGATGTTGCTCCCTTGAACAAGCAGTATATCGAATTATTGTCCGGAAGGTATTACTTGGCCAAACAGGAATATACTACGGCAAAAAGGGAGTTGGAGTCGGTAGCAAAAAAAGCGGATAAGGATTCTGTTACAGACTTAGCGATCGAGGCCTATTACTATTTGGTCCAAATGTTCAATCAAACCAACGATTACAAAAATGCTTTTGAAAGTCTCAATACATACAACGATTATCGAAAAAGGGCGTTTACTAAAGAAAAAATAGAAGAAACCGAAAAGGCCAAGGCGAAATTCAATTTGGAGCAGACCCAAAAAGACCTGAATACGGCACTTAGGGAAAAAGAGTATTCCGAAGAACTTATTTCGAAATCGAAATCCCTCACGGCAATCCTTGTCGCCGCTACGATTATTTTACTTATCGCTCTCTTAGGTTTTTATCTTTTTTTCAATACGAGAAGGAAATATATCAACCAGCTCAAAACCAAGAACACGGAGTTAAAAGTTGCCAAGGAAAAAGCAGAAAAACTATCCAAAGTAAAGACAAGATTCCTTTCTACGGTCAGTCACGAACTGCGTACACCTTTGTATGGCATAATTGGTATATCTACACTTCTCGAACAAGACGAAGGCCTTAAAGCATACGAAGATGATATTGGGTCGCTCAAGTTTTCTGCAGACTATTTGCTTGCCCTGGTCAATGATGTTCTATTGCTTAGCAAAGTGGATGCCGATGCCATAAAACTATCACAAAACCCTTTCGAACTGGACTTTCTGATCCAGAATATTGTACGATCATTTGAATTCAGTTTGAAGAAAAACAAGAATAAACTGCATCTCGAAATCGACAAAAATATACCGAACTCCGTTATTGGCGACCCCATGAGACTTTCGCAAATATTGATAAACTTGATCGGAAATGCCGTAAAATTTACCCAAGATGGAAATATTTGGCTGAGACTCAATCTTGTTAAAATATCAAATAAGGGTTCTTATAAAACACGTTTTACCGTAAAAGATGACGGACCGGGCATACCACTGGACAAACAGGAAGTAATCTTTAAGGAATTCTCTCAAATTGAAAATGAAAACCATAACTATAAAGGCACCGGACTGGGTTTGACCATCGTAAAAAAATTACTAAAAGTTCATAAAAGCAGAATTGTCCTGAAGAGCAAACCAGGCGAGGGTTCGGAATTTAGTTTTTTGTTACCTCTGAAAAAAAATGGAGGTAACACCAAAGAAGGGAATATCCTAAAGACTGCAAAACTTACTATTAATGACGGCAGAATCAATTCTAACCTACATATTCTGATTGTTGATGACAACAAAATAAATCAAAAAGTAACACAAAAAATTTTAGGGAAGTACCATTTTAAATCCAGTCTGGCAAACGATGGGGAACAAGCTGTATCCATGAACAGATCACAAAGTTATGATTTGATTTTAATGGACATAAATATGCCAAAAATCAACGGCATAGAAGCGGCGAAAAGAATCCGACAATTTGATGAGAAAATTCCAATTATTGCCTTGACCGCCGTTGAATTGGATGAAATGCGAGATGAAATACTAAATTCCGGAATTAGTGATATCATTCACAAGCCCTACGATGTTCCGGAATTTTTGAACACCATTCTCAAGAACTTACTCGGCAAACCGATCGATTATTCGAAGCCAAGTTAGCTGTGCCCATAGCGATAAGGCACGCTAGCGTTCGTCTACTACAGGTACATTAAGCACCCATATAATCATGCAGGCGAAAGTCACAGTTAAACTCTAGCATATATAAAGTGAAACCATGCCAAAATACCACATCTACGTCATAGAGCTATCCAAAAAGGTCTTTACCGAAAACAGAAGGTTTCGTGAAGCAAATCCACAGTTCAATGGAGTACTGGAGTGCCTGTATGTCGGCATGACCAGTAAAACCCCGAAAGAAAGGTTCGAACAGCATAAAACCGGATACGTAAATAAGAAAGGGCATAAACTGTCCGCCGCCATAGTTCAAAAATACGGGTCGTATCTGCGACCAAGTCTCTACAACCATATCGGCCCCATCCCAACAAGAACAAAAGCCCTTGAAATGGAGGAGCGACTCGCCTTAGAACTACGCCGCAAAAAATATGCGGTCTGGTTCAACTGATCTCCCCCCTTTCGGGATCAAAAGGAATCCATTCTAAAAAAAGTGTAACTTTAAACTGCTCGAACGAAAAATTCATCCCAAAAAAAATGTTTCTATGGAAGGTCTAATGATGAACTACCCGCTTACCACCAACACGATATTGGATTATGGCAATTCCACCTTTCCACATAAAAAACTGATCAGTTATTTGCCCGATGGCACCCGTCACGAATACTGTTACGGAGATCTCTACAAACGAACCAAGCAATTGGCCAACGCCCTGACCAAAAAGTTGGGCATTACCAAAGGTGATATGGTCGGCACCTTCGCCTGGAACCATTACCAACACGTGGAACTCTATTATGGGATACCGGGAATCGGAGCGATCTGCCATACCATCAATATTCGCCTGTCTCCGCACCAGACGGACTTTATAATCAACGATGCCGAAGACAAAGTAATTTTTGTTGATGCTACCTTAGTGCCCCTATTGGAGAAAATTATTGCCAAACTTGAAACGGTCGAACATTTTATCATAATCAATGCGCCGAAAAATTTTAGCACTACCCTACCCAATATCATGCATTACGAAGATTTGTTGAGCGGACAATCCGAAAATTTCGTATGGCCCGAGCTTGACGAGAACGATGCCAGCGGCATGTGCTATACCAGTGGTACGACCGGCATGCCAAAAGGGGTATTGTATTCACACCGTTCTACCTACCTACATGCCCTAACCATTCTTACGCCGAACGCAGGTAATTATAGCACTGCGGATACTATTTTATTGATCGTGCCACAATTTCACGTAATGGCCTGGGGGTTTCCGTATATGTGTCTACTATCAGGATCTGATATGGTGATGCCCTCCTCAAACCTCGGCCCGCAAGCTATTATCAAAATACTTGAAAAAGAAAAAGTGACCAAAGCCAATGGTGTCCCGAGCATATGGATGGGTGTTTATGAGGAAATGAGGAAAAATCCACCTAAGGAAAAACTCGTGCTTGAAGAATATTTGGTAGGTGGATCGGCACTTCCCGCAAGTCTGATCGAAGGCTTCGAGAAAGATTTTGGAATTAAAGGCGTACATGCCTGGGGGATGACCGAAACTTCACCTTTGGGCACGGCGAGCAGATTGCAACCGAGACATGAAAATCTAAATCCAGATCAAAAAATCAAGGTACGTGCAAAGCAAGGCATAGAGTTCCCCGGTATTGAAATGCGGATTATTGGAGATGATGGGTCGGTTGCCCCAAGGGACGGAAAAACCATGGGAGAACTGCAAGTACGCGGCGTTTGGGTAATTCGCTCTTATTTCAAGACCAACAGCCGCGAGAATTTTACCGAAGACGATTGGTTTAGAACCGGAGATGTAAGTACCATCGATGCGGACGGGTACATGGAAATCACCGACCGCACTAAAGACCTGATCAAAAGTGGCGGGGAATGGATATCGAGCGTAGCCTTGGAATTGGCCTTAATGTCCCATCCTAAAATCAAAGAAGCGGCAGTAATCGCCATTCCCGACAAAAAATGGTCGGAGCGGCCATTGGCGACCATTGTTCTGGCAGACAAAAACGATACGATATCAGACGAAGAACTTAAAAAATTCCTGGCCTTGGATTTTGTCAGCTACCAGATTCCCGATAATTATGTATTTGTTGAACAAGTACCCCGAACGAGCGTCGGCAAGTTCGATAAAAAGGAAATAAGACGACTTTATGCAGAGGGGGAATTGAATTGAATATCACGAAGAGACCTTCGCTTTCGACTTCCCGCCATTAGCACCGCTTTTAAATCCCGCCAGAATTTTCGGAACTAAGCGCCGAATTCCAGTAGTCTTGTTCTGGAATTTGGCGGTTGGTTTCTAAAATTTTATTTAGATAAATACATCTTTCGCCGGCCATACAGCTCATAAAACTGGTCATCCTTTAAGTTATCGATAAACAATATACTCTCCCCGGTACTTTTCATTTCCGGACCGAGATTCTTGTTGACATTCGGGAATTTGTTAAACGAGAATACGGGCTGCTTGATGGCGAATCCTTCTAATTGGGGATTAAAATCGAAGTCCTTTACCTTTTTCACCCCTAGCATCACCTTAGTTGCATAGTTTACGTAAGGTTCGCCGTAAGCTTTGGCGATAAATGGCACGGTTCGCGAAGCCCTTGGGTTAGCTTCGATGATGTAAACAATATCGTCCTTAACGGCAAACTGGATGTTGATGAGTCCGACCGTATTTAGTGCCAAGGCGATTTTGTTCGTATGATCTTTAATTTGCTGAAGTACGAATTCTCCCAAATTAAAGGGCGGAAGTGTAGCGTTTGAATCTCCGGAATGTATTCCGCAGGGTTCGATATGCTCCATGATACCGATGATGTAGACGTCTTTACCATCGCAGATGGCATCGGCCTCAGCCTCGATCGCACCATCAAGATAATGGTCGAGCAGCAGTTTGTTATTGGGTATTTTACGCAACAGGTCAACGACATGTTCTTCAAGTTCTTCCTTATTGATGACGATTTTCATGCCTTGCCCGCCTAAAACATAAGAAGGTCGCACCAACAATGGAAAATCCAATTTATCGGCGAGTGCAAGAGCCTGGTCCGCGGTTTCCGCGACCCCGAACTCCGGAAACGGAATATCGTTTGCTTTTAGCAGTTCGGAAAAACTTCCACGGTCTTCGGCGAGGTCTAAGGACTGAAAACTGGTTCCAATGATTTTGATTCCGTATTTATCCAGTTTTTCCGCTAGTTTTAAGGCGGTCTGTCCGCCTAGTTGTACAATTACCCCTTCCGGTTTTTCGTGTAGGATGATATCATAAATGTGTTCCCAAAAAACAGGTTCGAAATAGAGTTTATCCGCCGTATCGAAATCCGTAGATACCGTTTCGGGGTTGCAATTGATCATAATAGTTTCGTAACCGCATTCTGCCGCGGCAAGTACGCCATGTACACAGCAATAATCAAACTCGATGCCCTGCCCTATTCGGTTGGGACCGGAACCGAGTACTACAATTTTTTTCTTATCCGTAACTATACTGTCGTTTTCAACATAACGGGTGCCATCGGGCCTTTCGATCTCTGCCTCAAAAGTGGAGTAATAATAAGGCGTCATTGCCTTGAATTCGGCCGCGCAAGTGTCAACGAGTTTATAAACTCGATTGATTCCCATCTCAACCGTACGTCTTTTATGCACTTCACTTTCGTAGCAATGCAACATGTGCGCAATCTGGCGATCGGCGAAACCTTTTTGTTTGGCTTCCAGCATTAGGTCACGCGTAATGGTGGCGATGGTATAGGTGGATATTTCCTTTTCGAGATAATGCAGTTCTTCGTACTGTTTTAAGAACCACATATCGATTTTAGTGATTTCGTGGATGCGACTGAGCGGAATGCCCAATTGAATGGCATCGTAGATGACAAAGACCCGGTCCCAGCTGGGAATGGTCAGTTTACTGATAATCTGATCATAGTCTTTATAGCCCTTGCCATCGGCACCCAAGCCATTTCTTTTGATTTCTAAGGATTGTGTCGCCTTATGCAGGGCTTCCTGAAACGAGCGGCCGATGCCCATAACCTCTCCGACGGATTTCATCTGCAAACCCAAGGTACGGTCGGAACCTTCGAACTTGTCGAAATTCCATCGGGGAATTTTTACGATTACATAATCCAAGGTCGGTTCGAACAAGGCGGACGTTGATTTGGTAATCTGGTTTTCCAACTCGTCGAGATGATAGCCGATGGCCAGTTTTGAAGCGATTTTGGCAATGGGATATCCTGTAGCTTTCGATGCCAATGCCGACGATCTGGAGACCCTTGGGTTGATTTCGATGGCGATGATATCCTCCTTTTCATCGGGACTCACAGCGAATTGAACGTTGCATCCCCCGGCAAAATCCCCGATACTGCGCATCATGTGAATCGCCATATCGCGCATTTTTTGATAGGTGCGATCGGATAGGGTCATTGCAGGGGCGACGGTAATGGAATCGCCGGTGTGTATGCCCATAGGATCCATGTTCTCTATGGCGCAGATAATAACCACATTGTCATTGTGGTCGCGTAACAGTTCGAGTTCATATTCTTTCCAACCTATCAAGGCCTTGTCGATCATGACCTCGTGGATTGGGGAAATTTCAAGGCCTCGGCTTAACATTTCATCGAAGTCCTCTGGCTTGTACACTATAGACGCCCCTGCCCCACCCAAGGTGTAGGAGGCTCGAATAACTAGAGGAAAACCGAATTGTTGTGCGATTTCCTTTCCCTTTAAAAAGGAAGTGGCCGTAGCCTGTGGCGCCATACCCACCCCGATTTTCAGCATCAGCTCACGGAATTTCTCCCTATCCTCGGTAATATTTATCGCATCGATATCGACACCGATGATTTCCACCTCAAAATCCTTCCAAATTCCTTTTTCGTCGGCTTCGATGCAAAGGTTCAATGCGGTCTGCCCACCCATGGTCGGTAGAACGGCATCGATTTGCGGATGCGCCTTTAAGATATCGATAATCGATTTTGTGGTTAGGGGTTTAAGATAGACATGGTCGGCCATGGTCGGATCTGTCATTATGGTGGCCGGGTTGCTATTGATCAGGACGGTTTCGATACCATCTTCGCGAAGACTTCGCAGCGCTTGAGATCCTGCATAGTCGAACTCGCAGGCCTGACCGATGATAATGGGACCTGAACCTATGATCAGTATCGATTTTAAATCTTCTCTTTTGGGCATTTTCTACAGTGGGTGTTTAGGGTTCTAAGGAAACGGTACCGGTATGAATACAGGAATAAGTCTGGGATGAACAAAAAAAAGGTGCTACTTTAAAAAAAGTAACACCTTAAATATTTTAAAGGAATAGAATCATTATTTTTTGTGTCTCGGCTCAGAGGATACAGATAGTTTTTTTCTTCCTTTTGCCCTTCTACGGGCCAATACTTTGCGTCCGTTAACGGATGCCATGCGTTCTCTGAACCCATGTTTGTTCTTTCGCTTTCGTTTCGACGGCTGATATGTTCTCTTCTGTCCGGGCATTTTTTGATACTTTTCTTGGTTTTGAAATTCGAAGGTTCGTCCTCAAATTTCCGGTGGCAAATATACAAAGCCTTTTTTCTTTTACAAACTGATTCTCGAAAATTATTTTTACTGGGCTTCTGTCTGCTACAAATGCCTTTTTTACTACTTTTGCAGCCTGAATTGAAGATGGCAACACACTATTTATGAAATACTTCGCAGCCTTACTTTTTTTGCTTCTTTGCAGCCTTTCACTTTCTGCACAATCCGTTTTGCAATATACGCTCGAAAAGGATGACGTATTTACCGTAAAACAAAATGCCGAGCAGATTATTATCCAAGAGCTCGACGGGGCGACCCACGAGCTGATAAACAAAATTGATGGTATATTGGAATTCAAAGTATTGAAGGAACGCGACAGTACTTACGAAATCGCATTGTCATTTAAAGACCTTAACCTTAAAATGACTTCTAGCATCCAGGGCGAACTTATGAACGTACACGCCAAAGAAGTTAGCGAAGACGATATGCAATCGATGATATTCAGTAGTTTGTTGAACAGTCCCGTTCAAATGGTACTTGCCAAAACGGGAGATATCTTAGAGGTCAACGGAGGGGACAGTCTTGTGGTAAAAATGGCGGAGGCATCCGGACTTAAGGATGAGTTTTCGCTGAACATGATGAAAGAATCCCTTCAGAAGGAGTTCGGTTCGGAAGCATTGTCCGACAGCTACAAACAAATGACGTTTATATATCCAAAGAAGCCAGTAAAGATCGGAGATAACTGGAAAAATGAATATTCGGGTAAATTGGAGGCCAAAAATATATGGACACTTGATGCTTTGACGAATGATGAAGCAATAATCAGTGGAACAGCTGATGTCACCATGGATGTGACCGAGCTGGCGACCTCCATGAAGCTTACCGGCACACAAAAGACCCGGATAACCGCCAACGCTGCTTCCGGATTTATCAAAATAATGACCGTTGAGGGGGTATCGAAAGGTACTTCGACCATGACCCAAATGGGAGACCAAGAAATTCCGACCACTATAAAATCAAAAATTACCTATGAACTTATGAATTCACCCGTGGAATAAATTTGTGTCGAAAAAGTTCAATCAGGGATGAACCATCCCATAAAAATTAGTGATAATTAGTGTCTAATCATTCTCAGTAGACCAATAATTTAAACAACATGTTCAATAAAAATATAAAACTCGTTATTGCCGGCCTAATCATCGCCTATGCGGTGTACCAATTCGTCGATGGCAACATTGGTAACGGTATTTTTCTGATATTACTTTCCTTTATTTTTATCTTCCTGTATTTCAGGAACGAGATAATTTTATTGGCATTTCTTCGGATGCGCAAGCAAGATCTGGAAGGCACTCAAAAATGGCTCGAAAAGATCAAAAACCCCAAATCTGCGCTGATAACCAAACAGCAGGGCTACTACAATTATCTGCACGGTATCATCTATTCCCAAAAAAACCTGACTACCGCGGAAAAATACTTCAAGAAAGCCCTGAAATTAGGGTTGACGATGGATTACGACGTGGCCATGGCCAAATTGAGCCTCGCCGGTATCTCCATGCAAAAACGTCGCAAAAGAGAAGCCACCAAATTGCTACAAGAAGCAAAAAAGCTGGACAAGAACAATATGCTGACCGATCAGATCAAGATGATGCAGCAGCAAATGAAGAAAATCTAGTGGGCGATGGCAGTCTCGACTGCCCGTAGCGATTATACTTTGAGTTTTAAATGATTTGTTTAATCGAAAACTTTAAACTTATAGAAGCGGCGCCCAAAGTCGACTAAAAGATTCCTTCAGTCTACGTCGAAGTCCTCGTTCTTTCCAACGCTCCAGCTCCACTTCCTCACATTCTTTGAGGTCATTTTTAAAGATTCCCGCCATTTGATCGTTGATCGCCTTGTTGTAAATCAGGGCGGTAATCTCGAAATTAAGAGCAAAACTTCGGTAATCTAAATTTGCCGTGCCGATAGTGGAGAGCCGGTCGTCGACCAGCATGGTCTTCGCATGTACAAAGCCCTTACAATACCTAAAAATACGAATTCCTGATTCGAGACTTTCCTCGATATAGGAATCGGAGGCGTACTGGGCCGCCCAGGAATCGGATTCATAGGGCAAAATAACCCTCACGTCTACACCGCTTCTTGCCGCAGTTTTTAAGCCTGTGAAGATGGCGTCGTTGGGCATATAGTATGGCGAGGTGATATAGACCCTTTCCCGTGCCGCTGTAATGGCACAGAATAGTGCTTCCATAATATTGGCCCAATCAGTATCAGGCCCGCTGGCTGCCATTTGAACCGCGACAGGCTCGTGTGTTCCTGGTTTATTTTCGGGGAAAAGCTCTTGATTGATTTCCGTTTCATCGTTAGAGACAAAATTCCAACTCAATAAAAAAGACGATTGCAAAGAACCTACCGCGCCGCCCTGCAAGCGCAAATGGGTGTCGCGCCAGTATCTGTCGTTGTCATAGGAATTGTCATATTTTTGGTCCAAGTTGATTCCGCCAACATAGCCTACCGTTCCATCGATAACAACTATTTTTCTATGATCTCGATAGTTCAATTTACTGGTTGAGTTCGAGAACCGCACCGGCATAAACGGAAAATGCTGAACGCCCGCCTCTGTCATCTTTTTCTTGGCCTTTGAAGAAATATCGCTACCGACGTCATCGTACATCAACCGTACCTTCACCCCTTCTTGGGCCTTTTTGCTGAGAATCTCGATAAGCTCAGTACCAAGTTCGTCGTCGAACAGCACAAAATATTCCATATGGATATGGTTCTCAGCATTTGACAGGTCTTCCCGAAGACGTTCGAACTTTTTTTCGCCGTTTATCAATATCTCTACATCATTGTCAAATGTGAGAATGGCTTTTTCGTTGTTCTTGAGCAACGTATAGATTTTGTAGATATCCTCGCCAAAATCTTCCCTAAAGCTATCCTTTTCGTCTTGATCGAGCTTGAACTGTTGCCGCCATTCTTTTATCCGGTCATTGTCAAGGATGTATTTTTTCTCAAAAATTTTTGATTTCCTGTAATCCTGTCCGAAGAAATAATAGACAATCAATCCTAAAAAAGGAAGCGCGGCCAGAGCAAATAAAAAGGATAGCGTCTTTACGGGATTTTTGTTCTTCAGGATAATGAAAATGGATAAGCTGATGACCAAAATGTAGTTAATGGTCAGGGCGATAAGCCAAATATTATCTTTGCCGAATGCCAGTATCGAATTCACAAAGTGAGTTTAGATTGCTTTGAAACCGAATGTACGGAATTAAATTATGGTTTTGGTACAGAAAGACGGGTGAGCGATGACTGATGATGTCAAATAAAAAAGGGACGTAATGCAGTGCATTGCGTCCCTACGGCTTTTATGTTATGGGGGTTGACGTTTTCAAATTGAAAACTACTAACTACTACTGCTATGGCTTCTGGTATTGCTATAGCATGCAATTAAAAATTATTTCGTCGCCTTATAGTACCCCGTTTTAGGGATTTCGAGGATATACTTCTTTTTAGAACCATTATTTAAATGCGGCTCGCGCAGCCAAGGATTATGTCTTTTAAGTATCTTATAATTGATTTCATATTTTTGTGCAAAATCAGCGAAGCTGAGTACGGGCTCGTCCAAATCTACCTTGAAAGTGGGTACGGCCTTGTAGAGATCTTCTTCTTGCACGTCGAAACCATATTTCTCGGGATGGCTCAAAATTTCCTTGATGGCCATAATCCTAAAAACATATCTTCCAGTTTCTTGACCTAGCAATAGATCGTAGTAATCATTGACCTGTTGTATACCTAAATACTTGTCAATGGCTCCAGTACCTGCATTGTAGGAAGCGGCGGCAAGCGTCCACGTTCCGTATTTTTTATAGTATTTCTTCAAATAATCACAGGCTACCTGTGTCGATTTTTCCAAATGATAACGTTCATCAACATTGGAGTTTACTTCAAGCCCGTACTGTTGGCCGGTCGCCTTCATAATCTGCCAGAATCCCGTCGCCCCGGCATGGGACACCACGTTTTGGAGTCCACTTTCAGCAACTGCCAGATATTTGAAGTCATCGGGAATACCGTTTTTGGCCAATATCGGTTCGATTATCGGAAAATACATGTTCGCTCTTTTGATCAACAATACGGCATTGGATTGCCAGTAAGTGTTGACCAAGAATTCACGGTCGATACGCTCCATGATTTCGGGATCGTGTTGTGGTACGGTCTCTCCGGCAAAATTAAGGTTTTCAGGAATGTCGATTGCGGAAATACGATATCCTTGAGCAACATTTTTTTCCAACTTCGGTTCGGTAGGGTCGGTAAGATTCCGCACATTGGTCATATCTTCACTACTCCCCTGCACGGCATAGATTAAGGTGCTGACCACGAAAAAAAGCCCTAAGAGCATTAAACCGTTTTTTAAAATCTTCATATTTCTGATTTGTGTTTTTTCAAAGTTACGAACTGATTGATGTTAATATAATACTACAACTCCATTATTGCAAAATAATTGTGGGTAAATGCTCATTAAACCATTTTGCCCTGTGGATAATCATGGTATGCGTACCATTTTTAACCTGTATGCAGTCCTTGATGTTCTGGATCGGAAAAACGGGATCCTTTTCCCCATGGATATGGATAAGGTTATCGGGGCGTTCGGATTGCTTCCAATTGACAATCTGATCAATCGACCAATCGATATATAGTTTATCGCGCAGGGATAAATATTCCTCATATAAGGCCAAACGCTTAGTCACGGTTTCCCCAAAGGCATATTTGGCTAAAAGTTCAACATTATTAATCAGGCCCGTTGGCAAAATCTTATGAATTTTGGTATACCTCGCAAAGTGCATCCGTTTGGGCAGTTCAGAAGCATGTTTTACGCTTGAAATAATGATTGTCTTTCGCACCTGAATCAGTTTGGCCATCTCCTGCACCAACATACCCCCAAAAGAGACCCCGATCAACACCGAATTTTCATGTTTTATCTGCAAGTTCATCGCCCGGGCATAGTCCACGAGAGCCATATTCTTTGACGGCACGAACCATTCCAGTAAATGGGACTCAAAGGTATCGGCCGGTAAGTGAATGTGTTTAAAGATGGATGGATTGGCTGCCATCCCCGGCATAAAATACACATGAATCTTGCTATCGTTCATAAAGAACTCGAGTTGGGTAGACGCAAAAGCTGTTAATAATTAGGAAATTAACATAGTATTCACTACTTTTGTGGTCGACTTTGGGAAATTCCATCGTTAGTCTAATCTAGGCAAAAGTAGTCAAAATTGCGGCTTGAGAACCCCGTTTTTTTTTACTTCGGATGCCACAACACAAATCCTAACTATATGAATGAAGTAGAAATCAAGGACAACAGTTTCTTGCGTCAATTTGAAACTAGGGTCGATGGTCACTTGGCTAAAATCGAGTATTCTTCACAAGAACGCAAAGTATTTCTAACCAAATTAGTAGTTCCGGAAGAAATCACCAAGGCGGATTTTAAGGAAGATTTTATTAAATCGGTGCTTCACCACATTCAGGACCAAAACCTTAGGGTAGTTCCTACAAGTCCACAGATCGCCGGATTCTTAAGGAAAAACCGACAGTACAAAGAGATGTTGCCCGTTGGCATCAGAATTTGACAACTTTTTAGGATTACAATTAAAAAATCCCGCCGATGGCGGGATTTTTTTTTGAACACTCCTAGAGAAGCAATGCATTGCGTCTCTATGTGGTCGTTACAAAAGATCGATCGTGTCCGCCACAAATTCAAACCGAACCAAACCATCATCGGCAATTTCGGTCAATTCGACCGTATGTAAGGTATTTACCAACTCAGGATTCCAAGGCGCTTTTACCTTAACATAATTCTCAGTGAATCCGTGAATATAGCCTGCCTTGTTTTCCCCTTCGAACAAGACGGTGCGTATTGCGCCCAGCTGACTTTCATAAAAAGCCCTGCGTTTTTTGGCGGATAGGCCCCGCAGCATTTTGCTGCGCTTCTTCCGAACTTTATGGGGCACTACCCCATCCATTTCTGCCGCAGGGGTATTTTCCCTTTCCGAATAGGTAAAAACGTGCAGGTACGAAATATCGAGTTCGTTCAGAAAATGGTAGGTCTCCAAAAAAAGTTCGTCCGTTTCTCCCGGAAACCCGACAATAACATCTACACCGATACAGGCATGCGGCATGGTTTCCTTAATCCTTCGAACCCTATCAACATATAGCCCGCTCATATAGCGCCTGCGCATCCGTTTTAGCATTTCGTCACTGCCACTCTGTAGGGGGATATGAAAATGGGGCACAAAAGCATCGCTCTGCGCCACAAAATCAATGGTCTCGTTCTTTAACAGATTCGGCTCTATGGATGAGATCCGCAATCTTTGGATGCCTTCCACTTCATCCAAAGCCATTACCAAATCAAAAAAAGTATGTTCGTGTTTTTTGTTGCCGAATTCCCCCTTGCCATAATCGCCTATATTGACTCCGGTCAGAACGATTTCCTTAATTCCCTGTGCAGATATTTCTGTGGCATTTTTTAGCACGTTTTCCAACGTATCGCTACGGGAAATACCGCGCGCCAGGGGAATGGTGCAATAGGTACATTTGTAATCACATCCATCCTGAACTTTTAGAAATGCCCTTGTCCGGTCTCCAATCGCATAACTTCCGACGTAGAAATTGGCATCCTCGATTTCGCAGGAATGGATTTCCGTCATCCGAAGCGCGGTCGAAGGACGGTTTAAAATATCATGGATATAATCGGTGATCTTAAACTTTTCCGTGGCGCCCAGAACAAGATCGACACCATCGACGGCCGCCAGTTCTTCCGGTTTTAGCTGTGCATAGCACCCAATGGCCGCAACGAACGCATCGGGATTCGCCTGCTGTGCTTTTTTCACTATGGTCTTAAACCGCTTATCCGCATTTTCCGTTACCGAACAGGTATTGATTACGTACATGTCAGCAGGTTCCGAAAAGTCAACACGCTCGAAACCTTCTTCCGTAAAACCCCGGGCTATGGTAGAGGTTTCGGAGAAATTGAGCTTACAGCCCAAGGTGTAAAACGCGACTTTTTTCTCCATACCGCAATTCTTTACGTATCTATTAAAGTAAGCTTTTCAATGTTTGGGATGCAAATATACAAACTTGTACCAAGCCCATTGACCATCAGCTTTAGTATCCTCTTTTTTTAGGGTCTTAATTGCCATCCTTTCTATCAAGTAATCAAAAATTACATTTATTCAAAAGGCCTAAACCTATAAACCCTTAAAAAAATTTGGAACCTGCCAGTAGATAGGCTGGTTTGGAATTTGATTCCGAAACTTCGGAAGGAATTTGCTGCGGCTAGTAGCGCCTCCACCTCTTAGTAAGCTCAAAAACATGCTCAAGAATACGGGCCTCCTTATCGTCAAATTCCACATGTCTTCGCGCCATCATCACCTTGGCTGCTTCAAACGCTTTTACAGGCATATAGGTGGTAAATCCGGTCGCCCCGCCCCAACTAAAACTGGGAACGAAATTCCTTGGAAATCCGGGATCATAGATATTACAGTTGACGCCGATGACCGTCCCCGTGTTGAACATGGTATTGATGGCCGTTTTGCTATGGTCTCCCATCATCAGGCCGCAAAACTGGAGTCCCGTTTGCTCGAAACTTTCGTTGGCGTAATTCCATAGGCGTACTTTGGCGTAGTTATTCTTGAGGTTAGAATTATTGCTGCTTGCGCCTATATTGCACCATTCGCCCAACACTGCATTGCCCAAGTATCCGTCGTGGCCTTTGCTAGTATAGCCAAAAATTACTGCATTGCTGATCTCACCACAGACTTTGGAATGGGGTCCGACGGTAGTGGCACCATAAATCATGGCCCCCATTTTAACGACCGCTTTTTCACATAGTGCGAAACCGCCGCGAATCAAATTGCCCTCCCATATTTCGGAATCCTTTCCCAAATAGATGGGACCATCGGTGGCATTTAAAATACTATGCTCAACAACCGCACCATCCTCGGCAAAAATGCGATTTGGACAAATTAAGGTGTTTGACTTTGAAATCGGGGCACTAGTTCTTCCCTCGGTTACCAAGTCGAAATCGGCCTGAATAGCTTCGGCGTTTTTCTCGAAAATATCCCAGGTTTTGACAACTCTTAAAACATGTTCCTCGAATTCAATGGCCTTATAGGTTGAAAAGTCAACTTGTTCCTGTGTATCCCTAGCATGAAAGGCAATGACTTCCTCCCCTTTAAAAATAGCCTCGTTCTCTTGGAGTCCAGCTACAAGGTCCACTAATTTTCTATTCGGTAAAAAAGAAGCGTTTATCAAAACGTTCTCCTCCATTTCTACCATCGGATATTTTTCGGATAGATAGTCCTCTGTAATCGTGGTGGTAGTATTTCCCAGGTATTTTTCCCATTTTTCGCGTATGGTGAGAATACCGATGCGGATGTCCGCTACCGGTCTGGTAAAGGTAAAAGGCAACAGATTATTCCGGACCGATCCGTCGAAAAGAATGTAGTTCATTAGTAAATATTTCGGCAAAAATAATTGAACTCGTCCTGACTTTTTGTTTGGAACCGAGAATTATGGCTTTTGTGCCGTAATGAAGCCATTTTTTATGTGCATAGCCGAAGCTACGGAAATCAAAAAGGGTAAAATTAGGGTGCAATATGCATAGTTTGCAGGTAAAACAAAAAGTCAAGACGAGTTCGTTAATAAGGCGTATAGCTTTTAAACGCTAAAGTGTTGTGCTTATTCTATTTGGATGGTATTTTTGTTGGCGTATTTCAAGAAAAAAAATGCCCTCGAATCTCGAGGGCATCCTATACAGTTTCTTTAACAAAAAAGATTACTCTTTTTCTTTGCTGTCAGTTTCAGCTTTTGGGGCTTCCTTCTTAGCTACTTCTGCTTTCGCTTCAGCTTTGGGAGCTTCCTTCTTAGAAGTTTCCGCTTTAGGAGTCTCAGCCTTTACTTCTGCTTTAGGAGCCTCCTTCTTAACGGTTTCGGCCTTTGCTTCAGCTTTCGGAGCTTCTTTTTTGGCGGGTTCCGACTTTGCTTCAGCTTTTGGAGCTTCTTGCTCGGCGGGAGCCGCTTTTTTCTTCTTGAACTTGTCGTACTTGTTCTTGAACTTATCGATACGTCCGGCAGTATCCAAAAGCTTGGCCTTTCCGGTGTAGAACGGATGCGATGTTCTTGAAATCTCCAATTTTACCAAGGGATATTCGGTACCGTCAACCTCTAAAGTCTCTTTGGTGTCTGCGGTAGATTTAGTTAGGAACACTTCATCGTTCGACATGTCTTTAAACGCTACCAATCTATAATTCTCTGGGTGGATGTCTTTTTTCATCAGGCTAAAATTTTACGCGCCCATTCCGACAGGCACTCATTTTAAGGCTGCAAATTTATGCATTTTTTGGAGACTTGCAATTTAAACCTGCAAAAAGAACGAGAAAAATGATGTACATTTAACTGTAACAAAATCCCTTTGGGAGCAACTAATTTTGTGAACTACCTAAAATAAGAACTCAAAATGGAAGAAAATCAACCACAAACAGGAAATTTTGCATGGAAATATGGTGCATTGGCAGGGGGAGCAATTGTTGTATTCTCGCTAATGCTCTATAGTATGGACCTTATTTACCAGCAGAATATTGCCATGAGCCTCATACCTTTCGTACTCGCGGCCATAGCGATAGTTTTGGCTATTGTTCAATTCAAAAAAGGAAGCCTCGGTTTTCTTACCCTGTCCGAGGCCTTAAAAATTGGTACAGGAATCGGCGTAGTTGCCGCAATTATAGCCTCACTTTATCTTTTAGCATTGACCAATGTCATAGAACCCGATTATTGGGATAAAATGTTCGAGGCACAACGTGTAACAGTTATGGCTGAAAATCCACAAATCACCCCAGAGCAAATGGATCAAGGCATTGAAATGCAGAAAAAATTTGCTTGGCTCGGTTATCCCATCGGACTCATATTGTACGCCTTATTCGGTCTTATTGTAGGTTTGATCACCGGTCTTATCCTCAAAAAACAAAAACCGGCCTATTAGCATCAAAATCGTATTTTTGGACGGATTTACAGCAACAATCAATGAATCTATCCATAATCATACCCCTTCTGAATGAGGGGGAATCTCTTCAAGAACTACACGATTGGATCGTAAAGGTCATGCGATCTGAAGGCTATTCGTACGAGATTATTTTTATCGACGATGGCAGTACGGACAATTCTTGGCAGCTCATCCAACAACTTTCCGAAGCAAATCCGCAGGTTCGGGGACTTCGTTTTCAAAAGAATTATGGAAAATCACAAGCGCTGCACGCCGGATTCAAGGCGGCACAAGGCGATGTGATCATTACCATGGATGCGGATCTGCAGGATAATCCCGAAGAAATCCCCGAATTATATCAGCTTATTACAAATGATGGTTACGACTTAGTTTCGGGCTGGAAGAAAAAACGCTACGATTCCGTACTCTCCAAAAACATGCCCTCGAAACTGTTCAATTGGGCCGCCCGAAAAACCTCGGGCGTAAAACTGCACGACTTCAACTGCGGCCTGAAAGCCTTCAACAAAACAGTCATCAAGAATATCGAAGTTTCGGGAGAAATGCACCGTTACATTCCCGTACTCGCCAAAAATGCGGGCTTTTCGAACATCGGCGAAAAAGTAGTGGCACACCAAGCCCGAAAATACGGCAAAACTAAATTCGGTATGGAACGATTTATCAATGGATTCTTGGACCTTATTACCATTTGGTTCGTCTCTAAATTCGCCCGCCGTCCCATGCATCTCTTCGGAGCCTTGGGCGTAGTGATGTTCATCATCGGTTTCGGATTCGCTATCTACTTGGGTATCGACAAGTTGTTCGTTCATCCTTATGGTCGTTTGATTACTGATCGGCCCCAGTTCTTTATCGCCTTAATCGCGATGATTATCGGTACGCAATTGTTCTTGGCCGGGTTTCTGGGAGAAATTTTAGTACGTAACCGAAGAAACGAGTCGCGTTATAAAATTTCGGAGGGGGTTAATTTAGATGGGGGAGAAAAAGAGTCTGCTATTTGAAAGTAGATAAAATTACCAAAATCAACCCGGGAAATCACTATTCAAAATAATAATTCCTTTGCAATTTGGGTGTACGGCTCATGAATAAAGGCTGGAGAGCGTTAACTAGCTTCTAGAATTATCTTGAATTTACGATTGTGCCGGAAAGACCAAGCATTAAATGCAAAATAAATCTTACTTCAGCGGCTTTTAAAGCGTTATTTTATCCTAAATATTCCATATCTTCCTATCTTTAACGGCTGTCGATGCCGAACAATCCTATTTACACAATAATTCAGTAACAAAACAACCCAGTACATGGAGAACATTTTAAACACCGCAAAAACTTGGCTCACCGATTTTTTTGATCCGGCCGTAAAAAAGGAAGTCCAACATCTGATCGCCAACGACAAGGACGAGCTCAAGGACCGATTCTATAAGAACATGGAATTCGGTACCGGCGGTATGCGCGGTATTATGGGCGTCGGCACCAATCGCATCAATAAATATACTTTAGGAAAAAGCACCCAGGGACTAAGCAATTATCTAAAAAAGGTGCACGACGGTAAAGAAATCAAGGTCGTCATTGCCTACGACTGTCGCCATAACAGCGATACCTTGGCACGAACGGTAGCGGAAGTGTTCTCGGCAAACGGCATCAAGGTATTTCTCTTCTCCGAATTGAGAACTACACCCGAACTTTCGTTCGCCGTACGGCATTTAAATTGCCATGCAGGGATTGTTTTGACTGCCTCCCACAATCCCCCCGAATACAATGGCTATAAGGTGTATTGGTCCGATGGCTGCCAGATCGTACCACCGCAGGACGGGGAAATCGTGGCGGCAATCAATGCCCTTTCTTACGAAGAAATAAATTTCAAAGGGAATGATGAATTGATCGAAAGCATTGATACCGAGGTCGATGAAGCCTTTTTTGAGGCTTCGGTCGCCCATGGTAGTTTCAACGCGGCAGGGAAAGATGATTTTAAAATCGTTTTCACCTCGTTGCATGGCACGGCAATTACCGCCATTCCGGAAGTTTTGAAACGGGCGGGCTACAAAAATGTTACGGTCATCGAAGAACAGGCCGAACCGGACGGGGATTTCCCGACCGTAAAATCCCCTAACCCCGAGGAACCGGAGGCTCTTTCTATGGCCGTTAAAAAAGCGGAGGAAATTGGGGCGGACATGGTCGTGGGCACCGACCCCGATTGCGACCGTTTAGGTGTAGCCGTTCGGAATCTCGAAGGCAAAATGGAAATCGTAGACGGCAACCAGGCCATGATTATGATGACCCATTTTCTCTTGGAACAACAAAAGAAAAAAGGTTTTAAGGGCAACGAGTTCGTTGCGACGACCATCGTTTCGACCCCGATGATGGAAGCCATGGCCAAAGCCTACGGCGTAACATTCAAGACCGCCCTGACCGGATTCAAATGGATCGGCAAAATGATAAAAGATTTTCCCGAGCTTAAATTTTTGGGCGGGGGCGAGGAAAGTTTCGGCTATATGGTCGGCGATTTCGTCCGGGACAAAGATGCGGTTACCTCTACCCTACTCGCCTGTGAAATCGGCGCCCAATCCAAGGCCAACGGCAGCTCGTTCTACAAAGACCTGATAGATTGCTACGTCAATTACGGTTATTATAAGGAACATCTGATATCACTTACCAAAAAAGGCATCAGCGGTGCCGAGGAAATCAAGCAGATGTTGAAAGACTTTAAGGAAAATCCCGTCGATTCCGTTGCCGGCTCCAAGGTAAAATGGATCGAGGATTATAACACCTCCATCGCTAAAAATGTAATGACTGGCGAAGAAAAAGCTATTGACATCCCAAAATCCAATGTGTTGATCTATGAAACCGAAGACGGCACCCGTATCGCAGCTCGACCTAGTGGCACGGAGCCTAAGGTAAAATTCTACATTACAACGAACACCAAGTTGGATAAGGCCGAGGACTTCAAAAAAGTGTCCGCGGAACTCGATGCCAAGATCGACCTTATCAAAAGTGAACTCGAACTGGGCTAATCACCTGCTTGGTATGAACCCACCGTAGCAATCTCACTTGAATTGAGCTAATCCCGTTCGGGTCAAAGATCTGCCTAAAACGCTTCAATGAGATACCAAACACGCCTGAATGACCTATTTTAGAAAAATTTTGCGCTTTGCCCGACCTTATCGGGCTTACGCTGTATTGAACATTATCGCAAACATTTTTTATGCCTTTTTCGCAACTCTGGCGATGGTATCGCTATTTCCTATGCTCGCGGTACTCTTCAACCAGACCGAGACTATTAAAACAGAACCTGAGTGGACTGGTCTAGGCGATGTCAAGGAATATCTCTACGATTATCTTAATTATTTTGTAACGCAAAAAGCGGGTGACGACAGTAGTGATGCTTTGATTTTTATGGTCTTGTTGGTAATCGCCATGTTCTTTCTCAAGAACGTTTTCGGTTATCTCGCCATGTACTTCATTACCTTTTTACGAAATGGAGTGTTGAAGGATCTTAGAAACGAACTCTACGACAAAACTATTGAATTACCCATTTCGCACTATTCCGAAAAACGGAAGGGCGACACCATTGCGCGACTTACGTCCGATGTTCTGGAAATACAACATTCCTTTTTATCCATTTTAGAACTTATTGTCAGGGAGCCGTTAACCCTTTTGTTCGCGATTATTGCCATGGTTTCTATAAGCCCGAAATTGACATTGTTCGTGTTTATTTTTCTTCCGGTATCCGGCTTTGTAATATCCCTGATCGGAAAATCCCTAAAACGCAAATCCGACAAAGTCCAAAAGGAACAAGGCGTCTTTCTATCCATTTTAGAAGAAACTTTAGGAGGGCTAAAAATCATTAAAGGCTTTACGGCCGAAAGTCGTTTCAGCGGGAAATTCCGGGAATCTACAAGTCGATTTTTTAGATATTCCAATACCTTGCTCAACCGTCAAAATCTCGCTACACCGGCCAGTGAGTTTCTCGGGATAGCCGTAATTGGTATTTTGCTTTGGTACGGAGGACAAATGGTATTGGTGGAGAAAACCTTGGAACCTGAACTTTTTATCACCTATATGGGCCTAGCGTATCAAATTTTGACCCCTGCGAAGGCCATCAGCAAGGCCTCCTACGGCGTAAAAAAAGGAAATGCGGCGGCTGAAAGGGTCTTGGAAATTCTAGAGACCGACAACCCGATAACCGACAAGCCAAACGCCATTGTAAAGAGAAGTTTCGAAAACGGGATCACGCTCGAAAACATCTCCTTCAAATATGAGGATGATTATGTGCTAAAAAACTTCGTTCTAAACGTGCCCAAGGGGCAAACCGTGGCTTTAGTTGGCCAATCCGGAAGCGGTAAGAGTACCATTGCTAATCTGGTCACCCGTTTTTATGATGTAAACCAAGGCGAAATTAAAATTGACGGCATCGACATCCGTGATATGACTAAAAAATCTTTGCGGCAATTGATGGGCTTGGTAACCCAAGATTCCATTCTCTTCAATGACAGCGTGGCCAAAAACATTTCCTTGGGCAAAGAAACCGCCAGTCGAGAGGAAATTATAGCAGCAGCTAAAATTGCAAACGCGCACGAATTCATAGAAGGGCTACCTAAAGGTTATGATACCAATATCGGGGACAGCGGCAACAAATTAAGTGGTGGACAAAAACAACGCTTATCCATTGCCCGTGCCGTACTGAAAAATCCGCCTATCATGATCTTGGACGAGGCCACCTCTGCCCTCGACACAGAAAGCGAGCGCTTAGTGCAGGATGCCCTCGAAAAAATGATGCGCAACCGTACTTCGATTGTAATTGCCCACCGACTTTCCACCATTCAAAACGCAAATAAAATCGTGGTGCTTCAAAGAGGTGAAATTGTTGAACAAGGTTCCCATAGCGAACTACTTGCCCAAAACGGGGTGTATAAGAAGTTGGTGGAAATGCAGTCGTTAGGTTGAAGTGTGGTTAAACCTTTTCCTATATTTAGCATCCTACTCACAGAACTTAAGTCCGAATATTGATTGCCGAAGAAACTTTAGTACAGGATTTACAGCATCCCGAAACCCGTTCGCAGGCGTTCGAGGTGTTGGTCGACACCTACAAACAACGCTTGTATTGGCATATTCGAAGAATCGTTCTGAACCATGAAGATGCCGATGATGTGCTACAAAACACGTTTATTAAGGTGTACAAGAATATTGAAGGCTTCAAAGGCGAGAGCAAACTGTTTTCGTGGATGTACCGAATTGCAACCAACGAGTCTTTGACCTTATTGAAAAATAAAGCCAGAAAACTCGATATCGGCAATGGTGAGATGCGTGATAAGATGCTCGCCGAATTAAAAGCGGATGTTTATTTCGAGGGCGATGAAATCCAGTTGAAATTGCAAAAAGCAATCGCCACCCTTCCGGAAAAACAGAAGCTCGTCTTTAATATGAAGTATTTTGAGGAACTGAAATATACGGAGATCTCGGAAATTCTGGATACCTCCGTAGGTGGATTGAAAGCCTCGTACCATTTGGCGGTAAAAAAGATAGAGGCCTATCTAAATGAAGAGACTTAGGACTGCTATTGCATCCTAAACTTATTTACTCAAGATTAAACCTTTCAAGCATTTGACAGTCAAACTAAAACGATGAAGGAATTGAATAAAAAAAATCCGTTTAAAACGCCTGAAGGCTATTTCAAGGATTTTTCCGATACATTGAGGAATCGACTTTCGGAAGAAGGTACCGGACTTCCCAAAAACGACGGTTTTATCGTTCCCGACATCTATTTTGAAGGTGTACACAAAAACATTCTACAAAAACTGGAGGCTAAAGAGCCTAAAGTCATCCCTTTACATCCCTTTAAAAAATATTATTATGCTGCTGCATCCATAGCGGCGATTGCCTTGGTGGTATTCGCGCTAAATCGAAATACATCCGAAGAAATCACTTTTGAGGACCTCGCGAATTCGGACATTGAAAACTATTTTGAATATAACGATTTGGATTTCAGTACCTATGAAATCGCTGAACTAGTGCCTGTCGATGAGCTGGAAGTCGGCGATATTTTGTTAAACGGGCTTAATGAGGATATGATTTTGAATTACCTCGATAATAACACCGAAAACTTTGAAGAATTAAATATGGAATACGATGAATAACAGAACAAAAATATTGGCATTGTCCGTATTACTTATGTCATCGGTACTTTTCGCCCAACACAAACCGGACAAGGACAGGATAAAATCCCTAAAAGTGGCTTTCCTCACCGAACGTTTGGATTTGAGCTCTAAAGAGGCTCAGACGTTTTGGCCCATTTACAACGAATACGACGAAAAAAGGGACGCCATGCGCGAAAAAAAGCATGATCAAGTATATCGTAAAATAAGGGATGCGGAGAATCTTTCGGAAAAAGAGGCGGGCAAACTTATCGAACAATACCTCACCTTTGAGGAACAGGAAGAGGAACTGGACAAAAATTTTATCCAAAAAATAAATAAGGTCATCTCGTCAAAAAAAACCCTTTTATTATTGCGTTCAGAGTATGAATTTAAAAAGCAGTTGTTGAAGCAATACCGGCATAAAAAGGGGTGACGAGCAAGGTGTTTCGGACGGGAAAGGTGACCTGCGGGAAAGGTGACCTGAAAGATGTTGCCTACGAAAAGGTCGCCTTTATAAGATCTAATTCGAAAGACCCATTCATTTCAGATGTCTCCCATGAACCTATAGCCACACCTACTATGTTCAGCATTTGACGGGAAACCTTGCAGAGGTCGGTCGATTCGTTTCACTTAAAACTTAGCTTCGCTATTCTATTTTTACCAGCGGCATAGGCCACTGAATCGTTCAAAAAGCGAATCGTATAAAAAGAGGCATCTTCGGAGAGCTGCTGCCAAGTTGCCCCCCTATCTTCACTATAAGAAATACCCGTAAAACCCAAGGTCACCATGCCATTACCATTGGAATTCGGCACGAACTGGATACAGCTTTTATACTGTGGATTTTGGCCATCAGCAATCAATTGCCATGTTTTTCCACCATCTTCGGTCAAGGCTTTATTGGCAGTGTTGGCTTCAGGTTTGAGATAATCGCCACCTATGGCAACGCCTAAATTTTCATCCCAAAAATCTATTGAATAAATGCCCTGCGTCGGCTCATCTTTTACTATGGACGTTTGTTGAATTTCCCAGTTTTTTCCTTTATCCGAGGAAAAATAGATACGGCTGCTCGTTGTAGCTATCCATGTTTTATCGCCGACGACCGCGATATTGGTGTTGCTGGCGGCAAAAGCACCCTCGCCCTCTATACCTTCCGGTAAATCCGAACAGGGTAGTTTTTTCCATGTATTTCCTCCATCCCTTGTAATAATAACACTTAGGCAACCGTCCATACTATCCCCCATAGCGATGCCCTCTTGGTCATTCCAAAAGGTCATGGCATCATAAAATACGGCTTCGTCCACTTCAGTATAGACCAGTTCCATTTTTCCGTCATCACCGGTTTTATAAAGTAGTGCGGGATTCGCAACGGAGAGCATAAAAAAGTCCGAAGAAGTATGTGCCACCGCCCTGAATTGAGGAAAAAGGGTATCGTATTGTTGCACACTTTCCATAATTTTTCCGGAAGTCAGGTCGATATTACCGAATATCCCGTTGCTACCCGCATAGGCAAGGCTATTATCAATAATTTCTATGGCACGGATACTAACGGAATCTTCATAGATGGTTTCTATTTCGACCGAAGTAAAGGGAACCGGTTTCTTGTCGTTATTCTTATCCTTCTCTTTGTCTTCGGAACAAGAAAATCCGAGAATCAACACTAGAATAATAGCGAAGTATTTCATATAATTTAAGTTATAAGGAAGAGTTTTTAAACTTTAATTGTGGAATTGACAGGTTTAGCCCTCAAGGAAAACCGACAAGTCTCAATCTGTGCTTTCCAAATCAAATATAGCGGTTATCCCGCCCAATACCATACCTTTGCAGCCTTAATTTTCAAGAATGAAATTACATAGAAACCTGGTATTCGCAGTCATAGATGCGCTGAACATGATCTTCAACGAAGACCAATACGCCGATAAGGTCGTACAGAAAGTCCTGAGGATTGATAAACGTTGGGGTAGCCGGGATCGGGGATTTATTGCCGAGACCACCTACGAAATGGTCCGCTATAAAAGGTTGTATGCGGAAATCGCAGAGGTCAAAGCCCCTTTCAGCCGCCCGGACCTGTTCCGTATGTGGGCGGTCTGGGCAGTCTTAAAGGGGATACAACTGCCGGATTGGAAACAGATTGAACCCACCCCCGAACGCCGCATCAAAGGGAAGTTTGACGAACTTTCCAAAATTCGAAAATACCGGGAAGCTTTTCCCGATTGGATTGACGAACTCTGTGCCAAAGCTTTGGGAGAGAAGCTATGGACAGCCGAGAGCGCTGCCCTAAACCAACAAGCCGAAGTCATCTTACGGACCAACACCCTTAAGACCACCAAGAAAAAATTGGAAAATGCCTTATTGGAAGAGGATATTGTTGCCGAACCCATCAAAGGATATGCATCGGCCCTACGCCTACCCGAGCGCGCCAACGTTTTCGTTACCGAAGCCTTTAAACAGGGAATGTTCGAGGTACAGGATGCCAACTCCCAATTGGTGGCTGCATTTTTAGACGTACAACCGGGCATGCGGGTCGTAGATACCTGTGCCGGCGCGGGAGGGAAATCCCTCCACCTCGCTGCCTTAATGGAAAACAAAGGGCAAATTATTGCCATGGACGTTTACGGTAGCAAGCTCAAGGAACTCAAACGCCGCGCCAGAAGGAATGGTGCACATAATATCGAACCTCGGGAAATCGATTCTACCAAAGTCTTCAAAAAACTTTATGGCAGTGCGGACAGGGTACTGATTGATGCGCCGTGTACCGGTTTGGGCGTCATCCGCCGGAATCCCGATACGAAATGGAAACTGCAGCCCGATTTTTTGGGAAAAATCACCAAGACCCAACAAGAAATTTTACGCAGCTATAGCAAGATCGTAAAACCGGGCGGTAAAATGGTGTATGCGACCTGCTCTATACTTCCACAGGAAAACTCCGATCAAGTACAATTGTTTTTAGCCTCGGAAGAAGGCAAGGAATTTTCGCTGGAAAAACAAAAGAAACTCTATGCCTCCAAAAGTGGATTTGATGGGTTTTATATGGCGTTGTTGACACGGAATTAGGATACCCCCGGTTGTTTTATGGGCGCCCAAATTGGGCGCCCATAAAACAACCGGGGGGGAGGTTGTGGAAAAATCA
>RCMY010000367.1_pt1 | contig 69654 bp, 53 predicted proteins | sample 2041341 | NCBI WGS metagenome assembly RCMY01 (sample SAMN09708234, study PRJNA481090) | Marine sediment metagenome, whole genome shotgun sequencing project. | reverse complement strand
GTCCACTACCTTTTCGGCAGATCGTCGAGCAAAGCCAAGAACCTCTAATGCTGATAACGCTTCTTCTTTATTTGTATTGTTCGCAGAGGTAGAAACTTCATCAATATCATAGACTTTAAGAATTTTGTCGCGCAGGTCGAGGATTACCCGCTGCGCGGTCTTGGCCCCAATCCCTTTGATGGACTGAATCGTAGCCGCATCATCACCTGCGATCGCATCGCGAATCTGCGCCGGTGTTAGCGATGAAAGCATGGTGCGTGCCGTGCTCGAACCGATGCCCGAAACCGACAACAACAACCGAAAAATCTCCCGCTCCGATTTTTCGGCGAACCCGAACAAAGTATGGGAATCTTCCTTGACCTGTAAATGAGTAAAAATGCTGATATTTTCGCTGTCGGTAAGCTTGGAAAATGTGTGTAGCGAAATATTTACGAAATAGCCAACGCCCGCACATTCGATGATGATGTGGGTGGGATTCTTTTCTACAAGTTTGCCTTTAAGGTGATGGATCATAAAGGGTTGTTTGGTGTTTTAGTTTTATGGTTTGTTGCTTGGTTGTTTGTTGTTAGGCTATCGTTCACCTTTGACCATTTCATAGCTCAAACTTTGAACTCATAACTTTTCAACTGCTACTGCCCGCCACTCCTCGCCTTCCTCCGCTTCTCCCTTTCCTGTGCGTCGATAACGGCTACGGCGGCCATATTGACCATTTCGTCTACGCTGGCGCCTAATTGTACTACGTGCACCGATCTTCTAAGACCTAGCATTATGGGACCAATGGAATCGGATCCGTTGAGTTCCTTTAATAGTTTATAGGTAATATTGGCGGATTCCAAATTCGGGAATATCAGGGTATTCACTTTTTTACCCGCCAATTTGGAAAACGGAAACTGGCTTTGGAGCAGTTCTTTGTTCAGGGCAAAATCCATCTGTATCTCTCCGTCCGCCACCAGTTCCGGATGGCTTTCATGTAGTATTTTTACCGCGTCGCGAACTTTTTTGGCGTCCGGATGGGCTGAGGATCCAAAATTGGCATAAGATAACAGTGCCATAACGGGATCAAAGCCGAATGCTTTGGCAAGGTTAGCAGTCATCTGGGCGATTTCCGCGATTTCCGCCGCATTGGGGTCAATGTTAATGGAGGTGTCCGCGACAAACAAGGGACCCCTGTCGGTTATCATAATGTTGACAGTAGCCACTTGTTTTACGTTCGCCGCCCTTCCTATAACCTCAAAAATAGGTTTTACAACTGTTGGATATGCACGCGAATACCCGGAAACCATACCGTCGGCATCGCCTTCCAAAACCATCATCGCCCCAAAATAGTTGCGTTCCCGCATTTTGATCCGTGCGCTGTATATCGTAGAACCTTTGCGCTGCCTGTTCTTGAAATAGGTCTTCGCGTACTGGTTGCACCTGTCAGCAATGGCCTCGTCATTGGGATCCAAAATTTCTATATCGGCATCAAACTCCAGCTCCTTTTTCAATTCTGATATAATCTCCTTATTACCAAGGAGTATAGGAATAGCAATACCCTCTTCGTGCGCGATCTGGGCGGCCTTTAGCACATCGAGGTGATCGGCCTCCGCAAATACGATTTTTTTGATATTGCTCTTGGCACGGCCGTGCAACAAGCGTACCAACTTGTTGTCATTACCGGAACGCAGCATCAGCTCTTCCTTGTATTTCTCCCAGTCGTAAATCGGATTTTTGGCCACACCACTGTCCATAGCCGCCTTGGCAACCGCAGGTGGAACCTCCGAAATCAATCGATGATCGAAAGGTTTGGGAATAATATAATCCCGTCCGAAAGTCAATCGAGTCTCCCCATAAGCGATATTCACCTGTTCGGGTACGGATTGTTTGGCCAAGTCGGCCAGCGCCTTAACCGCCGCCATTTTCATTGCTTCATTGATGGAGGTCGCCCTAACATCAAGGGCTCCACGAAAGATAAATGGGAAACCAAGCACATTATTCACTTGGTTCGGATGGTCTGAGCGACCAGTTGCCATGATAATATCCTTACGCGTTTTCATGGCCAGCTCGTAATCGATCTCCGGATCCGGATTGGCCATAGCGAATACAATAGGGTTCTTCGCCATGGAGGTCAACATCGAAGGCGTAAAGATACCGGCTATGGACAGGCCAATAAAGACATCGGCATTTTCGACCGCCTCATCCAAGGTGTTTATTTTTCTATCTGTCGCAAACTCCGCTTTTGCTTTGGACAGGTTTTCGGCATCTTTTCTGATAACCCCCTTACTGTCGAGCATCACTATGTTTTCAGCCTTTGCGCCGAAGGCTTTATACAGTTTGGTACAGGAAACCGCGGCCGCACCCGCGCCACTGATAACAATCCGGACCTCTTCCATCTTCTTACCCGCTAGTTCCAATGCGTTCAACAGGGCTGCCGAAGAAATAATGGCCGTACCATGCTGGTCGTCGTGCATAACGGGAATATCGAGTTCCTCTTTCAACCTACGTTCGATTTCGAAAGCTTCCGGAGCCTTTATATCCTCTAAATTAATACCTCCAAAAGTCGGGGCGATCATTTTTACGGTCTGTACGAACTCATCGACATCTTCCGTATCGACTTCTATGTCCATACCGTCGATATCCGCAAATATCTTGAAAAGTAGTCCCTTACCCTCCATTACCGGTTTGGAGGCCTCGGGGCCGATATTGCCCAGGCCCAAGACCGCCGTTCCATTGGAAATGATAGCGACCAAATTGCCTTTTGAAGTATACTTATAGGCATTGTCCTTATTTTTTTGAATCTCAAGGCAGGGTTCGGCGACACCGGGAGAATAGGCCAATGCCAGATCGCGTTGTGTAGCATAAGGCTTGGTGGGGACAATCTTTATCTTGCCCGGTTGGGGCTTGGCGTGGTAGACTAAGGCTTCCCTGCGATCTTTCTCTTTGCTCATGTGTTTTGGGTTTGTGGACTAGTTTTGTGTTCAGGGAAACAAATTTAGGGAAAAGGTTTCAGGATGCGGGCTGAAAAAGTTAAAGAGTTGAAAGGGATGGATTAAAGAAGACAAAGGGATTAAAAGTTAAAAGGGAAGTTTCAAGGTAGCTGGACTACCCCCCAAGGCAATGTGCTAGGCGCAGTCGAAGTATGTCGCCGACACGGGAGGATATCCAAGTAAATTTGGCTTGGTCGCCCAAATCGAGTAGACCTAAAAAAATGGTTCGTGCCTCGCTCATACCTTTATCGAGCCCCGCGCTTACCTTTTTAGTCCGTTTGCAACAAATTGCAGGTCAAAAAATAATCGAAACACGTCTAATCCGAAACAGCGACTTCCTCTTTAGCCTTGGAGACGTTTAATCGCAAGGCCAAAACCGCAGCGATCATGAAAAAAACGCCCCCGAACAATATGGCGTTTACCGCGTTGTTATCCAAAAGATAATCGTATATAAATCCGAATGTAAGCGTTTCTATACCCATGGGAATTACGATCATCATGTTCAAAATACCCATATAAACTCCGCGACGGTCTTGGGGTACAATCTTTGAAACCATAGTATAAGGTATACCCATCATGGCTGCCCAACCGATACCGAACAAGACCATGGGGGCCAATACCGTTACAGGGTCATCGATGTATGGTATAATCAACAAGGCTAAGCCAGTTCCGAACAAGCTGGCCGCATATATTTTTTTTCCACCGAATTTCAGGGTTAGTGGCACCAACATCAAGGCCACCACCACCGTTGCAATGTTATAAGTGGTGCTCATTTTGGCCGATTGCGCCGCAGCGGTCGAAAGGTCAAAACCCATGGTGGTCATAAACAAAGGCGTAACATACTGCCAATAGACGAACAGGGCATACCATTGAAAAAGATAGACCCCGGCGAGCTTCCACATAAAGGCAGGCATGTCTTTGACCGCTTTTGAAATTTCGACAAAGGGCATATTGAACCTTTCTCCGAAAGACAGGGCGCGATGCTTTTTTATCGTTGCCATTTCTTCGTCCGTAGGTGGAATTTCAGGAGTCGTCAATACGGAATATAAAATGGTAGCCACTGAGAGAAAGGCTCCTATAAAAAAGGAATAGTACAACCATGTTGGGATGGATCCCGCCACATCTGCCGAACTATCGCCACCGAACCAATCCTGAAACAAAAAAATCGAGGCATTCGCCAAAACGATGCCGGCCCCGACAAAGAGACTTTGCATCTGATAGCCCAAACTCAACTGCTTTACCGGTAATTTATCTCCAACAAAGGCTCGATATGGTTCCATAGCCATATTGTTGCCGACATCCAAAACCCAAAGCAGGCCGACGGCGAACCATAAAGCGGGACTTAAAGGAAAAGCGAACAGACACAGGCTGCCAATAATAGCCCCGATCAAGAAAAAAGGCTTTCTTCTCCCCCATTTTGGCGACCACGTCTTATCGGAAATCGCACCGATGATCGGTTGTACTATGAGACCCGTGACCGGGCCGGCGATGTTTAGAATAGGTAGCATTTCTTCCGCGGCACCCAAGAACAGGAATATGGGATTGATGGCAGTCTGCTGTAGTCCGAAACTGAACTGTATGCCCAAAAAGCCTACGTTCATGTTGAAAATCTGCCAAAAACTTAGGCTTGGCTTGCTAAATTGCATCAGTTTTAGTTTGGTAGGAGAAAAATTTCGTCTTCGAATATAGGATTTTAAATGGTTAGATAAGGGAAAGCTACTGCTAAAAGTAGAAGGTTTGGCAACGAAAACGTTTGCGGTCGGCAGGGAGAGATTACAAATGTTTTCCGATTACAAACAATTATTTAGGGCACTAGCAGGTTATAAATTATTGTCTCGATCGTTACAAGCAGCGAAACCTTTGGGTACTCAGGGGCGGGTCTCTGCCGGTGACTCATTTAGTGGCCCAGCTGGTGGTTCATTCGGTGGCTCAGCCGGAGTTCCAGCTAGTGTTTCAGCGCGGCTTTAAAAACTCGATATTCCTTTTCAATCCCGAAAACTTTGTCCGTTTCACAGCCGATTTTTGAAAAACTTTTCTGAAAACATCCTCGGTAATCTCCTCCCACTCTTTTTTAGAGAACTCAAGAAGTTCGGGGTGCGGGCTAAAGAGGGGTTCGGCATGCGGTTTTGAGAAGCGGTTCCAGGGGCATACGTCTTGACAGATGTCGCAGCCGAAGGCCCAATCATCGAATTTTCCATGAAACTCGGTGGGAATTTCGTTTTTCAGTTCGATAGTAAAATAGGAAATGCATTTGCTACCATCGACCACATAGGGCTCTACGATTGCTTCGGTTGGGCAGGCGTCAATGCACGCGGTGCAGGTGCCGCAATGGTCGGTTACGGCGGTGTCGTATTCCAGTTCCAGATCGACAATGAGTTCGGCAATGAAGTAAAAAGAACCTACTTGTTGCGTGAGCAGGTTACTGTGCTTGCCGATCCAACCGAGTCCGCTTTTGGCCGCCCAGGCCTTGTCCAGCACAGGCGCGGAATCTACGAAGGCCCGACCACTGACCTCTCCGATTTCTTCGGATATAAATTCCTGAAGTTGCCTTAATTTAGATTTGATAACGTGATGGTAATCGTGCCCGTAGGCGTATTTGGAAATTTTATAGGTACCTTCCCTTTGAATTTCTTCCGGATAATAATTTAGGAGCAACGAGATAACCGACTTGGCCCCATCGACCAACAACCTTGGATCCAAGCGTTTATCAAAATGGTTTTCCATATAGCCCATTTCGCCGTTCATGTTCTTGTTGAGCCAAGTTTCCAGACGTGGGGCCTCGGCCTCCAAAAAATCCGCCTTTGACACACCGCATGACAAAAAACCGAGACGTTTGGCTTCGGTCTTTATCATATCGGTATGTGTTTGCTTATTGCTCAAAAGTATCGTTTCAAAAGTGTCATTTCAACGTAACGAACTCGCTGAAACCAATTCAACATGGCCCCCTAGCGTTCCGAAAACCGTAATTTCACTTCTTTTGGCCTTAGGGACACCAAGGGATCTAGCTCCACCTCGCCCATATCTGTCGTAAGTTTGTATTTTTTAACGATTCCCGAGACGGCCATAATCATTTCGTACATGGCGAAATTGTTCCCGACACACATGCGCGGCCCTGCGCCAAATGGATAGTAGTAATCGGAATGATTCTTCTTTACGTCCGGCGCAAAACGTTCAGGGATAAATTCATCCGGATTATCCCAATGCCTTGAACGGTGCAGCTCGTACATCGACAGCAGCCATGTTGTTCTTTTTTTAAAGCTTCGGCCCACTACCATATCATCCTTTAGGCTCACACGATCTATCACATAAACTGGTGGGTAAAGCCGCATCGCCTCTTCGATACACTGCTGCGTAAAAGTTAAAAGAGATAAGTTTTGCATCTGGTCGCCATTTTCGAAATCCACCTTTTGTGTTTCTTGATAGAGCTTTTCCTGAAATTCGGGATGCTTCGCCAACAGGTAAAATGTAAAGCTCAAGGCGTTGGCCGTGGTCTCATGGCCCGCGGTGAACAAAATCAACAGTTCATCGAGCAATTGCTTGCGCGGCATAGGGGTGCCATCCTCGTATTTGGCCTGTAAGAGCATGTCGAGCAGATCGTCTTTTTCTTCTCCGCTGGCCAAGCGTTCCTCGACGATTTGATTCAATATTTTCTGGGCATCCTTTGAAAGCTCTAAATGCCTTTTAATACTTCCATCCAAATGAAACCACCATTTCAGGTAAGGCCGGCGCATTTCCTTGATGAGCATTTTTTGGTTCATCACTGTAATACGCTGTAGTTTTTGCATCCGCTCGCGGATATTTTCGGCACTAAACAAAGCCTTGGCTACCACCTGAAAGGCAAGATCGCCCATCATCGGCAAAACATTTTGAACTTGACCGGAATCGATACGCTCAATCTCTTCTTGCACGGCCGACCACATCACATCTAGAAGCCCTACCAGCTTTTTTTTATGGAAGGCGGGCTGGACCATTCTGCGATGTTTACGCCAATGCTCGCCGTTGGCCGTCAAAAGGCCGTGACCGATGTACTTCCCGAGGTCTTTGGTCTGAAAAGGGGATTTATGGTAGTTCTTATGATTTTTTTGGAGGATGTATTTTATGGTTTCCGCATCCCTGGTAAAAACGACTTTGTATCCGGTACCCAATTTTACCATAAAAGTGTCACCCAATTTTTCGAAGTTCTCATGGTGGAAAGGTAAAGGGTTCCGGAGGATGGAATTCTGGTTTTTGAAAATCTCAAGTTGGGGTATGGACGGAATTGGACTCTTTTTGGAAGTCGGAGAATGTTTTTGAGTGGTTTTGCTATTAGTCATTGTGTTCATTGAGGACGCGTTTTGAAATTCAAGTTCGCAGGTTCAAATCTCTTAAGTTTGTCTGTCAGATGGCTTTCCTATAAAAATAAAGTCGAGTTCGAAAAGTGCTCAACTTGAAAACTAAGAACCTGACCTGTTTATCGCCTTAACCTTCTTAGAACAACCCCGGCTGCACCCCTCCCTTAATTCTTCCCAAATGTTTATAGGCCAATTCTGTCACTTCCCGGCCCCGTGGGGTTCGCATGATGAAGCCCTGTTGAATCAAAAAAGGTTCGTAGACCTCTTCGATGGTCTCGGAACTTTCGGAAACCGCAGTTGCCAAGGTAGTTAGCCCAACGGGGCCCCCTTTAAATTTATCGATAATCGTAGTCAATATTTTATTATCCATTTCATCAAGGCCGTAGGCATCGACGTTCAGGGCCTTTAGGCTGAATTGTGAAATCTCCATATCAATACTGCCGTTGCCCTTGATCTGCGCAAAATCGCGGACGCGACGCAATAGGGCGTTACAGATACGGGGTGTTCCCCTGCTGCGGCCTGCAATCTCTATAGCGGCGTCATTGCTAATCGGCACCTTTAAAATTTCGGCACTGCGCTGAACGATGGTCGATAGCAGCTCGGTATCGTAATATTCCAATCGACTCGTAATTCCGAATCGGGCGCGCATTGGGGCGGTCAACAGTCCCGATCGGGTGGTGGCGCCGATAAGGGTAAACGGACTCAGGTTGATCTGTACCGATCTCGCATTCGGACCGGTCTCGATCATGATGTCGATCCGGTAATCTTCCATGGCCGAGTACAAGTACTCTTCTACAATGGGACTTAATCGGTGGATCTCGTCGATAAAGAGTACGTCGCGTTCGCTGAGGTTGGTGAGCAATCCTGCCAGGTCCCCTGGCTTGTCCAGCACAGGGCCCGAAGTAATCTTGATGCCCACTCCGAGTTCATTGGCAAGAATGTGCGCCAAGGTGGTTTTGCCCAGTCCCGGTGGGCCGTGAAAAAGGGTATGATCCAAGGCCTCTCCCCTGCGATTGGCGGCCTCGACAAAAATCTTGAGGTTATCCAAGACCTGTGCCTGACCTGTAAAATCGTCGAAGCTGATCGGCCTTAATGCTCTTTCGATGTCGAGGTCGGTGTCGGAGAGATTTTCCCCGGTAGGGTCTAGGTATTCGTTCATATTGTAACAAAGATAGGGGAAATTTGCCGTAGTTTTATCCAAGATCCGCTCAGGGATATTTAGTTTCCAGCCTTTACTTGAACTTCGCTCGGTACAGGTACGGGAATGACAAAAAATCTCATAAAAATTAGTAATTTCATCCTATGCAAAAGAAAACCTATCCTCCGGATGTTCTCCAATACATCCCTTTTTTTTATGTGATTTGGTCGGATGACCTGGTTACGGTATCCGAAATTAATGTGGTGGAAAATGCCATAGAGAATGATGAAACCCTCGAGACGGAAAATCGCAAACTGTTATTGTCGTGGCTGAACCCTAAGCATCCACCGGAAAATACAATACTCAAAGAATGGAAACAGATCATTTCAGGCACAAAGGTAAAACTGGTGGAAAGCGATACCTATCCCCTATCCACTTTCAGTCAGAACGCGGTCCGTCATTACCATAAAGCGTTTCCGTTTAACGACCAGCTAAAGCATATCGAGGTCAATCTCGGTATACAGCCCAACCACTATAGCCATCTTTTTGATGTCGATATTGAGCATAACAGTACTTCGGGATATTACAGCGCATCCGACATAGATCAAATTTTAAAAGGAAAAAACGCTGATCTCGTTGATGGCTTCCGATCGGTGTTGGCGGACCCTATTTTTAAGTGGGACATCCATAGAAACAAGGAAAAATTTCGGGAAATCGTTTTGGAACAAGTGAAGTTTTTGGCGGATAAAGGCTATGGTGCCATCGCCTATCCGGAAGCCCACGGTGGAAAGAACGACATGGAAGGTTATGCCCATATGTTCGAAAATATGATGTTTGTGGATGGCAGCCTGACCATAAAACTAGGGGTACAGTTCGGCCTTTTCGGGGGAAGCATCCACAAACTAGGCACCAAGAAACACCATGACAAGTATCTAGGGGATGTAAGCACGGCTACCCTGCTGGGCTGTTTCGCCATGACTGAAACCGGACACGGATCGAACGTGCGCGGCATAAAGACCACCGGCACCTATGACAAGGAAACCGACAGTATCGTAATCCATACCCCCGGAAAAAATGATAATAAGGAATATATCGGTAACGGCCTTCACGGCACAATGGCCACGGTGTTCGCCCAATTGATCGTAAACGGAAAGAACCAGGGCGTTCATGCGATCTTGGTACCCCTGCGCAACGGAGGCAAGGAAACGTCGACAGGGGTTACGATCGAGGACAGTGGTTATAAACTGGGACTGAACGGGGTCGATAACGTCAAAATATGGTTCGATCAGGTGGCGGTACCCCGAGAAAATCTGCTCAACAAGTATGGCGAAATCACCTCGGACGGCAACTACCGTTCGGACATCAAAAACCCCAACAAACGCTTTTTCACCATGTTGGGCACCTTGGTTGGCGGACGCATCTGTGTGGCCCGTGCGGGACTGGGTGGGGCAAAATATGCTTTGGCAGTTGCGGTAAAACATGCTTTGAAAAGGCGTCAGTTTAACGACAGCGTCCAAATTCAGGAAGACCTATTAATGGACTACCCGACCCACCAATTGCGGCTGACTCCATTGGTCGCCAGTGCCTACGTTTACCATGTAACACTTGACAAACTCATGGAAACCTATTGCGATGAGTCCCAACCCGACAAGCGGGTCATCGAAACACAGGTGGCGGGTCTCAAAGCTATTATAACTTGGTACGCCAACGATACCATCCAAGAATGTCGCGAAGCCTGCGGTGGTAAAGGCTATCTTTTGGAAAACAGAATAGCAGACCTCAAGGGTGACGTCGACATTTTCACCACTTTCGAAGGCGATAATACCGTGCTTTCGTTATTGGCCGCGAAAGGAGTTCTTTCAGATTTTAAATCGGAGTTCAATAGTGCGGGATTCACTGCCGTTCTGAAGATTTTAGGTATGCAAATTAGTGATAAGCTGACCACCATAGATCCTAGGTACAGCACTAAAGTGGACAAGGAACATCTATACAACCCCAAATTCCATAAGCATGCTTTCGATTATCGCACCCGCCGTTTGACCTATACCTTGGCGATGCGCATTCAAGATTATATTAAAAAAGGAATGCCTTCGTACCAAGCCTTTTTAAAAGTACAGACGCATCTATTGGCCTTGGGAAAAGCGTACAGCGTCGAATTGGCTTACAATCTCTTCGCCGATTTTGTCGCCCAGATGCCCGAAGGAAAAAACAAGGGCTTGTTCGAAAAACTAGGAACGCTCTACGCCCTGCATCAAATCCGGAAGGATGCGGAGTGGTATCTGGAGCAAGGTTATCTCGGAAGTACGAAATCGAAGGCTATTCGACAACGGGTCGAACGCTTGTGTACGGAACTGCGGCCGCATATCGGGGTTTTGGTCGATGGGTTCGGGATACCGGAGCATTGTATGACGGCGCCGATTGCGAAGTGAAGGGTTTTGAACTTTTCCCAAAAAGCTTATCGCACTACGGCAAACGCGAAGTAAAAAGCGAGGCGCCTATCGCCAAGCAAATTTCGCGCCACGGCGCAATCACCACAAAAACAAAACGGGCTCGGCGTTAGGCGTTAGGCGTTAGGCGTTAGGCGTTAGGCGTTAGGCGAAATTATTTTTCCTTATGCAATTCCGAAGTGTCCAAAAACTCTATGATCTCGATTTTGCCATCGCCGTACACATAAGTTTTTGATGAGCCGCTTGAGGTAATTTCGACGGTCGATTGCACATTGACTTCCGCGGAAGAGGACCCCTGTAAATTCACGAAAACTTTTTCGGATTCCAGGCCTTTACCCTTCAGACTGGAATTTTCAAGAAGATTAACCGTTAGTTCCCCTACTGTGCCTTCCATCTTTGCCGAGGCGTTGTTGTGCATTTTCAGGTTGATCGTATCACTTATGGTGTAAATTCGCGCATCTACACGATCCTTTAAAACAAAATTCATTTCCTCACCTTTCAACGTAAAATCACCGGAGCTGTTACCCTCCATGTGTATGTCAATCCGAGCCGCTTCCGCATTCAGTTGCAGTTTGGCGGACTCGTTTAGCTTTACGTTAAGCTCATCGGTAATTATAGCACCATCCATACGTATATCACCATCATGGAGGGTAAGGGCGTCTATATCGTTATAGTTAACCGTAATGTCCAATTTCTTTTTGCTGGTGATATTGTAGAACGAACTTATGGTTAAAATGCTATCCTCAACTTTGAATTTAAGTACATCGATAAGATTGTCATCGGCTGTAATGGCATAACCTTCTTGGGGCGCCTTTCGAAGTCTTACCTCTAAATCATCATTCAATTCAATGGTTTTAAACGGAGGCAGGTTTTCCTGTACATCGGTAATGATTCTACTGCCTTTTATTTTAGGTTTCCGCTGTGCTGACAGTTGAAAACAAAAAATCAATGCCAAAAAGAGAAGTATATTCTTCATTTATGAATTTATAATGCTTGTTAATCGATTGAAACACGCGTCCGACAACACAAAAGTATAACAAAAAAACCACCTTACTTTTCAGTAAGATGGTTTTTATAAAAATTCATTCCATGTGCAGATTAACCTAGAGCAACCCTCTTGAATCCGGTTACCTTAAGATTGGAATCTACTGATTTCACGTACTGGGCGACACTTTGCTTACTGTCCTTGATAAAATCTTGATTGACCAAGGTATTGTCCTTAAAGAAACGCTTCAATTTGCCTTTAGCGATATTATCCAACATCTCCTCTGGTTTACCTTCTTGTCGCAACTGATCTTTAGCAATCTCAATTTCCTTATCGATAACCGATTGGTCGACCCCTTCTTCGTTCAAAGCTACCGGATTCATTGCTGCAGCCTGCATAGCGACATCTTTGGCAACGGTCTCGGCACCGTTGACCGCTTCTGAAAGACCCACCAATGTAGCAATCTTGTTTCCGGCGTGAATGTAGCTTCCTACAAACGCGGCACTCAATCGCTCAAACCCACCGATCTCGATTTTTTCTCCTATAACCCCGGTCTGCTCCGTCAATTTATCCTGAACGGTCATTCCCTTGAAATCGGCGGAAAGAAAGGCATCTTTACTTTCGAAACCCATCGCTAAGTCGGCAAGTTCGTTCGCCAATTTAACAAAGTCATCGTTCTTGGCGACAAAATCGGTCTCACAGTTCAGGGAAATAACAACACCCTGAGTATCCTCAGAATTCACCTTTGCAATAGCTGCACCTTCCGAAGAATCCCGGTCGGCTCTTTTTGCGGCTACTTTCTGTCCTTGTTTCCGAAGGAATTCGATTGCCTTCTCGAAATCGCCATCAGCTTCGACCAAAGCCTTTTTGCAGTCCATCATACCTGCGCCTGTGATCTTCCTTAATTTATTTACTTCTGCGGCTGTAATCTTTGCCATAATTTTAGTTCTTTATTGTCATTCCCGCATTTCGGTTACGCTTAGCATAAACTAGGGCGGGAATCTCATTTATAAATTGTGCCGGCTCTTAATCTAGATTCTGATTTTTCGACAATATTCCATCATTAGAATGAAAGTCTAGATCAAGTTTTCCTAGGGCACTGTGCTTTTGCACTTGTGTTCTTATCTCAATGCATTTGGGCAATTAGAAATTACTCTACTCCACCTTTAGCCTTATCCTGCCATTCTTGAAGCTCATCCCATTTTCCATCGGCGGCCAATTGTGCTTGCTTGGGCCATGAGGTCGGATCTAAATGTGCCATTCTTGAACTAGACTCCGTCAATATCTCTTTGATCCTATCTGGATCTGCCTTGGCCACATTTTCATACGTGTCAATTCCAGCTGCCACCATAGCTTCTGCAGCCTTTGGACCTACGCCTTCGATTTTGGTTAGGTCTTCTGCCTTATCTGACTTTGCCTCCATGACCTCCTTGGAAGCCGATTTTTCTTCATCCCCAGTAGCTTTCGCGGAAGAGGACATTTCTTCGGCCACTGCCTCTTTAGTAGCTTCTACATCTACTTCAGGATAGGGTGTTTTGGCAACCACCGGCGAAGCTTTAGTATCAACTGCCTCAGGAGTCGGTTTTGGTTCTTCCTTGCCTTCCTCGATTACAGGAGCTTCCTCGATTTCTGTGGTGCTGTCCTTGCCTTCAGGCTTTGACTTCTTCGCTTTTGGAGCGACTTCAGTAGCTTTACCTACAATGCGTTCTTTCCTTTTCTTCTTTTTTGGTTCTCCGCTTTCGTCGTCACTACCTTCGTTATCCGAATGTTTCTCCGATTTTCTTTCCGCAAGACCTTCAGCAACGGCATCGGTCACCTGCGTCATGATAATTTTTATGGATTTAGAGGCATCATCATTGGAGGGAATCAGATAATCTACATCCCTTGGGTCACAATTGGTATCGACCATCGCGAAAATAGGAATGTTCAATTTTTGGGCTTCTTTCACGGCGATGTGCTCTCGCATGGTATCGACGACGAAAAGTGCACCGGGTAAACGGCTCATTTCGGAAATGGAACCTAAGTTTTTCTCCAATTTGGCACGGAGACGATCTACTTGCAACCGTTCTTTTTTAGATAGCGTGTTGAATGTACCGTCCTTTTTCATCCGGTCGATATGTGCCATTTTCTTGACCGCCTTACGGATGGTCACAAAGTTGGTCAACATACCACCGGGCCATCTTTCAGTAATGTAGGGCATGTTCACATTATCAACTAACTCAGCTACGATGTCTTTCGCCTGTTTTTTTGTAGCGACGAATAGAATTTTTCGTCCAGATGCGGCAATTTTTTTCAGGGCCTCGTTGGCCTCGTCCAATTTTGCTACGGTCTTGTAGAGGTTGATAACGTGAATTCCGTTACGCTCCATGTAGATGTAGGGCGCCATGTTCGGATTCCACTTTCGTGTGAGGTGGCCAAAATGCACACCTGCTTCCAATAATTCTTTTACTTCGACTTTCGCCATGTTTACTTTAGTTTACGTTCTTTTGAATAGGCAATGCCCGAGTGGTATCCCGACAATTGAGTCGAAAAGCCTCTGGCATTTAGATGCTAAACTAACGGTGACTCGACTATAAAAGCCAACATCTACCGAAAAACCATCCTAATAAAATGATGGTTTTTAATTTATCCACATCCCAATAGTTATAGGGGGTGAGGACTTTCAATGAACTAGGTTAAAAATATATAATAGAATAAAACATCCATCCCCAGAAAAAAACGGTGGATGGATGCTTGTAATCTTAACGTTTAGAGAACTGGAATTTCTTACGGGCTTTCTTCTGACCGAATTTCTTACGCTCCACCATTCTTGGATCCCGTGTCAATAGACCTTCGGGCTTAAGCACTGTTCTATTTTCCGCATCTACCTCACACATGACCCTAGAGAGTGCCAAACGGATAGCTTCTGCCTGACCAGTGATTCCACCGCCGTACACGTTGACTTTCACGTCGTAAATTTCTTCGCTTCCGGTCAATGAAAAAGGCTGTTTTACTTTATACTGTAGTGTTGCCGTAGAAAAGTAATCATTGAGGTCTCTTTGATTTACCGTAATGTTTCCTGTACCTTCTGAAACATAGACACGGGCGACCGCCGTTTTTCTTCTTCCGATTTTGTGAATGGTCTCCATTTATTTGAATTCTTTTAAGTTGATAAGCGTTGGTTTTTGGGCTTCGTGATTGTGCTCGGAACCCACCACTACCTTAAGATTTCTGAAAAGTTCCGCTCCCAATTTATTTTTGGGAAGCATACCCTTGACAGCCTTTTCTACGATTCGCTCGGGATGCTTGGCCAACACTTCAGTCGCCGTTTTCGATCGCTGTCCACCGGGATAGCCTGTATAACGCTGATAGACTTTATCTTCCCATTTATTGCCCGACATCGTTATTTTCTCTGAATTTATAACGATAACGTTGTCACCACAATCGACATGGGGCGTAAAATTCGGTTTGTGCTTTCCTCTGAGCATTTTGGCGACCTTCGAGGCCATACGGCCCAAAGTCTCACCTTCTGCATCTACCAACACCCATTGTTTGTCAACAGTCTTCCTGTTGGCCGAAACGGTCTTATAGCTTAATGTATCCACTTGTGGTAACTTTAAAATTAGTTTTACTCTCCCGAAAACGGGCTGCAAATGTACACTAATAAACTTTAATTACAAACCCTTGTTTCCGAATATTTTTTGGGACGGTTTTAAAGAAAACGACATCGAACCTTCATATACCTTATTATCCTTTTTTACATCAAATTTACCCTTAACATATGATAATACTTCCACTTAAGTTATGATATTGTACTTTTAACAAAAATTGAAGAATGAAACTAAAGATATTACTTATCGCATTAGTTGTAGTTACGGCCTATTCCTGTTCTTCTGACAAAGAGAACGACACTGAAAACAACGATCCCAACGCAATTATAGGCACTTGGGATGCTGCCCAGCTAGAAACCGAAGATTCAAGTGCCAATTTCCAGAAGCAAATATTGGCCCATTTGACTGAAAGGGATTGTTATGTTTTGACTTTTACCTTCACTGAAGATTCAAATGTAGTTGCCGAGAATGCAGTAAACGACCTAGAAATCAATGCCACAGAAAACGGATTGGATATTCCCTGTCCCCAAGAAAGAAGTAGCGAAACCAGCACCTACACCTATGACGGACAGGTATTGACTATTCAGGATTTCAACGGACAAGCCTTGAACGCCGTAGTGACCATTGAAGGTGATAGGATGGCATTGGACGCGGAAGACCTCGACATACCCAACTTCGATTATGCCGGGAAATTGATTTTCAGAAAACGCTAAACCCTAGCGCTTGTTTAAAAGCCTATTTTCTCAAAACCAGTATTTTCAGTTTGTATCGCTTTTAAAAATGCTCTTAATCCGCAATAACTAAAAAGCCCCTTCGCAAAATTCGATGGGGCTTTTTTGGTGGTTGTTGTTTTTATGACTTTTTACTTCTTGTAAAACTTGGTGCGCACCTGCTGATCTTCCGAAAAGATGCTGATAATATAGGCGCCAGGTTCAAGTGTGGAAATAGGAATGTTCAAAGCGTTGCGTCGAATGGCCCACTGATAGGCCAAAATGGTGTTACCATAGATATCCGATATCATGATATCTGCCTTCGCAGTGTTAATTAAACCGAGAACATTGACTACATTGGTGGCAGGGTTCGGGAATACCTTGACCTTGACCTCCATTACTGGCCGTTCTGTTTTAACCGACGGTTCACCTTCCGAATTGCTGGACTGGGCGTTAACCATCAAGGTTACCGAAAATAATAGTAAAAGACTGAAATACTTTTTCATAGCAAGATTCCGCACAAAGCAGAGTTTTAGGATAAAAGTATTCGGTACTTCGATTATTAGGAAAGAAATGTTGTGAATCCGGGTTTTTTGTATGTAAAAAGGGTTTTAAGGGTCATTGGCAACTCCGGATAAATGGCATAATTATTCCAAAAGTCTTCTCACCGCTGCCTCCTCGGCCGCGTTAAAACGGGTTATTGCGGCCGCCTCGAAGCAGAACCAAAGTCGGGACTCGTTCAGTTTATGGTCATATTCTTCCCAATATTCGGTACATACGGCGTCGTGAAAGTCATAGCCGACCGCATCGCCGAAAGAACCGTCGTCTTCCAAAAATTCCGTGCGTAAGGTTAAAGCGGTCTTTTGATTGCCCTTCATCACCCAAGGGCTGATATCAGTGATGTCATCGGCCGAGATACAGCATCTGGCCCAATTGGTCTGAACCTTGGTAATTGGATTCCTATTTAAGCTCATCTTCGATTCGATGATATTGTATGTTCGGTCAAATAGATGTAATTTTTGTTGCGTTTTCATAAGGTTCTATTTTATGTTAAAGCCTTCGGTGGTACGATCTAATGCGCCTCCAACCAGTTGTCACCGATGCCCAGTTCTACATCTAAAGGCACGGATAGTTTATACGCATTCTCCATTTCGGATTTAATTATCGGTTTGAGTTCTTCCAATTCGGATTTGTGGATGTCGAAAACCAATTCATCGTGTACTTGCAGCAGCATCTTGCTTTTGTAATTTCCTTCGGATAGTTTTTTATGGATGTTGATCATCGCAATCTTAATGATGTCGGCCGCACTACCCTGAATCGGGGCGTTGACTGCGTTGCGTTCGGCGGCTCCGCGCACTACTTGATTCCTGCCGTTGATATCTTTTAAATATCGGCGCCTTCCCAAAACGGTCTGTACATAGCCATTGTCACGGGCGAAATCGACTTGCTCGCCCATGTAATTACGAAGTTTAGGATAGGTCTTATAATAGGTTTCGATCAGTTCTTTAGCTTCCGTGCGTGATAGGTCGGTCTGATTGCTCAATCCGAAGGCGGATACTCCGTATATGATACCAAAATTGACCGTTTTGGCATTACTTCGCTGTTCTCGGGTGACCTCATCGATGGGCACGTTGAATACTTTGGATGCGGTGGATGCGTGAATATCCTCGCCATTTTTAAACGCCTCGATCATGGTAGTCTCCTCGCTCAGGGCTGCTATGATACGAAGTTCGATCTGGGAATAATCCGCGGCCAAAAGGGTATAGTTTTTATCTCTAGGGATGAATGCCTTGCGCACCTGCCGCCCCCGCTCGGTACGGATGGGGATATTCTGTAGGTTAGGATTGTTACTACTTAATCTTCCTGTAGCGGCGACGGTCTGCATATAATCGGTATGTACGCGTCCCGTGGATGGCTCGATCTGTTCGGGGAGCGCATCGATATAAGTGCTTTTCAGTTTACTGAGTCCCCGATAATCCAAAACCTGTTGAATGATTTCGTGGTCTTTGGCCAGATAGGAAAGTGTATCCTCGGCGGTAGAGTACTGTCCGGTCCGGGTCTTTTTCGGTTTGGCGACCAGTTTCATTTTATCGAAAAGGATTTCCCCCAGCTGTTTGGGAGAACCGATGTTAAATTCTTCGCCGGCTTCCTTGTAGATGCTTTTTTCCAGATTTTTGATGTCGTTATCCAAATCTTCGGAAAGGGAGTTCAGAAACTCTTTATCTAAATTTATGCCCTCCAGTTCCATATCGGCCAACACGTGCAGCAATGGAATCTCAATTTCGTTGAAGAGTTTATCGGTCTTGGCCTCCACCAATTCGGGACTAAAATGCTGCGCCAGCTGCAAGGTGATATCGGCATCCTCGACGGCGTACTCTGTCTGTTTTTCCAAGGGAACATCGCGCATGTTAAGCTGGTTCTTTCCTTTTTTGCCAATGAGTTCGGTAATGGATATCGGAGAGTAATTGAGATAGGTTTCGGCTAGAACATCCATACTATGCCGCATATCGGGATTGATTAGATAATGCGCGATCATGGTATCGAAAAATCGTCCCTTTACCTTAATATTATACTTGTCAAGTACCTTGACATCGTACTTGAGGTTTTGGCCGACCTTTTCAATGGCCTCGGATTCAAAAAACGGGCGCAGCTGTTCTATTAGCTCCTGGGCTTCCTCTTTCATTTCGGGAAACGGCACATAAAAGCCTTTTGTAGCTTCCCAAGAAAAAGCGATACCCACCAATTCGGCGGATAACGGATCCAAACCAGTCGTCTCGGTATCGAAACAAACGGAGGTTTGCTTCATCAGATTTTTTAGAAAGAGCTCCATAGCCATGCCTGGCGCGACGCTTTGATAGGAATGTGATACCTCTTTGATGGTCTTCCGGCTGTTGAAGTCCTTTATGGTTTCTCCGGCACTGCCCGGGTCTGCCCCGAACAGCGAAAACTGTCCGCCTCCGGCTTCTTTCGCTTGGGCCTTTGCGGTCGGTGTACTTGTGACCTGCGCCTGAGTTGTATCATCTTCCCCTGAAAATATTTTGATGAATTGATCTTTGAGCCTACGAAACTCCAGTTCCTCGAAAAGCTCTTGCACTTTTTCGCTATCGGGCTGCGAAAGTTCATAATCTTCGGCATCGAAGGTGACATCGCAATCAACAATGATAGTGGCCAATTTTTTAGATAGTCTTCCGAGCTCTGCATTTTCCTCGACCTTTTCCTTCATCTTGCCCTTTAGCTGATCTGTGTTTTCAAGCAAACCTTCCATGGAACCGAACTGCTTGATGAACTTTTTGGCCGTTTTATCGCCGACCCCCGGAAGTCCGGGAATATTATCGCTGGCATCGCCCATCATCCCCAAATAATCAATTACCTGCTCCGGCCGCTCGACCCCAAAACGCTTCTGCACTTCGGGAATGCCCCATATTTCGATACCGTTGCCCATTCGTGCCGGGCGGTACATAAAGATGTTTTCGGAAACCAATTGTGCAAAATCCTTATCAGGAGTGACCATAAAAACTTTATAATCTTCTTTTTCGGCCTGTTTGGCCAGGGTGCCGATAATATCATCGGCTTCTAGTCCCGATAATTCGATACTGGGTATATGCATGGCCTTCAGAATATTCTGGATCCAGGGAATGGCCGTTCTGATTGCATCGGGGGTCTCGTCGCGGTTGGCCTTATAATCAGGAAACATTTCGACACGTTCGGTACTTCCGTCCTTATCGAAACAGACGGCCAGATGGTCGGGCTTCTCCCGTTTGATCACATCGAAAAGAGAGTTCATAAAACCCATAATAGCGGAGGTATCCATCCCTTTTGAATTAATTCGAGGGTTTTTGATCAGGGCATAATATCCCCGGAAAATCAAGGCGTAGGCATCGAGGAGGAAAAGGCGTTTTTGTGCTGACATACTTATAATTTCAGATATTTGGATTTTAGTTGTTTCACTATACTATGAATCAAGATATGAGTCGGATGGATTATTTACATGCCCGGCCTCCGAATATGTCCGATAGGTGAAACCGGGATGGATGCAATACCCACCGGTCTCACCTTTTTTGTTGACGGCGATGAAACCGATCTGAAAGTCCTGTTTATCCTTATTCTTGGCGATGATGCGCTTTACGCCTTCTTCGCAGGCTTCTTGAGGCGATTTGCCTTGCCGCATCAGTTCTACGATTAAGAAACTGCCTACGGTTCGGACCACTTCCTCCCCTACTCCGGTGGCCGTTGCACCGCCAATTTCGTTGTCGACAAAAAGTCCGGCGCCGATAATGGGGGAATCGCCAATACGTCCGGCCATTTTATAGGCCATGCCGCTGGTGGTACAGGCGCCTGAGATATCACCGTTTTTATCGATAGCCAACATACCGATGGTATCATGGTTCTCGATATTGATAATGGGTTCGTATTTCGAGGTCTTTTTCCACTCTAGCCATTCCTGTTTTGATCTTTCGGTGAGTAGATCCGTCTTTTTGAAGCCCATTTCATAGGCGAATTTTTCCGCCCCTTTTCCGGCCAGCATCACGTGCGGCGTTTCTTCCATCACTTTGCGCGCCACAGATATCGGGTGCGCGATGTTCTGCATCGCCAATACCGCCCCGCAGTTGCCGTCCTTGTCCATTATACAGGCATCCAAAGTCACATTACCGTCCCGGTCTGGCCTGCCGCCGACGCCTACAGTCTGATTATCGACATCCGCCTCTTCGACTTTGACGCCTTTTTCAACGGCATCCAAGGAGCTTCCTCCATCCTTTAAAACATCCCATGCTTTTGCCGAGGCTTTGTGAAAATCCCAAGTACATATCACGATTGGGCGAATATCTTTGGCTGTCCCATTGCTCAAAGCCTTCCCTTTTTCGTTCTCCAGGGAAGATGCCATCAACGGAACCGAAATCAGGCCGGCTGTAACCGCAGTGGAATTTTTTAAAAATTTTCTTCGTTCCATAATTCCTGTTTACATTTAGCCCGATAAATATAAGGATATGTTGATAGAAGTCTGTGCCAATTCGTTGCAATCTGCCCTCAATGCCGAAAAAGCGGGCGCCAATCGTATCGAACTTTGTTCGGAGCTCGCCGTCGGGGGAATAACACCTTCCTACGGACTCTTGAAGGCGATCCGGGAAAAAATCACCATTCCCGTGCATGTGCTGATCCGACCGCGGAGTGGCGATTTCACCTATTCGGATGCGGAGTTCCATATCATGAAAACCGATATCGCAACCTGTGTTGATATGGGTTTCGAAGGCATCGTTTCGGGCGTTTTAAAGAAGGATTTTTCTTTGGATGCAGAGCGGACAAAAATCTTGATTGAAGCCTCCGGAGGCTTAAAATTCACGTTTCACCGCGCATTCGATTGGATTAAAAATCCGTTAGAAGCCTCAGTAAAACTGGAAAGCCTGGGCGTGGATTATATCTTGACCTCTGGGCAACAAAAATCAGCCGAGGAAGGTATCGCATTGCTAAGCGAGCTCCATCAAAAAGCGTCGGCAATTAGCATAATGCCCGGCGGAGGCGTAAAACCGGACAATATCAATATTTTTAAGGAAAAGGGATTCCCTGCCGCCCATCTCTCCGGAAGCCAATTTGTCAAAACCCTGACCACAGAACCACCAATTTCCATGAATTCACCTTCTTTTCTCAAGGATGACGAAATTACGGTCTCAAGCCTTGAAACTATCCGAAAAATCGTGAATGCGGTTAAATAAAATCTAAATGGCGTAATCGAACGCAAATTTAAAAATACCTTTGCACTCATGTTACGATGGATCTTTTTTGCCATAATTTATATCATTTTAGGCCTTTATACCCTTCAGGCTCTGAAAACCGCTTTCCGATATCCTTGGGTGCATTATCTGTTCATGGCCATATCGCTGTTGGTGCTGAGCAATTTTATTTATCAGTTCACTTGGGGCGAAGCACCGGGCAGGGTCTTAAGTCGCCCAAAGAGCTACGCCTTCGGATTTATGATTACCGTTTTCACCTTTCAGGTGATTACCATTCTATTTCTTTTTTCGGAGGATATTTTTCGTGTGGTTTCGGGCCTGTACTATAAATTTACCGGAGACACAAAGGATTTCGCCTTACCCGAACGCCGCAGGTTTCTTAGTATATTGGGCCTTGGTATTGCCGCACTACCATTCGGTGCCTTACTTTACGGAATGTACAAGGGTAAATACAAATTTCAGGTGCTCTCCTATACTTTGGAGTTCGACGACCTGCCGGATGCTTTCGATGGGTACCAGATTACCCAGCTTTCCGACATTCACAGCGGTAGTCTCGATGATCGGAAGAAAGTCGAGTATGCCGTTGATTTAATCAACAAACAGCAAAGTGATGTTATTCTTTTTACAGGCGATCTGGTGAACAATCTCGCCACGGAAATGAAACCTTGGGCGGAACTTTTCTCGACCCTGGAAGCCAAGGATGGAAAATTCTCCGTTTTGGGAAACCACGATTACGGCGATTATGTAGATTGGGAAACCGATGCCCTAAAACGCCAAAATTTAGAGGACTTAAAAATAATTCAGCGCGACATCGGGTTTGACTTGATGTTGAACGAAAGCCGATACCTAAAAAAAGGCAATGATAAAATAGCCTTGGTCGGTGTTGAAAACTGGGGCCGCGGCGGTTTTAAAAAAGCAGGCGACCTTACCAAGGCAACGACTACAATCGATAAAAACGATTTTAAAATATTGTTGAGCCACGACCCGTCACATTGGGAAGATGTAGTGCTCGATGATGACCTTCACTACCACCTAACCCTAAGCGGCCATACCCATGGCATGCAATTCGGTATCGAAATTCCCGGATGGGTCAAGTGGAGCCCCGCAAGATGGCGTTACAAATATTGGGCTGGCATTTATAAGGAAAAAGGACAGTTTATCAATGTCAACCGTGGCTTGGGGTTCTTAGGATACCCCGGACGCGTCGGCATTTGGCCTGAAATCAGTGTAATTACCCTTAAAAAGAAAGCCTTAACATGACTTTAACGCGCACAAAAACCCATAATTCTCGGGCTTCAGATACTGATTTCACAATTTTTCTTACTTTTGACGGATAACCCAAAGCAGTATTTATGTCAAAGTTTGGTGAACTTATAGATTTGAAAGTCCCCGTTCTGTTGGATTTTTATGCGGATTGGAACGAGCAGTCCACAGCAATGCACGCCGTTCTCCGTGATGTCGCTGCCGCTTTGGGCGACAAAGGCAAAGTTATCAAAATCGACGTTGACAAAAACAAGGAACTCTCCAGTGCCCTTCGTGTCAAAGGCCTTCCGACTCTAATGATCTACAAAAAGGGGGAAATGGTATGGCGTCAAAGCGGCGAGCAAGATGCCAAGACGCTTATTGGGATTTTGAAGGAATATGTTTGAAAAGATGCATACTCGCTTCGCTACTAGCTACTAGGTCCTTTTCGCCCACCTGCGGGTCCAGCGTTGTTTCCTAATTTACATCCGGCACCACAACTCGTTCAAGCAACTCTTCTTCGGTTGTTGTGGCGTCAATGTTGATAGTGTCAGATACTGGCATAGTATCGATCATATCTGGGTCTTGCCCAGGTACCATGGGCTCATCTACTGGAATATTATCCTTATAGAAGTGCTCGAACTTATCTATATATTCGTTAAAGATCAAAGTTTCCTTTTCGGCCTTTTCACGATCGTTGTTTGTAATCAGAATATCGATATTTCTACGATAGCCTTCCATATCACCGATAATCTCGTCGATTTTATCGTATTGCTCATCCAAGGGAATACCTTCATAGTACTCTAACCGCTGCTGATAGATATTTTTCAGTTTTTCGAAAAGTGCCCGGGCCTTATTGGTCTCCCCTACCTTGTAATAGCCATCGACAAAAGGTTCGACGAAGGCATAATATTCAAAATACTTCACAGGCAGGTTCTCCATGGTCATATCGATAATCTCTTTGGCCCTGTCGATCTTGTTTTCCTTGATCAGTTGTTCCGTAAGGCGCGCCAAGTTACTTCGATAGGATAGGCCTTGTATTCTGGTCTGTACATCGTGGTAGATATCAGGACTTCCCGAATTGCCCCAGTACCAATTGGTAACGATATCGTACATGAGGTCGGTGTCAATTCTTCCCATTTCGAACGAAGATTTTGTGCGCGGAGTCTTGATGGGCACAAGTTTATAAGCCATTCCGTCGAGCTGCAGATAATCTTTCATCCAAATAAATTCAGCATCGTCAAAACTTCCTCCTGAAAAATAAAGAGGGCGCTCCCAATCGTTGTTGGCTAACATATCCAACATCATCATGCTCTTTTTGGTAATGGCAGTTTTGGGAATGTCGATATCGATATAATCAACAATTTCGGCGGAATCCTTTTCCTTGACCAATCCACTTTCCAACACGTTTTTCTTGTTCACCGGTATGCGCAAGTGCGTGGTGGGATAATAGACCATGTTCTGGCTATTTTCGGAATAGGCATCAAGATCAGCGCCCCGCTTTTCGAGAATGAACTTCAACTTGGTCTGCGGTTCGTCGCTATCGACCCACTTGATAAAATCTTGTACCGTCCATCGATTCTCGGAAATCTTTTTATTAAAAAGGTCATCCACATTATAGTGATACAGTACATCGCGTGAACCCCAACGGTACTTTTCGTGCGTTAGTTGCGAGGGGATGGCTTCGCTTTCGTAGGCTTTACGCTTCATTTGATCGATGTACCAGTCCGTTTCGAAAAGGCTGGTGCAGACGATGCGCACATCGGTACGGTAGCCCTCGATTTCTTGAGCGTACCACAGCGGAAAGGTATCGTTGTCGCCGATAGTAAAAAGTATAGCCCCGACATCTTCCTGGGTCGAATCGAGATATGCTTTCGCTGATGCATTGGCGGTATACCGATTCGACCGATCGTGGTCATCCCAGTTTTGTACGGCCATTACCGTCGGCACGGCTAACAAACATACTGCGGTAACTAAGGGAGCCAGTATTTTCGGGGAGAGCAGTTTTCTGAACTCGTCAAAAAGGCCGTATACGCCGAGACCTATCCAAAGGGCAAATACATAGAAGGAACCTACGAGAGAATAATCACGTTCACGGGGTTGAAAGATATAGGGGTTCGTGTAGAATTGAATGGCAATCCCGGTAAATAAAAAGAATACTAGCAGTACCCAAAACTGTTTTGGATTTTTCGATACCTGAAAAAGGATGCCGATAATGCCCAAGATCAAGGGCAGGAAAAAATAGGTATTCCGTGCCTTATCGTTCTTGACCGCATCGGGCAGGTTATTTTGACTGCCTAGCCGCATGCTATCCACAAAATTCCAGCCACTGATCCATTCTCCGTTACCATTATACCTGCCTTGAACGTCATTGTTCTTTCCGGAGAAATTCCACATAAAATACCGCCAATACATATAACCGAACTGAAATTGAGTCATGTATACGATATTCTGCCAAATCGAAGGCGGTTCCACTTCGATATACTCGCTAAACCGTCGTAAAAAGCCAATATACTGTTCGGCGTCGATTTCACCTTTGGCATAACCGTCCTTTACCTGTTTGACGGCTGCTCTGAGCTCTTCGTTTGATTGTGTCATCTTAAAATCGAGCGGTCCGAAATAGCGCATATAGTTTTCGGCATGCTGGGTACTCCACATACGGGGTAAAACGCCGACGTGTTTCGGGTCATCACCCGGTACGGCGTTCTTATAATAGTTTACAATAATGTATTTGCCGGTCTTTTCATCCTTTTCATATTTCGGGGCCTCATCTTTCTCTTCCCCACCGCTACCGAAGGTGCTCGAGTAGTATGCGCCGTAAACGGGATTATCCACCCCGGGGTACTGTTCCCTATTATAGTACGCCAAAAGTGCCCGTGCATCTTCAGGATTGTTCTCGTTGATGACCACTTGGGCATTCGCCCTGATAGGCAGCATCAGCCAAGTTGAAAATCCGAGGAAAATGAACATTACGCATAGAACAATCGTATTCGCCGTTTTGTAGTTGTTTTTTCGGGTATAACTGAGTCCGAAATAAAAGGCAGCGGCAAAAATTAGCCCCATAATGATACTTCCGGAATTAAAGGGTAGCCCGATATTATTGATAAAGAAAATTTCGCTCCATCCAAAGAGTTGAAGCACATAGGTAAGCGAAAATTTATACACCAACATGAGTATCGCAATGACCGCAACGTTAGCAATCAAGAAATTTTTGACCGTGGTCTCTTTGTATGTTTTGAAATAATATAAAAGTCCGATAGAGGGTATCGCCAAAAAGCCCATGAACTGAATACCGAAGGTTAGGCCTACCACGAAAGAAATTAAAACAAGCCATTTATTACCTCTTGGGCTGTCGAGATTGTCCGTCCATTTTAGTCCAAGCCAAAGTAACAAAGCCATGATCATACTGGCACTAGCGTAGACTTCGGTCTCGACGGCGTTGAACCAAAAACTATCGGAAAAGGTAAAGGCCAAAGAGCCTACAAGACCGCTTCCCAAAATGGCGATGGCCTTACTGTTGGTCATAACCTCATCTTTCTTAAAGACGAGTTTTTGGGCAAGGTTGGTAATCGTCCAGAACATAAAAAGGATGGTAAAGGCGCTCGAAACTCCCGATACGTAGTTGACCATACGGGCGATTTCCGTTTCGTCAATGGCGAACATTGCAAAAAAGGCGCCTAACATCTGCAAAAGAGGAGCTCCCGGAGGATGGCCCACCTGCAGTTTGGCCGAAGTGGCGATGTATTCACCGGCGTCCCAAAAGCTATTGGTCGGTTCGACGGTAATGGCATAAACGATAAGGGCTATAAAAAAAACACCCCATCCAGCGAGGGTGTCCCATTTTTCGAAGTTCTTTGAAAACATGTATCCGTGTTGTGTTTCCCCGTTTGGCGGGGCAACCTATTTAATCCTAGTACTGAGTTTAGCCTGAAACAGCCTTGATTCAGCGCAATGCGGCGAAATTACTAATTTTAATAGATATGCCGTCGGATTTTTGATAAAGGTTTAACAAGGAAGCAGCTTCTCTGGGCCGGATATCCTTCAAGTGCCCAAAACCAATAAATTCTTACCACGAGACTAGTACCAAATTCATATAGGGACTAGCACCCCCGACATTTTGCGTTTGCTTTTGTAAGTCAAATGATATCCGGGATTTCACAATATGTAATGGACAATCGAGCGCGACGGATGCTTTTCTCAATAGTAATTTTAGAATTATTGTAACCCAAAATATTTGCGCAAACCAAACTTTGTTTTAAATTTGCACGCTCTTATGCTGAACAAGCTTCGGCATCAGGTATCATCCTATGGTGTAATTGGCAACACAGCTGGTTTTGGTCCAGTCGTTCTAGGTTCGAGTCCTAGTAGGCCAACGAGAAAAGCCCTTGATTTCATCGAAGTCAGGGGCTTTTTAGTTAGTTGGGAACGAGAAACTAATTTTTTGCAATTGAAATTTAAAAATTATTCATTAATTCTACCTTTTTGCAAAAATTAAGAAACCCTACGAATGCTAACGATGTCACGAGCATGATGTAGCAAATTATAGTTAACTACCACAACCGACCCGGAATGCTGTCGTTGAACGCTTCAATGTATCATACGATGAGAGGTGTATTAAGTTAATCTTCGAGAATAGCAATCAGGCAAAAGTATCTTTGACCAAAACATAAAAGCACTCATGAAAAAACCCCTGCCTCAGCCCAGCATTTAATAGCCCTCGCTGACGATGATAGGGACGATAGAGAGATTTTTTCGGAAGTATGCGTCGATTTAAACTATTACTTTTTAAAGATGGTCTTGAGCTGATCGATTATTTGCATCAACCAAATGTCGCAATACCCTATATTCTATTTCTTGATATCAACATGCCGGTAAAAAATGGCTTTGAAACGCTAGGTGCTATTCGGGGCAACAAAGATTTTAGAAGTATGTGTATCGTTATGTATTCTACATCGGTTGTTCGATCTGATGTTGATAAAGCCAAAACCCTCGGCGCCAATTTGTTTCTTCAAAAACCTTACGATTTCGAAAAGTTCAGTTCCACCCTTCAAAAAATATTGAATACCGATTGGAAAAACTCCTGTGAGCAGCTTGGCGATACGAATTTTCTAATAACCGTTTAATTCAACTCTCTTTGTTTTGACTTGAAGGAAGGTAAACCGTAAATGTAGCGCCTTTATCCTCGTTTTCATTTACCTCGATGAATCCGTCATGAATTTCGGTGATTCGCCTGCACAAGGCTAGGCCGATTCCTGTTCCTGAATAGGCATCTTTGGAGTGCAGCCTTTTAAAAGGTCTAAAAATTTTCTCCTTTTGTTCTTCCGCAATACCGATTCCATTATCAGCCACCTCAATCTTTCTATACAGTCTTTTAGATTCCGCACCAAAGGATGTGTTCAAATCCTTTCCTTTGACATCCGAAGATGAGATTTTGATGACCGGACTATTAGTATTGAACTTGATACCATTTTTAATCAAGTTCGAAAACAGCTGATACATCTGTGCCGGCACGGCCATTAAAACGCCCATATTTTCCGATGTTATACGTGCATTTTTTTCGGCGATCAATAGTTCGAGATCCTGCTCAATCTTTTCCAAGGTATCATCTAAATTAACCTTTTTAAAGCGGCCATTATCATCAGAGACTTCACTGTATTCTAGGACATCTTTTATCAAGGTGGTCATTCGGGAAGCGGAATTCTCGATTTTTTCGACCAATTTCCCGGCAGGTTCATTATCTTTTATTTTATTCTTTAACATAGAATTGAAAGTCCTGATTTTACGAATCGGCTCTTGCAAATCATGGCTTGTTACATGGGCATACTCTTCCAAGTTCATGTTCAGCTTTACGAGTTCGTCGTTGGATGTCTTCAGTTCGCCGGTACGTTCGGTAATTTTCTGTTCCAATTTTTGTGAGAACTCTTTTTGATCGGTAATATCTATATTACACCCTACAAAACCTGCAAAATTACCGTCTTTGTCGGACATGGGATGAGCCCTGTTGATAAACCATCCGTAAGAACCATCTTTGTTCTCGACCATATATTCCAGTTCGAATTCTTTTCGCTCGTTCGATGCGGTCAGAAAGGTCTGCATGGCGCGTCTCCGGTCTCCGGGATGAATGTATTTCAACCAGCCATCGTTCATGCACTCTTCCAAGTTGCTTCCGGTATATTCCAACCAAGTCTGGTTGATATAGGTACATTTATCGTGCTTATCGGTAATCCAAATGGTGACGGGGGCACTGTCCGCAACTACTTTAAACCGTTCCTCGCTTTCTTTAACCTGATACAACAGTTCTTTGTCCTGGGAAGTATCGAGCGCAGTAGCGATAGCATTTATTGGATTTTTCTGATTGTCATAAAGTACAATGGCAATGACCCGAACATGTTTGATCCCGCTATCTAATACAAGTCGAAATTCGAAATCGACATGACCAGTTTTAATGGCCTTAGGCATTTTCATTTTGAGAAATTGCAAATCTTCGGGATGTACTTTCTTAAGAACATCTTCCCCACTACAGTCTTCAGGTTTATCCATCTCTAAAAGTTCGCAGAAAGTGTCGTTCAAGGGAACAACGTCTGTTTTGAAATCATATTCAAAAACAATCTGCTTGGCTGCCCTTAAGGCCATATTAAGCTTTATTTGGTTGGTTTTGGATTCGGTAACCTCCTGTGCGAGATATAAAATCTTCATTTCCGTTTCCGAAGACATGTTCAGGGGTACGGTCTGTATCTCATAATAGCGATTGAGATATTCCACTTCCAAAAATCCCGCTTTACCCAGAAGAGTCTGTTCGCACAATTCTTCGATTCTATTGGCCTCTTTGGGAGAGGGGTTCAGGTCTGGCATATATTTTCCGCTCAGGTTAACCAATTCTAGCCCCTCTAGACCTTTTCCAGCGACATATTCGATTTCATATTTATCGTTCAATATACCAATGGTGCCATTCGGGATATTCTCGGCCATGGTTCGGTAAATAAGCTCATTTCGGTCACTTATGGCCTTTTCGTCTTTCAGCTCCCTTTCCTTTGCTATTAGGGCTTCGTTGGCCAATCGCATTTCATGGTTGGCCGTATTTAGTTCTTCATTTGCAGATTGCAGCTCCTCGTTACTGGTCTCCAACTCTTCATTCGACGATTTCAGCTCTTCATTGGCGGACTGCAGTTCTTCGTTTATCGTTTGGAGCTCTTCATTAGTGGCCTCCAGCTCTTCTGTAAAAATATGTAGATGCTCCCTCTTGGTTGCCAATTCTTCTTCCAGCTCCTTGATTCGAAGGTCCACAAAGTCGGAAGTATCCAATTTTTTCTGCAGTTCAAGCACCTGCTCGTCCGGAATGATTTTTTCGAACGCGACCAAAAAATATTGCGCGTCACCGATAGTGTAGATCAAGGGCGTAATCTTAATCTTAACGTAATGTGGATTCTCAAAGAGTTTGAATTTGACCACATGGCTGCTATGTGGCACCTTGGTCCTTTTAACCTTTGCCAGCAAAGCTTTCAATACCGTAGTCAATTCGGAATTGGCCATTTTGAATATACTGGCATTCATATGGCCTTCACTGATTTCAAGATACATGCGCAAGCTACCATGCACCTGTTTGATGTCTCCTTGATCGTTGATGATTACAAAAGGATGGTCATATTTATGATATAGGGTCTCTTTGGCCACGTCGACGATGGACATATTTTGAATCTCCTTCCTTTTCACGTTTGATTGTTCCGAATCGCTTCTTCCTCGAAATCTGGAAAACCGCAACTGATAGTCAAAGGTGGCCTCGGCCTTGCGGTAGATTTTATTGGCATGCGCCTTTTCGAATAAGTCGGCGGCAACGCCGATACTTTCCGATTTACCTAAGAACAAGATACCGTTTAGCCTTAGCGAATAATGGAAAATCTGGAATGTCTGTTTTTGAAGGTCGTTATTGAAGTATATCAGTAGATTTCTACAAACAATGGCATCCAATTTCACGAAGGGCGGGTCGTTGCTGATATCGTGCCTTGTAAACAAAATATGTTGTTTGATTTCTTTTACAACTTCATAGCGCAGGCCATCGTCGGTCTCGAAATACTTTGCAACCAGATCCGCGTCGAGATTCTCTAAATTTTCTTTTTTATAGATACCTTTTCTACCGAAATTTAAGGCACGTTCATCGATATCGGAGGCAAAGATCTGAATCTGATGATGGTTTACATCTTTTCCTAATAGTTCGTGTAACATAATAGCGACCGAATAAGGTTCCTCTCCGGTCGCACAGCCTACGCACCAGATCCTGATGGAATCCCCTATCGATTTTTGATTCAAAACGATTTCCAACTGTTTCCGAAAACTTTCAAAAGCCTTCACGTCCCTGAAAAACTCGGTGACCCCGATCAGTACGGAATCGAAAAGGAAATCGAGCTCACCAGGCGAATTTTTTATCGTCTCATAATAGTCGACCAGGGAACCTATTTGCAAGCCTGCCATTCTATGGTTGATGCGGCGCATGATGGTAGAAGGCTTGTAGAGCGAAAAATCGGTGCCCGAACGTTTTTCAAGTAATTCGAATATAGCATCGATACTCCTTTTTTTGGGAGGGCTGGCCGCAATGGCCCTACTGTTATTTACGAATTGGGAAATTTCTTCGAACATTTGTTCGGGGGGAACTACCATATCCACCATTTGGGTCTTGATGGCAGCATTCGGCATATCGCGATGTTCCGCGGTATCGGCAAACTGTGCCATGGTAAAACCATTGTTTTTTTTGATTTCGATAATTCCCTGGGCACCGTCGCTACCATAACCGGATAATACAATACCGACCGCCCTGTTTTTCCGCGCATTTGCCAACGAAGTAAAAAAGCTGTCGATCGAAGGAGCGGTAGTATACTTTTCTGGTAGCGAATCCAGCATCAATTCTGTCCGCTCGATACGAATATCTTTATTTTGGGGTGTTACATAGATATGGCTTGATTTCATCTGCAGATTACTTTCTACGGTAATCACCGGCCAACTGCACCGTTTGTTTAAAATAGCAGTCAACTCGCTCTTATATTTTGGGCTCAGGTGCATGACTACTACAACGCAAAAATCTGCATGTATCCCATTAAAATTGGAAAGAAGTTTTGTTATGGCATCCAATCCGCCAGCGGAGGCACCGACCCCTACCACAAAAAGTTCATCGTTTTTTAAGGTTTTAGTTTTGTTTGCTGCCATTAATCGTGTATTTGAAGTACCTTTCGTAAGGTACTTATCTGTTGTTGAACTTCATCGATTTTCCAAAGCGGGCCACCACAACTGGAACAACTTATGGGAACCTGATGGCCCAGATTTTCTTCAAGCGCGATTTCACTGCCTATTTTTGTAGCTATGGTATTTTCACGCACAATCGAGGCTGGAAGGTCTTTTTTTTCGGGTAGTTTCTCATCCATTATATTCTGAATTACATCACCCATGTCCTCAACATTTACCACATAATCAATATCGACTACCTGTGCGGCATTGGAGGGCATATCGCCAAACTCTGCCGTGGCCGGATTCTGTATCATCGCTAAACCACCACATTTTTTCATGGCCTCTAGCCCTGCGGTACCGTCATTCAACCTCCGGCAGAGGCACCTAAAACAAATATTCTTTTGATTTTTGGAATTTTTGGAATAAAACTAAAATTAACGATACAGGTGAAATTAATTGACCCTTTCGAATTTTTACCAACCTCAATCAAAAGCGTCTCGAATGCCAAAATGAGATCTGAGTGTATCTCTAACTTTCCTTAGAATGTGAAATTGTACTTTTTGAGTCAATAAACAATGTTATTGATATAGTATATAATCACAGGTATAGTTAAGTTTCATGCCATAAAATTGCATGGAACAATCGATTAATAAATCTCAGCGTTGTTTGCATTAAGAACCCTCTGAAAAGCATATGAAAGCAATTAAAATTTATCTTGCGGATGATGATTATGAAGATCGCGAACTTTTTTTAGAAGCTTTGTCCGAGATTCCGTTACCAACCGATATAACGCAGTTCGACGATGGAATAGATTTGATGGATCGGCTATTCTCCGACACGATACTGCCCGATGTGGTATATTTAGATCTGCACATGCCACTCATGAACGGGTTCGAGTGCCTGACCGATATCCGTAGTTTCCCTCAATTTTCTGAAGTAAAGATCATAGCATATTCTAGCTCCTTTCATCAAAGAGAAGTTGATCAGCTCAAAGCTGATGGCGCCAATCATTATCTACAAAAACCTAATTCTTTTATCCAACTTAAAAGTTTACTTTTTCAAAGTTTAAAGTTTATGGAAAATACAGAGGACACCGTTAATGGGGAGCCGAAGTTCGTGATTCTATCTAAACGAGTTCATTAAAAATCTCATCCCGTTGTTAGGCGATACTGCCGAATGAGGGCATTTCACACCAAACATGTTAAGGGTCATTTTTATCGGGGACCGTTTATATATTCAGGAAAAAATCATCCCTTGAAAACTCCCTTTTAGGATATTCCGAACGAATCTGTAATGCTTTTAAGATACATTTCTGTAGTTCACCAAGCGTGTTGGGTTTCTGGATATATAAGTCTGCTCCTAGCACAAAAGTTCCGTCCACGTCATTCCGCCTTGCAGAAGTTGAATAAATAGCGACCAATATATCCGAGCACTTTTCCATACGCTTGATTACTTGTAAACATTCTACCCCATCCATGACAGGATTGTTCAAGTCCAAAAATATAACTTCGGGCAACAATCCATCCGTTTTATGCAAGAACTCCACGAGTTGTGGTCCATTTTCGAATTCGAGTGTTCTAACCCCGATTCCCAAATTGTTCGCAGCCTTCATAAATATTTCCCTATCGTCAGCGTCATCGTCAGCGAGCGCAATGATTACATTTTCCTTTATCATAGATTTCCTTCATTTAAAAGCGAATTTAGCGATTTTATTTAATCTTTTATGGTCACTGTTCGGATATAGTGTTAAAATGGAGATGACTTAAATTTTCTTTGAATTAAATCAAAAGAGTGCAGACAATTATGAGTCTAAACATAAATAAGTCCAAAACGACCCACTCCCCGAAACAGAGCGATGGTTGTCGCTACCTTTGCCGATCCTTGGGCGAATGTTGGGAAAGAGTTTCAATACAATAAGGAGGTGCAGTTCGAGGAATGCACCGGAGGGGGAATAATGTAGGGATTGAAAGCCTTCCTTAGGTGCTCAACAGGCATAATTCCAGGCTGTACACTATAGAGCCTTCAACTATATTAGCTTCTTTCATTCAGGCTCCAATCGTATTCCTTATACTTGATTTTTGTCTTTAGATCTATTTTTATTTCGGTATACGGAATGATGTATTGAATCAGTTCCCCATCCTTGAAATCCCTTTTATACCATTTGAAAATACGGGATAGTTCTAGTTTATCTTGGGAAATGCTATTGTTGTCAGAATTGATAAAAGAGCGGGTAGCTTCTTCCAACTGACCGTCCAGTTTTTCTGGGATGTAAGCTTCGTTGATTAATTTTGGGCATGAAGCCGAGGCACAATTGATGGCAAAATGGATGCGCGGCTCGTTCATTTTTCTGAGGATGCTATGTTCTAATGCCCCGAGGGAAAAATCCTTATCACCAATTTTGATAAAATCTTTGGCCCACGGTCTATCGATATCCTTGATGCTTTTTAAGGGATAATTCCGTAAAATTAAATTGACGGTCTGCGCGTTGTACAGGTTGATGTAATAGGCCAATTGCTCCTTTACCGACCAATCGTTAGTCGGAACCTGTTTTGAAAGTGCATGCAGGTAATCGTCCAATTTACTTTTTTCCTGCAAAAATCCTTTATAGTCTACCTTGCCTTCATCGTCAACGTACTTTTTTAGTAATTCGGTCCATTTGGAGTGGTCTATGCTAATAGCTGAATTTTGGGGAGCGTAAGCCAAACCACCCTGTACTGTTTTGGCAGGCAGGCCCTTGCCATTAAGACCGGCCATAGATAATAATCCGAAATGATGGTTGAGGTAATAGAATGAGGCCAAAAAAACAAGGATGCCTGTTAGTATTGCCGTTTTTTTCATCTGATTCACGTCTTTTCTCTGGTATAGTGTATTTATACGAACTTAAGAGAGATTCTACTTAAATAGACGATATAATTCCTAAACCTGACACATGCGAAGGTTTTTGATAAAAATTCTTTAGGGTTGGGAATTTTTTTAAGCCTATTCCGGCGTCCCGTTCTTAACCTCCGAAAGTGCGTCCAAAAAATTCTTCTTGTCGGGTTCTTCCAATTCTTGGGCATCCATCCCATTTTCCTGTTCAACTTTCCGCCCTTCCTCAGCCAATTCCTCGATATAAGTGTCAAAATTTTTCTTCCTAAGCGCATCTTCCGCTGCATTCCGCGCCTCCAGTTCTTCGTCGATCTCATCGAGCAGTGTACCTATTTGCTTCTTGTCGCGAATCATCGCCCCTGTCATGATCAGGCTGGTCGCGATGATGACGAACAATAATATGCCGGATTCGAATCCGGCGACCTCGGCTTCGACGGGAATGGCGTAAAACAGCAATATAGTAATCAATCCCCTTGGGGCGATGAATACTTGGGGCATGATATCTTTCCCAATGAAAACCCTCAATACTAAAAATCGAATAACATATATGGATGCGATGATCAGTATACTTACCATGGCTACGTTCAGGCTCAACAGCGAGGTTAGGGCTATGGTTATCCCAAATATCACAAAGAAAAAAGTACGCACCACAAAGGCCGTTTCCAAGGTGATGATATGGAGTTCGTGATAGACCTGTTGCATTTTTTCGTTTTGCAAAAACACGGCGGCCTTCCCGGGGAAGAACAGTTTAACGTTGGCGATGACCAATCCGAATACCAATATTATAATTAAAGAGGATAGGTGCATCTTTTTACCGATGGCATAGAGCAAAAGCAATACGGCAATCAGCAAAAACTGTTTTGCCTGGCTTTTAATCCGTTGAAAAATCAGCACCAAGGCATAACTGGCCACTATGGCTATGATAATGGTCAAAGCAATATTTCCCGCAAAACCTATGGCTCCCGAATCAGTTTTCGGATTCAGTCCTCCCGTCAGAAAATAGAACATCATAATGCCCATGATATCCGAAAAGGTGCTTTCGTAGATATGGAATTCCTTTTTATCTTCCCGAAGCGAGCTGACACTAGGTATGATTATAGCACTCGAAAGAATGGATAGCGGGGTTGCATAAAGCCAGGCCGCCTGCATAGTCATCCCTTCGATAAATTGATACATGATAAGGGCCGCTACCCAGGCCGAGGCAATTAATCCGACTAGGGCAATGGCCATGGATTTCAAAATGGGCACCAATTTTTCGCTTTTCAGCTCGAGCTCAAGGGCGGCTTCGAGTACGATCATAATCAGCCCTACGGTGCCGATGATTTCCAGGGTACCCCGCAGGTTTTTTTCAAAATCGACTTCCCCACCCATAAAATATTTCAGGCCAAACTGTAGGCCGACCCCCAAAACGATGAGCATCAGTACAGAAGGTATATTGGTTTTTTTTGATATGCCATTGAACCAAAAAGAGAGGATGACGATTACCGAGGCACCGATAATCAGGTTATAGGAAGACAGTATTTCCATGATGTGATGGGTTGGTTTTGTTATGTGCCCGCATTCCCAAAGTCCGGTGGTTATGGTTTTAATCGTCGGTTATGTGAAATCGAAACAGGTTCAATACCAACGGATATATATAATAGGTTATTGTGGAAACCAAAAAAATTGTATATTTGCGCCACTGAAAGAATATCGAAAGTATTCATGAGGGGACAATATAGTCCTCTTTTTTATTTCCGGAACTTTCGCGCGGCATTATAAGCTGAGGGGTTAAATTAGGGAAGTTTCGGGCAACATCAATTCACTCGGTATTCGTCGAAAACAGTATGTTATATGTTCAAGGATAAGGTAAAAGCACTTTTAGAGGAGGCCTTAAACGACGATAAATCCTTATTTTTAATCGATTTTTCGGTAGCTCCCGATAATTCGATAAAGGTGGTTGTGGACGGAGATTCAGGGATTACCGTTGAAGATTGCATGAAAATTAGCAGGGCCATCGAACATAATCTGGACCGTGAAGTATATGATTTTTCCCTTGAAGTGACCTCAGCGGGAGCGGCATCACCCCTCACCATGGCTCGGCAATATCCAAAAAATGTCGGTCGAAAACTGAAGGTCAAGACGGCTTCGGATACGTTTGAAGGCAATTTGACCGCAGCCACCGATGATGGTATCGTACTGGAATGGAAAACGAGGGAACCGAAACCTGTCGGTAAAGGAAAAATAACGGTCCGGAAAGAGGCGAAAATCAATTTTTCCGATATTGAGGAAGCAAAAGTTATAGTAACAATTTAACGATAACAGCGTAATGGAAAATATTGCACTCATTGAGTCATTTTCAGAATTTAAGGACGATAAATTTATAGATAGGGTAACGCTGATGGCTATTTTGGAGGATGTATTCCGTAGCGCCCTTAAAAAGAAATTCGGATCTGATGACAATTTTGATATCATTATCAACCCCGATAAGGGCGATTTAGAGATCTGGAGGAACCGAATCGTAGTACCCGATGGGGAGGTTGAAGAACCCAATGAAGAAATTTCGTTGACGGAAGCCCGTAAAATCGAACCGGATTTTGAAGTGGGCGAAGATGTATCCGAAGAAGTAAAATTGATAAATCTGGGGAGAAGGGCGATTTTAGCCCTGCGACAGAACCTGATATCAAAAATTCACGAGCACGATAATACGACCATTTACAAGCACTTTAAAGATATTGAAGGCGAGATTTACACCGCCGAGGTTCACCATATTCGCCATAAAGCGATTATTTTGTTGGATGACGAGGGTAATGAGATCATCCTTCCAAAGGACAGACAGATTCCTTCAGACTTTTTCAGAAAAGGAGACAGTGTACGCGGCATCATAGAAACGGTCGAACTAAAGGGAACCAAGCCTACCATTATCATGTCAAGGGCATCCCCTAAATTCTTGGAACAACTATTTTTCCAAGAAATTCCGGAAGTCTATGATGGCCTGATAACAGTAAAAAAAGTGGTGCGTATTCCCGGTGAAAAAGCCAAGGTCGCCGTTGATTCCTACGATGACCGTATCGACCCTGTAGGTGCTTGTGTGGGTATGAAAGGCTCTCGAATACACGGTATCGTGCGAGAATTGGGCAACGAAAATATCGATGTGATCAACTGGACGGCCAACCCACAGCTTATGGTTACACGGGCGTTGAGCCCGGCAAGGGTCACAAGCGTAAAGCTGAACGATGAAAATATGACCGCGCAAGTGTACCTTAGACCCGAAGAGGTATCGAAGGCGATTGGGCGAGGTGGCCACAACATTCGCTTGGCGGGCCAGTTAACGGGCTATGAGATCGACGTATTCCGTGAAGGCGTCGAAGAAGATGTGGAATTGACAGAATTTAGAGACGAAATCGATGCCTGGATCATTGAAGAATTCAAGAAGATCGGTCTCGACACGGCACGTAGTATTATAGAACAAGATGTAGACGATTTGGTAAAGCGTACCGACCTTGAAGAGGAGACCATTGCCGAGGTTGTACGTATACTCAAGGAAGAATTGGAAGATTAGCTATATATTAGCGGTTATTACAGTACACTAGAAAATGAGCGGCAAAGTTCCTGGAACTTTTTCTTTTCGGGAGAAAAAGTCAAATCTGGGAATACCTTAAACGATATGTGACCCATTTTCGAACGAAGTTAAGAGAATTTAGGAGAATAGTATTTATGGCAGACATTGCAAAAATAAGGCTTAACAAAGTCCTTAAGGAATTTAATATTTCCTTGGATAGGGCGGTAGATTTTTTGGCCTCTAAAGGGCATGAAATCGATTCACGGCCTACAACCAAGATTTCCGATGAGGTATACCAAGTGCTTCAAGACGAGTTTCAGACCGATAAGAGCAAGAAAGTAGCCTCTAAAGAAGTCGGCGAAGAAAAGCGTAAGGAAAAAGAAGCGCTTCGTTTGCAATTGGAGCAAGAGCAGGAAGAAAGAAGACTGGCAAGGGATCGTCGGGCCGCAGCCTCTGCATCCGCGGAGGGCAAAATTATCGGCAAGGTCGAGCTGGCCGGTCCTAAGACCGTTGGCAAAATTGATCTTGACGCCGATAAAAAGAAAAAAGCCGCACCTGTAAAGGAAGAAAAGACGGTAGAACCCGAAGCGGAAACAAAACCGGAAACTGCTACAACTGAGGAGCCTTCTAAAGTAAAAGAAGAGCAAAAACCCGTAGAAAAGACCGAGGAAAAGAAACCGGAAGTTGAATCAGAAGCTGAACCGGAAAAAGCCGTTGAAAAGTCAGACGATACAGAAAAGCAGGAAGATGCCATTCTGAAAACGAACTACAAAAAGCTATCGGGTCCTACGATTACCGACAAAATAGATCTTTCGCAATTCAAAAAAGCTAAGAAAAAGAAAGAGGAGCCAAAAACGTCAGACACCAGTAGCCGAAAGAAACGTAGAAAACGTATCGTAAGCAAAGCCGGAACCACCACAACTCCCGGTGGAAGGAATTTCAAAAAGGGAGGCCGAAGATCAACAGTTGCCAAGGTTGAGCCTACCGAAGAAGATGTACAAAAGCAGATTCGCGAGACCCTCGAAAAACTTCAAGGGAAATCTAAAAAGGGCAAAGGTGCAAAATATAGAAGGGACAAACGTGACCAGCACCGTCAGCAGACCGAAAAAGATTTCGAGCAGCAAGAGATTGAAGATAAGACCTTAAAGGTGACCGAATTCGTTACGGCAAGCGAGATAGCTACCATGATGGACGTTTCTACCACTGAAATTATATCGGCATGTATGTCGCTGGGTATCATGGTTACCATGAACCAGCGCTTAGACGCGGAAACACTTTCCATCGTAGCCGAAGAATTCGGGTATGAGGTAGAATTTGTCACAGCAGATCTTGAAGAAGCCATAAAGTTAGAGAAGGATGCCGAGGAGGATTTGAAACCTCGGGGCCCTATCGTTACTGTAATGGGGCATGTCGACCACGGTAAAACCTCTTTGTTGGATTATGTGAGAGAGGCTAACGTAATCGCCGGCGAAAGTGGGGGAATCACCCAGCACATCGGCGCTTATGGCGTTACGTTGAAAGACGGCCAAAAAATTACGTTTCTCGATACACCTGGCCACGAAGCCTTTACGGCCATGCGTGCCCGAGGTGCGCAAGTAACCGATATCGCCGTTATCGTAATCGCGGCCGATGATGACATCATGCCACAGACCAAGGAGGCGATCAGCCATGCCCAGGCGGCAAACGTGCCGATCGTTTTCGCCATAAACAAAATCGATAGGCCTACGGCCAATCCGGATAAAATCAAGGAAGGCCTTTCGCAAATGAACCTCTTGGTCGAAGACTGGGGCGGCAAAATTCAGTCGCAGAACATTTCGGCCAAAACCGGCGAAGGTGTCGAAGAACTATTGGAAAAAGTCTTGCTGGAAGCCGAACTTTTAGAACTAAAGGCCAATCCCGATAAAATAGCAAACGGCACCGTGGTTGAAGCGTTCCTCGATAAAGGACGAGGCTATGTGTCTACGATTTTGGTTCAGGGCGGTACCCTAGAAATCGGCGACTACGTCTTGGCAGGCACCCACAGTGGTAAGGTGAAAGCCATGCAGGACGAACGCGGAAATGAAGTCCGAAAAGCAGGCCCAGCCACGCCTATTTCCATTTTAGGTCTGGATGGCGCGCCGCAGGCCGGAGATAAGTTCAACGTTCTCGAGGATGAAAGGGAGGCCAGACAGATAGCGACCAAGCGTTCACAATTGCAGAGAGAGCAGTCCGTTAGAACACAACGCCATATTACCTTAGACGAGATCGGAAGACGTATTGCCCTTGGGGACTTTAAAGAACTGAACATTATTCTTAAAGGTGATGTCGACGGTTCTGTGGAAGCCTTGACGGATTCTTTCCAAAAATTGTCGACCGAAGAGATACAAGTTAACATTATACATAAAGGTGTAGGTGCGATTACCGAATCCGACGTATTGTTGGCCTCGGCGTCCGACGCCATTATTATCGGCTTTAACGTAAGGCCGATGGGCAATGCCAGGGATGTAGCCGAAAAAGAGGAAATCGATATCCGCATGTATTCTATCATTTACGATGCTATTAACGACCTCAAGGATGCTATGGAAGGTATGCTTTCACCGGAGATCAAAGAAGAGATTACCGGTACCGCCGAAATTCGGGAAACTTTCAAAATTTCTAAAGTGGGCACCATTGCAGGTTGTATGGTGACCAACGGAAAGATTTTCCGCAATTCCAGCATACGGCTTATCCGTGATGGCGTGGTAGTCTTCACCGGAGAACTATCATCGCTGAAACGATTTAAAGATGATGTTAAGGAAGTGGCCAAGGGTTATGACTGCGGTTTGCAAATCAAGAACTACAATGATATCGTGGAAGGCGATATTGTAGAAGCTTTCCAGGAAGTGGCGGTCAAAAAGAAATTGAAATCCAAATAGGAAACATTTTAAATCCCGAATCCAAAAAAAAATCGACCTTGTTGGTCGATTTTTTTTTGGATTATTTTAAAGTTTAATGCTTAAAACTCGCCCCTCCTACCGACTTGATTTTTTGGGCTGCAGCAACATCGCATCCGGATATTTTTGTCGAACCTCCTTAAACTTACGCTCTGCATCGAGCTTATTTTTAAAACGGCCTACGCGTACCCTATATGTGGGAGAATCAAAATCTATATTGGAAAAAAGGCCTGGGAAATCCTGTTCCACTTTTGACTTAATTTCATTGGCCTTGGCATAGTCCCCAAAACCGACTTGAATGCGATAATATGCGGAACTTTCGTTGGCCGTCTTGTAAATGGCCAACAAATCGGTGATTTTTTGGTCTTGATCAATGGTGATTTTTCCTTTTTGGGCTTGACCAAAAGCGAAGGATACTACGAAAACCATAAGGCAGATAACTCTTTTCATCGAATGCAATTTATTGGGTATAAAAGTCTTGTGCAAAAGTAATTTTTTAAAGATCAACGAAAACCAAAAAACAATTATTTAGAACCGATATAAATTAGATATTATCAATACGTTAACATTAACAAAACAAAGTCTATGTCTTATTTTTGCTTTTGATTTTAGCACAGATAAAACGAAGCATTACTAACTACTATGTCGTAATAATCGTGCCAAAGTTTAGTTAGATCGAAATTAACTACATATGCAAAAGCTTTCTTACAGACCTCGAATTTCTAGAGTTTTAGGTATAGGTTTACTATTTTTCCTACTCTTTTCCATTTCTATTACCGCGCAAGAAGAGGCTGTCGCCGAGGATGCTGCCTCAACAGAAGCAGCCGAGGGCAGTGAAGAGGCTGCCGCCGATGTTGACGGAGATCCGGTTGCCGGTAAGCAACTGTTCAATCAGAATTGTGCCGCCTGCCATGCCTTGGACCGCAAAATGACCGGGCCTGCATTGGCCAATATCGAAGCGACCTTGCAGGAGCAAGAAGGCCTCGGCAAGGATTGGCTTTACAAATGGATTAAAAACAGCGCGGGTATGATCGCTTCCGGTGACCCCTACTCCGTAAAGATCTACAATGAATACAACCAAGCGGCGATGACCGCTTTTCCGATGCTATCGGATGAAGATATCGACAATATCCTAGCCTATACCGCCGCTCCCCCAAAAGCTGCCGAAACGACAGGTGACGCTGAAGTCGCAGGTGGCGGCGCAGGTGGCTCGTCGTCCGGGGGAATATCCAACGAAATCATTTTAGGCGCACTTACCTTGGTTTTCGGGCTGTTGGTGGTCATGCTATTCTTGGTCAACCAAACCCTAAAAAGAATTGCGGCCGCGAACGGTATCGTAGTTGAAAAAGAAGCTTCCGAAAAGCGTCTCCCCATTTGGAAAGCTTTCGCAAAAAATCAATTCCTGGTATTCGTTTCGGTAATTTTCCTACTGTTGGGAGGTGCCTACTTCGCTTATGGTTGGATGATGCAGGTAGGAGTGGACCAAGGGTATGCCCCTATTCAGCCAATCCATTATTCGCATCGTATCCATGCTGGTGACAACAAGATTGAATGTAAGTATTGCCACTCATCGGCACGGGTTTCCAAACATTCGGGAATTCCTTCGTTAAATGTCTGCATGAACTGCCACAAATCAATCTACGAGGTCGCAGAGGAAACTCTGGCGGAGGGCAAAGAGGAGTACGGTGTAGACTACAATGCGGAAATTAAAAAATTATACGCAGCGGTCGGTTGGGACGAAGAAAACCAAAATTATACCGGTGACACCCAGCCTGTAGAATGGGTCCGAATACATAACTTGCCAGATTTTGCCTATTTCAATCATTCTCAGCATCATATTGTGGGGGGAATCCAATGTCAGGAATGTCATGGTCCGGTCGAGGAAATGGAAATCATGTACCAATATTCGCCATTGACTATGGGCTGGTGCATCGACTGTCATCGCACAACCAACGTCAAAGTAGCGGGTAACGCCTACTACGAAAAAATACACGACGAACTTTCAAAAAAATACGGGGTAAACCAATTGACGGCCGCTCAGATGGGCGGTATCGAATGTGGTAAATGTCACTATTGATTTAGTAACCGCCCGACAAGGTCATTCTCACGGGCGATGACAGACCGAATTACGATTTACGATCGGTAGCATTTTAAATCGTAAACGTACCCAATAGAGATTGACACTAGGAGATTTTAGAACTCGATTTACGAATAAGAATTTATGGCATCGAATAAAAAATATTGGAAGAGCGAAGCGGAATTAGATCCAAATAATTCCATTGTGGAGACGCTAAAGCAAAACGAATTTGCCGAAGAAATTCCTGTTGACGATTTTTTGGGCGATAAAGAAAACCTATCGGCCACTAGTACCAATAGAAGGGATTTCTTAAAGTACGTCGGTTTCAGTACAGCTGCTGCATCTATGGCCGCCTGTGAAGGCCCCATCCGTAAGTCCATACCTTACGTGGTGCAACCTGAAAATATTGTGCCGGGCGTAGCTAACTATTATGCCACCAGCATCGCGAACGGCTTCGACTTTGCCAACATTCTGATAAAGACCCGAGAGGGACGGCCCATAAAGGTCGAGAACAATATCGAGGCCAAGGTCGGCGGCAGCGCTAACGCCCGTGTACAGGCCTCCGTGCTATCACTGTACGACAGTACCCGCCTACAAGGCCCCTTGGCTGATGGCGAACCCATTGAATGGGATACTTTAGATGACGCCGTCAAAGCCAAGCTCGAAAGCCTACGCAACTCAACCCAACAGATTGCACTGTTGACCCAGACCTATGCGAGCCCCTCTACCGAACGTTTAGTCGGCGAACTCAAAAATGCCTACGGCAATATTAACCATGTCACCTATGACGCCATTTCGGAAGATTCGGCATTGAACGCGTTCGAGGGCAAATATGGTGAGCGTGCGTTGGCGGATTACGATTTTGAAAAGGCAGACTTGATTATTTCCTTTGGCGCCGATTTTCTCGGCGACTGGCAAGGCGGTGGCTATGACAATAGCTACTCCAAAGGGCGTATACCCAAGAATGGAAAGATGTCCCGCCACGTGCAGTTCGAGGCCAATATGTCATTGACCGGTGCCAACGCTGACCAACGTGTGCCGCTTACCCCAATGCTGCAAAAAGTGGCGCTGGCACAATTGTACGCCAAGCTAAACGGAACTAGTGTCGGCGGCGAGCTCAATGAGAACGTAATGCGTACAATCGATAATATCGCCGCCCAGATACGCGAAAACAAGGGCAGTGCCGTCGTGGTGACCGGCCTTGACGATATCAATGCCCAGACCGTGGTTCTTGCCATTAACGAAATGTTGGGCAGTAAAGCTTTCGATCCACAGGCTCCACGTTATGTACGGCAAGGAAACGCCGAAGCAGTAAACACTTTGATAGCCGATATGAAAGCCGGAAAAGTGGGCGCCCTAATCATGGATGGCGTTAACCCTATGTACACATTACCGAATGCGTCCGATTTTAAGGAGGGACTTGAAAAAACTGGGCTTTCTGTTCTATTTTCAACCAATTGGAACGAGACTACTGAAGTCGTCCACTTCACCGGAGCGGCCAACCACTATTTGGAATCTTGGGGCGATGTACAGATCAAAAAGGGTCATTACGGCCTGATGCAGCCCACCATTCGTGAACTTTTCGACACAAGACAATTCCAAGGCGCGTTACTGCAATGGTTGGGTAGTGAAAATACGTATTACGATTATATTAAGGAAACTTGGACGACCTCCATACTGAATAGCGAGGATTGGAACAAAGCCTTGCACGATGGAGTTTTTCCATCGGCCGCGGGAGTTGGGCACACTATGTATCCTATGATGTCTACCATGACCGGTGAGCTAAAAGAGGAGATCGGCGTTCTACCCGCAACCCCGTCAGGAGATCCCGAAAATACGATATCCGAAGAAGGCGACAAAGAGGTAATGGTTACCGCTGTAGACGAAGAGAATACGGCCGGAACCGTAGCCATATCGATTAACAATGCCATAAACGGCCTTACCAATGCAACCAGTGGTGGGGGCATGGAACTGAGCTTATATCCTAAAGTGGGCATGGGTGCCGGCCAACAGGCAAACAACCCATGGTTGCAAGAATTTCCAGATCCCGTTTCTCGGGTTTCGTGGGACAACTATGTTACGGTTTCAAGGGCTGATGCGGAACGTTTGGAACTTGTAAACCAACATGTGGCCAACGGTGGACTTGACGGTAGTTATGTTAATCTTACAGTAAATGGGGTCACTATAAATAATGTACCCGTACTTATTCAGCCCGGTCAAGCCGTAGGTTCGGTAGGTCTTGCTTTCGGTTACGGAAAGAAGGTCGGTATGAAGGAAGAAATGCAAGTGGGCGTCAACGCTTACCCGTTATATCAAAACTTCAAGAACAACCAACCTGTTACTATTGAAAAAGCTTCGGGCATGCATGAATTTGCCTGTATTCAATTACATAACACGTTAATGGGTAGGGGAGATATCGTAAAGGATACGACGCTTGAGATCTTTAACACCCAAGACCAATCTGAGTGGAACCACTTTCCACAGGTATCGCTAGACCATCAAGAAACACCCGCAAATGAGGTAGACCTTTGGCAAGGGTTCGATCGTTCGATAGGGCACCACTTCAATCTGTCGATCGACCTCAACGCCTGTACCGGTTGCGGTGCATGTGTCATTGCCTGCCATGCGGAAAATAACGTGCCTGTAGTCGGGAAAGATGAAGTACGTAAAAGTAGGGATATGCACTGGCTGCGTATCGACCGCTACTATTCGTCAGAGGACACGTTCGCAGACGATATCACCAAGAAAGTGGGATTCGACGGACTTACTGGCGAAAAAGGTTCGTTAGGCGGCTTCGGGGAACTTGAACATCCTGCCACCAACCCACAAGTAGTCTTTCAGCCCATCATGTGCCAACATTGTAACCATGCACCCTGTGAAACCGTCTGCCCCGTTGCGGCGACCTCACATGGTCGGCAAGGCCAAAATCAAATGGTTTACAACCGCTGCGTAGGTACACGGTACTGTGCCAATAACTGCCCGTACAAAGTGCGTCGGTTCAATTGGTTCCTTTACAACAATAATGACGAGTTCGATTACCACATGAACAACGATTTGGGTAAAATGGTCATCAATCCCGACGTCAATGTTCGGTCAAGGGGAGTCATGGAAAAATGTTCGATGTGTATCCAAATGACACAAAAGACTATCCTCGATGCCAAAAGGGACGGCCGTCTTATAAAAGATGGCGAGTTTCAAACAGCTTGTTCTGCAGCCTGTAGCAACGGTGCAATGGTTTTCGGCGATGTCAACGACAAAGAAAGCCACGTTTCAGAACTGGCCGAAAGCGAGAGAACATATCATTTGCTGGAGTATTTAAATACCAAACCCAATGTATTCTACCACGTAAAAGTGCGAAATACCAACGAGGCATAGCAAGTTAAAAGTAAAGTAATTATAATTTAGATTTATGGCGTCGCATTACGAAGCACCTATACGAAAGCCCTTGGTTTTAGGGAATAAAGGCTACCACGATGTAAGCGTGGATATCGCCGCTCCCGTCGAAGGAAAGGCGAACAAACATTGGTGGATTGTTTTTTCCATCTCTCTGGTCGCGTTTCTTTGGGGTGTAGGCTGTATCATTTATACGATTTCGACCGGTATCGGTACCTGGGGACTCAACAAGACAATTGGCTGGGCCTGGGACATTACGAACTTCGTCTGGTGGGTAGGTATCGGCCATGCGGGTACCTTGATTTCGGCGGTACTTTTGCTGTTTCGTCAGAAATGGAGAATGGCCATCAACCGTTCTGCGGAGGCAATGACGATTTTTTCGGTTATACAGGCGGGTCTTTTTCCCGTCATTCACATGGGTCGCCCCTGGTTGGCATACTGGGTTCTTCCTATACCGAACCAGTTCGGGTCATTATGGGTCAACTTTAACTCTCCCCTGCTTTGGGACGTTTTTGCGATATCAACTTATCTTTCCGTTTCCTTGGTTTTTTGGTGGACTGGGCTATTGCCAGATTTCGCCATGATTCGCGATCGGGCAGTTAAACCCTTCCAAAAGAAAATTTATAGCCTTTTGAGCTTTGGCTGGACGGGTAGGGCAAAAGACTGGCAACGATTCGAAGAGGTTTCCTTGGTATTGGCGGGACTTGCGACCCCATTGGTACTTTCCGTACATACCATCGTATCTTTCGACTTCGCCACTTCGATCGTACCCGGATGGCATACCACTATATTTCCACCGTACTTTGTTGCCGGTGCCGTATTTTCCGGCTTCGCTATGGTGAATACCCTGTTGATCATAATGCGCAAGGTATGTAGCCTAGAAGACTACATTACCGTACAGCATATCGAGTTAATGAATATAGTCATCATGATTACTGGCTCCATTGTTGGCTGTGCCTACATTACCGAACTGTTCATGGCCTGGTATTCGGGCGTGGAATATGAACAATACGCCTTCCTAAACAGGGCGACCGGACCGTATTGGTGGGCCTACTGGAGTATGATGACTTGCAACGTATTCTCGCCCCAGTTTATGTGGTTCAAAAAATTGCGAACCAGTATTATGTTCTCGTTCTTTATTTCGATTATCGTGAACATAGGGATGTGGTTCGAGCGCTTCGTGATTATCGCTACTTCCTTGCACCGTGATTATATGCCTTCCGCATGGACTATGTTTTCACCGACATTTGTAGATATCGGAATATTTATTGGAACCATCGGATTTTTCTTCGTATTGTTTCTTTTATACGCAAGAACATTTCCTGTCATTTCACAAGCGGAGTTAAAGACTATTCTGAAATCATCGGGCGATCGGTATAAAAAATTGCGCGAGGCCGGTAAACCATTGTATAACATTGAAAAAATGAAAATTGCCGAGTCCAAAGATGAGATAATAACACAAGATGTTCTGATGGGCGAAGTAGTTCCCGCAAAAGATGACAAAGCAGGTGTTTCCGACCTTTTAAGTACTATCGGCACCTTCGATCCCACGCAACAAAAGCCCGACGACCTCAAAATGATAAAAGGTATTGGCCCACAAATGGAAGCTACCCTGAACGAGATCGGAATCTATACGTTTGCCCAAGTCGGCAGAATGACGAAAAGAGAATATGACCTATTGGATTCGATTACGGAATTATTCCCCGGTAGGGCGCAACGTGACGATTGGGCCGGCCAGGCGAGGTTGTTGAGCGACAAGAATAGGAATAAGTAGTCCGTATATAGTTATTTTTAATAAATTACTAATTTATCTGCGGTGGCAGTTTCGAATAATAATCATTAATTAGTAATCTTTAAGTAGTGTAATTAAAAAGCACGGTTTTTAACTAATTTGAAACGAAATAATGGCATCTAAAACGATTCATGCATATTACAACGATGACGACGTGTTGATGCATGCCGTAAAAAAGGTTAAAACGGCAAAACATCATATTGAAGAAATCTATTGCCCCTTTCCTGTTCACGGATTGGACAAGGCAATGGGGCTTGCACCAACGCGCATTGCCATCACATCGTTCCTATACGGTTGCGTAGGTCTTGTGGTTTCTATCGTGATGATGAACTACATGATGATCACGGATTGGCCGCAGGATATAGGCGGCAAACCCAGTTTCAGTTACATTCAGAATATGCCCGCTTTTGTACCCATTATGTTCGAGCTAACCGTTTTCTTTGCCGCACATTTAATGGTCATCACATTCTATTTGCGAAGTAGGCTTTGGCCATTCAAGAAAGCCGAGAACCCCGATGTGCGAACTACCGACGATCATTTCGTTATGGAGATCGATATACACGATAATGAAAAAGAGTTGAAAGAGCTGCTTTGGGACACTGGGGCGGTCGAGATAAATATCGTAGAAAAAAACAGTCATTGACTATGAACAGTTTTAAAAGAATAGGAATTGTTTTGGGAATATTGGTTTTGGCGTCATCGTGCTTCGATAAGAGCACACCTAACTACCAGTACATGCCCGACATGTACGAGCCCGTGGGCTACGAGACCTACGACGAAGTAGATTTTCTGCCTGACCGTCAAGAGGCGATGGAGCCCGTGGCGAATACGATTCCAAGAGGCTGGATGCCCTATCCGATAGAAAATACGCCCGAGGGAAAAGAACTGTCCAGGAACCTTCAGAGCCCTCTGATGGCAACCGATTCACTTCAAACGGCCGAATATGAGGCCGAAGGCGCACAACTCTACACGATTTATTGTGCCATTTGTCACGGCGACAAAGGTGATGGGCAAGGCTATTTGGTTCAGCGGGAAAAAATATTGGGCGTACCTAGCTATGACGATGTAGCACGCAATATTACCGTTGGCACCACCTACCATGCGGTACATTACGGATTGAACTCTATGGGGTCGTACGCGTCCCAAATGGACACCAAAGAGATGTGGCAGGTGTCGGAATATGTCATGAAACTGAAGGACGATTTATCAAAATAATACATTAGCACACAGATATATGTACACGATTTCGAATAATTTAAGGATTGGGGCCATAATTTTGATGGCAGTCGGTTTGCTGGGCATTGTCGGTGGATTTTGGATGGCGCCTAGCACTGTCGAGGAAGCCAAGGCCATGGTCGCAAGTCAAGATGACGGACACGGCGGTTCGCATGACACCGATACTGCGGTAGCTGGTATGGATACGGATGGAGAACATGCCGGAACTTTGGAGGAGGGACACGATACTAGCTCACATGATGAACATGTGTTGCATCAATTGCAGAATAGGCCCTGGGCAGCATTGTACGTTGCGGCACTCTTTTTCTTTATGATTTCTCTGGGCGTATTAGCTTTCTATGCTATAAACCGGGCCGCCCAAGCAGGTTGGGCACCCTTATTGTTCAGAGTGATGGAAGGCATCACAGCCTATTTAGTGCCCGGCGGGATTATCATATTTGTAATTTTGCTCCTATCTGTTTTGCATATGAACCACCTGTTTGTATGGATGGATCCCGAAGTTGTCGCCAACGACCACTTGCTGCAGGGCAAGTCCGGCTATTTGAATCCTACCTTCTTCTTGATTCGCGCGGCTATTTATTTAGGTGGCTGGATCGGCTATCGCGAGTATTCCAGACGCTTATCATTACGACAGGACGAAGCCACCGACAACAGCAATTTTAAACTGAATTTTAAGATTTCGGCCGGATTTCTGGTTTTCTATTTGATTACTGAATCCATGGTGTCATGGGATTGGATCATGAGCATAGAACCTCACTGGTTCAGTACACTTTTCGGATGGTACGTTTTTGCAAGTATGATTGTTTCCGGCATTACCGTGATTGCGTTAGTGACAATATACCTGAAGTCTTCGGGGTACCTGCCCGATGTGAATAATAGCCATATTCATGATTTGGCCAAATATATGTTCGGTTTTAGTATTTTTTGGGCCTATCTTTGGTTCTCTCAGTACATGTTGATTTGGTACGCAAATATCCCTGAAGAAGTTACTTACTTCGTGCAAAGGATTGCCGATTACCAAGTGCCTTTTTTCGGCATGCTCGTCGCGAACTTTGTATTGCCGTTTTTATTGCTGATGAACAGTGACTACAAACGTATCAACTGGTTTGTTGTTCTGTCGGGCATAATTCTATTGGCGGGACAGTATATTAATTTTTTCCAAATGATTATGCCTTCGACCGTAGGTGATCAATGGTTTATCGGTATACCGGAACTTGGTTCGATTTTGTTCTTTGCAGGGCTTTTCATTTTTTGGGTATTTAGGGCCTTGGCGAGTGCGCCGTTACAGCCCAAACGCAATCCTTATATTGAAGAAAGCAGAAATTTTCATTATTGAGATAAGGAATTGTTGATTAATTTTAACGTATAATAGTAAAACATACGATGACGACAGTATTAATTTTAGCGGTTCTGATCTTAGTGGCCATTGCGATTTGGCAAATGACCAAAATATTCGAGTTGTCACAGCTCCGAACTGAAAGTTCTCAAATAGCGAACGACAGCGATAACAAGATAAATGGCTATCTTTTATTCGCTTTTTTGATATTTCTCTACGCCCTTACCATTTTCAGTTTTTGGCAATATGGAAAAACATTGTTGCCAGAAGCAGCCTCGGAACATGGTGGAGAGTTTGATTCTTTGATGCTCGTATCGATGATAATCATCTTTTTCGTGCAGACCATCACCCAGGGATTGTTGCATTACTTTGGATATAAGTACAGGGGTGAAGAAGGGAAAAAAGCACTGTTTTACGCGGACAATGATCGTTTGGAGTTTATTTGGACCATCATTCCCGTAATCGTTCTCTCCGGTCTTATTTTATGGGGATTGTACACTTGGACCAATATTATGGACATCAATGACGAAGACGACCCGTTGATTGTCGAACTTTATGGACAGCAATATAACTGGACGGCCCGATATGGTGGCGAGGATAATGTGCTTGGGCAGGCCAATGTGAGAATGATCGACATTGATAAAGCCAACGTATTAGGTCTCGATGAATCGGATACCTATGCCGCTGATGACATTATCGTAAAGGAACTTCACCTTCCGGTTGGTCGTAAGGTCAATTTCAAGATACGTTCCCAAGACGTGCTGCACTCCGCCTTCATGCCGCACTTCAGGGCGCAGATGAATGCGGTGCCCGGTATGATTACCCAATTTTCATTCACGCCAATTATTACCACGGCAGAGATGCGCCAAAAACCGGAAATTATCGACAAGGTCAAACGCACCAACGAAATACGAAAAGAAAGGGCGGCCAATGGTGAGAGTAACTCCGACCCTTGGGAGTTCGATTACATTCTACTCTGCAACAAAATTTGTGGCAAATCACATTATAACATGCAGATGAAAATTATTGTGGAGAGCCAAGAAGACTATGATGCCTGGATGGCCGGGCAAAAAACTTTCAAGGAAAGTGTTATGGGCGACGATTCGCAACCAGCCCCCGATGCAGCTGAAACTGCTTCGACCGAATAGTAAAGGGTGGCAACTCCCTTGTTTAGAAAAAGCTAGAAAAAGAAAATTAATAAATTAAAAAAATAAAATATGTCTGTAAATGCAAATACACACATAGCCGATGATCACGCTCACGATGAGCATGAACATCACCATAAACAAACCTTCATTACAAAGTATATTTTCAGCCAAGATCATAAAATGATCTCGCGGCAATATCTTATTACGGGGCTAATCATGGGTGTCATCGGTATTGCCATGTCGCTCTTGTTTAGAATGCAGCTCGCTTGGCCCGGGGAATCAAACGCTGTTTTCGGGGCGTTGTTAGGTAAGTGGGCGCCCGATGGGGTTATGGATGCCGATGTATATTTGGCCTTGGTAACCATACATGGTACCCTAATGGTATTTTTTGTGCTGACCCAGGGTTTGAGCGGTACCTTCAGTAACCTGTTGATTCCTCTACAGATCGGTGCACGTGATATGGCCTCCGGCTTTTTGAACATGCTTTCGTATTGGTTGTTCTTTATCTCTTCCGTAATTATGTTAGGATCTCTGTTCGTGGAAGCAGGACCTGCCGCAGCGGGATGGACCGTATATCCACCCCTGAGCGCACTACCTATGGCGCAGCCAGGTTCCGGATGGGGTATGACCTTGTGGTTGATTTCGATGGCAATTTTTATCGCCTCATCGCTATTGGGCTCCTTGAACTATATCGTAACCGTAATCAACCTCAGAACAAAAGGGATGTCGATGACGCGGTTGCCCTTGAGCATTTGGGCATTTTTTGTTACGGCCATTATCGGGGTAGTCTCGTTCCCGGTTCTCTTATCCGCCGCCTTATTACTAATTATGGACAGAAGTTTTGGAACTTCCTTCTTCTTGTCGGATATTTTTATCCAGGGCGAGGTTTTGCATTATCAAGGCGGTTCTCCGGTCTTATATGAACATCTGTTCTGGTTTTTGGGCCATCCCGAAGTATACATTGTAATTTTGCCGGCCATGGGTATCGTATCGGAGGTACTGGCGGTAAATGCCCGTAAACCGATTTTTGGTTACCGCGCCATGATAGCATCGATATTGGCCATCGCTTTTTTATCGACGATCGTTTGGGGCCATCATATGTTCATATCGGGCATGAACCCGTTTTTGGGGTCGGTATTTACCTTTACGACCCTCTTGATTGCTATTCCATCGGCAGTCAAGGCCTTTAACTGGATTACGACCCTGTGGAAAGGCAACCTGCAGTTGAATCCGGCAATGTTGTTCTCCATCGGTATGGTCTCCACTTTTATTAGCGGCGGACTTACCGGAATCATTTTGGGCGACAGTACACTCGACATCAACGTTCACGACACTTATTTCGTAGTAGCCCACTTTCACCTGGTAATGGGAATTTCGGCGCTCTACGGTATGTTTGCGGGTATTTATCACTGGTTCCCGAAAATGTTCGAGGGCAAGATGATGAACAAGAACATGGGCTATATCCATTTTTGGATAACTGCTGTTGGTTCTTACGGTATATTTTTCCCGATGCACTTTGTCGGTATGGCCGGCGTACCAAGGCGCTATTATGAGAATACCGCTTTCCCTATGTTCGACGATCTGACCGATGTTCAGGTATTGATGACCGTTTTTGCCCTGATTACCGCAGGTGCACAGTTAATTTTTGCCTATAATTTTGTACACAGTATTTTCTACGGTAAAATAGGGCCAATAAATCCTTGGAAAGCAACCACTCTAGAATGGACGACACCTCAAAAGCATATCCATGGCAACTGGCCGGGCGCAATTCCTGAAGTGCACCGCTGGGCCTATGATTACAGTAAGGTCGATGAGAACGGAGAATATATAATTCCGGGGCAAGATTTTGTGCCTCAAACCGTTCCTTTGCAAAAAGATGAGGAAGAGCTTAATCATTGATTATAATTCATCGAAATACGCTTTTAAAAAGGTCCGGCTTCTTTAGTCGGGCCTTTTTTAATCTGTTTAAAAGATTATGTCTATATTTAAAAGGATAGTCAGTCTTCATCTATAGCTGAATACAGCGATAGAAAATTGGAATTAATCGGAACAGGTTTTTATGTTTAATCAAGTCGCAACATTAATCGTATTGTTTTTAACGGCAACGGCCATTGGTCAAACAAATCAGAAATATTTAAGGGAGAACATGGTCGAAAAGCAATTAAAAAATAGAGGAATAACCGACATGGCCACATTAAAGGCTATGTCGAAAGTACCACGGCACGAATTTGTACCTGACCAATTTAAACAGGAAGCTTATGACGATGGGCCGCTTCCCATTGGCGAAGGACAAACCATCTCACAACCGTATATCGTGGCCTTTATGACCCAATCACTGAACTTGAAGCCTGGTGACAAAGTTCTTGAAATAGGTGCCGGATCAGGGTATCAAGCAGCCGTGCTGGCCGAAATCGTAGACTCCGTCTACACTATTGAAATCGTTGAGAAATTAGGCCTCAGGGCCAAAGAAAAATTGCTCGAATTGGGTTACACCAATGTCAACGTTAGAATCGGAGACGGGTATCACGGTTGGCCGGAAAAAGGACCTTTCGACGCCATAATCGTCACGGCAGGGGCGGAAACCATTCCCCCTGCACTGATAGAACAGCTCAAAAACGGGGGGCGATTGATCATACCGCAGGGAAGCACAACATCCGTTCAAGAACTGGTATTAGTCACAAAAGCAAAAGATAAAATAAAAACCAAAAAATTACTGCCGGTTCGCTTTGTTCCTTTTACCCGTAAGAAAGATTGACGGAATCATAACGTGCACCGTTGTCAACCACGCAGTAGACGGTTCTTGGACCTTTTTTGTTCCTAACGAAATCGTATCGTACCCTGATTTCAACAAGAAATCTGCCACAGCCCCCCCACACCAGTGCGAATCGGGCGACCCACTAGAACCAATATGAAATACTTACCGACCGGTCACAATACTATAAACCGACCGCTATCCCACGGATTATCTATCTTCCGATAAACCGACCACAATTAAAAAGTAGCTTACGATTTCAACCAAGCCTCGCGCAACAGGGCCTCTTTCGGACCGACATTCGCAACCGGAATAATCGTTCCGACTTGTAACATCGGCGTACCGACTTTGCCCTCGAGCTTGACTTCTTCATCGCCTCGCTGTACCGTGATGGTAATTTCGGTATCGGGAGACCAAGCGAAACTTTGCCCGATTATAGGCCGAATTGCTTCTAGGGTAATCGGAGTGCCGTTAATGCTTTTGATTACATCGCCCCCTTCTGCCCCCAAACCGTTAAAAAAGCTGTTAAGCGGGATACCCTTCCGAACAAAGACCGCATTGTCTTTCGCAGGGTCGATATCAATAAAGGGTTCCTCTCCATCCAGAAAATATCCGGTCTGTTTTTCGGAACTTTCCATCCTCAGACCAACTTTTGCCAAATAGGCACTGTAATCGATAGGAATGTCACCAATAACATGGTCGTCGAAAAATGTCCTGATTTCCGGGTAGGTCATTGCCACAATCTCATCGATCAGCTGATCATCTTCGAAAGGAGTATCCTGTCCGTATTTTTTTGAAAGCTCCTTCATCAGCCATAATACTCCTTTTTCACCTTGACTCAATTGCCGCAACTCAATGTCTAAAGCCATATTGATCAAGGCCCCTTTTTCATAGACGTTGGCATAGTTTTTCTCGTAAGGTTTTTCAAGAATATTTTGGCTCATAATCGTAAAGGAGATGGCATCGTCGTACGATTTGGCATTGGTAATCTTATCCATCATCCGCTGATAGAATTCCGTTTCGTCGATAAGGCCTTGCTGTACCTGAAAAAGATTGGCAAAATATTCGGTGGTACCTTCGTACATCCAAAGATGACGTGACATCTTAGGATCGTTGAAGTCGAAATTGTGTACTTCCTTTGAGTGTACGTTCAGCGGTGTTACCGTATGAAAAAACTCATGGGAAACCACATCGATCATGGTCTGTTCCAAACGTTCCTTGTCCATCGCCTCGGGCAATACAACAGTGGTCGAGGTATGATGCTCTAAAGCACCGAAACCACTGGCATCCGTAGAATCCCATTTAGAGAGGTACAGCAAAATATCATAGTTCTTTGTACTATTGACATCGCCCAAAAACGCCTTTTGAGCGCTCATCATCTTTTCCATTTTTTCCTTTAGGTCCGATGCCTTGTATACATTATTTGGGGAATACACGCTCAGCCTTACCGTAATGTCATTGAGCTGAAACGATTCGGTGTTGGGCTCTGCATATAAAATGGGATTATCGATGACCTCGAAATACCGGTTCGCAAGAAAAGTATCCGTTCCCGGTTTCTCCTCGGTGGGGCCTTTCATGGGTAAGGTAGTCGTAGGTTTGAGATTTTCGGGCACGCTAATCTCGATGATATAGGGCACTTCTTGAAGACCAATAAAATAGCCGACAAAACCATGTAAGTTGAGCATGAAGATTTCATCCTTAAGGATATTTGTCCCCGCGGGTGAAAATACGGGATTCTCCGTATCCGACTCGATGTCGTAGGTATCGTTCACATAATACGTAACCTTGTCCAGATTTTTACCGTTGCTGATGTTCCAGGTGTTGTCATCGCTTTTGTTAACGGTAAGTTCCTTTCCGTCATAATCCAAGGCTTTGAGACCTTCGATATACTTTCCGTAATTATCGGTGCTATATGTGCCCGGAACCGTTTTGGGAATCAAGAAAGAGATGTCGTCAGTAGTAAATGTACCTGGATCCACCGTGACCATTACCTTGTCGTCAACAACGTTCACCAAATCGATAGAAGTACGAATTGGCGCTTTTTCCGCCGTCAACAATGCTTTGGTCGAACCACAGCTATAAAAGACCAATCCAGTTACTGTCAGTAACACCCATTTTTTCATCCTATTCATTTTTAAAAAATATTTTTATGGAAACCCGCAATTTTAATGTGTTGCAAGATTATAAATTTTAACAGAATTGCACATCATGATTGGCAAATAATTAAGGTTGCCTACTATCGAATGTGACTCCGTTTTTTCTTCCACTCCGCTAACATTTTTTGATTATTTTTGCGGGAACGAAACACCAGTATTGTGTTTAGCTTGTTGTGTCGGTTAAGCCGCCGTTATTTTTTGCCAAGCCTGGTAAAAAATTATTGTTTAACCGCCCGTGTGACGCCGTAGCTATAGCGGAGACACTATAGCTACGGAATCATTTCCCACCCGTCCGACAGGCGGGTTTAACGCATAACTGGTAAATACGAACAAGACTTGGGCCGACTAAAACAGGCTTAACACAAAATTTAGGATGCAATATAAAAGGATACTTTTAAAACTCAGCGGAGAAGCCTTGATGGGCGAAAAGCAATACGGAATAGACCCCAAACGTCTTGCGGAATATGCCGAAGAGATTAAGGAAGTGGCCAATAAAGGCGTGGAAATCGCCATCGTAATCGGGGGTGGAAACATCTTTAGGGGCGTTGCCGGTGCGGCTACCGGAATGGACCGGGTACAAGGTGACCATATGGGTATGCTGGCGACCGTAATCAATGGACTGGCATTGCAAAGTGCCCTGGAAATTACCGGGGTGCAGACCCGGTTGCAATCGGCAATACAAATCAACGAAGTAGCCGAGCCCTTTATCCGTAGACGGGCCATGCGCCATCTCGAAAAAGGACGGGTGGTTATTTTTGGCGGAGGAACTGGAAATCCGTATTTTACCACAGACTCCGCAGCAGTATTACGCGCCATAGAAATCGAGGCCGACGTGATTTTAAAGGGAACCCGGGTAGACGGTATCTACACTTCCGATCCGGAAAAGAATAAGGACGCGACCAAATTCGATACCATTTCCTTTGCCGATGTGCTTTTGAAGGGTTTAAAAGTTATGGATACCACGGCATTTACCTTAAGCCAAGAAAACGAACTGCCCATCGTGGTTTTTGACATGAATAAAAAAGGTAATCTCCTAAAGCTGGTCGAAGGGGAAAATATCGGAACGGTGGTCAACCTCTAGGTGGTAGATGCTGGATTAAAGATGGTAGTAAAGGTCGTAGATTACAGGTGGTAGATTAGTGGTAGTTTACAGATAGTAGATTGCGGGTCGGATAAGAAATAAAACGGCTAGAACCATGACTCCCGCCGGATCTCTTAAAGTAGTGCGGACTCGAACAGTGAAAAAATTGAAAGACACCGTCGAACGACGGATAAAAATAACATTATGAACGAAGACGTACAGTTTATACTGGATTCCACAAAGGAAGCTATGGTAGATGCCATCAAGCATTTGGAAAAAGAATTTATGAAAATCCGCGCCGGCAAGGCCAGTCCGGCTATGCTCTCGTCGGTTATGGTGGACTATTACGGTTCCGATACCCCCCTCACGCAGATTTCAAATATCAACACACCCGATGGCCGCACAATTTCGGTACAACCGTGGGAAAAAAACATGCTGCAACCGATAGAAACCGCTATCATGAACGCTAATTTGGGCTTTAACCCCATGAACAACGGCGATTTTGTAATCATCAATGTACCCCCGTTGACGGAAGAACGACGGATTCAATTGACCAAACAAGCCAAGGCAGCCGCCGAACACGCAAAAATAGGGGTGCGCAACGCACGCCAAGAAGCCAATAAAGAGATTCGCGATCTGGACATCTCCGAAGATTTACAGAAAAATGCCGAAGTTGATGTGCAGGCACTTACCGACACTTATAGTAAAAAGATAGATGCCTTTTTAGAAGTGAAGGAGGCGGAAATTATGAAAGTTTAAAATATTACATAATTTACAATTTTTGTAAAGCAGCCGACAAGCTGCTTTTTCTTCTTTAGTGTCATTTTATTGTGAACGCAATTTAGGAACAATCCCCATCGTTCCCTACCTTTGCCCCCGGCAAAAAAAACAGCACTGTGGCAAACTTCACAAAAGGCTTTTGGGAAAAGACGGCGAATATCATTCTCCGAAACCGGATATTGATATTGGTCTTGGTCGCCGCTTTTACCGTTTTTTTGGGGCTACAGTGGAAAAACATGCGGTTTAGCAACTCCCAGGCCAATCTGTTGCCCGACCACCATCCCGTCAACATCGAATACCAAGACTTTTTAAAACAGTTCGGCGAAGAGGGCAATGCCATCGTATTCGGCATCAGGGACTCATCGTTGTTCACTCCCGCGAAACTGAACCGTTGGAACAAGTTCAGCAAACAACTGGCTGCCTTTCCCGAAATCGATTTTGTGCTTTCCCTTGAGAATCTCCAAGAACTTAAAAGGGATACCACCGACCAAAAATTTATACTGCAACCGTTCATAAATTCCCAAGTAAAAACGCAATCGCAGATCGACTCCCTTAAAAATCACCTTTTTAACGAACTGCCCTTTTACGACAAGTTGCTCTTCAACAAAGAAAGCGGTACCATCAGAACCGTGGCCAACCTCGATAAGGAAATCGTAAATACCACGGTCAGAAAAGATTTTATACTTCAGGAAGTCAATGATCTGGTCAGGAATTTCGAAGAGGAAACCGGACTTGATGTACATGTATCCGGCATGCCGTATATACGTACAATGAATTCGCAGAGTATCATCGATGAGATCGGAAAGTTTATCGGCGCGGCATTACTCGTTACATCGTTAATCTTCTTTTTCTTTTTTAGGAGTTTCCGCGCCACTCTTATCTCCATGTGCGTGGTCATCATCGGGGTCATGTGGGCTTTCGGTATTTTAGGGCTGCTTCAATATGAGATTACTGTATTAACCGCCTTAATTCCCCCTCTTATTATCGTTATCGGCATCCCCAACTGTATCTTTTTGATCAATAAATACCAGCAAGAGGTTAAAAAACACGGTAATCAAGCACTTTCATTGCAACGGGTCATTTCAAAAATCGGTAACGCGACACTCATGACCAATATGACGACGGCATCTGGTTTTGCCACGTTTATTATTACCGATAGTAAACTGTTGAAGGAATTTGGTATAGTAGCCTCTTTAAACATCATTGGCATATTCATTCTATCCCTGCTTATCATCCCAATTATTTATAGCTACTTATCCCTTCCGAAGACCCGACATTTAAAGCATTTGAACAAGAAATGGATCGATGCTTTCGTCAACAAAATGGAACATATTGTACGGAACAAAAGAATTGCGGTATACATCGTGACCTTGATTCTTTTGATTACCAGTATTATCGGAATCTATCAAATCAATATTTCGGGAAGCCCCATTGAGGATATGCCCAAAAATGCCCAGTTCTTTAAGGATATCCGGTTTTTCGAAGCGGAATTCGACGGTATCATGCCCATTGAGATCGTTATCGACACCAAAAGGCCGAAAGGGATAATGAATGCGGACAACTTGAAAAAGATGGATCTCTTGGATGAAGTTATTACGGAAATTCCCGAACTGTCAAAACCGCTTTCCGTTGTGAACCTTGTAAAATATTCAAAACAGGCGTTCTACAATGGTATTCCGAAATATTACCAGCTACCTACCAAACAAGAGACCAATTTCATTTTGAGCGTCGCCCAAAAGTCTGCGGGCAATGGCAATCTGCTCAAAAACTTTGTAGACAGTACCGGGCAAACGGCACGAATGACCACATTTATACAAGATGTGAAAACCGACCGGATGGAGGAAATCATGGACAGGCTCTCGGAAAATATGGACAAGTTTTTTCCACCTGATCGTTATGACACCTATATGACGGGCAGTGCCCTGCTGTTCTTGAAAGGCACTAAATATTTGGTAAAAAACCTGGTAATGTCCTTGGCATTCGCCATATTCTTGATTGCCCTTTTCATGGCCTATCTCTTCCGATCCTTTCGAATGATCATTGTTTCGTTAATTCCCAACCTGCTTCCCTTGATAGTCACGGCAGGTATCATGGGCTTTATCGGGGTACCCATCAAACCATCGACAATTTTGGTATTCAGTATCGCTTTCGGGATTTCGGTGGATGACACCATCCATTTTCTGGCGAAATACCGTCAAGAACTGATCGCGAACCGATGGCAGATCAAAAAATCGGTCTATGCGGCCCTGCGGGAAACCGGGGTCAGCATGTTCTACACTTCCATTGTACTTTTCTTTGGATTTTCGGTCTTTACCATCTCGGATTTTGGTGGCACGGTAGCATTGGGCTCACTGGTATCGGCTACATTGCTATTCGCTATGCTCGCCAATCTTATTCTACTGCCGTCGCTATTGTTGTCGTTAGAACGAAACATCGCTAGCAAGCAATACTTAAAAGAACCTCAAATCGATATTCTTCCCAAAGACGAGGATGACAAATAATAGGCACGCAAGCTATCACTTCGAGCACTTCGGCTACGCTCGGCAGCAATTGAGGTCGAGATGCAGAATTCCAAAAGAATTGAATCCGTCGCGATAAAAAATCCCAGACTTGTTTAAAGGCTTAGGAATTTAATGAACGTAAAAAAACCATCCCCTTGTGAGGGAGTTGAAGGGGGCTTATATTTGCGGATTAATTAGAATGAACCCAAAATGAAATCGACAAGCGTAAAAGAACTATTTTCCAAAAATCTTTTGTTACAGGAAGTCACCGTAAACGGATGGGTCAAAACCTTCCGCAGTAATCGTTTTATCGCCCTTAACGATGGATCGACCTTGGCCAATATTCAGTGCGTGGTCGATTTTGAAAAACTCAATGAGACCATTTTAAAACAGATAAATACCGGAGCGGCGCTAAGAATCACAGGTACGCTGGTAGAGAGCCAGGGCAAGGGCCAGAGCGTAGAGATACAGGTATCCGATATCTTCGTTCACGGTGGGGCAGACCCCGACACCTATCCCATTCAGCCCAAAAAGCACTCTTTGGAATTTTTGCGTGAAAAAGCCCATTTACGCATCCGTACCAGTACGTTTGCCGCAATTATGCGCGTACGATCCGCTTTGTCGTTTGCGATACACCAGTATTTCACCCAAAACGGATTTTATTGTTTCCACTCCCCCATTGTCACGGGATCAGATGCGGAGGGTGCGGGAGAGATGTTCAGGGTGACCACTTTAGATGGCAAAAAACCGCCATTGAACGAAGATGGATCGATCAATTACAAGGAAGATTTTTTCGGAAAGGAAACCAACCTGACCGTATCCGGTCAATTAGAAGCGGAAGCCTATGCCATGGCCTTGGGGAAAGTGTACACCTTCGGGCCAACCTTCAGGGCGGAAAACTCCAACACTTCGAGACACCTCGCGGAATTCTGGATGGTTGAGCCCGAGGTGGCTTTCAACGACTTGGACGACAACATGGACCTTGCGGAGGATTTCATCAAAAAGGTCGTACAGTACATTTTAAAAAACTGCGAAGAAGACTTACAGTTTTTGGAAAAGCGCCTGTTGGACGAGGAAAAATCCAAACCACAGGCTGAACGCAGTGATATGCCTCTGATAGATAAACTGAAATTCGTTACCGAAAACACCTTTCAACGGGTTACCTATACCGAGGCCATTGAAATCTTACGAAATAGCAAACCCAACAAAAAGAAGAAGTTCAAATATATCATCGATGAATGGGGCGCCGATTTGCAGAGTGAGCATGAACGCTATTTGGTGGAAAAGCATTTTAAATGTCCCGTTATCCTTTTTGATTATCCCGCGAAAATAAAGGCCTTTTACATGCGCTTGAACGAGGATGGAAAAACGGTACGCGCCATGGATATCCTCTTTCCCGGTATCGGGGAGATAGTTGGGGGTTCACAACGTGAAGAGCGTTTAGAAGTCTTAAAAGAAAAAATGGCCGCACTGAACATTCCCGAAGAAGAACTCTGGTGGTACCTTGACCTGCGCAAGTTCGGTACTGCTGTACATAGTGGTTTTGGACTTGGTTTTGAGCGTCTTGTACTTTTCGCGACGGGTATGGGCAATATCAGGGATGTAATTCCGTTTCCTAGAACACCCCAGAATGCCGAGTTCTGATCGGAAATCATTAACTTTAGGACATCTCTAAGAGCTCTTTTGGGAATGATGACGCAGGAATTTTTTTTTAGCTATAAGATGCCAAAAACAGAGTTTAGCAGAGTTAAATGAGTATTTTGATAACGAAATAGCTGGGAAAAAGAAAAAGTCAGCAACCAAAACAGGGTTTTTAGAGAGGCCCTTCAAAAAGTAATATTTGCCCTGATGCTAAAACAACACCTACAGTTCAAACTATCGCAAAAGCTATCGCCCCAACAGATACAGCTGATGAAGCTAATTCAGTTGCCTACGCAGGCTTTTGAACAACGATTAAAGCAGGAGCTTGGTGAGAATCCGGCGCTAGAGACCGGTAAGGAGGAGTCTGATTCTATGGAAGACGACTACGACGATCTTTACGAAAATGACGAATCGGGCGATAACGAAACCATCGATACTGAAGATATAAACATCGACGAATATCTCAGTGACGACGAGATTCCCGATTATCGCACCAAAGCTAACAACTACAGTGCGGACGATGAGGAGAAAAATGTTCCCTACGCCGCTGGAATTTCGTTTACCCAGTATTTGCTCAACCAGCTCAATACCGTTTATCTTAACGACGAGGAATGGAGCATCGCTGAATTCTTGGTCGGTAGTGTTGACGAAAGTGGTTACATACGCAGACCCTTATCCGATATTCTTGACGATTTAGCATTTACCCAGAACATCTACACTGAAGAAAAGACGATTGAAAAGGTACTCAAGATCGTTCAAAATCTAGATCCCCCAGGGGTAGCCGCACGTTCGTTGAAGGAATGTCTGGTTATTCAACTTGAAAGAAAAGAACCGACCCCTAACATCGAACTAGCTATTGCTATTTTGGATAAATCTTTCGATCAATTCACTAAGAAGCACTATAAAAAGCTACTTCAAAAACACAACATTTCCGAGGAGCAGCTCAAAGACGCCATTTCGGAAATTGAACGGCTGAACCCAAAACCTGGAGGCTCGTATGCAGGTAACAATCGCATGGTGGAACATGTGGTACCCGATTTTTCCATTCGCATCATAGATGGCGAACTCGAACTTTCGCTCAACGGAAGAAATGCACCGGAACTTCATGTATCCCGCGAATATAGCAATATGTTGAAGGGCTATAAAGAAGCTAAAAGCAAAACCAAGTCGCAAAAGGACACCGTACAGTTCATCAAACAAAAACTCGATGCCGCCAAATGGTTCATTGATGCCATACGTCAGCGGCAGCAAACCTTGTTCGTTACTATGAGCGCGATCATGAACTATCAAGAAGAGTATTTTTTGACTGGTGACGAACGAAACCTACGGCCCATGATTCTAAAGGATATCGCAGATGAAATTGATATGGACGTTTCAACAGTTTCCCGGGTGGCCAACAGTAAATATGTCGATACCCCTTATGGCACCAAATTGATTAAAGAGTACTTTTCCGAATCCATGAAGAACGATCAGGGAGAAGATGTTTCCACCAAGGAAATAAAAAAGATACTGGAAACCGTAATAAAGGAGGAATCCAAGAAAAAACCGATGACCGACGACAAATTGGCCGCAATTCTCAAGGAAAAGGGTTATCCCATTGCCCGACGAACTGTAGCAAAGTACAGGGAGCAATTGGATATACCCGTGGCACGCTTGCGAAAGAAAATTTAATGAATATTTTCTTTAAGACCATATCCTACATCTTTCACCCTTTGTTCATCCCCATAGCAGGAGCATGTGCTTATTTTATCATCACGCCGAAATACAGTCCTGATGCCCTTCAAAGCACTACGCTGCTGCCCATCTTCATTCTTACGATCATCATACCTATTATAGCTTTCTTTATTTTAAGAAACTTAGGATTGGTTCAAAGCGTATTTATGCCTACGATCGCAGAACGCAAATACCCTCTGTATATTCACATTGGTTTACTGCTGATTGTGGTGTACAAAATCATACCAGACCAATATGTTCCGGAATTACATTTCTATTTTCTAGGTCTTATTGCAGCCGCTATGACCGCCTTACTACTGCTCTTCTTAAAGCAAAAGGCCAGCATGCACCTAATGGGTATGGGGGGGCTGTTCATGTTTTTGATATGCCTAAGCATACACTTCGAAAAGAACATTATTTTGGCGATTAGTCTTTTGGTCTTGGCAACAGGCTTAGTAACCACTTCACGACTTTATTTAAAGGCACATTCAAAAGCTGAACTCTTGGTAGGATTTGTGATTGGTGCGCTATCGCAATTATTACTAGTAAAGTTTTGGCTGTGAGATTCTAGTGTTGTGCCAACGGCATATAGCCTGGCGCATGTTCTCCGTTTATTAAAAGCCGCAAAGCGAACTACAGAGCAAACCCACATCATCGCTATAAACTACCGGCCATGTAGTTAGGAGAGAAAGATTTCAATCACGAAACATCAAAGAATATAAAAAATGAGGCCGATGCGAAGCGGTTTCATCGAAATATCAATTCCTTCAAGGGTGGTTTGATCACCGAAAAGCGTATTCAAAGCGTAAAAGGCGTGCACATTAAAGGTGTTATATCCGAAATTAAAAGTCAAACCATATTGAAATTTACGGATGTCGGTATTGTAGAACGATTCTTTAAAGTTGTCGGATACGTACTTCGAACGGCCCCCGATAACATACCCCAGCTTGACCCCTGCATAGATACGCCAGAATTTATAATCAATGGCGTTGGAGTTCCGCCACCGAAATTCCAGTGGTATTTCTAGCATATGTGTCTCGACCTTGCTTCTTTTCAAACTGTCGATATCCCCTATAACACTATATTCAAAACCGGTAGACGTTTCTTTGGCGCTAAGATTAGAATAATAGGAATAAACCCCATAACCCACACCGATTCCGAAAGCGATTGTACGGCTTCTATTAATGGGAATATCTTTGATTAAACCTGCTTGAAGACCATAGGAAAGATTGCGTTGGTTGACATTTTCGGGCATACCAACTAAAAAATTATACGTTAAACCAATGTAAAATTGGTCCTCGAGATACTTCGTATCCTGTAAGGTAGAATCAGGATAGACTTGACTGAAAGCCGTCAGGTTCATTAATAAAAATACACCAAATAGAAAATGTTTCATTAACGTAAAAGTATACAACTAAAAAAACGCTTCAAACCTTTAGTTTGAAGCGTTCTTGTTTATAGATTTAACGATGATGTACTACTGCAAGTTGATGAACGCGTCACCTTCGTAGGTAGTATAGTTGACCTTTAAGGCATTGACCTTGCGCAACTCTTGCTTTATATCAGAAATCAATCCCATATTCGCATCTTTATCGACTTTAAGAGCGACAGTAAGTACATTTTGAAGTTCTTGGGCCTTTTTCGCTCTTTCTTCCAGAATATAACCTCCCACATCGGCGGGTGACGAAAATTTATCGTTTAATTGAATCCTGGCTTCACTACCGAATTTTGATTGGTATTGCGATTCAGGCGCGCCGACATAAATATATATTACCCTATCTTTTTTCTCCAACTTCTTGGTCTCGCTCGCATTAGGCAGGGTATTCTTAACCTTTAGCGTGCTATCTTTCATCACGGTTACCGTCATAAAAAAGAACAACAACATAAAAACGATATCAGGCAGTGAAGCAGTGTTCACCGCTGGCAAACCGGAATCTTTTTTCTTTGCAAACTTTGACATATCGTATTGATTTAACCTCTAATTAATTACTAGTGTCGGTTTCCGCTTCCGACAATTTCTGTGGAAACAGTTCTTGAATCCGTTTTACCTTGTCCTTCAAATCATCTTTGATGCTCGAAGAGGTTTCAGGATTAAGATAATCAGCTTCCATTGCGGTAAAATCCCTTCCAAACAATCGTTGTGCCTCTCGGTTACGAAGATCATTATAAGCTCCTACTAACTCGTTCTGGACGGTAATATAGGTGCTGTATTTCGTTTCCCTATCGTTTTTCAAGGATATGATGGCTTTTGCCGGGCTATCCGAAGAATCTGAAAGACGCTTGCCTTGGCAGTAACTACAAAAGTCGAGCGAACCGGAGGGTGCGCCACCGTTATCCAAAAAAGCAATAGCTCTTTCACGCAGATTTTTAATATCGGTAATTTCCTCCTCAACAAGCAGTTGTCCATTACGGTTAATATTCACCGTAAAGATATTCTTCTCTTTGATAATCGGCGGCGTTTCTGTAGGCGGCTCAATCGGCGGCAACATACGATCTAGACCTGCATCTGTTTCAATGGTCGTGGTGACCAAGAAAAATATTAACAATAAGAATGCAATGTCGGCCATCGAGCCTGCATTTACCTCTGGTGGTGCTCCTCTTCTAGGCATAGTTTCTGTATTTTAATTATTTCATCGATTTTCTAACTCCGCCCCAAATCATCGCACCTACGGCGATAACGACAAGAATAAAAAATACGTTGATACCCATTCCAATCCTTTTGATGGTGGTCTCGGATGTCTCGATACCGCGGTCGGCCATTTCAGGTATGCTCACATCCGTTCCATCGGCCAATACATAAGCAATAGCTACTACCAATAAAAACCCGACTACAACAAAAAGCGTTTTCTTCAGGTTTGCAGGATTCGAGAATAGGTTAATCAGCGAGTAAAAAAGGCTGACGGCTATTGCGATACCCAATAAGATATAAGTAAGCCAAAACATGGCATTTAGCGCACCGTTGTTGGCCGCTTCGGAAGCGGGCACTTCCGATTCAGGAAGCATAAACCACAGTCCAGCAGCCAGCAAACCTATCACTATTAAAACAATTTTTACAATTTTATTCATGGCTCTGTTCTATTTATAGGTTTACTTAACAACAACGACATCCTTTCTGTGATCAACCAACATATCGATTAATACGATGGAAGAATCTTCCATATCGTTAACGATACTATCAATCTTGGCAATGATGTAATTGTAGAAAATTTGAAGTATAATCGCAGTAATCAGACCGAATACCGTAGTTAATAATGCTACCTGAATATCACCTGCAATCAGAGATGCACTTAAGTTACCTACTGCACTAATCTTTTGGAAGGCCATAATCATGCCGATTACCGTACCCATGAATCCAAGCATGGGCGCAATAGCGATAAACAGGGACAACCAAGACACGTTCTTTTCCAACTGGCCCATCTGTACGCCACCGTAGGCAACAACTGCCTTTTCGGCATTGTCTACACCTTCGGCTGCCCTATCCAATCCTTGATAATAAATTGAAGCTACAGGACCTTTAGTATTTCTGCACACTTCTTTGGCGGCTTCGATACCCCCTGATGCCAATGCATCTTCAACCTGCTGTTGAAGCTTGGCCGTATTGGTAGTAGCCATGTTCAAATAAATAATACGCTCGATGGCCACGGCCAGACCGAGTATCAAACAGAGGAGAACAATGCCCATAAAGCCGGCACCACCTTGTATGAACATTTCCTTAAGAACCTGGGTAAAACCTTTTTCGGCTTCTGCCGGAGCGGCATCTTGAAGCATGGTTGCGGTAGTCGCCATTGCATTTACAGTGTTCGTGCTCAATACAAATAGACCGCCCGCGGCTAGGATAGAGAATAATTTTTTCATTTTTTCAAACTTAAATTAGTTATTTAATAGGGTTAAAGATAAAAAAAAATCGCAATAAACAAAGTAAAACTTCGATGGCGAGAGAAAGCGGCTGTCCATGTTCAAAAGACGGAACAAAATAGAAACGACCTACTTTCGCAGTTTCATTTTTAATTAGTCATCACCAAACTTTACCTCTACATATGGAACTAAACTACGAAGAATTTCAGAATAAACTAATTTCTATCCTAAAATCTTTTTGTTTTTGAACTTGTTCGGGAACAATGCGAACTGAAAATTACCAGTTTGATCCCGAAATTTCAGGACGGCTATACATTAGACATGTTGTATATCGAGATATTAAACATATCTAATTTGACACCTTGGCTCTCAATCCCAAAATTTCGGGAGGTTTTCAGGAAGCAGTAATTTCAAACACGATCTTTGCAGAGAGGAAGGGATTCGAACCCTCGAAACGTTGCCGTTTACACGCTTTCCAAGCGTGCGCCTTCGACCACTCGGCCACCTCTCTATTCATCATCACC